>Ga0209751_10000268_pt1 | contig 55950 bp, 35 predicted proteins | sample RifCSP13_1_FD_184019 | JGI IMG/M metagenome (GOLD analysis project Ga0209751, IMG submission 184019) | Soil microbial communities from Rifle, Colorado - Rifle CSP2_sed 13_1 (SPAdes) (version 2) | ecosystem: Environmental > Terrestrial > Deep subsurface > Rock core/Sediment | place: Rifle...
GTTCCTTGATGCGGAGCAGTTTTTCATTCGGGTGAAGGAGTTTGCGCGGCTGGATATACTTCAAAACCAAACCCCTCCCAACCTCCCCAACCCCTCCCAACCTCCCCAACCCCTCCCAACCTCCCCTTATCAGGGGAGGAGCAGGGGAGGAGCAAGGGAGGAGCAGGGGAGGAGCCAGCCTTCCCCCCTGACAAGGGGGGATCGAGGGGGGTTGCAGTTGACTCAAGGAACCTCACCCCCTGTCCCACCGCCCCCCTCCCAGACATCGCCGTGAACCGCCGCGCCGAAGTCCCGACCCAAGCCTTCGCACAATTCCTGCAAACCTTCAACGGACGTACCTTGCTGCTCGCCGACAGCCTGGGGCGGCGCGAGATCATCGCGGGCTACCTGCATGAGTACGGCCTCGCCCCCATGATGTGTCAGGAAGTAGACCTCCCCCCTGACAAGGGGGGATCGAGGGGGGTTTACGCTTCTTTCATCGCCAGCAAGGAAAAATTCATGCTTGGCGTCGGCCCGCTGCAGAACGGCTTCATCCTTACAGATGAAAAGATCGCCATCGTCACCGAGACCGAACTCTACGCAGCACAGCCGCGCAGCCGCGCAGCCCGCGCCGCGAAGAAGAGCAACGTGGAAGGCATGCTGCGCGATCTGTCCGAACTCAAGGTCGGCGATCCGGTGGTGCATGAGCAGCATGGCATCGCGCGTTATCAGGGCCTGGTCAACCTCGACCTCGGCGAAGGCGAGAACGAATTTCTGCTGCTGGAATACGCGGGTGCCGATAAACTCTACGTGCCGGTGGCGCAACTGCACGTCATCAGCCGCTACAGCGGCGGCGCGCCGGAAACCGCGCCGTTGCACAAGCTGGGCACGACAGCGTGGGACAAGGCAAAACGCCGCGCGATGAAGCAGGTGCGCGACACCGCCGCCGAGTTGCTCAACCTCTACGCGCAGCGCGCCACGCGCAAAGGCCATGCGTTCAAGCTGACGCCGCATGACTATGAGGCGTTCGCTGCCGGGTTCGGTTTCGAGGAGACACCGGACCAGGCCGCCACGATCGAGGCGGTGATCGCCGACCTGCAATCCGGCAAACCGATGGACCGGCTGGTATGCGGCGACGTCGGTTTCGGCAAGACCGAGGTGGCACTCAGGGCAGCGTTCGTCGCGGCGATGGACGGCAAGCAGGTCGCGGTGCTGGTGCCCACCACGCTGCTGGCCGAACAGCATTTCCAGAATTTCAGCAACCGTTTCGCCGATCTGCCGGTCAAGATCGCCGAGCTGTCGCGCTTCCGCTCCGCCAAGGAAACGACGCAGGCGCTCAAGGACATGGCCGACGGCAAGCTCGACATCATTATCGGCACGCACAAGCTGATCCAGAAGGGCGTGAAGTTCCACAACCTCGGCCTGGTCATCATCGACGAAGAGCACCGCTTCGGCGTGCAGCAGAAGGAACGCCTCAAGGCACTGCGCGCCGAAGTGGATGTGCTGACACTGACCGCGACGCCGATTCCGCGCACATTGGCGATGTCTCTGGAAGGCCTGCGCGATTTTTCTATCATCGCCACCGCGCCGCAACGCCGGTTGTCGATCAAGACCTTCGTCGCGCAGGCCAGCGACGGCATCATCCGCGAGGCGGTGCTGCGCGAACTGAAGCGCGGCGGGCAGGTTTATTTCCTGCACAACGAGGTGGAGACCATCGCCAACGTGGCGGAGAAGCTGGCCACGCTGCTGCCCGAAGCGCGCATCCGCGTGGCGCACGGGCAGATGAACGAGCGCGAACTCGAAGCGGTGATGCGCGACTTCTACCAGCAGCGTTTCAATGTATTGCTGTGCACCACCATCATCGAGACCGGCATCGACATCCCCACCGTCAACACCATCCTGATGAACCGCGCCGACCGCTTCGGCCTGGCGCAATTACACCAGTTGCGCGGCCGCGTCGGACGCTCGCACCATCAGGCTTACGCCTATCTGCTGGTGGAGACCGAAGCGCTCACCGCGCAGGCAAAAAAACGCCTCGAAGCGATCCAGGCGATGGAGCAACTCGGCAGCGGCTTCTACCTCGCGATGCACGATCTGGAGATACGCGGCGCCGGGGAAGTGCTGGGCGAATCGCAAAGCGGCGAGATGCAGGAGATCGGCTTCTCGCTGTATGCCGACATGCTGAACGCCGCAGTCACCTCGCTGCGCCAGGGCAAAGAGCCGGACATGGCGCATCCGCTCGGCGTCACCACCGAGATCAACCTGCACTGCCCTTCACTTCTACCTAGTGACTATTGCGGCGACATCCACCAGCGGCTGGTGATCTACAAGCGGCTGGCAAACTGCGCGACATTGGAAGAACTGGACGACATGCACCAGGAATTGATCGACCGCTTCGGCCTGCTGCCGGAACCCGCGCAGATGCTGCTGGACTGCCACCGCCTGCGCATCGCAGCCAAGCCGCTCGGCATCAGCAAGGTGGATGCATCCAGCGAGGCGATCCAGATCCAGTTCGTGACTAACCCGCCGATAGATCCGATGAAAATAATCACGATGATTCAAAGCAAACGGCACATCAAAATGGCCGGTCAGGACAAACTGCGCATAACACTGAAATACGGTGATGTCGCGCAGCGTGTGCTCGCCGTCAAGAACTTCTTTAACGAATTGAAATAAACCCGAATTGTCCATTAGCCTCGAAACCCCCTCCAACTCCCCCTTGTCAGGGGGAGTGCTCGGTCTGCTCCTCCCCTGACAAGGGGAGGTTGGGAGGGGTTGGGTTGGAATTTCTGGCTAATGGACAATCCGGGATAAACCCGATGCCATCTTTTCCTATATCCGGGAAACCCGATCCTTAGTTTCCCAACTACAGGATAGTATTTTTGTTTATTGAAGCAGGAAAATCAGCCAAGTCAATGAATAATAGCGTTATCGGGAAACCCTTGCTTAACACGGCATAAATGTTGCTTGTTGTATAAGTTGCTCATATTTACAGGTTGCGGGATCTGAAGTAGCGTACCCGTAGCCACACTTACCAAAACCAGACGCCAAGGATCATCAATGTCCCCCGCTTGCGGCTTGGTTCTTTGTTGCACCTTTGAGATTTACCGGCAGGCAATGCGGCACGTCCACGAAAACACGCCCATGCTCCCGCGCCTGAGGGTACTTCCGGCATGACCACCCTGATGAAACTGCGCAACGCGTTGGCGTCGTTCATCGAACACTCGCCGTTTCGCTGGGCCGTGTTATCGCTCGCCGCAGCGACGGTCATCGCAACAGCGGCATACAGCTATCGCGAGATCGACAGCCAACTCACCGCCCTGACACTGTCGCGCCGGGAGGCCGTCGCGCAGCTTATGGCCACCACGTTGACGGAAAAATTCGGGCGCGTCGTGGATATCGCCATCTCCCTTTCCACCAACCCCCAGTTACAGAATCTCGTCGAAAAAGAAAAGTGGATAGAGGTGGATGAGCTCCTGCATACCGTACCGCAGGACCTGCCGCATATCGACCGGTTGTTCCTTACCGATACCAGAGGGACGCTGAGGGCGGACGTGCCGGCTCTGCCCGGCGCGCACGGGATCAATCTTGCATCCCTCGACTGGTACCGGGAAGTGAGCCGCAACTGGCAGCCTTACGTCTCTCCGGCACATCTCCGAGTGGCTGCTCCGCAAATCAACATTCTTGCGGTCGCCGTGCCGGTCAAAACTTCGGCCGGGCAAGTCACGGGCATCCTGGTCTTGCATATCCATATCGAGAAACTCTTTGAATGGGTTGCCGGGATCCGGACAGGCGAGGGAGCATCCGTCTACATCGTGGATTCGAAGGGACAGATGGCGTTTCATTCAGGACAACAAAATCACAAGAAAATCACCGACCTGTCGGAAAACCCTATCGTGCAGAAACTGCGGCGCGGTGAAAATGGAGTGGAAGTCGGATCCGACGTGATGGAACAGCAGGAGTCCATCGTCGCCTATGCGCCCGTGTCCGGCTTTGGCTGGGGCGTGATCGTGCAACAACCGGTACGCACGTCCCTGGGTCTGGCGGCGAGGGACACCCAGCTCCGGAACTTATTGGCGGGATATGGCATCATCCTGCTGCTCGGCGCCATGACGGCAATCTTGACGTTGCGTGTCGTCAACGCACGCCAGAGAGAGGAAAACGATCGCCGGATGAAAGCCGAACTCGAACGGCAAGTGGCCGAGCGCACCAGCGAACTGCAGGTCGCCAACCGCGAACTCCAGTCATTCAGCTATTCGGTGTCGCACGACCTGCGCGCGCCGCTGCGCTCGATAGACGGATTCAGCCAGGCGGTCATCGAGGATTACGCAGGCCAACTGGACGACCAGGGCAGGGACTATCTCAACCGCGTGCGCGCCGCCACCCAGCGCATGGGACACCTCATTGACGACATGCTCGCCCTGTCGCGCGTGACGCTCGCCGAGATGCAGCGCGGAACAGTTGACCTCAGCGCACTCGCCGCCGAGGTGCTTGCGGAGCTTCAGAAAAACGAGCCGGGGCGCAAGGTGGACTGGTGCATCGAACCCGGTCTGGCCGCAGTGGGCGACGCCCATCTGCTGCGCGTGCTGCTGTTCAACCTGCTCGGCAATGCCTGGAAGTTCACCGGCAAAACGGCGAACGCAACGATCGAGTTCGGCGCGATGCAGAACGCCCCCACACAGAACACTCAGGGCACGAGAGATTACTTCGTGCGCGACAACGGCGCCGGCTTCGACATGACCTACGCCGACAAGCTGTTCGGCGCCTTCCGGCGCCTGCACACCAACGCCGATTTCCCCGGCACCGGCATCGGGCTGGCTACGGTGCAGCGCATCATCCACCGCCACGGCGGGCAAGTCCGGGGCGAAGGAGCGCCCGGCCGGGGAGCAACATTCTATTTCTCATTACCCGACTAATCGTTTATATTGCCCGCTTGGGGCGAAAGGAAGCTGTCCATGAACAACAAAACCATCCTGCTTATCGAAGACAATCCCGACGACGAGGTGCTGACGTTGCGGGCGCTCAGGAACAATCACATTCTGAATGACGTGACGGTGGCGCATGACGGCCAGGAGGCACTCGACTATTTCTTCGGCGAGGGTGCCGCCGCAAATACCGCTCCGGCGGTGGTGCTGCTGGACCTGAAGCTGCCCAAGGTTGACGGGCTGGAGGTGCTGCGGCGCATCCGTGCCGACCAGCGCACCTGCTTGCAGCCGGTCGTGGTCCTCACCTCTTCCCGCGAGGAACAGGATATCGTCAATAGTTATCGCCTCGGCGCAAACAGCTACATACGCAAACCGGTGGACTTCGCCCAGTTCATGGAGGCGGTCAGACAGCTTGGACTCTACTGGCTGGTGCTGAATGAACCCGCCCCGGTCCAGCGGAAATAATCCGGAATAATGAAACCGCTGCGCGTGCTGATCATCGAGGACTCGGAGGCCGATGCCGAGTTGCTGTTGCATGACCTGCGGCGCGGCGGCTACGCGCCCGAATTCGAACGCGTAGAGACGCCCGAGGGACTGAGTGACGCTCTGGCCCGCCAATCCTGGGATCTGATCATCTCCGACTACGCCATGCCGTGTTTCAACGGCCTGCAAGCGCTGAAGCTCGTCCAGGAAAGAGGGATCGACATCCCCTTCATCATCGTCTCCGGATCGATCGGTGAAGATGTCGCAGTCGCGGCAATGAAGGCCGGCGCTCACGACTACCTGATGAAAGGCCACACCGCGCGCCTGCTGCCCGCCATCGCGCGCGAGCTGCGCGAGGTAGACATGCGGCAGGGACGCCGCAAGGCGGACGAAACCATCTATCGCCTCGCCTACACCGACCCGGTCACCAGCCTGCCGAACCGCATCCGTTTCCGCGAACTGGTGCAAGAAGCAATTGTGACCGGGCAGCGCGAACAGCACCCCATCGCCCTGTTACTGATGGACCTTGACCGCTTCAGGGAGGTCAACGACACGCTGGGCCACAACCGCGGCGACAGCCTGCTGCAGCAGGTCAGCACGCGCCTGCGCGGCGCATTGTTCGAACATGACGTGGTCGCGCGTCTTGGCGGCGACGAATTCGGCGTGCTGCTGCCGCGACTGGCTGGAGCCGACGATGTGAGACATGTCATCAAGAAGCTCCATGATTGCCTGGAAGCGCCGTTCATGATCGACGGGATTCAGATTGTCGTCGAGACCAGCATCGGCGTGGCAGCCATGCCCGAACACGCCGATGATGCGGATACGCTGCTGCAGCGGGCAGACATTGCCATGTATCGTGCCAAGCGGATGGCGAGCGACTACGCCGTCTATGCCCCTGAATTCAATCCTCACACTCCCGAGCGGCTCGGGCTGATGGCGGAATTGCGCGATGCGATCGAGCAAAACCAGCTCCTGCTGCATTTTCAGCCCAAGGTGGAGCTCAAAACCGGCCGCATCTCCGGAAACGAAGCGCTGGTGCGCTGGCAGCACCCGCGCCTCGGCCTGCTTTTTCCCGACAAATTTATCGAGGACGCAGAGCGAACCGGACTGATCGGCCCGCTGACCCGCTGGGTGCTGATCGACTCGCTGACCCACTGCCAGAACGGGCGGCGCGATGGCATTCTACTGCGGGTGAGCGTGAACCTCTCGGCACGCTCGCTGCACGACCCGCAGTTGCCGAAAATGATCGCGGATGCGCTGGCGGCCACCGGCGCCGAACCGGGGCAGTTGATACTGGAAGTCACCGAGAGCGCCATCGTGCTCGACCCGAAACGCGCCGAGGAAAACATGGTGGCGCTGAGTCGCATGGGCGTATATCTCTCCATTGACGACTTCGGCACCGGCTACACCTCGCTCGCCAGCATCAAGCACCTTCCCGTCAACGAGATCAAGATCGACAGATCGTTCGTCACCAACATGCTGACCGATAGAAATGACGCAATGATCGTGCGCACGGTGATAGAGCTCGGTCATAACTTCGGTCTCACCGTCGTCGCGGAAGGCGTGGAAACGAAGGAGGTGCTGGATGCGCTTGCCGCCCTCGGCTGCGACGAAGTCCAGGGCTATTTAATCAGCAGGCCGCAGACTTGCGAGCTGCTGAAGAGCTGGTTCTCGACATCCCCCTATAAAACCGGACCGGCTGACGCAGTCTGCTGAGCAGGGTATTCTCCGGCAACCGGCCGGTGTCAAACATCAAATATTTTCACCTCTTGAACACATGAACCTCATCATCCAGGCCTCCCAAGCAATCGCTACCGCGCATCTTGACCATCTTGCCAGCCTGGCGCAAAGCACGCAGCGCGAACAGATCACGGAACACGCCTATCGTATTACCGGGGCACAGGAACATGCCGGGATCGCGTCTTACTGCATGGCGAACCAACTGGATTACGGTTTCGTGCCGCCGGGCCGAAAGCTTGCGGATTTCGGGCTGGTGGTGATGGATATGGATTCGACGCTTATCAGCATCGAGTGCATAGACGAGATCGCCGACATGCAGGGACTGAAGCCGCAGGTGGCGGCGATCACCGAAGCGGCGATGCGCGGCGAGATCGACTTCGCCGAAAGCCTGCGCCGCCGCGTGGCCTTGCTGGAAGGGCTGGATGAAAGCGCGTTGCAGCGGGTGTATGATGAGCGCCTGCAACTGAATCCCGGCGCCGGGATCATGCTGGCGGAATTAAAAAAGCACGGCATCAAGACGCTGCTGGTGTCAGGCGGCTTCGTGTTCTTCACCGAACGGCTCAAGGCCCGCTTAGGTCTGGACTACACCCGCGCCAATGTGCTGGAAATCGCCGGCGGCAAACTCACCGGCAGGGTGCTGGGCAAGATATTCGACGCGCAAGGCAAAGCCGACTGGCTGGTGAAGATCCGCGAGGAACTGGGACTGAAACCCGCGCAGGTCATCGCGATGGGCGATGGCGCTAACGATCTGAAGATGATGGCGCAGGCGGGCATCAGCATCGCCTACCACGCCAAGCCGGTGGTAAGAGCACAGGCCGGCTATGCGCTGAATTTCGTCGGGCTCGATGGGTTGGTGAATTTGCTGGCTCACTAAAACGGACGCGCCGGAACCAAATGCAGATGTCTTGAGCCTGTCGAAGCGGCCCGACATGGTGGGCACAGCCCACCCTTGTATTACTCAAAAAACCCGGGAATCCATCTCCGGCTGTTCCTGCGAAAGTTGCACTTAAACCCAGATTGTCCATTAGCAGTTTGTTGAATTTATCGGCCTTACAGAGTTACCAAAAATATCGACCTCTCAGAACGCGCTACAAGCGATTTTTAGTAACTGGTGAAGGGTAGAAGCACCCCCAAAAATGTTCATTTTTCGACGCGAGTTGATAAATTCAACAGACTGTTAGCAGTTTGTTGAAATTCTCATACCTACTGAGAAAAAAGTGAATTTCCGGGGTCACGTTACCCCTCCCGGTGATCTGAAAATCGATTGTAGAGCTTTCTGAGAGGTCGGAAATTTTATGCATTTGCAAATACCGAGAATTTCAACAAACTGTTAAAAATGGATACATATCAAATGTATTGAGCTTTACATAATTCATGACTGTTAAGTGATTTACCGTAGGGCGGGCTTTGCCCGCCGCGTCGGGCGTAGCCCGACCTACGAGATGCGGAGACTCTGTCTTCAAATATGTAATCCTCAATAGGCATCCGGTCTTCGAACTGGATAGTAAAGCGATTTTTAATGGGCTGACAAATTGTCTCATCAGATATTATCGCTTCTATTTGAGTACCGGCTTCGCCCCCCAGATTTTTTCTGCATAATCAGCGATCGTGCGATCACTGGAAAATTTCCCCATGCCGGCAACATTAAGAATCGCGCTGTGCGTCCATCGGGTGCCCGGCCAAAAGCTTTCCGGCTGTTGCTGATCGCGGTAGAGCGCATCCACCCGTTCCTGCGCGGCGATGTAGTCGGCATAATCGGCCAGCAACAGGTAGTTGTCTCCGCCCTGCGTGAGGCTGTCGACGATAGGCCGGAAGCGATCGGCCTGTTCTGGCGAGAAGTATCCAGAGGCGATCATATCCAGCGCCCATTTCAGGTCAGTATTGGCATGGTAGTAATCCCACGGGTTGTAACCCGAGCTTTTCAACGCTGCAACTTCCTGTGTGTCGAGTCCGAAGATGAAGATGTTGTCCGTGCCGACTTCCTCCATGATTTCAATATTCGCACCGTCCAGCGTCCCGATCGTGAGCGCGCCATTGAGGGCGAGCTTCATGTTGCCGGTGCCAGACGCTTCGGTGCCGGCAGTGGAGATTTGCTGCGACAGGTCTGCCGCCGGGATGATCTCGCAGGCGGTAGAGACGTCGTAATTGGGGATGAACGCCAGTTTCAGCAGGCCGCGCACGGCCGGGTCGTTGTTGATGATGTCTGCGACGCTGTTGACGAGTTTGATGATGAGTTTGGCGGCGGCATATCCGGGCGCTGCCTTGCCGGCAATGATCACGGTGCGCGGCACGGCATCCAGTGACGGGTTGCAACGGATGCGGTTGTACAGCGTGATAACGTGGAGCAGGTTGAGGAGTTGGCGCTTGTATTCGTGGATGCGCTTGACCTGGACGTCGAACAGGCTGTCCGGGTTGATTTCAAGATTCAGCTTATCCATTACCAGTTTGGCCAAGCGCTCTTTGTTGGCACGTTTCACAGAACTAAACTCAGCCTGGAATGACGGCTCATCAGCCAGTTTGGTCAATTGGCGCAGTTGTGACAAATCGGTGATCCAGCCTTTGCCGATGCGGCTGGTGATCAGGCTGGCCAGTCCCGGGTTGGCTTGGTTCAGCCACAAGCGCGGGGTGATGCCGTTGGTGATGTTGGTGAGCTTGCCCGGGTAATAGCGGTCGAAGTCGGAAAAAATCGTGGTTTTCATCAATTCGGAATGAAGCTGTGCCACGCCGTTGACATGATGGCTGCCGACGATCGCCAGATGTGACATACGGACGCGCCGGCCATGGGTTTCGTCGATGATGGACATGCGTTTGAGCAGTTCGTTGTCGCCGGGAAAACGGTGCATGACCCCCAATAGAAAGCGCTGGTTGATTTCATAAATGATCTGCAAGTGGCGCGGCAGGATGGACTCGAACAGCGCCACCAGCCAGGTCTCCAGCGCTTCCGGCATCAGCGTGTGGTTGGTGTAGGCGATGGTCCGGGTGGTGATGTCCCAGGCGTGATCCCAGCCTAGGTGGTGTATGTCCACCAGCAGGCGCATCAGTTCCGGAATGGCGATGGAAGGGTGGGTGTCGTTGAGCTGGATCGCCACCTTGTCCGGCAGTTCGTCGAAGGAATCATGATGCTTCTGGAAGCGGAACAGAATGTCCTGCAGCGAGGCGCTGACGAAAAAGTACTGCTGCTTGAGACGCAGTTCCCGGCCCATCGCGGTGGTGTCATTGGGGTAGAGTACCTTGGAGAGGTTTTCCGATTCGTCCTTGTCTCCCACCGCCTTGATATAGTTACCCTCGTTGAAATATTTGAGGTCGAAATCGCGCGAGGCCTTGGCCGACCACAAACGCATGTTGTTGACGGTATTCAGGCCATAGCCCGGAACCGGTGTGTCATAAGCCATCGCCATCACATCATCGGAATCGATCCAGTGATTGTGCAAGTTGCCATGCTCGTCGTTGTATTGCACCACATGGCCATGAAACTTTACCGGGTAAAGAACTTCGGGGCGGGGAAATTCCCACGGGTTGCCATAGCGCAGCCAGTTGTCAGGGTGCTCCACTTGCCAGCCGTCCTCGATTCTCTGGTTGAACATGCCATATTCGTAACGAATGCCCATGCCATAACCCGGCAGGCCGATGGTTGCCATCGAATCGAGGAAACATGCCGCCAGACGCCCCAGGCCGCCATTGCCGAGTGCGGCATCGAATTCCATCTCCGTTACCTTGTCCAGATCGATGCCCGCATCAACGCAGGCCTGCCGGACTTCCTCGACAAAACCGATGTTAAGCACGCCATTGATCAGGCTGCGGCCGATCAGGAATTCCATGGACAGGTAGTACACCCGCTTGGCATCGTTGTTGTAGTAGCGGCGCATGGTTGCCATCCAGCGCTCGATCAGGCGTTCGCGCACGACATGGGCGAGCGTGAAGAACCAGTCACGGTCCGTTGCAGTGATGGGGTCTTTGCCCACGGAAAAAATAAGATGATTGGTCATCGACTGCTGGACCGCGTTCAGGCTGAGATTGAGCGGTTCGTGCGGGTCATGATTCGGCGCTTTTGGCATAATCACTTTCTCCTCGGTGAACCGGTAGTATAGAGGTGATTTCTACAGACGTCCTGCCCGTTATCCAAAATCTCTATGGGCCGGATGCAGTTGTCCAGCATGATGAAGCGTGGCAGATTCGTCTGTCGTTTGTGCCGGTGAATTAAGGCATATAATTCGCGCGGTTCTTCATTTTATGTAAAGCTCAATAATCATTGATCATGAAGCCATTTCTCGCAGGTGACATCGGCGGAACCAAGACGCGCCTTGCGATCGTCGAAGTCAGCGGCACGCAAGTGCGGATCGTGCACGAAGTCAGTTATCCGAGCCGTGATTACGCCACGTTCGAGGAACTGCTCGGCGATTTTATGCCGGGAACCGGAACCCTTGGCAATGCGGCTTTCGGTATCGCCGGTCCGGTGCAGGGGAGGGTGGTGCAAACCACCAATCTGCCATGGCGTATCGATGCCGACGCATTGCAACACCGGTTCGGCTTCACACACTGCACCCTGCTCAATGACCTGGAAGCGACCGCCTATGGGCTGCCGGCGCTGGGCGAAAAAGATCTGATCACGTTGCAACCCGGTGTGTTGAATGCCAGCGGCAATGCCGCCGTGATCGCTGCGGGCACCGGTCTGGGCGAAGCGGGCCTGTATTGGGACGGGCGGTTCCACCAGCCTTTCGCGACTGAAGGCGGGCATGCCAGTTTCAGCCCGGGCAATGAGTTGGACATGGCTTTGCTGCGCCATCTTCAGCGACAGCATCAGCACGTCAGTTGGGAACGCGTCGTGTCCGGCATGGGATTGTTGAGCATGCACGAATTTATGTGCCTGTATCATCATGTTGCCGCACCGCAATGGCTGGCGGAAGAAATGCGCAGCGGTGATGCAGCCGCAGCCATTGCCCATGCCGCGCTGTCTGATCGGGATGAAATCTGCGCCGAAACGCTGAATTGGTTCGTGCGCCTGTACGGGGCGGAAGCGGGCAACCTCGCGCTCAAGGTGATGAGCCGGGGCGGCGTGTATCTGGGTGGCGGTATCGCGCCGAAAATATTGCTGCTGTTGCAGAATCGCATGTTTCTCGATGCTTTCCTTGACAAAGGCCGGATGCGTCCATTGCTGGAAGCGATGCCGGTCAAGGTGATCCTGAACGATCGCGCCGCGCTGTTCGGTCCGGCTTTGCGTGCCGCGCAGCTTGACCATGATGTATCATCCTGAAAAACTCAGTTCACCACAAAGAACACGAAGATCACGAAGATTTTTCATGGCGTTGCGTGATATTGGAAGCTCACCGGCATGGTGATGCTCGTATTCTGTGCGGTGCATTGTTTTTCTTCGCATTCTTCGTGCCCTTCGTGGTTCAACTACGGTTTTAAGGATCATGAAAATCACCGGGTTGCCGGATGCACACTCAGTTTTTGTGCATGATGATCCGGATGACATGAGTGCTGCGGTCACGAACCGGCTGCTGCGTGCCGGGTATTTCAGGAGTACGGGGCAGTTGCGCTATAATCCAAAATCCCGCACAAGCACAATTTTGAATATTTACTGCATAATCGACCCATGAAAAGAAGCACCGCATACATTTTACAAGTCCGTCCAAAAATCCCGGCACGCCTGGCGCGTCTTGAGGAACTGGCAAACAACCTTTGGTATAGCTGGGACCGGCCGACACGCGCGCTGTTTGCGAGCCTGCATCCGGGCCTGTGGAATGCCACCGGGCAAAGCCCCAAGGTTTTTTTGAAGCGTGTGGACGAGCAGCGTCTGCTGGATGCGGCAGATGACCAGGTATTCATCGGTAATTTCAACCGTGTATTGGCAGATTATGACACTTACCACGATCACCGGTTGCCGGCTGGCGGATCGGACTGGCTGCGCAAAGAGGATCTGGTCGCTTATTTCTGCGCCGAGTTCGGTTTTCACGAAAGTTTCCCGATCTACTCGGGCGGCCTGGGCATCCTGGCGGGCGATCACTGCAAGGCTGCAAGTGATTTGCGGCTGCCTTTCATCGGTGTCGGTTTGTTGTATCGCCAGGGATATTTTCATCAAACCATAGACGGCGAAGGCAATCAGATCGCTTCCAACAGCGACTCCGATTTTGATGACATGCCCATCGTTCCGGCCCATCGTGCTGATGGTTCCGAGGCCTTTACATCGGTGAATCTGCCGGGGCGCAAGCTCAATATCAAGATTTGGCAAGCCAGGGTTGGTCATATCACGCTGTACCTGCTGGACACCGATCTGGAAAGCAACAGCCCGCACGATCGCGACATCACGCATCGTCTGTATGGCGGTGACAAGGTGATGCGCATCGAGCAGGAGATCGTGCTGGGTATCGGCGGTGTGGGCGCGTTGCAGGAACTGGGCTTGAAACCGACGGTCTGGCATATCAACGAAGGTCATGCGGCTTTCCTGGTGCTGGAACGGATCCGTCAGAAAATCGCCAATGAAGGTCTGGGTTTTTCCTCAGCTCTTGAGGCGGTTGCGGTCAACACGGTTTTTACCACGCACACGCCAGTACCGGCAGGACATGATCATTTCAGCGAGGGTATGGTGCAGGATTACTTCGAGCATTATTTTTCGGAACTCAAACTGACTCGCGAGGAGTTTCTGGCGCTGGGGCGAACCAAGGATAGCCCCGATTTCAACATGACGGCACTGGCCATTCGCAGCACCCGTTTCAACAATGGCGTATCGCGCATACATGGCGAGGTGTCTTCAGTGATTTGCGGCGACATGTGGCCGGAAATCGAGCATCATGAAAACCCGATGACGTATGTCACCAACGGTGTACATGCAGCGACTTTCCTGGCGTCCGAGTGGGTCGAAGTACTGGAGCGTCATCTCGGACTGGAATGGAGCGCGCGCATGAATGACGTGGAATTCTGGAAAGGCGTGGATCGCATCCCTGACCACCTGTTCTGGAGCGTTCGCCAAACCCTGAAGGCGCAGATGCTGAGCATGGTGCGCGAACGCATCACCGCGCAACATTTCCGCAATCAGGGTTCCGAGGCGCACCTGGATCGCCTGCTCAAGTACGTCAATCCGGAAAACCCGAACATCCTGACCATCGGCTTTGCACGCCGCTTTGCAACATACAAGCGTGCCACCATGCTGTTCGGCGACCTCGATTGGCTGCGCGAAATCCTGCACAACCCGGAGCGTCCTGCGGTCTTCATCTTTGCCGGAAAGGCGCATCCCGCAGACATCCCCGGACAAGACCTGATCCGCCATATCACCCAGATTTCCAAGATACCGGAGTTCGTCGGCAAAATCCTGATGGTGGAGGGTTACGATCTTGGCCTGTCGCGCATGCTGGTTTCGGGTGTGGATGTCTGGCTGAACAACCCGTTGTATCCGCTTGAAGCCAGCGGCACATCCGGGATGAAGGCAGGCATCAATGGCACTATCAACCTGTCGATACTGGACGGCTGGTGGGGCGAGAGTTATGACGGCAAGAACGGCTGGGCGATCAAACCGGTATCGGAATTACTGGGCGAGGAGGTTCGCACTCGCGAAGAGACCCGGACGCTCTATGAATTGCTGCAGGATCAGGTCGTTCCCTTATACTATGAACACGGCAATATGGGTTTTTCGCCAAGCTGGGTGAAGATGGCCAAGCACTCGATGGCGACCATCATGCCGCGCTTCAACTCCAAACGCATGGTGGGAGAATATCTGGCCAAGTGTTACCTGCCGGCCAGCCGGCAACATCGTTTGTACAAAGAAAACCAGTATCAAAATTCACATATCATCGCCGGCTGGAAAGCGCGCATCAACCACGCATGGCCGGGTGTCGAACTGCGTCGCCTGGACGCCGGACAGCAGGAGATCATCTTCGGCGAAAGTCTGCGCTTCGAAGTGGGCGTCAAACTGAATGGCCTCAACCCCGGCGACGTGAAAGTTGAGTTGTTGCTGGGATTGTTCAGTAAACGGGAGAAATTGCAGAGCTTGCTCCACTATCCTTTTGTTGCCACCGGCACGATGACCGACACGGGTGAAAACATATTCGCCGCCGATGTGAAACCGGGGCATTGCGGCAAGCTGGAATATCACATCCGCGCCTATCCCTGCCACGAGATGCTGACTCATCCGTTTGAACTAGGCATGATGCGCTGGCTGTAAAATAAAATCGTTATTCGTTCAAAGCGAGCGTAGCCCGGATGAAATGCAATGGAATCCGGGGGAACTTCGGCCGCGCCCGCCAAACCCCGGATTTCGCTGCGCTGCATTCGGGCTACGTCACTAAAAACCGCAGTTAGCGGGTTAGCGGGAAATGTCATTTTACTTCAACGCGCTGGGCTGCTCTTGTAGGTGCGAATTTATTCGCACGCAACCTGTTGTTCGGGCGAATGAATTCGCCCATACCTCCACGCTAACTGCGGTTTTTAGTCTCTTACCAGTCAAATGATCTCAAATTATGACAAGAATTTAGAAGTCGTAGGATGCGGTGAGGCACGAACCGCATCATTTGGCACGCGAGCGATGCGGTTCCTTCGTCACCGCATCCTACCGCTCTACATTTGGCTCCGGCTCGTCCGGCTTGGGTTCATAGAAAAGTGAGTCTGCGTTGGCCGAACTGAAAGTCTTGTTTGCGACTTCCGAAGTCGCCCCGTTGATCAAGACGGGTGGTTTGGCCGATGTCAGCGGTGCGCTGCCCGCCGCCTTGCGCGCCATCGGCATAGATGTGCGCGTGCTGGTGCCGGGATATAACCAGGTCATGGCGCAACTGACGCAGCACAAGGTCGTAGCAGTATTCGATGACCTGCCTGGTTTTCCTGCAGCAAGACTATTGTCCGGCGTCATGCCGAATCAGGTGCCGCTGTTCGTGCTCGAATGCCCGAGCTTATACCAGCGCGAGGGTGGACCTTATCAGAATGCCGACGGACACGACTGGGTGGACAACGCGCTACGCTTCGGCATGCTGTCCAAAGTAGCCGCTGTGCTGGGCAGCAGCGCTTCGCCGCTAGCCTGGCATCCCGATCTGGTGCATTGCAACGACTGGCAGACCGGCTTGACGCCTGCCTATCTGCATTTCGCGCAGGACGCGGCAGCAAGCGTGATCACCATCCACAACTTGGCCTTCCAGGGAATCTTCGCCGCGGCGATGGTGCAGGAATTGCACTTGCCGGCTTCCTGTTTCAGCATCAACGGGGCGGAGTTCTACGGCAAGCTGTCGTTCCTCAAGGCGGGCTTGTTCTACGCCGGCCACATCACAACCGTCAGCCCGAGCTATGCCAAAGAGATCCAGCAAGAAGCACTCGGTTCCGGCATGCAGGGACTGCTGACCACGCGCCGGGATGATCTGACCGGCATCCTCAACGGTATCGATACCGACGAATGGGATCCGGCTGGCGACCCATATCTCGCCAGTCATTACAGCAGCGCAAACATGGCCGGCAAGGCCGCAAACAAGGAAGCGCTGCAACGCAGATTCGGCCTGAATCTTGAACCGGATGTACCGCTGCTAGGTGCTGTCAGCCGTTTCACCGGGCAGAAGGGTATGGACATTTTGCTGGAAATCGCGCCGCTGCTGACCGAATTGCCGGTGCAGTTGGTCATGCTTGGCAGCGGTGAAGCGCTGATGCAAAAGACCGCACGTGACTTGTCGCATCGCTACCCCGGCAAGATCGGCGCGCATATCGGTTTCAGCGAAGAACTCTCGCACCAGATCGAAGCCGGGGCGGACATGTTCGTCATGCCGTCGCGTTTCGAACCCTGCGGCCTGAACCAGTTCTATAGCCAGCGCTATGGCACCCCGCCCATCGTACATGCCACCGGCGGCCTTGTTGATTCGGTGGTGGACTGCACCGCGGCAACCCTCAGGGACGGTACGGCCAGCGGCTTCATGTACAACGGCATAACTGCCGAAAATCTGCTCGCCGCAATACGGCGCGCCGTCGACCTCTACCACGACCGAAGCAAATGGAAAGCCTTGTGCAAAAACTGCATGGCCAAGAATTTCAGTTGGGAGAGTAGTGCCAAGGCTTATCGTGCGGTGTATTACAAGGTGTTGGGATATTAGCAGGGTTCTCCATTGTCGAGAACAGTTCGTCCTGATAACCAGTTGATAGCGAGGAATAAAGTCTGCAGTCAGTCAGACGCTCAAATTTCAAACTGAACCACTACCGGCAACTAGTATCTGATTATTGTGTCTGATAAAGATCTATCGTAAACATGAAATTCCTTATCAATCATTGAGCTTTACATAATTCATGACTGTTAAGTGATTTACCGTAGGGCGGGCTTTGCCCGCCGCGTCGGGCGTAGCCCGACCTACGAGATGCGGAGACTCTGTCTTCAAATATGTAATCCTCAATAGCATCAGGAGGTCATCATGAAAATGAAATGCAATGTCGGCGGAATTGATCGCACTGGTCGCATCGTGCTTGGAATAGTGTTGCTGATTGTAGGGTTGGCGGCTCCTATCGAATTGACTTGGCGGATAGTAGCGCTGGTCGTTGCGGGCATCGCGCTGTTAACCGCGACCGTGCGCTACTGCCCTGCAAATGCGATTTTAGGAATCAATAGCTGCGAAGGCGAGGGAAAGAAGTAGAAACGGTTCTGCACTGGATGAACGGATCGAATTCTCATCCCTGATTCCTGGCGACGAACGAAGTACGGAGGCTTCCATGATTACCGTCCGCAAGTGATCTGATCGTGGCTATGCCGATCATGGTTTGTTGCGTATCTCAGTTTGTCCTTCGCTGATTATTATGACCCGCTGGAGATGGGTGAGGGTCGTTGTGTGTCATCAAATGAGGATCGTGTTCAGTCTGGCAATGGCTTTGGCATTCATGGACACCGGCTCAGCTTGATTGGATCGCCAGCACGTTGACCGTCCACTTTTTGGAATCTCTTTTTGTAATCTCGATTGACTGCAACGTGTCGGGCTCCAATTGGCGAACGGCAGCTTTCAGGCAATGAAAATCTGAGTTTGATGTGATTGAGTTACCCTGACCGTAAGGGCGTAACCCAACAGGGCAGAACCTCTGATTTTCGAGGCACCGAACATCTACGAAACTACTCAACAAATTTTTTCAGTACACCCAAAAATTCATCTCCATAGCGCGCCAGCTTGGCCTGCCCGACACCGCTGACCTGTGCCAGTTCGTCCAGCGTAGCAGGACGCCGGTTGAGGATTTCCATCAGGGTACTGTCGTGGAAGATGACGTAGGGCGGCACGCCTTGTTCGCGGGCGAGTTGCGTGCGTTTGGCCTTGAGAGCCAGCCATAACGGATCTTCATTCGCACCGGCAAAAGGCTCGCGTGACTTGGCCGTGCGTTCGGCGCGTTGCGCTTTGCGTTTGACCGGGTCGGCATCGCGGCGCAGCCATACAGATTCTTCGCCGCGCAGTATCGGACGCGCGGCTTCGGTGAGCTTCAGACCGCCGTAGGCTTCGATGTCCGATTCCAGTATTCCGCTTGCCACCAGTTGGCGATATACGCTGCTCCATTGAGCGGCACTCAGTTCCTTGCCTATGCCGAAGGTGGAGAGTCGTTGATGATTGAATTTTTCAACCCGCTCGGTGGCCTTGCCGATCAGCACGTCGCTCAAGTGTCCCGCGCCGAAACGTTGTCCGGTGCGATACACGCATGATAAAGCCATCTGCGCAGCCTGGGTTGCATCCCAGGTATCCACCGGTTCCAGGCAGTTGTCGCACTCGCCGCAGTTGCCCGGATGTTCTTCGCCGAAATAGCGCAGTACGGTTTGATGGCGGCAGGTGGTGGATTCGCAGTAGCCGAGCAGCGCGTCCAGCTTTTGCCGTTCCAGGCGCTTGCGTTCTTCGGGGGCCTCGCCGTTATCGATCATCTGGCGCATCGATACGACATCGCCCAGACCGTAGGCCAGCCATGCGTTGGCGGGCAGACCGTCGCGTCCGGCGCGGCCGGTTTCCTGATAATAGCCCTCCATGCTTTTGGGCAGATCGAGATGCGCGACGAAGCGCACATTGGGTTTGTCTATGCCCATGCCGAACGCCACAGTCGCCACCATCACCACACCTTCTTCGCGCAGGAAGCGGTTTTGATTCTTGCTGCGCGTCGCGGCATCTAGTCCGGCGTGATAGGGCAGCGCATCCCAGCCGTGTTCTTTTAGCCATGCGGCGGTCTCTTCCACCTTCTTGCGCGACAGGCAGTACACGATGCCCGCATCGTTGGGATGTTCGTTTTTCAGAAAGGCTTGCAATTGCTGACGCGCGTTGTTTTTCTGCGTGACACGGTAGCGGATGTTGGCGCGGTCGAAGCTGGAGACGAACTGGCGCGCCTGTTCCAGTGCCAGCCGTTCGACGATCTCGCCGCGTGTCGGCGTATCGGCCGTCGCGGTAAGCGCGATGCGCGGCACGGCTGGGAAACGCTCGTGCAATATTGTCAGCGCGCGGTATTCGGGACGGAAGTCGTGGCCCCACTGCGAGACGCAGTGCGCCTCGTCGATCGCGAACAGGGCGATGCCTGCGTGCACTCCCTCTCCCCCTGCGGGAGAGGGTTGGGGAGAGGGGGAGGGAGTGTCGGCGTGTAATTGATCAAGCAGCGCCAGAAAACTTGGCATCAAAAGACGTTCCGGGGCGACATAGAGCAGATCGAGTTCACCGCGCAGCAAGCGGTCTTGCACTTCGCGCGCGGCATCACCAGTCATGCTGGAATTAAGGAAGGCAGCCCGCACCGCGAGCTGGCAGAGTGCGTCCACCTGGTCCTGCATCAGCGCGATCAGCGGCGACACCACGATGCCGGTGCCGGGACGCAGCAACGCCGGGATCTGGTAGCACAGCGATTTGCCGCCGCCAGTCGGCATCAGCACCAGTGCATCGCCACCGGCAGCAACATGTTCGACCACCGCTTGCTGCTCACCGCGAAACGCGGCGTAGCCGAACACGGAGCGCAGGATTTGTGTGGCTTGTTGGGTAATGCTTGTCATCACTGGATTTTCTCATAACCAGCCACTTGTCCACCGTTCTTTGGTGGCTTGGTGGATTGGCTAGTCGTTTCATCAGGCTGCGCTCCCACGCAGAGCGTGGGAGCGATTGAAATCTAACGGTGTTGATGGAAGTAATCGATCAACCCATTGGTTGAGGAATCATGCCTTGAGGTGGAAGCAGCATGTTGCAGTTCCGGCAGGATTTCCCCCGCCAGTTGCTTGCCCAGTTCCACGCCCCATTGGTCGAACGGGTTGATGTTCCACACCACACTTTGCACGAACACCTTGTGCTCATACAGTGCGATCAGCATGCCCAGCATGTGCGGGTCGAGTTTGTCGAATAGCAGTGTATTGGTCGGTTTGTTGCCTGCAAAGACCTTGTGTGGCAGCAGCGCTTCCAGCGCCTCATCTTGCATGCCTTGAGCGATGAGTTCGGCGCGCGCTTCCTGTTCGGTTTTCCCGACCATCAGTGCCTCGGTCTGCGCAAAGCAGTTGGCGAGCAGGATGGCGTGATGTTCGCCGAGCGGATTCTGGCTATGCATGGGCGCAAGGAAATCTGCCGGTATCATGCGCGTGCCCTGATGGATGAGCTGGTAGAAAGCATGCTGGCCGTTGGTGCCGGGTTCGCCCCACACCACCATGCCGGTATCGTAATCCACCGGATTGCCGTCGCGGTCCACGCCCTTGCCGTTGCTCTCCATATCCAGTTGCTGCAGATAGGCCGGGAAGCGATGCAGAGATTGGTCATAGGGGAACACGGCGTTCGAGCCGGCACCGAAAAAGTTGCCATACCAGATGCCGAGCAGCCCCATCAGCACCGGGATGTTCTTGTCCGGCGGCGTGCTGCGGAAGTGCATATCCATCGCATAAGCACCGTCCAGCAATTCCTCGAACTTGTCCATTCCGACATACAGCGCGATCGGTAACCCGATCGCCGACCACAGCGAATAACGCCCGCCGATCCAATCCCAGAACCCGAACACGCAGCCCGGGTTGATACCGAACTTTGCGGTGGCTTCAAGATTGGTGGAGACGGCGGCAAAGTGTCTCGCCACGGCTTGGCCGACATCTATCTTGGCACCCAGTTTTTCGACCAGCCAGGCACGCGCCGAAAGCGCATTGGTCAGGGTTTCCTGCGTGGTGAAAGTCTTCGAGCTGACGATGAACAGCGTGGTTTCGGCATCCAGTTGTTTCAGCGTCTCGCTCAGGTGCGAGCTGTCAATGTTGGAAACGAAATGCGCGCGCAGTTTCGGACTGGCCGCTTCGACAGGCTCAGGACAGGCGTAAGGTTTGAGCGCTTCGCATACCATCAGCGGGCCGAGGTCGGAACCGCCGATGCCGATGTTGACGATATCAGTGATGGGCTTGCCGGTGTGTCCCAAATGCTTGCCACTGCGTACTGCTTCGGAGAAACGGCGCATCAGTCCCAGTACACGCCGCACATCCGGCATGACGTTCTTGCCGTCGACATAAACAGGTAGCTCGGAACGGTTGCGCAGAGCGGTATGCAGCGCGGCACGCTGCTCGGTTGAGTTGATCTTTTCGCCGTTGAACATGCGCTCGATGTTGACAGCCAGCCCGGCTTGTTCGGCGAGAGCGACCAGAAGCTTTATCGTTTCTTCGTTGATGCGATTCTTGGAATAATCGAAAAACAAACTATCGAGTCGCACCGAGAATCTATCGAAGCGCTTCGGGTCGTCCTGAAACATCTGGCGCATGTGGCGTGGCTTGATGGCCGCGTAATGCGCGCTGAGTGCTTGCCATGCGGCAGATTGAGTAAGTTTTGACATGGTGGTTAGTTCAATTCAACGATAGAACGGTTTGTAGGGGCGATTCACGAATCGCCCCTACCGAAATGGGCAATTCATGAATTGCCCCTACGGACTTATGTCCGGCACGAGAATGACGCCGGCCAACGGCGGCAACGTGATCTCGGCAGAGCAGGGCAGCCCCATCCACGGAATCGCTTGCGCATTGATCAACCCGGCATTACCGATGTTGCTGCCCGCGTAATACTGTGAATCGCTATTCAGCACCTCGCGATATTGCGTCTGCATCGGCAGACCGATGCGATACTGTTTGCGGGGCACCGGAGTCAGGTTCAAGGCGACGATGGCGTAGGAGCCATCGCGAGCGCGGCGCTGGTAGGACAGCACGGATTTTTCCGCATCGTTGCAATCGATCCAATCAAAACCCTCGTGCTGAAAATCAAGATCGTGCAACGCGGACAGTTTGCGATACAGCTGGTTGAGATCGTGGGTCAGATTCTGCATACCGCGATGATATTCCTGGCCGATTTGCCACCATTCCAGCTCCCATTTGGACTGCCATTCCCGTCCTTGGGCGATCTCGTTGCCCATGAAGTTCAGTTTCTTGCCAGGGCTGGTCATCTGGTAGGTCAGCAGCAGGCGCAGGTTGGCGAATTTCTGCCAGGCATCGCCGGGCATCTTGGACAACAGCGAACCCTTGCCGTGCACCACTTCGTCATGCGAGAACGGCAACACGAAGTTTTCGGTGTATGCATACAACTGGCCGAAGGTGAGTTCGTTGTGGTGGTAGCGGCGATGCACCGGCTCGTGCTGGAAATAGCTCAGCGTGTCGTTCATCCAGCCCATGTTCCACTTGATCGAAAAACCCAGCCCGCCCAAGTAGACGGGGCGCGATACACCGGGCCAGGCGGTGGATTCTTCCGCCATGGTCAGCGCGCCTGGGAACTCGTCATGCACCATGATGTTCATCTCGCGCAGGAAATCCACCGCATCGAGATTTTCGCGACCGCCGTACTTGTTGGGTATCCATTCGCCGGCCTTGCGCGAATAGTCGAGGTACAGCATCGAGGCCACCGCATCCACGCGCAGTCCGTCGAAGTGAAATTCGGACAGCCAGAAGTGCGCGCTGGACATCAAAAAGCTCTTCACTTCGCTGCGCCCGTAGTTGAAGATGTGCGTGCCCCAATCCTGATGGAAGCCGAGGCGCGGGTCCTCGTGCTCATAAAGCGCGGTGCCGTCGAAGCGCGCCAGTGCCCAGCTATCCTGCGGGAAGTGTGCTGGTACCCAATCAAGGATCACGCCGATACCGGCCTGGTGGCAAGTGTCCACGAGACAGCGCAATTCGTCCGGAGAACCGAAGCGGCTGGTCGGCGCAAAATAGCCGGTGGTCTGGTATCCCCAGGATTCATCCAGCGGATGCTCTGAAACAGGCATCAGTTCGATGTGCGTATAACCCAATCCTTTGACATAAGGGACCAGGTCGGTGGCCAGTTCGCGGTAGGTGTAGAAGCGGCCATCGGGATGGCGCTTCCATGAACCCGCATGAACTTCATAGATGTTGATCGCGCTGTGCAGCCAGTCCCATTCACCGCGCTGCTTCATCCACTCGGCGTCCTGCCAGCGATGCTCATTGGCAGGAGAGGCCAGTGCCGCCGTACCCGGACGCAACTCATAACCTTGCGCATAGGGATCGGTCTTGGAGAGCAGTTGCCCGGTTGCCCGGTTGCGGATCTCATAGCGGTACAGCGCGTGTTGCCTGATCTCGGGAATGAATAATTCCCATACGCCGCTGGAACCATGCGAGCGCATCGGATGCAAACGGCCATCCCAATTGTTGAATTCGCCCACGACACTGACACGCTCTGCATTCGGTGCCCAGACGGCAAAGCGCACGCCCTTGACACCTTCGATCTCAACGGCATGTGAACCGAGCATGCGGTAGCCCTGGCGCAAATTTCCTTCGCTGAACAGATACAAATCCTGTTGGGAAATATGCGGGGAAAACTGGTAAGGATCGAAGATTTCGTGGGTCGCGTTGCCGTAGTGCATGCGCAGACGGTAAGGGCGTGCGGGTTCGATTTTGCCCCGCCATTCAAATACGCCGGAAGGATGAACTCGCGTGAGCGCGGTGGCCTGATCATTATTCAGCAGGCCGGCATCCGATGCATGCGGGTCATACACCCTGATGACCCATTCAGTTCCCTCGCGGTGCGGGCCCAGCAGTGCAAAAGGGTCGTAGAGACGGGCTTGCAGCAGCGACTCCAGCAACTTGTTCACCTTGCACACCCCATTGTTCTTGTCCAGTGAAGCGATTGTAAACGATTATGGTAAAATTACAGCAAGGTAAATCACAGGAGACGCGAAATGGCTGCTGAAATGGATACGCAGAATCATGCTGCGAAGCCTCTACTGCGCCGCCACACCGATGTGCCGGGTACCGGACATGGTTACGTGCACAGAAAATATCACACTGTTGCCGAGGAATCCGCACCGCGTTTTATCAGCCGCATCACCAAAAACACCTATGCGATGGTACTGGCCGGAGGGCGCGGCAGCCGTCTGCACCAATTGACCGATTGGCGCGCCAAACCTGCGGTTCCATTCGGCGGAAAATTCCGCATCATCGATTTCGTGCTGTCCAACTGCGTGAATTCCGGTATCCGTCGCATTGGCGTGGCGACCCAATATAAATCGCACAGCCTGATACAACACATCCAGCGCGGCTGGTCATTCCTGAACGGTCAATTCGGCGAGTTCGTGGATTTGCTGCCCGCTCAGCAGCGCATTGACGAGGAGCATTGGTACAAAGGTACCGCAGATGCGGTATTCCAGAATTTGGACATTCTGCGCGACTCCAATCCCGACTTCGTATTGATTCTGGCGGGTGATCATGTTTACAAAATGGACTATGGAAAGTTGCTGGCTTTCCATGTGGAAAATAAGGCCGATATGACGGTGGCTTGTCTGGAAGTGCCTGTCGCCGATGCGTCTGCATTTGGTGTGATGGGCGTGGATGAGAATTCCCGTGTCGTCGAGTTTGCGGAGAAGCTTGCGAACCCAGCAACTATTCCCGGCAATCCCGGCAAATCGCTGGCCAGCATGGGCATCTATGTGTTCAATACCAAATTTCTTTTTGAACAGTTGGTCCGTGACGCCGATGACAAGCATTCCAGCCACGATTTCGGCAAGGATCTGATCCCCTACCTGGTAGGAAGATATCGTGTATTCGCGCAAAATTTCGCCCAGAGCTGCGTAAGCATGGGCGATGACAAAGTGCCCTATTGGCGGGATGTGGGAACCATCGATTCCTACTGGGAGGCCAACATGGAGCTGACCAAGGTCATACCCGATTTGAACATGTATGACCAGGAGTGGCCGATCTGGACCCACCAGGAACAACTACCCCCGGCAAAATTCGTGTTCGACGATGATGATCGCCGCGGTGTCGCGATCGATTCGCTGGTTTCCGGCGGGTGCATCATCAGCGGCTCGACTGTGCGCCGCTCGCTGCTGTTCTCCAACGTTCGTATAAGCGCTTACTGCAACATCGAAGATTCGGTGTTATTGCCCGACGTGGACGTGTGCCGTGATGTCACGTTGAAGCGTGTCATCGTCGACAAGGGCTGCAAGATCCCGGAGGGACTGGTCGTCGGGGTCAATCCGGAAGAGGATCGCAAGCGTTTTCATGTCAGCTCGAGCGGCGTGACACTCATCACCCCGGACATGTTGGGCCAAAAAACACATCGTATCCGTTAATAAATTCCCCGGGGGTAGAACAGCCGGGTTTTCCATTATGAATAAAACTGTTGACCTGGTTTTTCTCTGGCACATGCATCAGCCGGATTACCGCGATTATTCCAGCGGTGACTTCGTGCTGCCGTGGACCTATTTGCACGCCATCAAGGACTATACCGACATGGCCTATCACCTTGAGCGGCACCCCAAGGTGCGTGTGGTGGTGAACTTCGTACCGGTCTTGCTGGACCAATTGGAAGACTATACGGATCAGTTTGCCACCGGGCAGTTGCGCGATCCTTTGCTGCGCCTGTTAGCGCATGAAAACTCCCACGCACTCTCTGCGGAACAGCGGCAATTGGCTCTCGACGCATGTTTCCGCAGCAATCACACCAGGATGATTTCGCCCTACCCGGTATATAAACGCCTGCTGGAATTATTCAATCGTTTGCAAGCTGATGGGGAAACCGCGCTGTCCTATCTGTCAGGCCAGTATGTGGCCGACCTGCTGACTTGGTATCATCTGGCTTGGTGCGGCGAAAGCATCCGCCGTGAGCATGCTCTCGTAGTGCGCTTGATGAGCAAGGCTGAGGGCTTCAGCTATGAAGACCGCAAACAATTGCTCGATCTCATCGGTGAATTGATCGCCGGCATCATACCGCGCTATCGCAGGCTGGCCGAAGCCGGCCAAATCGAGATATCCTCCACACCACACTACCATCCGCTTGCGCCCTTGCTGATCGATTTTGCCAGCGCCAAAGAAGCGATGCCGGACGCCCCTATGCCGGAATCCCCGCATTACCCAAAGGGGCGGCTGCGCGTGACGGCGCACATTAAGTTGGCAAAGAAGAGCCATCGTGAACGCTTCGGCTCCGAACCACAGGGAATGTGGCCGGCCGAAGGATCGATTTCAACAGAGACGCTGGAAGTGTTTGCGTCAGAGAGCTGTAGCTGGGTGGCCAGCGGGGAGGGCGTGCTGGTCAATAGTTTGCGTCACACTCGGCAGCCTGTTCCGGAGCGGGCACAATACCTTTATCGCCCCTACCGGCTGGAAAATGGGACAGATGGTTTGAGCTGTTTTTTCCGCGACGATCATTTGTCCGATTTGATCGGCTTCGAATATTCGCGCTGGCACGGAAAAGATGCGTCACTCAATTTCATCAAACAGATCGAGGCGATCGCCCTACAGGCTCCGGATAATGAAATACCCATCGTCAGCGTCATCCTGGATGGCGAAAACGCCTGGGAATTTTACTCTTACAACGGTTTTTACTTCCTGGATGAGTTATATGCCGGACTTGAAGCACATCCCGATATTCACACCAGAACCTACAGCGATTATCTGAAGACAGTCGCGACACGCCCCCGCAGCGCGCATGTGCACAGCTTGCCGGGTATCGTTGCAGGCAGTTGGGTATATGGAAATTTCTCGACCTGGATCGGTTCCAAGGACAAGAATCGCGCTTGGGATTTGTTGTGCGTGGCCAAGCAAGGTTTCGATATGGTCATGTCCAGCGGACGGCTCAGTCCAGCCGAGCAAGAGGCCGCCGAAAAGCAGCTTTGTTCTTGTGAAAGCTCAGACTGGTTCTGGTGGTTTGGCGATTACAATCCTTCCCGCTCTGTCGCCAGCTTCGATCGGCTGTTCCGGCATAATCTCACTGAATTGTATCGCTTGCTGAAATTACCTCCGCCCATAAGCCTTTCCGAACCGGTCAGTCAGGGTAGTGGTCATCCAGAGGCGGGTGGTGTGATGCGGCGTGCTTCCGAATAGACTTTCTCCACAGAATCGGAACTTTCCACGCCAAACTAATGTTAACTGAACGGACCAGCGGCATACTGCTTCATCCTACGTCTCTTCCGGGGCCGCTTGGCACAGGCGACTTTGGCCCGGATGCATACCGGTTCGTCGACTGGCTGGTAAGCGCCGGCCAGACCTATTGGCAGATGCTGCCGCTCGGGGAGATTGGGCCGGGTAATTCCCCGTATATGAGCAGTTCAGCCTTTGCCGGCAACATCCTTTTCATCGATCTTGCGGAATTGGCGGGTCAAGGCTGGCTGGTAGACGAGGACCTGAAGCCACACCCGGAATTTCGGCCTGATCGGGTAGATTTCGCACTGCTGAAACCATTCCGCATGGAACGACTGCGCCGCGCCGCCAAAGTTTTTTTTTCAGGGCGCAACATAATTGCCGAAGACGAAAAACTTCTGATGGAACCACTAGCTATTCGACCAAGCGAGCAAACAACGCACGCTACATCGCTGGTTATGTCCAGGCAACCGTATGACGAATTCTGCAAATCCGAAAGCGCATGGCTCGACGACTATGCGTTATTCAGGGCGCTAAAAGAGCGCCAAAACGGGTGCGAGTGGAGCCTTTGGCCCACCGATCTTGCCAATAGAAATCCACAGGCGCTGCACCGTGCGGCAGAGGAATGTGTTGAAGAAATCGGCTTCTGGAAATTCTGCCAATGGTGTTTTGCGCGCCAATGGTCGCAATTGAAGCAGTATGCGAACGAGCGGGGGATTCGCATCATTGGTGACGTACCGATCTTTGTCGCCTATCAAAGTACCGATATATGGGCGCACCAGGAGCTGTTCAAGTTGGATGAAAATGGGCGCCCGACAGTCGTTGCCGGTGTACCCCCTGACTATTTCAGCAAGACCGGTCAGCTTTGGGGAAATCCGCTTTACCGATGGGATGTCCACGAAAAAACCGGTTTTGCATGGTGGATAGCGCGTATGCGACACGCGTTCAAGCTCTTCGATCTGGTTCGTATCGATCATTTCCGGGGTTTTTCTGCCTACTGGGAAATTCCTGCCAATGCTGACACAGCAATCCATGGCAGGTGGATGCCGGGGCCAGGCGCAAAATTATTTGAAGCATTCACAAATGCGCTTGGGGAATTGCCTATCATTGCCGAGGACTTGGGTATTATCACACCTGACGTGGTGGAACTGCGTGAAAGGTTCAGGTTGCCAGGAATGCGCATCCTGCAATTCGCATTCGGCGAAGATGAGACCCACTATTTTTTACCGCACCACTATGCGCCCAACTCGGTTGCCTATATCGGTACCCACGACAACGATACGTGCATCGGCTGGTGGAACTCGGCAACACCGGAAGAGAAAGCCTTTGCCCGGAAGTACCTTGGGTCGGAGGGGGATGAGATTCAGTGGGACATGATCCGGGCCATTTCCGATTCGGAAGCCAATACAGTCATCATCGCCATGCAGGACGTGCTCGGATTGTCCGGTGAGCATCGGATGAATTATCCCAGTCGCCAGGAAGGTAACTGGGAGTGGCGTTTTTCATGGGATCAGGTTCGTCCGGAGCAGACGCTGGCACTGGCAAAAATTTCTTCGGAGCACGGACGCATTCCACAAATAAACAAAAATATCCCGCGTTATCAAAATATTAATCGCATATTCTGGAAATAGCTTTACCATCTTATCGTTTGACATAATATACATTATGCGTATTTCAGTGATGACCAAAGCGGAACGGTTTCGGCAATTCCACAAGATCCTATCTTCTCCCCCTATCGGAAGTTCTGCAAAAAAATTGCAGCGCAAAAACTAAGGTCAAGTTATCCGGTCGAACCAAAAACCCCAACAAAAATATTTCAATTTCTGCCGCGCAATTTCAATCTATTCACTGCAGGCCATGCCACCCCTCATAAATCTTTGACAGCCCAATCACGCTGCTATAGAGTCTGAACCCGGTATTTCAAAGAGGCATTACGATCACTCATGTCGGATGAAGTCGAATCAACTTTATTGTCAATAAAACTAAAGCGGAAAGTATAATGAAGAGAGTCATTCTGTCCTTGGCCTGTGTGTTGGCAGTAACAGCTATTACCCCGGAAGCGTTTGCCATTCCATCTTTTTCCCGGCAAGCCAGTATGACCTGCAAGGCTTGCCACTCGCAGCACGTCCCGATCCTGAATGGTTTTGGCCAGGCCTTCAAGGCCGGCGGTTATCCCATGATGGGCACACAAGGCAAGGTGGAAGGTGAACGCCTGTCAATTCCGGACACACTGAACGCATCGATGCTGCTGAAGGCACGCTACCAAAAGTCCAATGGGGCGACTACAGACGCTATTCCCGGCGACACGACCAACAGCGGTCAATGGCAGGTCCCGGATGAATTCAGCCTGTACTTCGGCGGCCGGATCGCAGAAACCACAGGCTTCTTCTTTGAAGGCAATGCCTCTGCCAGCCAATTGGTTGCCGCTTTCAAGTTGCCAGCCGCTGTATACATAGCCGACGCCAAATTTTCCGTGATCCCCTACATGACCGATATACAGGGCGCAAGCTATGGCTACGAGCTATCCAGCACCGGTGCGGCGCGCAATATAAGCTGGGCGGAACACCACAGGGAAACCTCCGCCCAGCAATACATAGGCACTGATACTGCCGCTACCGGCGTGGCGATCGTGGCGCAAAACGACACCGGATATATCAATCTCAGCCGCTGGGCCCCGGCCTTCATGGCGCGCAAAGGGGCAGCCCAGACACTGCGCTCCACCTACCTGCGGATTGCCGCTACCCCGACCGTGAGTACAACAACCAGAGGCGATTGGGCGCTTCATGTCGGCGCCCAATTCTGGCGCGGCTCCAACTATGCTTATGATTCGCAACCGCTAACTGGACTAGCGAGGCTAGTGCCAGTTGATACGCGCGCCACTGCGTTCGACTTCCAGGCTTCCGGTCAGATCGACGGCAGGGATCTGGGTGTGTATGCCACATGGGCCATATCCCCTGCCGGCACCGCCGCCATACCGAACATACTCAACGTGGATAGCCCTTCCAGATCGGCCGAACCCACACTGTATCGTCTCAATGATCGCAAAGCCTGGACCATAGGTGCCGAGTACAGCGTAGTGCAGAACACACTGCATATCGGTGCAGCATACCGCAGCGCCAATACCGGTGGTTTGACAGGTACTGCCGCCATTGTGGGAGACAACCCCACCGACAACGCGGTCACGCTGACCGCCGTGTATAACGTTACCCAGAATATGGAATTTCACTTGAATCACAGCATCTATAGCGGTACTTTGTACAACACCCCTCAGTCCACGGGTAACCAGTTGACAACCTTCATGCTGGAAGCCTCATGGTAGGTCTGAGTTTCAGAGCGCCGAGAGTCTGCTAACAGCTAACAATGAAAAGGGGAGACCGAGGCCTGTCCTGAGCCTGCCGAAGGGTCTCCCCTTTTCATTTACCTGTTCTTGGTCTCGTGTTGGATAAAGCAACTTGTCGCTGGGACTTGACGCTCGAATCGACGTGAATGATGGGGTGACTGATGGGGCTCGAACCCACGACAACCGGAATCACAATCCGGGACTCTACCAACTGAGCTACAGCCACCATTGAACTTCGCCGGACAAAACTTTTGTCCGGGCTCCCGACAGACACTGGCGTGCCCGACAGGAATCGAACCTGTAACCCCCAGCTTAGAAGGCTGGTGCTCTATCCGGTTGAGCTACGGGCACAATCCTTTTGTTCGACTATATTAAATTAATGCCATTGAATACTTTTAAAAACCTGGTCGGGGTGGAGAGATTCGAACTCCCGACATCCTGCTCCCAAAGCAGGCGCGCTACCAGGCTACGCTACACCCCGAAGGCTGCGCATTATACAGACGCAGCTTTGAAAATCAATTTAGTTTAGATGTTTTTTTAGCTTGGGTGAGGCCAGCATCAGGTAATAGCCCATCGACCACAAGGTCAGCAGCGCTGCAATATCCAGCAGCCACGAGCCGATCAATTGAAAATTGATACCCAGCAAGCGCTCGTGATACAGCAGCATGATGATCGCGATCATCTGGAAAGTGGTTTTGACCTTGCCCAGCATCGAGACCGCGACACTCTTTCCTTCGCCGAGTTGAGCCATCCACTCGCGCAACGCGGAAATGGTGATCTCGCGCCCGATGATGATGAAAGCGATGATCGCGTGGGCGCGATCCAGATCGACCAGCACGATCAACGCCGCTGCCACCATCAGCTTGTCGGCCACCGGGTCAAGAAACGCGCCGAATGCGGAAAACTGATTCAGTCTGCGCGCCAGGTAACCATCCAGCCAATCGGTGATCGCCGCCAGCAAAAACACGGCTGTGGCAATTAGATTTCTGAAATGCGGACTAAGCGTGCTATCAGACAGATATAAAACCGAGACGAATACCGGGATCAGCAGGATCCTTAACCATGTGATCAGATTGGGAATGTTGAACGGCATGTCGGGCTTAATCAAGAGGTTCGCTAGTGTAGCTGCTGATAAATCTTTTCGGCAACCAAATCTTGATAATTTTTTAATGGAGTTGCCGGTAAATCGCTTCAGCAAGTGCTTTGCTGATTCCTTCCACCTGACTGAGCTGTTCCACACTGGCTTGGGCTACTTCACGCAGCCCGCCGAAGTGGGTCAGCAAGCTGCGCCGCCGCTTATCCCCTACCCCGCTGATCTCCTCGAGACTGGACGCGGTGCGTGCCTTGCCGCGCTTGGCGCGATGTCCGGTGATGGCAAAGCGATGGGCCTCGTCGCGGATCTGCTGGATCAGGTGCAGCGCCGGATCATCGCTGCGCAACTGCCGTGCTGTGCCATCGGGGAAGATCAGTTGCTCCAAACCGGCCTTGCGCTCCTCGCCCTTGGCGACCCCTACCAGAGCCAGGTCGTTCAGGCCCAACTCATGCATCACCTCCATCGCGATGTTCAATTGTCCCAGACCGCCGTCGATCAGGATCAGATCAGGCCGTGCACCCTCCTCCTTTTGACCATTTTCGGCAAGCTTCTGGTAACGGCGCGTCAATGCCTGGCGCATCGCCGCGTAATCGTCGCCGGGAGTGATGCCAGTCCCTTCGACAGAGCTCAGGACAGGCCCTTCGACTTGGCTCAGGACAGGGATGTTATAGCGGCGGTATTGCGCTGAACGCATGTCGAGGTTCTGATACACCACGCAGGCTGCCTGGGTCGCTTCACCCATCGTATGGCTGATGTCGAAGCACTCGATGCGGTTCAAGTCCGGCATATCAAGAAATTCGCGCAGCTTGTCCAGGCGCAGCTTCTGCCCGCCCTGCTGCATGGCCCGTTGCTGCAACGCCAGCAATGCGTTGCGCTGCCCCATTTCCAGCCACTGCTTGCGTTTCCCGCTCGCAGCCTGGCTGATCTTCACCGCGTGCCCGGCCTGTTCGCTGAGCAATTGCGCCAGCGTTTCGTCATCACACTCGGCATCCAACACCAGCAACGGCGGCACGCTGCGATTCAGGTAATGCTGCGCGATGAAAGCCGGCACGATCTCATCCGCCGAAAGCCCCTCGGCATGTTCAGGAAAAAAGCTCTTGTCGCCCAGATGCCGCCCGCCGCGCACCATCGCAAGGTTTACGCAGACCAGCCCATCCTGTTGCGCCAGCGAGATGATGTCGGCGTCTGTCGTCCCACCGGTGGACTCGACGAACTGCTTTTGTTGGACGGTATGCAAGGCGCGCAACTGGTCGCGCAACGCGGCAGCCTGCTCGTAATGCTGATGTTCCGCCGCTATTTCCATCGCCGCGCGCAGCGTCTGCTCGACCTCCTGATGTCGACCTTGCAGTAATAACACCGCGTTGCGGATGTCGGCCTGGTAATCCTCGCTCGAAATCAGCTTCACGCATGGCGCGGTGCAGCGATGGATCTGGTGCAGCAGACATGGCCGGGTGCGATTATTGAACACGCTGTCCTCGCAGGTGCGGATGCGGAATATCTTCTGCAGCAACTGCATGCTTTCCTTGGCCGCATACGAATTCGGATAGGGGCCGAAGTATTGATGCTGGCGATTGGGCGTGCCGCGATAATAAGTCAGGCGCGGAAACCGATGCCCGGTCAGCACGATATAAGGATATGACTTATCGTCACGAAACAATATGTTATAGCGTGGTCTTAATGACTTTATTAAGTTATTTTCAAGCAGTAACGCCTCGGTTTCCGAGCGCGTGACCGTGGTTTCGATGCGCGCGATATGCGAAACCATCAGGCGGATGCGCGGCGAGACATTGATTTTCTGGAAGTAGGACGCGACGCGTTTCTTGAGTTGATTAGCCTTGCCGACATACAGCACTTCGCCCTTACCATCGAAAAAGCGGTACACCCCCGGCAGCAGCGGCAGGCTGGCAAGTATCGGTTGAGGGTCGAATTTATCAGTGCTCAAGGAAACCTCTAAAAGTCCGATTCCAGATCAAACGTGCATTTTTGTAGGGCGGGCTATGCCCGCCGGATCAAACTGTCGGGCGCAGCCCGACCTACGGATTGTTTTACCTTGGAAGTGGAAATTGAATAAGTCCGCCATTTCAAAGCTGCGGGATTATTAGGGCTATGCAAGATGCTGCGCGATGTTGCCGATCACCCCCTCAAACATCGCTGTAGTCAGGCGCTTGGTCTGGGTGTTGTAGCGGCTGCAATGGTAGCTGTCGAACAGCGTCAGTCCGCCCGGCAGCGTGTGCCGCGCGCCATGTCTGAACGCATAACTGCTTTTACGCAGTTGCAACGCCATCAACACCGCCTGATGGGCGATCGTGCCAAGCGCCATTACCGCTGAGCCTTGCGGCAGCACCGCTAATTCCTCGGCGACATAACCATTGCAGGTTCGAATTTCAGCGGGTTCCGGCTTGTTCTGCGGGGGCAAGCAGCGTACCGCGTTCGTGATACGGCAATTTTTCAACTTCAACACGGGGTTCGCATCGCCCACCTCATTCAACGGATCGGCACTGCTGGCGAAGCCGTATTTGTGCAGCGAGCCATACAACAGCTTGCCCGCGAAATCGCCGCTGAACGGCCGGCCGGTGCGGTTCGCGCCGTGCATCCCCGGAGCCAATCCAACGACCAAAAACCGGCTGCCCGCCGCGCCGAACGAACTCACCGGCAAGGCATGGTAGCCGGGATGTTCAGCCCGTACCTGATCGAGAAAATCAGCCAGGCGCGAACAACGGCGGCAATCTTGTTTAAATGTAAGCATAGGTGATTGTTTCATGCGTTCTCTTGAAACTCCAGCTCGAAACTTCCGTCGCCATTCTGCCCCAGCACCTTGACCAGATATGGCATGACATCCTGCAACACGCCATGCAACCGCCACGGCGGGTTGAGGATGAACATGCCACTGCCGTGCATGCCGAAACCGTCTTCACTGGGCGCCTGTACGCTGAGTGCGACATGCAGCCAGCTTTTCACCGGCAATTGCTTGAGTCGTTCGGGCAACTGCTTTGCCTCGGCTCGCTGCAACTGCGGATACCACACCGCATATATCCCGCTGGCAAAGCGTTTCAGCCCTTCGCGCAACGCTGACACCACACGCTGATAATCCTGTTTGTCTTCATAGGGCGGATCGATCAACACCAGCGCGCGGCGTGGCGGCGGCGGCAACAAGGCTTTCAGCGCGCCGAAGCCATCGGCGGTTTGCATCAGCACCTGCGTACCATGCCCGGCAAAATTCTCCTGCAATATCTCGCTGTCGGTCGGATGCAGCTCGAACAGCCGCATCCGGTCCTGCTCGCGCAACAACTCCAGCGCGACCAGCGGCGAACCGGGATACAGCTTCAACAGCCCATCGGGGTTGATGCGCTTTACCAGCGCCACATACTCCGCCAACGGTGCGGGCAGATCGTCGCGCTCCCACAATAGCGCAATACCGCTTTGATACTCTGCGTTCTGCGCGGCATAGCCGCTATCCAGCTCATAGCAGCCCGCTCCGGCATGGGTATCGATGTACCAGAACGGCTTGTCTTTCTGCACCAGATAGCGCAACAACTGCACCTCGATGAAGTGCTTCAGCACGTCGGCGTGATTGCCGGCATGAAAGGCATGGCGGTAACTCAGCATGGTTTTGCATCAGGAGTTGTGCAGGAAGCGATTGTGCCATGCTCGGCTGAATATTGTGAATTCAGATTGATGTGAATATGCCGCTGACGCGCGCAGCTTGATATTTGTGGTATGACTAAAGCATTGCCTAGACGCTTTGGTCCTGCGGAGTAACTATAACTGTGTAATGCCCATATTTTCTGCCCATTTTTCTCTTGCGCTATCCCCAGAAAACTGTGCAAAATGCTCACATGAAAAATATTCCTCATCCAATTCAATATCAGGGCAGCAAACGTGCCTTGGCGTCTACCATCCTAAAGTATTTCCCCAAAAGTATTGATCGTTTGATCGAACCCTTCGCCGGATCGGCTGCCATCAGTATCGCCGCGGCAGCTCGCGGGCTGGCCAAGCGACATGTTATTAACGATATAAATAAGCCTTTGGCTGAATTACTGCGTTTGGTTGTTGAGCAACCAGTTGAGTTGGCCTCATTTTATGAGAAGTTGTGGATGGAACAACACAGCGACTCTTTAGAACATTACTATCAGGTTCGTGAACGTTTTAACCGCACGCAAGATCCCCGGTTGTTCCTTTACATGCTCGCCCGCTGCGTAAAAGGCTCTGTCCGCTACAACAGCGATGGCATGTTTAATCAAAGCCCGGATAAAAGACGGCTCGGCACTCAACCCAAAACCATGCACAAAAATCTCATTGGGGTGTCTCAGTTGCTGAAGGGGAAAGCAGCCTTTTCATCCTTGGACTACAAGGAAGTTTTTGCGTCCGCCAGAAAAGCTGATTTGATTTACATGGATCCCCCATACCAAGGCGTATGCGGTGATCGCGATTTGCGCTATCTGTCTGGTATATCCCATAAAGAATTTGTCGTGGCATTGGCCCGGCTTAACGCAAGAGGAATTTCCTACATCGTGAGTTACGACGGACGCAGGGGTGAGCGTATATTTGGTGAGCTGCTACCGAATTCTCTCGGCTTGATGCGGATTGAAATTGAAGCGGGTCGTTCCAGTCAATCAACATTGCTGGGAAGGGACGAGATTACCTACGAATCCTTGTACTTGTCTGAAGCTTTAGTGCAAAAGATGGATCACTTGCCCATCTATCGTCCCCAATCTTCCACCCAGCAATACACGCTGTTGGAACCCCGCCGCCTATATGAAAAAACTTTCCAAAGAGTTCCTTGAACTTTGTCATTCAGTCACAGCAAAACGCGCCAAGACTGTCATCGATCACATTCTGAAACACGGACAGATCACCACTGAGGAACTCAAGGTGACCTATGGTTATGACCATCCACCCAGAGCCGCGCGGGATGTGCGTGAACACGGCATTCCAATTGAAACATTTTGGGTAACAGGTTCTAACGGAAGGAAAATCGGGGCCTATCGTTTCGGCGACATGCGCAAACAGCGTTTCAGCAAATTGGCCGGGCGCACCGGCCTGTCCAAGAACATCCGGGAAGCGCTTATAGCCAAGTATGGCTGTAAATGTTTTATCTACCTTGAAGAAATGGAAGCAAATGAGCTACAAATTGACCATCGCGTTCCCTACGAAGTGGGCGGCGACAAAAAAACAGGTAAACTTAATCCGGAAGATTTCATGTTGCTTTCAAGCTCGGCCAACCGCGCCAAATCGTGGTCCTGCGAACATTGTGAAAACTGGAGCGGCAAGAAGGACAAAAAGATTTGCTTAAGCTGTTACTGGGCGTATCCCGAAAGTTATACACATATCGCCATGCGCCAAATACGCCGGGTTGACCTTATTTGGCAAGGCGATGAAGTCGCGACTTATGACAAACTCAAAGCTCAGTCCATCAAATTGCAAAAGGAAATTCCTGCATTTGTGAAACAAATTATTGAAGCCGAGCTTTCCAGGAAAAAAACTTCCTGAGACAAGTCCGCGTAGATACAGCCGTTAAAGCAGCAATCAATTATCTGCTGAGCCCTTATTCCGTCACAGGCTCAGCATCGCCTTCAACCTCGCCAGCTTGTCCATGCCCTCGTCTTTGGTCACGGTGGACACAGCTTCTGCGTGGCCGCCCGCATAGACCAGTTCAGCTTCCGGCATTTCCTCCAGGAAGCGGCTCGGCTCGCAGGCCAGCCAGCCCTTGCCGCGCTTGCGGCGGTTGCAGTAGCTGATCTGCAGGCTGCGTTCGGCGCGGGTGATGCCGACGTACATCAAACGGCGTTCTTCTTCGATCTGCTTTTCGTCGCTGTCGCGGAACGGCAGGATGTCTTCTTCCGCGCCGATGATGAACACATGCGGGAACTCCAGTCCCTTGGCGGCGTGCAGCGTGGACAGCGAGACGGCATCCGGCTCCTGATCCTTGCCTTCCAGCATGTTGATCAGCGCGACGGTCTGCACCATCTCGATCAATGACTTTTCATCCGCTTCTGCCTTGCGCTTGAGCCACGCGATGAATTCCTGCACGTTCTCCCATTTGCTGTCGGCCATGCGCGGCTCGTGCGTGTCATACAGCCAGGTCTCGTAGTTAATGGCGCGCAGCAATTCGTCAAGCAACTCCGCACACAGGTCTTTATCGGCGCGCTCCTGGATGCGGTTGATGAAGTTGCAGAACAGCATCAGTTCATCGTGCTGGCGTTGCGGTAATTCGCGCGCCATCTCCACCTCGAATGCCGCCTCGAACAAGCTGATGTGGCGCCCTCCGGCATAGCTGCCGAGCTTTTCCAGCGTGGTGTTGCCGATGCCGCGCTTCGGCGTCGTGATCGCGCGGATGAAGGCCGGATCGTCATCCGGGTTGGAGATCAGCCTCAGGTAGGCGGTGATGTCCTTGATCTCGGCACGGTCGAAGAACGAGGTGCCGCCGCTGACTGTATAGGGCATGCGCTGGGTGCGCAGTTGCTCTTCGAATGCACGCGACAGGTGATTGCTGCGATACAGGATCGCGTAGTCGGAATATTTGGTTCTATGCTCGAACTTGTGCGACATCAGCTTCATCACGACGCTTTCGGCTTCGTGCTCGTCATCGCGTGCGGCGTAGATGCGTATCGCATCGCCGATGCCATGGTCGCTCCACAGCCGTTTCTCGAACACCTTGGTGTTGTGGTTGATCAGGTGATTCGCCACCTTGAGGATACGCTGCGAAGAGCGGTAGTTCTGCTCCAGCTTGATGACGCGCAGATTGTCATAATCTTTGCGCAGGTTGTGCAGATTTTCGATGCTGGCACCGCGCCAGGCATAGATCGCTTGGTCGTCATCCCCCACTACCGTAAACGCAGCACGCATATCGGCCAGCAGCTTGATCAGCTGGTACTGGCAATCGTTGGTGTCCTGATATTCGTCCACCAGCAGATAGCGCAGCCGCAGTTGCCAGCGCAGCAATGCTTCGGGATGCTGCTTGAACAGCACCACCGGCAGATGGATCAGGTCGTCGAAGTCCACGGCCTGATAGGCGCGCAGTGTTTCCTGATAACGCGAGTAGATACGCGCGTGGATTTTTGCCTCGTCATTATTGGCAATAAGTGCAGCCTGTTCCGGCGAGACGAAGGCGGATTTCCAATTGGAAATCTGTGTCTGCATGTCGCGGATCTCCTGCTTGTCGCCGGAGTTGGTCAATTCGCTGAATATTTTCCAGGTGTCGCTGCTGTCGAAGATAGAGAACTGGGGTTTGTAGCCCAGCAGCCTGGCTTCGGCGCGCAGGATGTGCATGCCCAGAGAATGAAAGGTGCTCACCACCAAACCCTTGGTGTTGGTGTTCTTCAACAAATCGCCGACGCGTGCCCGCATCTCGTTGGCAGCCTTGTTGGTGAAGGTGATCGCCGCAATATTGCGCGGCTCATAGCCGCACTGCTCGATCAGATAGGCGATCTTGTGGGTGATCACGCGCGTCTTGCCGCTGCCCGCGCCGGCCAGCACCAGCAAAGGGCCGTCGAGGTAGGTCACTGCTTCGCGTTGAACCTGGTTGAGCTTGCTTAACATTCAGAAGTACGGAGGGAAGAGGTGTTGCGCAAGGCTGCTATGATACCAAAGCTGACTGACATCCCGAAACCAAATGTAGGTCGGGCTATGCCTGTCCTGAGCCTGTCGAAGCGGCCCGACATGGTGTGGGCATAGCCAACAACAAGGTGCAACCCCCTATCCGCGCCTGCCGGGCCGAAAATACGCAGTGTTGTCGTAATATGTCGCGCTGTCGTTGTCCACTGTCCATCCCGGTACACCGAGTACTGGCACTGGAGTAAGGTCTCTGGTACTGCGGCAATGCTCCGGTGCAGCCAGGTAATCCGCCAACAGTGTATCCAAGTGCGCCAACCTCTGCGCCAGCGGCCAACTGAAGAATGCCTGTTCCACCGCCAGTAGCAGTCCTTGACCGGTCATGCCGACATAAGGATGCAGCGCCTTCTCGTACAGGCCGTGGCCGAACAGATAGAACCCCATCCCTGTCCTGACCCTTCGACTCCGCTCAGGACTAAAGGTGATGTCGAAGTGGCATGCCCTCACCTGTTCGCGCCGCTGCCAGAATAATTCCCGCCACTGAAAATTGCGCAGCAGCCCGGCCAATTCCGCATCGGAATACGCCACGATCACGCCGGATTCATCCAGCAGGGTATTCACGTCGCGAACTGCTCCGCGCTCACTGCAACTTGCCGTACCGTTCGGGCTGAGGTATCGAAGCCTGTCCTGAGCGTGACGAAGTGGCTCGCCACCCTTCGATACCTCAGGGCGAACGGACTTCGTGCATGCATTGGCATCCATCAGCGCATGGTAATGACGCGCATTGAAGGCGGCCTTGGCCTTCGGGAAGGTCAGCCACACCAGCGCATTGAGCAAGTCATGCCAGTTATGTGCGCGCGTCGGCACTTCTCCGCTGAGATAACAGCGCGGCTCGTATTGCGCTTCGAACGGCAGCTTGCCACGTTGCTGCGCCATGAAGCGCAACGGTATCCCGCTTTGCACGAGGATGGTTGGTTGGCGCGCAGCCAGCAGCGCATTGCAATCTTGCAGCGTGGGGAAGCCATTGGTGCCAAGTTTGGCGAGTATCGGATGCAGCGGCGTAAACAGCGGCGATTGCAGCAATGCTTCTTTGTTCCATTCGAGAGTTTGTGCCATCACATCGCCAGCCGATAAACCAAACCCGCCGCCCCGCACCCCAGAATCACCGGAATGATGCCGACCCGGTAGCGCAACAGCGCGATCAATGCAGCCACACCAAGTATCGCGGAAACCCACTCGAAATATCCCTTGAAACCCTGCGGCCACATCACATGGTAGGCGAAGAACACCGCCAGGTTGAGTATCACGCCCACTACCGCCGCTGTGATGCCGGTGAGCGGCGCGGTGAACTTCAATTCGCCATGGGTGCTTTCCACCAACGGTCCGCCGAGAAAAATGAATATGAACGACGGCAGAAAGGTGAAGAACGTCGCCACTGCCGCAGCACTCGCAGCGGCGAGGAACAACGCATCCGGGCCGAACAATGCCTGAGCCCAGCCGCCGACGAAACCGACGAACGCCACCACCATGATCAGCGGCCCCGGCGTGGTTTCGCCCAATGCCAGCCCGTCCATCATTTGCAGCGGAGTAAGCCAGTGGTAGTGTTCGACCGCACCCTGGTAAACATAGGGCAGCACCGCGTAAGCGCCGCCGAAAGTCAGCAGCGCGGCCTTGGTGAAAAACCAGCCCATCTGCGTGAACGCGTTCTGCCAACCGAATTGCACGACCAGCAACGTCATCGCGGTTGACCAGATCGCCACACCCACCAGCGACACGCGCAGAAACCGCGCCCAACTGAAGCGTGCGTGCTCGGGAGCCGGGGTGTCGTCGGCGATCAGCGCTGCGCCATAACTGTCTTTTGCCTTGCCATGCCCGCCGCCGGTGACGAATTTTTCAGGTGCAACTCTGCCGCCGAAGTAGCCGATCAAGCCAGCCGTCAACACGATGGCCGGGAAAGGCACATCGAATGCGAAGATCGCAAGAAACGCCGCAGCCGCCATCGCCCAGAGCACACCATGTTTCAACGCGCGCGAGCCGATACGGTAAGCGGCAAACAGCACGATGGCAGTGACGGCCGGTTTGATGCCGTACAACACCCCCGCTACCGCCGGAACGTTGCCGTAGGCGAGATAGATCCACGACAGGAATATCAAAATGAACAGCGACGGCAGCACGAACAGCGTGCCGGCGATGATGCCGCCCCAGCCCTTGTGCATCAGCCAGCCGATATAAACAGCAAGCTGCTGGGCTTCCGGACCCGGCAGCACCATGCAGTAATTGAGCGCGTGCAAGAAGCGCCGCTCGGAGATCCAGCGCTTCTTCTCGACCATATCCTGATGCATGATGGCGATCTGCCCCGCCGGCCCGCCGAAACTGATGAAGCCCAGTTTCAGCCAGTACCAGAAAGCCTGAGCCAGCGTGACCGGTTCAGGGGCTTGTGTGTTGTCGGGTAGTTGCTGCTGCGATGTGTCCATGACTCCTCCCTGGAAGATTTCCCATTTCAGAGCAGACCTTGGACGATGAATTGTCTTGAAGCGGGGAGGCTGCTTTATCCCCGATGACCTGCATTATCGGCACTTCGGCAATGACAATCAAGGCCAAGAGTTATTCCGATCAGAACATCTGAAACTGCCAGCCGACGGTCAGGTGGAGTACTGCGTTATTGGTTTTAATTTTGTTGCCTCCTTCACGTCATTTCTGCTGGCGGGTTATTGCTTCCAGATAAAGTCGAGCCGCCCGGAGTTGCGGATTGATTTGCAGCGCAGTGCTGAAGTGTTGCCGCGCACCGGCGACATTGCCGCGATACAGCAGTACACGCCCGTACTGGACATGCGCCTGTGTATCTTCAGGTGTGGCCGCAAGGGTTCGCTCCAGCACCTGTTGCAGATGATCCAGAAGCGGCGCCTTGTCGATAACGGGCAGGATGTTCCGGTCGCGCCTGACCAGCACCACGGAAAGTCTGTCCACATAGACCACATCCCATTGCTGATCCATCAGCAGATAAAGCGTGACCTCGGGAATGCTGTTGAGCAATGGGGTGAAAAGATAGAACACCACGCTGTTCACGCCATATTTTTCGAATACTGCACGATAATGTCCACCGCGGGCCGTCTGGTAGGCGTCTTGCACGTCATGATCCAGGCAGCGCGGATCGATGAACATCCGGTAATCCGGCGCGAGCCGCCAGCCCAGATAGCCGCCGTATTCATAGGCATTGAACAGCGGCGCGGGCGGATGCCGGGTGAGAATCCACTCGGCGGCATGCTCCGGCACATAGGTGGTTTCCACGGCTCCCAGTTTCCACGCGCCGTGCTGGAATGTGAGATAGCCCACGCCTGACAGCGCCGCGAGCAGCAACGCAAACAGCAATGACCGCGCCCTGGCGAAGTGTCGCTCCGCTAATGCCGAGACATGCGGCATGACGATGATGAGCGCTATCAATACAAAAAAGATCATGTAGCGAAACGAGTAAAAACCGGCGGCGGTGAAGCCGATGAACAGGAACGCATGCGCGGGATCGGTGTGCTGCCGGCGCCAAATCAGCACGCCCAGGGTCACCAGCGCAATGGCCAGTACGCCGTAGAACAGGAACGGCTGCTGATACATCCGCGCATAATCGGCAAGCGGAAGGAATTCGTCGATCTCGCGCGTAAACGGGCTTTGCAGTGCGCCCATGTTCGAAATAAATGCATCGGCCAGCGGATTGGCCAGCGAGGCCAGCAATGCCATGCCGCACCAGATGAATAAACGCCGCAATGCTGGGCGCTCCAGTGCATTCGTGCCGCGCCACCGGTCGAACGCCGCGCCTGCCAGCATGACGATGATGATGACCCAGCCCAAAATGAATCCGGGGTGCAAATTGGCCCACAGCAGCATGATGAAAGGCAACGCGATCAGCGCACCCGGATGCGCGACGCCGCCGCGCAGCCTGGCGAGCGCACTGCTGATATTCATGTACACCAGCACCACGCCGATAAACGAGAAAATCTGCGGACGCAGCTCGTCATAGCGATACAGCAGCCACGGTAGGGTGAGTATCGCCAGCAGTCCCAACAGGGGTTCGACGCGCGCCTTGAGCATGGTGCGCCACACCAGCCCATAGAGCGTGACGAACAACGCGGCCTTGAGTACGACCAGCCCCCACGGGCCGAAGGCGGCATGTGCGGCAAAGAACAATAATTGCGCCAGCCAGTAGCCCTGCAATATCAAACGCTGGCGGGCATCGAGCGTGTCACCGATCGTATAGGTGAATGGATCGCTGCCCGGCAGTGCGCCGTGCTCCCAGATCCAGCGTCCGGTGTTGAGATGCCAGTACACATCGCCCAGGCCGATCGGATAGATGTGAAACAGGAACAGTATCGCGAAGATGGCGCCAGCCATCGCGTAGACAGGAAGCCGGCTTGAGTTCGAAAGTGATGCGGAAGCAGTCATATAAACCACTATGTTCAGACTATCAAAGGAGCCATGCTCGAATCATTTTCAAGGGGCCCGTGTTAACTCATGTCTCAAGTTTAATCACGCCGCTCGTTTGTCCGGCAATTTCATGTCCACCACGATCTCGGAATAAGGCGCGAAGACCAGGCCGTTTTCGTCCTTTTCAATCGCCATCCATTCAATCAGGCGCTCGCAATCGTTGTAGACATTTTTGTAGTCACGCTTGAGTTGGCGGGCTAGTTCAGCGATGGTAGTCGCGCCACTTTCCCGCAACGCACCTATCAATTCCCACCGCTTGGGTGTGAAGACAGCAAACATTTCGCCGACTTCGTCGAAGCCAACGCCGAAATAAGGTTGTGCGGATTTGCCTTGTTTGGCGGCCTTCATGGCAGCCGTGGCACGTGCAAGGCTGGCTTCCATCGGCTCACCAACGGTCAGGTGCATACTGCGTTATTGGCTTTCATTTTGTTGCCTCCTTCACGTCTTGCCAGAGATGGATTATGGACACGACCTTTGTATAGAGTAAAGCACCATATCAAAACCGATTGACGCTGGTCGAGCGGATTTGTTGCTCCGCCAAAGACAACACCGGATCAGGCCGCGATGCGTGCTCTCAACTTTGCTTGAGAGTGATCATCATGCTCGCCCCTTAAGGCGAACCGGCGGCAGCCAGTTTCGCCACACCGGACAACAACCGGTCAGGCGCCAGGCGACGACCTTGCAACAGCCCTACTCCGATGAATCCCTGCGGGCCTTGCAGTCTGACCTTGCCATCGGGCAAACCGGTGTCCAGCGCGAGGCGCTGACCTTGCGCGAGGCGTTTGATCTGCACGGCATCCAATTGCAACTGGGGCATATCGGGTATCAGGGATTCCAGCGGCATGATACAGGCATCGCGTTCGGCCTCGGTCATCGCCTCCAGTTGCTGCCAGGTATGACTGTCGCGCAGGTCGAAATGCGCGATCGCGGTGCGGCGCAGGCCGATCAGGTGCGCGCCGCAGCCGAGTGCCGCGCCGATGTCTTCGGCGAGTGTGCGTATATAGGTCCCCTTGCTGCAGCGCACGGTGATATCCATCTGGTTGCCGGAAAAAGCATTCAGCACCAGCTCGTGTATCACGATGTTGCGCAGTTCGCGTTCCACGGTTTCACCTTTGCGGATGTATTCATAGAGCGGCTTGCCCAGATGTTTGAGCGCGCTGTGCATCGGGGGAAGCTGCTGGATCTCGCCGCGAAATCTTGCCAGCACCGCATCGACACCGGCCTGTTCAACCTCGACCGTGTGTTCCGCAGTGATCTCGCCTTCGGCATCGCCGGTGCTGGTGGTTTGCCCCAGGCGCAACAAGGCGCGGTAGGTTTTGTCGGCATCCAGCAAGGCATTCGAGAATTTGGTGGCCTCGCCGAAACAGATCGGCAGCAAGCCGGTGGCGAGCGGATCGAGCGTGCCGGTGTGCCCGGCTTTCTCGGCACGGAACAGGCGGCGGACTTTCTGCAGCGCGGTGTTGGAGCTTGATTCCAGCGGCTTATCAAACAGCAGCACGCCGTCTATTGGGCGAAAGTTACGCGCCATTACAGATTATTCCATTCCAAAGGTAAAATAAATCGCAGGTCGGGCTGCGCCCGACAACTGGCGGGCATAGCCCGCCCTACAACTACTCCTCCCCTGACAAGGGGAGGCCGGGAGGGGTTGAATTGTCGGAATGCAGCTTGTCACTGGCCACCGCCTGATCGATCAGTTGCGACAAATGGCTGCCGCGCTCCACCGATGCGTCATACACGAAATGCAGTTGCGGCATGACGCGCAGCTTGATGCTGTGCGCCAGCTGGCTGCGCAGGAAGCCGCCGGCATGGTCCAGACCTTTCTGAGCTTCTTCATGCTTGCCGTCCAGGCGGGTGAAGAACACCTTGGCATGGGAATAATCCCGGGCCACTTCCACGCCGGTGATGGTCACCAGACGCACGCGCGGGTCGTTGATCTGTAGCCGCACCAGTTCGGCAATTTCACGCTGGATCTGCTGGGCGATGCGGTCGGTTCTGGCGAAGTTGGCCATAATTATTTGCTCAGCAGTCAGGAATATTGCCGAAAGTTGTAGTTGTAGTGTGGATAAGCGCAGCGCATCCACCGCGCGTTGGTGGATGCGCTGCGCTTATCCACCCTACAGTGCCGGCAAGATTTACAATTACAATGCGCGCGCCACCTCGATGATCTCGTAGGCTTCGAGCTTGTCGCCCACCACCAGGTCGTTGAAATTCTTCACCGACAGGCCACACTCGAAATTGGCTTTCACTTCCTTCACGTCATCCTTGAAGCGCTTCAGCGAATCCAGTTCGCCATCATGGATCACCACGTTGTCGCGCAGCACGCGCACCCTGGCGCCACGCTTGATCATGCCTTCCAGCACCATACAACCCGCGATCGTGCCGACCTTGGAAACGGTGAACACCTGGCGCACTTCGACCATGCCCATGATGCTTTCCCGCTTCTCCGGGGCCAGCATGCCGGACAGTGCGGCCTTGATCTCGTCCACCATCGCGTAGATGATGTTGTAGTAGCGTATGTCCACGCCGGAGGCTTCGGCCAGCTTGCGTGCGGCCGCATCGGCGCGGGTATTGAAGCCGATCACGATCGCCTTGGAAGCCAGCGCCAGATTGATGTCCGACTCGGTGATCGCTCCCACCCCGCCATGGATCAGATTGACCTTGACCTCGCTGGTGGAGAGTTTTTGCAACGATTGCGCGATCGCCTCGGCAGAACCCTGCACGTCCGCCTTGACGATCAGCGACAAGGTGCGCACTTCGCCTTCCGCCATCTGCTCGAACATGTTTTCCAGCTTGGCGGCCTGTTGCTTGGCGAGCTTCACGCCGCGATACTTGCCCTGCCGGAACTGAGCGATCTCGCGAGCGCGTTTCTCATCAGCCAATACCATCAGTTCTTCACCGGCAGCGGGCACTTCGGACAAGCCCTGTATCTCCACCGGAATGGATGGTCCCGCCTCGTTGACCGCATTGCCGTTCTCGTCCAGCATCGCGCGCACCCGGCCGAATACCGAACCGACCAGCACCGCGTCACCGCGCTTCATCGTGCCGGACTGTATCAGCACGGTGGCCACGGGGCCTTTGCCCTTGTCCAGGCGCGCTTCGATCACCAGCCCCTTGGCATGCGTGGCACGCGGCGCCTTCAATTCCAGCACTTCCGCTTGCAATAACACGCCTTCCAGCAACTGGTCTATGCCCTGCCCGGATTTGGATGACACCTCGACGAACATCGCTTCGCCACCCCAATCTTCCGGCGTCACGCCTTCGGCAACCAACTCCTGTTTAACTTTCTCGACATTGGCTTCGGGTTTGTCTATCTTGGTCACGGCGACCACCAGCGGCACGTTGCCGGCCCTGGCATGGGCGATGGCCTCCTTGGTTTGCGGCATCACGCCGTCATCGGCGGCCACAACCAGGATCACGATGTCGGTCGCCTTGGCGCCGCGCGCGCGCATCGCAGTGAACGCCTCGTGGCCCGGGGTATCGAGGAAGGTGATCATGCCGCGCGGGGTATCGACGTGATACGCGCCGATGTGCTGCGTGATCCCGCCCGCTTCGCCGGATGCGACGCGGGTACGGCGTATATAATCGAGCAGCGAGGTCTTGCCGTGATCGACGTGTCCCATCACGGTAACGACCGGCGCACGGGGTTCGAGAGCCACATTTTGCGGCTCGGTGGCATCGATCAGATAAGCATCCGGATCGTCCAGCTTGGCCGCCTTGGCGATGTGCCCCATCTCTTCCACGACGATCATCGCGGTCTCCTGATCGAGCACCTGGTTGATAGTCACCATCGAACCCATCTTCATCAACACCTTGATGATTTCCGAAGCCTTGATCGACATCTTCTGAGCCAATTCGGCGACTGTGATGGTTTCAGGCACAGCCACTTCATGCACCACAGGTTCAGTTGGCAAGGAAAACGCATGCGCGGTTTCCTGTGCTGCATGTTTGGGGTGCCTGTCATGGCGCGGCGCACGCACCGGGCTGGTCCAGACACCGGTTTTCTCGCCGGCTTTGACCGGTGTGCGCTTCTTGTGGCCTTTTTCGTCCCACGGACTACTCTTGGCCTCAGTTATTTTGGGCTTTTTGCCCGGTTTGATTATCTTGTCGCCCGGCTTGGGTACCGGCTTGTGCAACGTGCCCTCAGCCAGATTGACCACCGGAGCGGCCGTAACCGGCGCGACCTCTTCAACCTTTTTCAGTTCTGCTGCGGCGGGCTCGGATTCGGCTGCCTTCTTGGTCGTCTTGCGTTTTCCGCGCTCCTGCTTGGCTTGCGCATCGGCTGCCTGCCGTGTCGCCAATTCGGCCTGCAAACGCATTTCTTCTTCGCGCGCTGCTAACTCCTGCTCGTTCAGGGCCTTGGCCGCCTTGCCCTTCTTGGGCGGAGCCGCGGCTTCAACCGGTGCGGCGGGCGCTGCCGCTTCGGCGGCAGCTGCCGGAGCCACTACCCGGCGTTTGCGCACCTCTACCTGTATCGTGCGCGCACGGCCGGAGCTGTCTGATTTTTTGATTTCCGTTGTTTCGCGCCGGATCAGCGTGATCTTCTTGGCGGGTTTTTCGGCGCCATGCGCCTGGCGCAAATGCTCCAGCAATTTCGCCTTGTCCTTCTCCGACATCGGATCGGACTCTTGATCCTTGGCGATCCCGGCTGCCTTCAGCTGCTCAAGCAGCAAGGCAACCGGCAATCCCAGTTCAGTCGCAAACTGCGCTACGTTCAATTTTCCCATTACTATCCTCTAATCACCCCAATCACCCCGTTAAGCGAACCAGGGTGCGCGTGCCGTCATAATCAATGTGTTGGCACGTTCGCCATCCATACCAGACAGCTCCACCAACTCATCCACATCCAGGTCTGCCAATTGCTCCTGTGTCGCGATACCCTTGCCAGCCAGGGTGCGTGCAGTCTGCTCATCCATGCCTTCCAGCTTGAGCAGATCCCCGATCCCATGCTCCACTTTTTCTTCGCTGGCGATCGCCGCAGTCAACAGCGCGTTGCGCGCACGGGTGCGCAATTCGTTCACCGTCGCTTCGTCGAACGATTCGATCTCCAGCATTTCCTCCAGCGGCACATACGCCACTTCTTCCAGCGTATTGAAACCTTCCTGCACCAGGATGTCGGCGACCTCTTCGTCCACATCCAGCTTTTCCATGAACACCGCGCGCGTCCTGGAAAACTCTTCGTTATGTTTTTCGCTGGATTGCTCCACCGTCATGATATTGAGTTCCCATCCGGTCAATTCACTGGCCAGGCGCACGTTCTGACCGCCGCGGCCGATCGCCTGCGCCAGATTTTCTTCCTCGACCACCACATCCATGCTGTGCCGCTCTTCATCCACGACGATGCTGCTCACCTCGGCGGGAGCCAGCGCGTTGATGACGTAGGTGGCCGGATCTTCCGCCCAAAGTATGATGTCCACACGCTCGCCGGCCAGCTCGTTGGTAACGCCCTGCACGCGGGAGCCGCGCATCCCGACACAGGTGCCGATAGGATCGATACGCGAGTCATGCGACAACACCGCGATCTTGGCGCGTGAACCCGGATCGCGTGCGGCACTGACGATTTCCAGCAGATTTTCTTCGATCTCGGGGACTTCGAGTTCGAACAGTTTGACCAGCAATTCGGGCGAGGTGCGCGACAGGATCACTTGCGGTCCGCGTGCGCTGCGATCCACGCGCAGCAGATGCGCCTTGATGCGATCGCCGACGCGCAGGTTTTCCTTGGCGATCATCTGGTCGCGCGGCAACAAGGCTTCGATCTTGCCGAACTCGATGATCGCGCTGCCGCGCTCGAGCCGCTTGACGGTACCGGACACCAGGTGCTCTTTGCGCTCCATGAAGTCGGCCAACACCTGCTCGCGTTCTGCATCGCGTATCTTCTGGAAAATGACCTGCTTCGCGGCTTGCGCTCCGATGCGCCCGAAATCGATCGATTCCAGCGGCTCTTCGATGAACTCTCCGACCTGGATATCGGGATCGCGCTTTTGCGCCTCTTCCAGCTTGATATGCAGATCCGGGGTCTCGAAGGTCTCGTCGTCCATCACTTCCCAACGGCGGAATGACTCGTATTCGCCGCTATCGCGATCGATCTCGACACGCACGTCGGCCTCGTCGGTAAAACGTTTTTTGGTCGCAGAGGCCAGGGCCGATTCCAGCGATTCGAACACGATCTCCTTGTCCACGTTCTTCTCGCGCGACAACGCATCCACCAGCAGCAAAATTTCACGACTCATACCATATCTCCGGCTAACGCAGGGTGGGTTTGAAACCCACCCCTACACAAGGGTGGGTTTGAAACCCACCCCTACAAAGGGCGGGTTGAAGCCCGCCCCTACAAATTCGGCACTAAACGCGCCTTATCCAAATTCGACAGTTCGATTGCCACCGGACTGCCATCCACATCCAACTGCAATATCCCATCGTTGACCGCAACTATGACCCCGGCAAAATTCTTGCGACCCGCCAGCGGCATACGCAGCTTGAGTTGCGCCTTCTGTCCGGCAAAACGCACAAAGTCAGCTTCCTTCTTAAGCGGCCTGTCCAGTCCTGGCGACGAAACTTCAAGGCGGTCATAATCCACGTTCTCGACCAGGAACAGCCGCGTCAATTGATTGCTCACCGTTTGGCAATCATCCACCGAGATGCCTTCCGGCTTGTCGATGAACACGCGCAACAGCCCGCGCCCCGAGCGTTCAAAGTCCACCAACTCATAGCCCAGGCCACTTACCGTCGCCTCGACCAGCTTCACCACATCCATAAAATTGAGACCCACAAATGAAAAACGGGCTCGAAGCCCATCTACAAAACGCGGCGCATTGTAGCAAAACTCGCGCCCAAAGGGAATTAATTAGAAGTCATCCTGGTAGCGCACCGTGATCGGGTAGCGCCAGTCCTTGCCGTAACTGCGCTCGGTGATGCGGATACCCACCGCAGACTGGCGGCGCTTGTATTCGCTGATGCGGATCAGATGCACCACCCGGCGCACATCCGATTCTGAATATCCGCGTGCGATGATTTCCGGAATCGCGAGGTTCTGCTCGACATAGCACGCCATGATGGCATCCAGCACATCATAGGGCGGCAGGCTGTCCTGGTCGGTCTGGCCGGCGCGCAGTTCGGCGCTTGGCGGGCGGGTGATGATGCGCTCGGGGATCACCTGCCCCAGCGTGTTGCGATAGCGCGCCAGGCGATACACCAGCGTTTTGCTGACATCCTTCAATACCGCGAAGCCGCCAGCCATGTCGCCGTAGAGCGTGGCATAGCCCACGGTCATCTCGGACTTGTTCCCGGTGGTCAACACCAGCGAACCGAATTTGTTGGACAATGCCATCAGCAAAGTGCCGCGGATGCGCGCCTGCAGGTTTTCTTCGGTGGTATCCACGGCGCGTCCGGCGAAAGCAGTCTCCAGCGTGGACAAATAGCTCTGGAACATCGGTCCGATTGGAAATTCGTCATAGCGCGCGCCGAGGATCTTCACCATTTCGCGCGAATCGTCGAGGCTGATCTGCGCGGTATACGGCGACGGCATCATCACCGCATGAACCTTGTCCGCACCCAGCGCGTCCGCCGCGATCGCCAGGGTCAATGCGGAATCGATCCCGCCCGACAATCCCAGCAACACGCCGGGGAAGCGGTTCTTGCCGATGTAGTCGCGCACGCCGAGACACAAGGCGCGATAGACGCCGGCCTCTTCGCTCAATGCCGCGGCCTTCTCCCCTGCCGGCCGCAACGGATGCTGAATTTCCAGCATCAACAAGGCCTCTTCAAAATGCGCGCCCTGTGCGGTCAACACACCATGCTGATCCATCGCAAACGAACCGCCATCAAAGATCAACTCATCCTGACCACCGACCATGTTGGCATACACCACGGCCATGCCGGTTTCCGCGATGCGCTCGCGCATGACCCGGTAGCGGGACTCCTGCTTGTCAATGGCATAAGGCGATGCATTGAGCACCAGCAACACTTGCGCGCCGGCATCACGCGCAAGAATCGCCGGCCCGGGCTCCCAGATATCGGCACAGATATTCAACGCAAAGCGTACCCCGGCAATCTCGAATAAACACGACTCGGTGCCGTGATCGAAATAACGCTCCTCATCGAACACAGAATAATTCGGCAGTTCACGCTTAAGATAGGTCGCGGCAATGATACCATTCCGAAGCAGTGTAGCCGCGTTGTATCGCTTCCCGTCCCGCTCAAGGGGATGCCCCACCACCACTGCGATATCCGGGATTTTTGCGGCGAGATCATGCAACGCCTGCGCACACGCATGGTAGAACCCGTCACGCAGCAACAGGTCTTCCGGTGGATAACCGCACAGGCCGAGCTCGGGTGTCAGTAACAGTTGCGCGCCCTGCATTCTGGCCTGTTCGGCGTATTGCGAAATCTTTGCAGCATTGCCCGCCAGATCACCCAACACACAGTTGAATTGCGCGATTGCCAGTTTCATCGTTGTGCTTGAAAGATATTGAGGTTGCGCATCTTACCATCGTGATGCACGGTTGTTACCGGCAACAAAAAAGCGGGGGCACACCCAGCCCGCTCGCAGGACCATGGAGAACCACCGCGTCACGCAAACTTGCACAACCGGTTCGGCGGCTACTGGGCAGGTGCCGGAGCAGGTACGGGTGCAGGAGCAGGCACTGGTGCAGGGGCTGGAGAAGGTATGGGCCCAAATGCGGGTGCGAATGCCGGTTCAGCGGCAGGTGCCGGTGCAGGGGCTGGTTCAGGTGCTGCCTGTACTGGCTGTGGTGCGGGTGCGAGCTCCGGGATTTTTTCAGGTGTACCGAAGTAGAAATTCAAGCCGATAGTAAAGTTATTGTTTCTCAGCTTTCTCTCGACAGTCTGGATAGTGGTATCACCGTTCGATCTCGTATACTCGCCTGCGATGCTCCAGCGGTCCGAGAGCTTGTATTCAATGCCCAGGCCGCGATAGACATGGCTGGCGCCAATGGCAAGAGCCGCATCATTGCCATTGGTGCGGGCGTAACCCAGCTTGCCGTAAGGCAGCCATTTGCCGGCTGGAATACTCAGCTTTGCGCCGCCACCAAATACTGTGCTGCTATAGTTTACCGGACCCGATGCAGTATTATTAAATTCCAGTGTGCCGAAAATGCCCAGCTGAAGAACGCCTACCTCCCATGTGAGGCCTTCCTCGATACCATAAGTGAACGCTTTCTGGGTGCCAAACTCATCCAGGCTGGAACGGTTGATACCGATCTTGCCGCCGATCCAGCCTCCGGTAAATCTGCTCTCTTCGCTGCCTTCGATGGTGATTTGCACCGAGGTGGCGGTGCCATCCGCGCTGGTCACCGTGAAGCTGTCGCTGACGCTCTGACCCGCGTCGAGATTGTTAAAGTTGGAGTTAGCCACATATTTCCATCGGCCCGAGGTATCGATGTTAAAGGTGCCGTTGGTACCCGCGACATTGCTCTGTGACACGAAGGTCATAGGACTGTCCACATCAATGATGCTCAGTGTGCCGCCGGTGCTCCGGATCGAGTTGGTTTCTGTCAGAGTCACGCTGGCGGCGCTGAGGATTGCCGGGTCATTGCTGCCGTTGATGGTGACTCGCACCGCCGTGGTAGTGCCATCCGCACTGGCCACCGTGAAACTGTCGCTGACGTTCTGACCAGCACCGAGCCTGTCGAAAGCGTAGTTCGCGACATAGGTCCATGCGCCGGCGCTGTCGATGTTGAAAGTGCCGTTCCTACCCCTGACATTGCTCTGTGCCACGAAAGTGGCTGCACTATCCACATCGCTGATGCTCAACGTGCCACCGGTATTCAGCGTATCGTTGGTTTCAGTCAACGGCACGCTGGGGGCGCTCATGACAGCCGGATCGTTGTTGCCATTGATGGTGACCTGCACCGTAGTGGTGGTGCCGTCTGAGCTGGATACCATAAAACTGTCGCTGACGCTCTGACCGGCGTTGAGATGGTCAAAGGCGGAGTTGGCGACATAGCTCCATGCGCCGGCGCTGCCGATACTGAAGGTGCCGTTCGCGCCGGCGGCATTGCTCTGTGCCACAAAGGTCAGGGGGCTGTCCACGTCGCTGATGCTCAGCGTGCCGGCGGTGCTCAACGGGGCGTTGGTTTCATCAAGCTCGACCGATACCGGGCTCAGGATCGCGGCATCGTTAGTGCCGTTGATCGTGACTTGCACGGTAGTGGTGGTGCCGTCGGCGCTGGCTACCGTGAAGCTGTCGCTGACGCTCTTGTCCACGTTGAGGTTGTCAAGGGCACTGTTCGTGGCATAGGTCCACCGGCCTGCGGTGTCGATGTTGAAGGTACCGTTCGCACCGGCGGCATTGCTCTGTGCCACGAAGGTCTCGGGGCTGTCCACGTCGCTGATGGTCAGGGTTCCGCCAGTGCTCAGGATCGCATCGGTCTCTGTCAACACTACATTGGCAGAGCTCAGGATTGCCGCCTCGTTGGTGCCGTTGATCGTGATTTGCACCGCAGTGGTGGTGCCGTCGGCACTGGCCACCGTGAAGCTGTCGCTGATGCTCTGGCCCACGAGCAGGCTGTCGAAGGCGCTATTAGCCACATAGGTCCATGCGCCCGCCGTATCAATGCCGAAGGTGCCGTTCGCACCGGCGGCATTGCTCTGTGCCACGAAGGCCGGGAGGCTGTCCACATCGCTGATGCTCAGCGTACCACTGGTGCTCAGCGGGGCGTTGGTTTCATCGAGTGCGACCGATGCCGAGCCCAGGATCGCGGCATCGTTGGTGCCGTTGATCGAGATCTGCACCGCAGTGGCGGTGCCGTCGGCACTGGCTACCTTGAAGCTGTCGCTGACGCTTTGATCCGGGTCGAGAATGTCGAACGCAGAGTTGGCCGTATAGGTCCATGCACCGGTCGTATCGATGCTGAAGGTGCCGTTGCCACCGGCGACATTGCTCTGTGCAACGAAGGCCGGTGGGCTGTCCACGTCGCTGATGCTCAGCGTGCCACCGGTGCTCAGCGGGGCGTTAGTTTCATCCAGGACGACCAATGCCGGGCTGAGGATCGCGGCATCGTTGGTGCCGTTGATCGTGATTTGCACCGTAGTGGTGGTGCCATCGGAACTTACCACCGTAAAGCTGTCGCTGACGCTTTGACCCACGTTGAGACTGTCGAAGGCGCTGTTAGCGGCATATGTCCATGCCCCGGCGGAGTCGATGCTGAAAGTGCCGTTGGCACCGGCGACATTCCTGTCTGCCACGAAGGTCGGGGAGCTGTCCACATCTTTGATAGTCAGGGTGCCAGCGGCGCTCAGCGGGGCGTTGGTTTCATCCAGGGCGATGCTGGCGAGGCTGAGTATCGCTGCGTCGTTAGTGCCGTGAATGGTGACTTGCACAGTAGTGGTGGTGCCATCGGAACTGTTCACCGTGAAGCTGTCGCTGACGCTCTGGCCCACGTTGAGGTTGCTGAAGGCAGAGTTCGCCACATAGCTCCATTGACCAGAACCGTCGATGCTCAGGTTGCCGTTCACGCCTGCGATTTTTTTCCTTGCCACAAAGGTCAGTGCGCTGTCCACATCACTGATGGTCAACTTGCCAGTGGTGCTCAGAGGAGCATTGGTTTCATCGAGCGCGACCGATGCCGTACCCAGGATCGCGGCATCATTGCTGCCTTTGATGGTGACTTTCACAGCAGTGGCGGTGCCGTCCGAACTGACCACCTTGAAACTGTCGCTGACGCTCTGGGATGCATTGAGATTGTCAAACGCGGAGTTGGCCACATAAGTCCATGCGCCGGTTCTGTCTATGCCGAAAGTGCCATTCTTGCCTGCGGCATTGCTCTGCGCCATGAAGAACTCCGGGTTGTCCAAATCGCGGATACTCAACGTGCCATTGGCGCTCAATGCTTCGTTGGTTTCGGTCAACACCACGTTGGAGGAACCAAGTAGCGCTGCATCGTTAGTGCCGTTGATGGTGACTTTAACGGCAGTGGTGGAGCCATCAACACTGGCCACCGTAAAACTGTCGCTGACGCTCTGTCCATCGTTGAGATCATCGAATGAGCTTTTTGCAACATAGGTCCACCGGCCCGAGGTGTCGATGCTGAAGCTGCCGTTCGCACCGGCGACATCGCTCTGCGCCACGAAGGTCTGGGGACTGTCCACATCT
>Ga0209751_10000269_pt1 | contig 55938 bp, 44 predicted proteins | sample RifCSP13_1_FD_184019 | JGI IMG/M metagenome (GOLD analysis project Ga0209751, IMG submission 184019) | Soil microbial communities from Rifle, Colorado - Rifle CSP2_sed 13_1 (SPAdes) (version 2) | ecosystem: Environmental > Terrestrial > Deep subsurface > Rock core/Sediment | place: Rifle...
CGTTATACCGACTGCGCGCTTGTTTGTCCCGTTGAGGCGTTTCATCTAGACGACGACATGTTGGTAATCCACCCGGAGACATGCATCGACTGTGACGCTTGCGTTCCGGAGTGTCCTGTCGAAGCCATCTTCGCCGAAGACCGAGTGCCCCCGGAATGGGCAAAATACACCCCGATAAATGCAGAGAGGGCACTGAGCGGCTTGCCGACCATCATGGCGAGACTCGACCCTCTGTGTGAAGGTTAATACATGAAAAGGAGTACCAAGCGTCTGCTTGGCGGCCTGGCTCTCGCGGCGGGAGCGATGGGCGCCGCAGGTGCCTTTGTTTTGAAGAAAAAGAACATGCGGGCAAAACAGCAACTAGCGGCCGATAATCCTGCAAGCGTTTGGGCGCGACCAGGGATGCAAGTCACTTTTCGCGCGGAGTTGATGCCGGGGCGACAAAGGGACGCACGAACCTATACGATCAAAGAGTTACTGCCGAGTGGCCGGGTACTGCTCGACGGCGTGTCGGGTGAGCATGCTGAGAAGGAGTTTGAGCCGATAAGGTGACCTCCCAACCTACCATGAATAGGTCCGACCGGGTTCCATCACACTCAGGTTCGGAATCTGCAGTGCATTTAGTTCAGAGATTACCTGTTCTCGATAGGCGGGTTTAATGTGGACCGTCATAATGTCGAGCCCGTTATGGCTCAGCTTTTTCAATTCCTCTTGCAATGACGCGGGGGTGAAGTGACGCGACACTTCCGCCAGAGCGCTCATCGAATTTGGAAACGAAGCCTCAATCAAGAGAGCGTTAAGACTCGGTACTCGATTAACGACCTGCCAAAACTCTTCAGTCTCTGCTGTATCAGAGCTGAATGCCACAGTACACCGTTCATCCGAGACGATAAGCCCAATGGTGGGAACAATGTGATTAACTGGGACTGCTGTTACCCGCAAGTGGGCGACTGGAACTTCGATGCCAGTCGGAATCGGAACGTACTCCAGCACCGGACCATAGTCATTCTTCAATTCGGAAAACCTCGGATAAACATTCCAGTTAAATACGTCACGCTCGAGCAGTTCGATAACTTCAAGCGTGGCGTGTACGCGGATTGGTGACTCCAGCGTGGGATAAAGGTCATCAATAAAGATAGGCAGGCTGGCGATGTGGTCCATGTGAGGGTGTGTAACGATGATGTCGCGCACCTTCTGTCGTTGCTCTGCAGTCAGTGCAATGGCAAGGCTGCCGGCATCGACGGCTATGCAATCATCAATGAGAAAGCAGGTCAGCCATTGTTCGAGTGTGGCGCGGCCCTGACCATCAAAGCTGCTCGGTAGAAGTTGGATTCTCACTGGATGATCGGCTCAGATGACACTCAGGTTGTGGGTAACGGGCCATAGTATAAGGCAACAACAAGGCGCTCGGCGAGCTTTGTTTATGAAGGCCGTTGCTGTCGCAGTTGCGCGGAAAGGTGCTGCAATGCGGAGCGATACGCCTCTTCTCTTGCGTTTTCATCTCCGCTGGTTATGCCACGTGCGACACGGCTCCGGTGAAACGCGAGCTCGCTAGCCGTCTGATTGAATTGCCGACACATACGCCAATGGGTCATTCCCCCCTGCGAAAATGCCGTATAGGAAGCGCTCATCCGACCCCGGATCGAGCAAAGTTGTTGATACTCCTGCTGGCTTAGTACGCCCCTCTCGAAATCTGGTCGCAGGAATTCACCAACCAGACGACCTTCGCGTCGCAGTGCAAGGAAGATAATCACGAGCATGATCGCAAAGGCGGGCACCATGATCACCACATACGTTACGATGAAACCCAACCCACCGAAGAGTGCCGCGGATCCATTCCAGATGCTGTGCATGAAGATCGCAGAAAGTAATCCGACTATTGGCAACAACAGTTTCACAAACGTGCTGCTTGACTGCCGCGCGAGGCCTAAGCCGATACCGGTCATGCTGGTGAATAACGGGTGAGAGAACGGCGCAAACATACCGCGAAGAATGAACACCGGCACTGTACTGCCGCTTAACACCGCCCGACCGTAGTACTGAATGTTCTCGGTCATGGCAAATCCCAGCCCCACCATGGCCGCATACATGATGCCGTCGATTACTCCATCAAACTCATCTTTCTTCCAGAAAAAGAAGATAAAGAGTATGAACGCCTTCGCAGTTTCCTCGACGATTGGCGCGGAGATAACCGCTCCAAACACTTCACCTGCCTGCATACTGTCGGTGACTGAAGCCACGATTAAGCTGCTGGCAGTGTTGAAAAGAACGGCAATGAACACCGCGACCAGGGCGCCCCAGAAGAAAGCGGAAGCCAGCATCCATAGAGGCTCGGCTTCGTATCGGTCTATCCAAAGAACAAGCAGGACGTACAGTGGAACCGGAATGGTTGCTGCGACAAAACCTATGAGCAGACCGACTAGCCCAGTTTCAAAGCCGATCAGCGCCAGCACGATCAGTCCCAGAAAGGTTGCTATCAATATGGCGGCGAAAGCCAGAACAACCTTGATCGCACTGGTGTGCGTTGTTTTTGGTAGAGCGTCGCGAGAAGGGTGGTAGTTCTGAGGGGTAGTCACCGTGATTAAGCGCCGTTATTGGTAAAAGATGGCAGAGTATATCCAGTTCAAAGAAGAACGGCTATATTTTTCCGACTGGGTCAACGGGCACAGGTTTGCGCGCGGCCGCCATCGATCGAGTAGGTAGCTCCAGTGATCCAACCTGCCCTCTCCGAGGCCAGGAAGCAGATCAGTTCGGCCACCTCGCTCGCTTCTCCGACGCGACCCATCGGATGCGTCTGTTTTGAACGTTCCAGAAATGCTGCGTATTGCTCCGCGTTCATGCCACCGCGCTTGTGGATTTCCGTAATGACTACCCCGGGGTTCACAGCATTGACACGCACGCCCTTAGCGGCCAGTTCCAGGGATGCGCAGCGGGTCAATTGGTCGAGTGCCGCTTTGGACACGCAGTAAGCGAGGACCCCGGGAAACGCCCGTAAACCGGTAACACTCGAAACGTTGACGATGTTTCCTCGTCTTTCAATCAGGTGAGGAGAGGCGGCCTGCATTAAACGAAACGGAGCGCGTACATTGATGTCCATCATGGCGTCCCAAGCCATTATGGAGGTGTCTTCGACTGTACCCGTGCTTATGTGGCCTGCGGCATTTACCAGTACATCGATTCCGCCAAATCGCTCAACTGCACGCGAGACGATCTCGTTGGGCGCAGAGACACTGGTGAGGTCAGCGCTCACTGTGAGACCTCGCCCACCCTTGCGCTCAATGGCCGCGTCCATCTCGCGAAGCTTCTTTTCGTCTCGACCGACGGCCACAAGTGACGCTTTGGCAGAAAGAAATCTGTTCACCGTGGCATTTCCGATGCCGGAAGTTGCGCCAGTGACTACAACGACTTTTTGATTGAAGTCTTCTTGCATGGAACACTCCCAGGTTCAAGATTAGGTCTGTACTTGGGTATCATATATTGACAGTGCCAGCCTAAAAAGTGAGTATTACAAAGCGTTTGCTCATTAGAGCGTCAATAGTCTGATTCACAACGGTAGAGGCATCAGAATGGTTGCATAGCCGGAGGGTTTTTTTGAACAACAATCCTGCGGATCAGTATTTCCCCAGAGCGGCTCGTGCCTCGGCGCGAACGTCTGGCGAGTTCTCGCGCCGAAGGGGTTCGCGAACGAAGAAGCCATCCGGTGTCGGTTATCTCATTACAGCCCTTTCTGCAGCAATAGTTCTGTTTTTCGGGCTCTGGTGGGTTCTTGTTAGCGGCGGAGACGAAGCGCCGTGGATTCCCGCGGGATTAGCCGCCAGTGTAGTTCTCCTGATTGCGCTCTCTGCTCGTGAGGTGGTAATGCGAAGGGCCTGGACCAGACACCTACTGGAGCAAGGCCCGCATGAGCAGCACGCAGGCCGCGAAAACCATAAGCACTCGAATTCAAAGAGAACATATTCGAGTTCGGGCCTTAGCGCAGCCTTGCGTACTATTCAGAAGCAGTCCGCTGCCGCTGATGCAAACGGAGGAACTATGGACTCTCACCTGGATGTGTTTCATCTATGCCGAGAGTATGCCGCGTCCGCCGAAGAGGCGCTTCAAGCCAGCGGGTTGCCTGCTGAAAAACGGATGGCTATTAAAGCTGGCAAGGAACGAGTCAGGTTGTTGCAGAAACACCATCTGCTGACTTGGGCACGCGAATCCTCAAGGGCCTTAACAGCCGAAGCGCAGCAACGGGCGCGAATGTCCGATAAAATCGAGTCGGCGAACAAAGCCGTGCAGTGTTTGGATTCAGCTTTGGAAGTTTACCCAAACGAACCTGAGCTGAACGCCTCTAAGTTGGCGATTCGAGAGTTCATCGCTTCAGTCAAAGTTGCACATTGGGTAGAACTTGCAGAGCGATCAGCATTTAAAGGCCATTATCGAAGGGCAATTGAAAGATACAAGGATGCGCTCTTCTACTTAACCAAGGAAACTGTGAATGAAGACGTTCGAGCAGACGGTGAGAAGAGAATTGCAACCGAGATAGAAAGATTGGAGGCGCAAGTGCAAGTGCGCAGGAGACGAGCGGAAGAAAAGAACTCCTGGTGAAGGTGGTAATCAGTGATTTCCCAAAGATGCCCGAAGTGTGGGAGTTCGCGAATTCGCAAGGGGTATAAACCCACGCCATTAGTGATGCGCATGTTTGGTCTCTATAACCTTTTGTGCGATCATTGCAACCTGTTGTTTAGGGGGTTTACTGTTCCGGGCACTGTTCGGAAGAGTCGAAGACGACGCTCTCATAATATTGATAAAAAGGAGCGTGCGTAACGTGGAGAGTTCGAAGATTTAGTTGCAGACGGCTACTCTTCAGTACCTTGTCTGAAACATGGCAGTTTTATCCGAAAGGGTTTTCACATGAGGTCAAGAATCATTTTCGCTGCCGCATTATTGCTGGCGCTAACAGTTACCGCGGTCTTGGCACAGGATCAGGCGCCGATCGTTTCCCAAGGGCCCTCCGTTGACAATCAGGGCATCAGAAATTATCTGCTGGGGCCCGGCGATGTGCTGGACGTACGTGTCTTCGGTCAACCGGATTTGAACACAATGGTTGAAGTCGACAGCGACGGCAATTTAAGCTCTTTGCCTTTTCTCGAGGCCCCGATTCCTGCTCGCTGCCGCTCGGAAAAAGCTGTTCAGGCCGACATCGCCAAGGCATATGCGAAGTACCTTAAGAATCCGCAGGTCAGCGTGCGTATAACAGAGCGGAAGAGCCGACAACCTGCCACAGTCTTCGGGGCTGTGCGAATGCCGACCCGAATTCAGATGCAGCGGAAGGTTCGCCTCAACGAGATTATGGCCGCATCCGGCGGTTTCACGGAGCGGGCATCGGGCACGATTCAGATCCTGCACACAGAGCCAATCATGTGTCCTGAACCGGGTGAAGAAGCCAGCGCACGGCCCATCGACGGAACGAAGATTCCGCTCGAGATTATCAAGATTGCAGAGTTGCGCATGGGTAAGGCCAATCCCATCATCCGTCCGGGTGACTACATTCTCGTAACGGAGGCCGAACCTATCTACATCACCGGGAGCGTGCAATCACCTCAGGGAATCTACATTCGCGATCAGCTCACGATAAGCAGAGCTTTGGCAATGGTTGGAGGCGTAAGAAAAGAGGCGAAGGCAAACGATATACGCATTTACCGGCAGAAACCCAACTCGCCTGACCACGAAACCATTATTGTGGATTTAACGGCCATCAAAAAGAAGCAGAAGCCAGATCTTGTGCTTCAGCCGTACGACATAATCGAAGTGCCCGAGGCTGGAATGTTCTCTTCAGGAAGAATTGGTCAGACATTTGTTGGCCTGATGACCGGAAGTCTTGGAAGCGTGTTTAGCAACATGGGTACTGGACTTGGGACTCGAGTGATTTACTAGCAGACTGGAGAGATCTAATCCAATGAGTTCGCGATCTGTGATGGCATTAAGCCGCCGTCGCCGCCGATGGATAACGTTTATTTGGACTACAGTTCTTACTGCCCTGATCATTGCTTTGATCTATTGGGAAAAGACTGCAATCCTCTACATTCTGGCCACGCTCGGAGTTGCAGGGCTATTGGCAGTAGTCGCGGTTGCGAATCTCGGAGGACCCGAAAAGACCTCTTCCGATGGTGCTGCAAACAGCGAGAGTACATCCGAAAAATTGTAGATACTCAAGGCTAGAAGGCTCAGTAGGACCAGTTGAAAGTTTATTCGGACTAATGCATAATCCGCCTGCGTTCACCTCCCCGGTGAACGAAGTGGTCGCGTGGGGTGAGGACACGTGGCCTTAGGGTGGGGGCTGTGGGAGGCCCCCGCCCGCTTTTTTGATGTTCGGTGGCAAGTGCTCAGAGCGCCTTGCCGCCGCACTTCAAATGGAACCTTTGCAAAATACTTATCGCTCCTTTACCATCGCGGTTTGTGATTTACGATCCCCTAAAGAAGTCTGTCTTCGTCTGAATAGCGAATCTTACGAGTTGCGAGGGTAGCATTGCGTTAGACAGCCCCTAATTGATTACTAAGGCTGCACGCTTTGACGACCAACATGGCACCGTCCGCTTCGACAGATATCCATTCGACAGTTACAACCGGACACGTATCCCAGGTGACTCCCCAGGGACGCTACCTGTGGCTGTTGTCTCTAACCGCTCTCGGAGTGGTTTACGGAGACATCGGTACCAGCCCTTTGTATGCTATTCGCGAGTGTTTTCATGGACCACACGCGGTTGCGGCAACGCCTGAGAACATCATGGGAGTGTTGTCGCTCATCTTCTGGTCGCTGGTAATTATCATTTCCGTAAAATACTTGGTTTTTGTTCTGCGAGCGGACAATCACGGCGAGGGTGGAATACTTTCTTTGACGGCCCTTGCAACGCCCATCAAGCCCTCAGGAAAGAGCGAGAACTGGTTCTTAATTGTGATCGGAATCTTTGGCGCGGCCTTGCTTTACGGAGATGGAATTATCACCCCTGCAATCTCGGTACTTGGCGCGATGGAGGGCCTAAGCGTCGCGACTCCGGTTCTTGAACCCTACATAGTTCCGACCACGATCGCCATCCTTGTAGGCCTCTTCCTATTTCAGAAGCGAGGTACAACCAAGGTGGGCAAGGTGTTTGGGCCAATTACGCTGCTCTGGTTTACATCGTTGGGAGTGCTAGGCGCAATGCAGATTGCGCAACACCCATCAGTCATAGCTGCAATTAACCCGATTCACGGGGCCAATTTCTTCCTGCATAACGGGTGGTACGGATACCTGGTCTTGGGCTCTGTTTTTTTGGTTGTTACGGGAGGTGAAGCCCTCTACGCCGACATGGGCCACTTTGGAACGCGTCCAATTCGACTTGACTGGTTTACGGTTGTACTTCCTGCATTGCTTCTCAACTACTTTGGTCAGGGCGCGCTACTTCTAGAAGATCCTACCACGGTCGAAAATCCGTTCTATCTGTTGGCCCCTTCCTGGGCACTGGTTCCCATGATCGTGCTTGCTACGTGCGCAGCCGTAATAGCTTCTCAGGCAGTAATCTCCGGTGCTTACTCCTTAACGATGCAGGCCGTGCAACTTGGTTTTTCCCCGCGGCTAAAGATCGATCACACATCCAGCACCGAATTTGGTCAGATCTACATCCCGGCCGTGAATTGGGCGCTGATGGTCGGTTGCATCGCCATCGTATTGGGGTTTCGAACTTCAAGTAATCTCGCTGCAGCTTACGGAGTGGCAGTGACGTCCACGATGGTGATTACCACTGTCCTTTTATACGTAGTTGCGCGACAGCGTTGGGGATGGAGTTGGTGGACGGCGGGAGCGCTGATGACCTTCTTTCTAATCATCGATCTTGCATTTTTCGGCGCTAACATCATCAAGCTTGCAAGCGGCGGTTGGTTCCCATTGCTGCTGGCGGCTTTCGTCTTCACCCTGATGACTACCTGGAAAAAGGGAAGACGGATACTCAACGAGCGCATTCAACGTGAGTCGCAACCGCTGGAGGATTTCCTGCAGGAGGTCGCGCGGCGCCCACCGTTGCGCGTCCCTGGTTCTGCGGTGTTTATGAATGGAAATGCAAGCCGCACACCACCGGCGCTTTTTCATAACCTCCAGCACAACAAGGTTCTTCACGATCAGGTCCTTTTTCTGACAGTCAAAACCAGGTTGGTTCCTTATGTCGACCCGAGCGAGCGAGTGGAGGTTGAAGGCATCGGCAATGGCTTCTATCGTCTGAGGGTGTTTTATGGTTTCATGGAAGATCCGAACATACCCAAGGTGCTAAAGGCCCTTGAAGTGCCCGGACTGAAGCTAAATCTAAAAGAGACGACATATTTTTTAGGGCGCGAAACGATCATGGCCAGCAAACGGCCGGGAATGGCACTGTGGCGAGAGAAAATTTTTGCTCTTATCTCTGCCAATGCAACCAGCGCCACAGCGTACTTTTGCTTACCCCCGGATCGGGTGGTTGAACTCGGCTCGCAGATTGAGATCTAGGTTCAGTCCAATAGAGCGAAGTCATGCTCTCTCGCCGTTTTTCCACGCTAACCCCCGCTAAGTTGTCATGACCGCAATCTCTTTTAGCGGCAGAACCGGTTACTTCATTGCCGTGATCAGTATGGCAGCGGCGACAGCTGCGCTGGCTCTTCTGAGGCTTCACATAAATCCGACCACCGTAGCCCTTATCCTTCTACTCGTCGTCCTATTCCTGGCTACGATGTGGGGCAGTGGACCAGCTCTATTGGCGGCGGTGTTGGGGGTACTATCATTTAACTTCTTTTTTCTGCCGCCGTATCACACGTTCACTATCGCTGACCCTCAAAATTGGGTTGCCTTGGCTGCATTCCTTTTGATTGCCGTTACTGCTGGCCAACTGTCGGCGCGAGCGAAGCGCCGTGCGGAGGAAGCTGAAGCTGGCCGCGTTGAGATCGATCGCCTCTACAAGGAGCTGCGAGACGCATTTGAGCGGGCAAGTCACGTCGAGGCGCTGAAACATAGTGAAAAGTTGAAATCAGCACTTCTTGATGCTGTGACCCACAACATCCGAACTCCCCTTACCTCAATCAAGGCATCTGTTACCACATTACTCGACGATCTTGGCCAAAGGATCAGCCTTGATAACGAGTCAAGACGAGATATGCTCGACGTGATCAATGAGGAATGCGACCGTCTGAATCGTTTTGTGGAAGCAATGATCGAACTCGCCCGCATTGAGGCGGGCGAGATGCGATTACGCCGTGGCTGGAGCACTGTCGATGAGATCGTCACCACGGCCTTAGAGCGTGCTCAGCCTCTCACCCGACGCCATCGCGTCGAGGTTCAAATTGAAAAGGACCTTATGATACGCGTCGACCCAAGCGCTGTTGTTGAGGTGATTTACACCTTATTGGACAACGCGACAAAGTACTCGGCGCCCGGTACCACTATTCTGGTTCGAGCAAAGCGCCATGGGGAGGGCACGATCCAGCTTTCTGTGGAGGACGAAGGGTCCGGCATTCCGCGACAGAGCCGCGAGCTAGTATTCGACAAGTTCTATCGGGCGAATGCGATAACTGACCCTCAGAGCCAACGGCCACCCGGGATAGGAATGGGGTTGGCCATCGCAAAGGGTATAGTAGAAGCGCATGGAGGCCGTATTTGGATAGAGGACGGCTCGGCTGGCAATGGCACGCGCGTCGTGTGTGACCTTCCTGTGGGCGACGAAGACGAGACAACCAAGAAGTCCGAACCGTCCGCTAAACGCTTGGGCCATGAATCATAAGCCGCGGATTCTGGTTGTAGATGACGAGCCACAGATTACTCGTGTGCTGCGCACAAGTCTGAGTACTCATGGGTACGAAGTGCGCACAGCCGCGGACGGAATTTCTGCCTTGGAAACTTTTAGTGATTGGCATCCGGATTTGGTTGTGACCGACTTGGTCATGCCTAACATGGATGGCACTGAATTGTGTCGAAGATTGCGGGCAGTATCGCAAGTTCCTGTCATCGTGCTTTCGGTTAAGGGTGAAGAAAAAACGAAGGTGGAGGCTTTGGATCTCGGCGCAGACGATTTCGTTACCAAACCGTTTGGAATTGACGAACTGATCGCTCGAATACGCGCTTCGCTGCGGCGAGCGGCAACTCCGGTTAGCGAAGTGGGTACAACCGTGCTCGAGATTGGCGACTTTCGGGTCGATCTAGAGTCTCGCCAAGTGAGTGTGCGTGGGCGAGAGATTCATTTGACACCCAAAGAGTTTGACCTGCTTACTTATTTTATGAAACATGCTGGGAAAGTCATCACTCACCGGACACTGCTTGGCGCTATTTGGGGCGGCGATTATGCCGAACAGACAGAATATCTGCGGGTGTTCATAGGCAACCTACGAAAGAAAATTGAAACGGATTCTTCGGGCCCACATTACATCGTTACCGAACCTTGGGTTGGTTATCGTTTCAATCCCGGCAACTAGGAAGACAGACTTTGTCCCGCCCGCCATGCCTACGATCTTTTTATGTTTCCTTTACACTATCTTTATGTACCACATCGTAATATCAACTAGTTGAAAATACGGCTGCCGAGGCCGCTTCCTTGTAAGGACATAGGAGGGCGGCGCGGGGGAACCAACAGTCCGCCATTGACGGACGAGGGGCGCATCACAACTGACTTGAAATTGTGAGGGACACTTCCAGGTCCTAGCCCGTCAGCTAACCTCGTAGGCTTGAGTGGAAGAGCACGATGGGCGCACTGAAATTCAGAGGGCGCAGGGCAAGACTGCTCTGCGCCCTTTGTTGTGTGCAGGAGTTGAAATCAAATGATTTATCAGTTTGAAAATCGGTCGAAGAAAGATAGCTTCCACACCACAATCGCTTTTGAAGAGAATCGGCGATGCAAAAGGTTGCGCTGGTGGGCGACCGGTGGCGTTCTTGGTCTTTTTGGAGCGTTCGCGTTTCCACTTGTAATTGGTTTGCTGTTGGATAGCTCAGGCAGCCTCGCAGCGGCGCCCGACATTCTACGAATACTCAATCACCACACTCCGAGACAATTAGCGATTTTACTTGTGAGTTTTAGCGGGGCTTTAACCGCGGCTCATGGTCAGCAGACAGTTTTCAACGTGCCAACCACTGGCGTGCTCGACAGCCACAACTACTGAAACACGCTAAGTGAATGATCTTTTGAGGCACCAGGAGACCCGAAATGCTAGACATGATTTTTATCGCTGCGACAATTGTTTTCTTTCTGATCGCGCTTGCCTATGTACGGGCGTGCGAGAAGTTAAGGTGAGGATGACTATTAACGGCTGGTTACAAATTCTTTTCTACTTCGCGTTAATCCTGGCGGTTACGAAGCCGCTGGGGATTTTCATGGCGCGGGTGTTCAACCGCGAGCGGACCTTTCTGGATCCCGTGCTGCGTCCGGTGGAACGACTCATTTACCGGCTCACAGGCGTCAACCAGGATCGGGAAATGCCATGGACTGAATACGCGGCGGCGATGGTGTTCTACAGCCTTGTTTCAATGGTGGTGCTCTATGCGTTTCAACGTTTGCAGTATTACCTGCCATTCAATCCGCAGAAGTTAGTTGGGGTTAGCACACACTCTTCATTCAACACGGCAGCATCATTTACGACTAATACCAACTGGCAGGGATACGGCGGCGAAGTGACGATGAGTTACCTGTCGCAGATGGCCGGACTCGCCTATCAGAACTTCACGTCAGCGGCTGTTGGCATGGGCCTGGCAATCGCCTTAATCCGCGGCATCGCGCGACATGAGAAGGAAACGATTGGCAACTTCTGGGTGGATTTGGTGCGGGGAGCGCTTTGGATTCTCTTACCGCTTGGTTTCGTGCTCGCGCTGGCGCTTGTTTCGCAGGGTGTAGTCCAGAACCTCAAGCCTTATGACACAGCCCAGTTGATTGAGAAGCAAAGCATCGAAGTTGACAAGAAGGACGCCGACGGCAATGTCATCCTCAACCCGGACGGCTCGCCTGTGAAAGAGACGCAGGTGGTTGACACGCAGGCGATTGCGCAGGGTCCGGCTGCTTCGCAGATCGCGATTAAGCAACTCGGCACAAACGGTGGCGGCTTTTTTAATGTTAACTCGTCGCATCCGTTTGAGAATCCAACACCCTTTTCTAATTTCCTGGAGATGTTCTCGATTCTGGCTATCTCCGCGGGATTCACTTATACGCTTGGGCGAATGGTCAAATCGCAAAAGCACGGCTGGGCAGTGTTCGGCGCCATGACCGTGCTGTTCTTTGCCGGGATAATCGTCTCGTATTGGGCCGAGGCGCGCGGTAATCCGTTGTTTCCAGGTAATGTCAATCAGGCGGCGTCAACCATGCAGCCCGGCGGCAATATGGAAGGCAAGGAGGTGCGCTACGGGATAGCTAACTCGATCCTTTGGGCCACGGCTACTACGGATGCTTCAAACGGAAGCGTCAACAGCATGCACGATTCATATACCCCGCTCGGTGGGATAGTGCCGCTGACAAACATTCTGTTGGGCGAAGTCATCTTCGGAGGCGTAGGCGCCGGAATGTATGGCGTGCTGGTGATGGTAGTGCTCTCTGTTTTCATAGCCGGCTTGATGGTGGGGCGCACGCCGGAATATCTGGGAAAGAAAATCGAGGCATACGACGTAAAGATGGCGATGCTGTACGTGCTGATCTTTCCGCTCTCGATTCTGCTGCTGACGGCGATATCGGTGCTGTCGGATTCCTTTGGCCTGACCTCGCTCAACAATAGTGGGCCGCATGGCCTGTCTGAAATTCTCTATGCGTTCTCTTCCGGTACGGGAAATAACGGTTCTGCATTTGCCGGGTTGAACGCCAACACGCTTTGGTATAACTCGACCATCGGCACGTCAATGTTAGTTGGTAGGTTCCTGATGATCATTCCGATGCTGGCCATCGCGGGCAGTCTGGTTCGGAAGAAGATTACACCCCCGTCCTTGGGCACGTTTCCCGTCACCACTCCATTGTTTGCCGGGCTGCTGGTGAGCGTGATTCTGATTGTCGGTGCTCTGACGTTCTTCCCCGTTTTAAGTCTGGGGCCAATTGTCGAGCACTTGTTGATGCATGCAGGGAAGACATTTTGAAGGAAGGACTTGGGCCTTTGGTCTTGGTTCTTGGTTTGTGATTTGAACCACTGAAGACCAAAGGCCAAGACCAAAGACCAAACATCAATGACTACGACTAAGAAACAAGCAATCTGGAATGCTCAGCTCGTCAAACGAGCGATCGTTGATTCATTCATCAAGCTGAACCCGAAGAAGATGATGGGCAACCCCGTCATGTTTGTCGTGGAGGTTGGGAGTGTCTTGACGACGCTGCAACTGATTCGCGGAATCCTGGCGCCAATTCCCGGTGTGACGAATACCGGATTTGAGTTGCAGATCACGCTTTGGCTCTGGTTTACGGTACTTTTCGCGAATTTCGCAGAAGCTATGGCCGAGGGACGCGGCAAAGCTCAGGCCGACAACCTGCGAAAGTCGAAAACTGAAACGATCGCGCATCGTGTAGTTTCAGGTTCGTTGACGGAAGATGTCCCGGCACCCCAATTGAGGAAAGACGACTTGGTGATCGTGTCGGCAGGCGAATTTATCCCTGGCGACGGCGAAATCGTGGAAGGCGTCGCATCCGTTGACGAGTCTGCGATCACAGGCGAATCTGCCCCAGTCATACGTGAGGCGGGTGGCGACCGTTCGGCAGTGACCGGGGGCACCCGCGTATTGTCAGATCAGATCAAGGTTCGAATTAGTTCCAACCCCGGAGAGACATTTATCGATCGAATGATCGCGCTGGTTGAGGGGGCTGAGCGACAGAAAACACCAAACGAGATTGCGCTCAACATTCTCCTCGCGGGACTCACAATCATTTTTTTGCTGGCCGTAGTGACTCTCCAGCCCTTTGCGATCTATTCAGGTGCGCCGCAAACCATCTTCGTGCTCGTTTCGCTCCTAGTATGTTTGATCCCAACGACGATCGGAGGATTGCTCTCAGCCATAGGTATCGCGGGTATGGATCGGTTGATTCAGCAAAACGTCCTGGCGATGTCTGGCCGCGCAGTGGAGGCTGCAGGAGACGTCAATACTCTTCTACTCGATAAGACTGGAACGATCACACTGGGCAATCGCCAGGCGACGGAGTTTATCCCCGTTCCCGGTGTTGACGAAGCGCAGTTGGCTGACGCTGCGCAGCTATCGTCTTTGTCGGATGAGACGCCCGAGGGCCGTTCCATTGTCGTGTTGGCGAAGCAGAAGTATGGGATGCGCGGGCGTGAGTTGACTCCACACGAAGCCCACTTCATTCCCTTCAGTGCACAGACGCGAATGTCGGGTGTCAATTACGGCGGCCGCGAGATTCGCAAAGGAGCGGCGGATGCCATCGAGGCATACCTTGCGGATGGTCGCTCTGCGCCGAAGGAGCTGCGAGAGATTGTGGAGCGCATCTCAAAAGCGGGCGGCACGCCGCTAGTCGTCGTCGAGAATCGGCACGCATTGGGAGTCATTCACCTTAAAGACATCATCAAGGGCGGCATGATCGAGCGGTTCAACCAGATGCGCCAGATGGGTATCAGGACCGTGATGATCACCGGGGATAACCCGCTCACCGCGGCAACCATTGCTCGTGAAGCCGGGGTCGATGACTTTCTCGCACAAGCTACTCCCGAAGACAAGATGGCTTTGATTAAACGAGAGCAAGCCGGCGGCAAACTTGTGGCGATGACTGGCGACGGCACTAATGATGCGCCTGCGTTGGCCCAGTCGGACGTTGGGGTGGCGATGAACACGGGAACACAGGCCGCAAAAGAAGCGGGCAACATGGTCGACCTGGATTCCAATCCGACGAAGCTGATTGAAATCGTCGAGATCGGAAAACAGATGCTTATGACACGAGGCGCTTTGACCACCTTTTCGATCAGCAATGACGTCGCTAAATACTTTGCGATCATTCCGGCAATGTTTGCGGCCGCGTTTCCGGTGCTGGATGCGCTGAACATCATGGGCCTGAGAACGCCGCAGTCGGCAATTCTTTCGGCCGTGATTTTCAACGCGTTGATTATTATCGCTTTGATTCCTCTCGCACTTAGGGGAGTGAAATACAGAGCTATGAGTGCGGCTTCGTTGCTACGTCGCAATCTGGTGATTTATGGCCTGGGCGGAATCATCGTGCCTTTCATTGGTATCAAAATCATTGACGTGATTATCCATGCGATTGGGTTGGCTTGACTGATTGTGATGGGCCACTGGACTAAGACTTAAAGATGAAAAACCTAATAACAGCAGTTCTGATGACAATTGTGACGACGGTCCTGTTGGGTCTGATCTACCCGCTCGTCGTCACAGGCCTGGCCCAGGTGATCTTTCCGGACAAGGCAAATGGTCAATTGATCAGACGTGGCGATGGCAGCGTCATTGGCTCGCGGATCATTGGACAGCCATTTGCCGGACCCGGTTACTTCCATTCACGACCGAGCGCAGCCGGCGCGGTGGGTTACGACGCCGGCGCATCTTCGGGCTCGAATCTTGGACCAACAAGCCAGAAGCTCATGGACCGCATAAAGGCTGACGTTGAGAAGCGGCAGGCGGAGAATCCGGGGAAACCAGTGCCAGTGGACCTGGTGACGGTATCCGCATCCGGTCTCGACCCTCATATTTCTCCCGCGGCAGCTGAGTTTCAGGTACCCCGCGTCGCGCGCGAAAGGGGAATGCACGAAGAAGAACTGAGACGGATCGTCACGGCGCATACGGAAGGGCGACAATTTGGGTTTCTGGGCGAACCACGCGTAAACGTCCTTGAGCTGAATCTTGATCTCGACCGGGTGAAACCGGCGCGCGTCGAGCCGCCGAGCCGCTGAACAGACAGTGATTGCCAGACCTGCGATCGACGCCCACTTGCCATGATAGATGAGGGCCAAAGACCATCTCCCGAATCGCTGCTCGCTAAATTGAAACAGGCGCAGCGGCCGCGGCTTCGTGTCTACATCGGTGCCGCGCCGGGCGTCGGCAAAACATACCAGATGCTCGAAGATGCGCACCTACTTAAGAAGCAAGGCGTTGATATTGTGGTGGCAGTTGTAGAGCCCCACGGGCGTGAAGACACGCGGTCGATGATCGGCGATCTGGAACGTGTGCCAATGCGGCGCATTGAATATCGAGGCGTCACAATCGAGGAGATGGACGTTGAGGCAGTGATTGCCCGTCATCCGGAATTCGCAATTGTCGATGAGTTGGCCCATTCGAATGTGCCTGGCTCGAAGAACCGTAAGCGTTATGAAGACGTTTTGGATCTGCTCAAAGCGGGCATTTCCGTAATCACCGCGGTAAACATTCAACACCTCGAATCGCTGAATGATGTAGTGACACGCACCACGGGAGTGCGAGTGCGGGAGACGATCCCAGATCACTTTCTCCGACGCGCGGATGAGGTTGTCAATGTGGACGTTTCGATCGACACACTTCGCACCCGCCTCCGCCAGGGAAAGATTTACGATGTGGTAAAGATTGAGCAAGCCCTCAACAACTTTTTTCGCAAAGGGAATCTTTCCGCCCTTCGCGAACTTGCTTTGAGACAAGTGGCCACGGATCAAGCCAGCAAAGCGCATGACTACCGAGAACGCGAAGGACTAGACCAAGCGGTAATCCCGGAGAAGGTGATGGTGGCCATTGCCTCTCGCGGCAGCGCGAAAAAGCTGCTGCGGGTTGGCTCTCGGATTGCCGGTCGTCTTGCGACTGATTGGTACGCTGTTTACGTCGAGACTCCCAACGAGGAGCCCGGCCGAATCAAACCCGTCGATTATGCCGCGCTCCAGGAAAATGTTCGATTTGCTCAAGAAATGGGAGCGAAAGTTGTAAAACTCAAATCACGTCGTGTAGCAGACGCATTGATCGACTTTGCGAGGCGCGAGGGCATCACCCACGTTGTGTTTGGACAGACCTCGCGATCACGGTTGAACATTTTGTTGCACGGATCAGTCATCAACCGTTTCCTTGACGAGGTACGCGATGCAACGGTCCAGGTGGTGCCGTTGGATCAAACATTAGAAGGCAAAAGTGCGGAGCCAGAATGAAGGTGAAAATGCCTGTCGTGACCTCTAACTTCTGAATGCATTGTCATGAGCCTGCGCCCCAAACTGATACTCGGTTACCTGATATTCATTGCCGCTTTGGTGATTCTCGGCGGCTGGAGCGTTTGGCGCCTGCGGGAAATGGGTGGCGTGTCCCGCGGGATCATCTCAAATAACTACGACTCAGTGGTCGCGGTGCTGGAAATGATAAAGAGTCTTGAACGGCAAGACTCTGCTGCGCTGTTTGCATTACTCGGCGCACACGACAAAGCAAGTGTCCAACTGCGCGAGTTCCGCACGCGTTTCGACGTTAGCCTGCAGAAGGCAGAAGGTAACATTACCGAACCTGGTGAGCCTGAGACACTGAAGACCATTCGCCATAACCGCGACATCTACTATGAAATGTTTGATAGCTTTCTTGCCAGACTAGACGACAAAAACGCTTCGCGGTCAGAGACGAGAACCTCGAAGCAAGAAGAACCCATGAGCCGAGAGTACTTCTCGCGCCTCGAGCCGCAATTCAAGAAGCTGCGAGCCGAATGTGACCATCTGCTCCAACTCAATCAGCAGGCCATGCTCGCGAAGTCAGAGTCAGCCGCAACCGTAGCTCAGTTCTGGTTCTATCGCACCTTACTAATCGCCGGCGTATTGGTCGGCGCCGGATTACTGCTCGCTTTCTTTCTCGCAAACCGGATCGTCGAGCCGTTACGACAGTTGATCGAAACGACAGCAAAGATTGCCGGGGGTGACTTTAATGCAAAGGTGGCCATCAGCTCACGCGATGAGGTTGGGTTGTTGGCTGCCGAGTATAACCGCATGGCTGAACGGATTCGCCAACTGCGAAGTTCTGACATGGGGAAGCTACTGGTGGCGCAGCAAACAACCGAAGCCGCCATCGACTCACTTTATGACCCCGTTATTGTGACCGATGGCGAAGGTTGTGTAACAAAGCTGAACCCGGCAGCGGAGGAGATATTTGGTTCTGAAAAAGAGAACACTGGCAAACATGTCGGAGAAGTGGCGCGAGACTCGCGCATCGCCGTCGCTGTGGCCCAGGCGTTGGAGTTAGAGAGGCCAGTCGCCAGCGAAGGCATGTCTTCAGTTCTGCCGCTCGCCGTAGACGGTTGGGAGAGAGCTTTTCGCCTTCGTACTACGCCAATGCGCGACGATGGCGATCGGCTCCTGGGAGCAGTTACCTTGCTGGAGGACATTACTCACCTGCGCGAAATTGATCGTCTCAAATCAGAGTTCATCGCCACCGCTTCACACGAGCTGCGCACACCGTTCACTAGGGTGCAGCTCGCCATTCATCTGTTACTCGAAGAAGCCCTAGGAGAACTGACCGACAAGCAAGCCGAGGTGCTTGGTGCATGTCGCGAGGATTGTGACCGACTCGATAAGCTTATGCGTGACCTGATCGACGTTTCGAAAATCGAAGCTGGCGAGAGTCAGCCGGAGCTACGAACAGAGAAAACGCGTCAACTAATTACTGCGATGTCGGAAGAGTTGCGACCACAGGTTGAAGCTAAGGACTTGTCCTTCCGAGTTGAGATACCAGTTCATCTGCCTGATGTAATTGTCGACCGCTGGCAGATTGAGAGAGTTCTCACGAATCTCGTCGTCAACTCCATTCGTTACACTAAGCAAGGTGAAATTAGAATCAACGTCGAACGGCGAGGTCACTATGTTGCAGTATCGGTGTCTGATACCGGGAGCGTATGCCGGATGAATGAGGGTGGGTCTTAGAGCTTCTGAGTCTAAGCAGTTCAGGCTGGTTCTGCAGCCGCCCGATTTGCGAGAAAGCACGAGCGGCAATATACAGGTCGGCCTTGCGAGGGGTAAAAAGGAACCGTGGTCTGCTGCCCACATTGAGCGCACTGAACAGAGACTTCTACCCGCTGACGGACTCCTGACGTTTGTGCGGCAGTGATTGCAGCCAACCGTTCATTCTTGGCTTGTTTGCAAGGCTTGCAGCGCTTAGGCTCGTTCTTCAGGCCCTTATCGTGAAAGAACACCTGTTCGCCTGCCGTCCAGGTGAAGTATTCACTGCAGTCCACGCATTTGAGTTGCCGATCTTCGTATTCTGACTCAGCGCTGGTCTCACCTTCGCGGATGACTTCCGTTTGTGACATGATTCGATCTCCCGTGGTCGCTCAATACCTTTGCTCTGGATTTACCGCGCCAGTTTGGGAATTATTTTTTTGGAAGGTAAAGTATTCTCCCACTCGGTGCCTGCGGGCCCCGTGCGAAGGAAATTATAACTATGGCGAAATTGTGTCAAGCTTCAGGGGTGTTAATAGCAATTCAGTCGCCCCTGCAACCTAATTGAGTAAGAGGTGGACGGAGACGTTAAACAACGATCAAACTATGACTAGACCTTCCAGAGTGCTGGTATTGGGGTCGGGTGGGCGAGAACACGCGATTCTCGCAACGCTGGCCCGCACTTCTCACAGACCACTCGAGCTCTACAGCATTCCAGGAAACGGAGGGATCTCGAGTATCGCGCAGTGCTCTTCTGAATCGCTTGACAATCACGCGGCGGTCGTCGGGTTCGCGAGGGAAAATCAGTTCGACCTAACCATAGTGGGTCCGGAAATTCCTCTGGCTTCCGGAATTGTCGATGCCTTTCGTGCATCCGGGTTGAGAATCTTTGGACCTTCAGCCAGGGCAGCCCAGCTGGAGTCCAGCAAAGTTTTTGCGAAGGAGTTTATGGCCCGGCATCAGATTCCGACTGCTGCGTTTCGCATCGCCAATAACCCCGACGAAGCGTTCGGGATTCTGCGAAGCGATACGTTCGGTGCTCGGGAGGGTTATGTGATAAAAGCCGATGGTTTGGCTGCCGGAAAAGGGGTCATCGTGTCAAACTCCCCAATCGAGGCAGAACAGGCGATCAACGCACTCTTCAGCGGCCGACTTGTGCCGGTTGAAGCGGTCAATCGACTGGTGTTTGAAGAGAAGCTCGTGGGTACCGAAGTCTCAGTGCTCGCGTTTGCAGATAGTCAGACTTATCGCTTGATGCCTCCAGCTCGAGATCATAAGCGCATTGGCGAGGGTGACACTGGTCCGAACACCGGTGGAATGGGCGCGGTGACTGATGACTCCCTAGTAAGCGCTGAGACCCTTCAGTTCATAGCGGACCGTATAGTTGAACCAACGCTCGCGGGTGCAGCGAAGGAGGGGTTTCCATTTAGAGGCGTTCTCTTTGTAGGGCTAATGCTAACCAGCAACGGTCCGCAGGTGCTTGAGTACAACGTGCGATTTGGGGACCCGGAGACACAGGCAATCCTGGTGCGGCTCGGATCGGATCTCTACGAAATCTTCAAAGCAGTCACTGACGACTGTTTGGATGCGGTGAAAGTCGAGTGGAGTAACCAATCGTCAGCCTGCGTCGTGCTGGCCAGTAAGGGGTATCCGGGAAAATACGAAACTGGGATACAAATGAGCGGACTTGAGGCAGCAGCAGGTGTTGCCGGCGTGCAGATTTTCCACGCGGGAACTTCCCGAGATGAACGCGGGCGTGTCTTCACTAGTGGCGGCCGCGTTTTAGGCGTGACCGCCACCGGGGAGAGTCTGGGAGAGGCGCTGAATTCGGCGTACGCGGCGGTTGATCTTATAAATTGGCCTGGCATGCACTATCGACGGGATATCGGAAGGACTCGTTCTGTTTCCGCCCGCTGAATTCAGATAGTTTGAGAATGCTATACACGCTTGGCTTTTTTGCCACTCTCTAGCCCTTTCTTTGCGGCGAGTTGTGACAAGTTCTTCTGTCTCATTCAAGGAGTTCACTCCACGCGAGATTCCGAACCTTGCCAAAATACGTACGGCGTACAAAAAGCTTCCGCGCCCTCTCGATAATCGGGATTGCCTCCGCACTCCAAAACAAAAATTTTCCCTCCTGAACCGCGGGTGAGACCACTTTTTGGCGTCATGATAAGTGAACGCCGTGTATTCCGCTGTCTGAGTCGCAAAATGCGATGTTAAAGCCCGAAAAACTCTCTGCAAACCACGAGGAACTCTTCCTTCAGCGCTACACAATCCTGCGCAGCTCAGCGCTCAGGCTCACCGGAAATGATCCCGAACAGGCAGAGGACCTTCTACACGACGCCTTTATTCACTTCTCAATCCATCACCCGCCGCTCGAAGAGATCAAGAACCTCGATGGATACCTCTACGCGATGCTGCGGAATTTGCATCTCTCGCAATCGCGGCGGGCCGCACGCAGCGCGCATGGCCATTTCCTGATTATTGATTACGACTCAGCGGAGATTGGCTTGCAAGCTCTTGATCCACGAGAAAAGATCAAAGTTCAGGACGAGCTGAAATCGATCTGCGAGTACGCCTGTCTCCGCAAAGAGTCTTCACGGGCCGGGAGTGTTCTGATCCTGCGGTTCTTTCATGGTTATTATCCGGATGAGATAGTGCAAGTAACGCGCTGCACGAGATCCGCCGTGGACCATCATCTGCGCGCGGCACGCAGTGAAGCTAAGGTTTACTTGCAGAATCCGAATGCGCTGTCATTCATGCAACAGCGAGTTGGAGGTCAGGCGCACCTGAACTTTGGCGATCCGCAAGCGAGCATTCTACTCAATTTACGCTACGCGATTTTCCATACCGAACGTCAGCCGTGTTTGACTACCAAACAGATTGCGGAGCTTTACGAAGGTGAAGCGACGGAGTCACTGGATGCCCAGACCTTGGGGCACATCGTCAGTTGCTCTTCATGTCTCGACAAAGTCAACAAGTTGCTTGGCCTGCCCGCTCTTGCTGAGCGCGATGCTGAGGATTTTCTTGGTCCAAATCGGAAGTCCAAAGGCGGTGGGGGTGGCGACAGCGGTGGCGGGGGAAATCCCATTGCGGCGTTCGCAAAAAAGAGTCGACGCCGCATGCGACAGGTGCTGAAGCATGCGCCGCAAGAACTTCACATATCGGTTAATGGTTTCATCCTGGGCTCACAAAAGATTCGTTCGGAAGTAAGCGAGCTGACGTTGAATGTGAATCTCGATGAAAAGATCGGATTCGTTGAGGTGTTTAGTGAGAGTGATATCAGGTTGTTTTTCCAGAACATCGAACTGCCGCCAGAGGGAGCGGTTGAGCAGCCATCGCGAATTGAACTGAGCGACGGGCGCTCGTTGGAGGTGGCTCTTAACTTTTCGGATACATGGCCCAAGCTTTACGTCGTCTATCACGACCCTTCGCTTGCAGGATCTGAAATAGCAGAAGTCCAAAGTTCACCGAAGAGTCCAAAGTCCCAAGTCCAAAGTCCAAGGAAAGACCAGGTTCGTTTGCATTGGTTTAGAAATATCGGGCGGCGCCTGTCCGACTTTCGACTTTCGACTTTCGACTTTGGGCTTTTCCTTCGTCCCGCAACCGTGACCGCGGTCTTAGCCGCTTTCCTGCTCGCGGGCATGCTCTTCATGCGCCTGCGTGGTCCAGATGCTCCTGCATCCGCCGCAGACCTGTTGCGTCAATCGTCGATGGCGGAACAGGCGTTAATAGCGAGAAGTGACTCGGTCGTACATCGCACGATCAATCTGGAAGAACGACGGCTCAAAGCCGACGGCAGCGCATCCGAAGGTGCACGCGTTGTTTCTCGTCGCCGGCTGGAACTCTGGGAGAGCGGTGCCCAAAAGATGCGAGCGCTTCGCGTCTTCGATGAGCAGAACCGGCTCGTCAACGGCGAGTGGACGAAAAACGGTGAGTCGAGAACGCTCTCTCATCACGGTGCGAAGCTTCGTAGTGAGCCTGCGAAAGCTTCAATGGATGCTCTGTTGTCGACCGACATCTGGAAAATGAGACTCTCTGCCACCGAATTTTCTGCAATCGTCGGTGACGGCAAAGAAATTTCCGTCGATGACGTCGGATACGTTTCGGTGAGAGAAACCGGCAATCGATACTTATTCGAATATCAACACATTTCCTCTCGACCCGGTTTGCAGCGCGCGACCCTCATTCTGAATCGCCCCGAACTTCGCGCCATCGAGATGACTCTTGTTGTTATGTCCGAAACAAAGGACATCGAACCCCGAACCACTAACCACGAACAGAACTCCAATCGGCAATTGGCAGTTGGCAACTGGCAATGGACCGAGTACCGCTTCACCGAATCCAGTTTCGAACAACGCGCGACGAGTTCAGTGGCGCCGGCTGTTTTTGAACCCGATCCGGACCTCCTCGTAGACGCGGAGCGAGGCGGCGACAGAGGCGCGGAAAACATTCCCGCGTCTTCGCTTCCCGCCGTCCTCGTCTCTACGGTTGCGGCGACAGCAGAGCTCGAGGTTGAAGTCCTTCGGCTGTTGAACCAGGTATCGGCGCTTAGCGGAGAGCAGATCAGTATGATGCGCACGCCGGACGGGAAACTGAGTGTGCAAGGAGTGGTGGATACGGAAAGCCGTAAACGCGAGATCCTGGATTCGCTCTCGCCGGTCATCGGTAATCCCGCTGTACACGTAGATATTGTCACGCCTGCTGAACCTCGGAAGCGCGAACGTTCAAAAAGTTCCAGCTTATCGTCGTCGGTGAGTATTGAAGGTGTTTCGCCTGCGCGCGACACGATTCCGGTTGACGCCGAGGTGCGCAGGTTTTTTTCTGAGCAGGGCATCGCAAATGAGCGAGTCGATGAAGAGATTCGACAGTTCAGTCGCAAGGTTATGAATCGATCTCGCCGCATTCGTCTGCATGCGTTAGCGCTGAAACAGATTGTCGAACGGTTTTCAACGGCCGATTTGCAGGGGCTCGATCCGGCGGCGCGCGCGAAGTGGAAGGCGATGGTTGGAGAGCATGCTCGTGGGTTTCAGCAGGAAGCTGCGAGTCTAAGGCGAGATCTCGAACTGATTTTTCCGTCCGCTTCGTCTGCGGCAGGGGCGGGAACTTCGATTGTGATTAGCGATGAACGCGAGCTGGCCCAGGCGGTGACTCGTCTGTATGCGTTGGCTTCTGCGTGCGATGAGGATGTGAGCTTGTCGTTTTCGATCGCGGCAAACCATTCCGCCGCGCCTGTAAAGGCGTCGCAGTTCTGGCGCTCACTCAAGAGTGCTGAACAGTTGGCTAAGAAGATTGCGAATAGTCGGTAGTGCGCTGTGCGGGGTTTTGGTCTTTCTTCGTGCTTTTAGTGTCAGTTCCTGGATCGCGTCTGTTGTGCTTCCTGCCGGCTTTTGTGGCTGAATCTTTCCAGAGAGGAATAGAACATGATTTCATATAAAACGGCGGGAGTAATATACGGGGGAGGCTTGTTTGCAAGATTCCGGATCGGTCTTTCTCTCCGTCAGTAATCTTAATTGAATTGCCCCCTTCTACCGGCACTGGTAGCGTTGAACGGGGGGTCGAAGCTAATAGACGCGCACAGAGAGAGAGAGAGTGTGTGTGTGTATTCAAGGTGATATGGATTTTATGGGAATGGACCAGGCCGAGGAGTTTTTTTCAGCACTTTACCGACAAGGCAAGCGTGCCGAGTTTTTGCGTTACTGGGGGGAAGGTCACGAGATTTCCTCCGAGCCGAATGTGCGCGACATGTGGAATCGAATCTTCGCTTGGTTCGACGAGTTCTCGCCGAAGGCCCAAGACAACAAGCCAGCGAAAACTAGTAGGCGGTGATGAGCATTTTCAATTCTAGAGGATCAACAACATCATCATCAAGACAGAAGGCTTTCTCGACGGTGTACAGCTGTTTTTTATTGGCGCGGGAGTAATGGCCGAAGCAATGGTCGCCGGACTCTCGCGCAGGGAATTTAAGTGACCTGTTTGATTGGTTTACGGCCCGGTCGAGGGGCTCCCGCCGTTGGCAGATTGCTGCTGAACTGGAGCGCTTTTTTTCACATTAGTTGCTGAATTTGGGCTGGAGCCGAGGGTTGTCGTACGATCAGTTACTGAAGAGGGCTCGGCGAAATGGGCCGGCAAGATTTCACCTAAATGCTTGTCTCTGAGCGGGTTAATACGGTGCAATAGAGAACGGGAAATTGGCCGATTCGTGCTGAACCTCCACTTCAGCAACTAACGCGAAAAAATTCAGTAACTACTCATGGACCGAGTTTGGCGTTTTGCGTGAGCGTTTTCTCAAGTCCGAAGAGACATCCGCTTTATCTAAGATCCAGAAAACAAAGGCAGTTAACTGACCACGAGAAGAATGAAGATAGGCGCGATGGAATGCTCTCCCGAGGCCATGCTGCGCATCGAGAAGATCTGCACTTTCTGCTCGCAACCAGCCATTAGCACGGTGGCTTCATACCAATCCACTTGTGCTTCCTGCCCCCATTCGTAGGTCTGCGGAATAAATACCTCTTGCCGGCCCAATCCCAACTGTTGCTTTCGTTCTTGCACATACTGCCGCACACTTCGTTCGCTGACTTTCACCTGCGGTATTACCGTTACTTGGGTGGCATTCTGGTACGTCCTGACTTTTTCACAGCTGCTCAGCTTCGGCCTAACACAACACACTCTCTCTCAATTGCTCTTCTCGGTGTCACCACTCAAGACGTCGTTGGAGTTTCAGAAGCTGTGAAAAAATTATTGCACCGGAATACTACTCAGGTAACGGTAATTCGCAGGTTAGGAAGGGGGCAGTCGATAGATTCAAGGCGCGATAAATTCAACGCGCCCCCGCCTCAATTTCAAAACAGCTTGCTTCCGCGAATCAACCCAATGCAGTTAAAGTCAGAAGGCTTGAGTGAACACCAACAGCACTGGCATTCAAAACTGAGGCGGGGGCGCGTTGAATTCATCCCACCTGGCATCGTGTATGTGACCGTTTTATAACAGTTACCTGGCACGCGTGCCCCTCCGACACGCCTGCTAAAGTTGGCATCGCACCGATACTGACTGGGTCGTCACTGGGTTGAGTGGTGTGTGTACTTCCGAAACGGTCCGATGGCGCTTGTGGCATCTGGCTGGCAGACTGGCTGTGCTGTTATACTTGGTACATATATTTGACGGTAATTTGAACCCTCGTTGATTACCTTTCGTACAAACACATGCGGACGTGCAGAAGTTACCCATAACACTTTGAGATCGTACATCACTGCTGGAGGACGAGTTTCAAATGGGATTGTGGACGAGAGTTAAACGCTCGATGCGGGCGCTTTTTGGCGGAATCATCGAAAAGACTGAGGATCCAGAGCTCATTCTGCAGCAAACCATTCGCGACATGCGAGATCGCGTCCCGGAACTGAACAACTCCGTTGCGCAAGTCATGGCGACTGAACGCCTGCTAGCAAAGAGCAAGGAACGGCTTGATTCGCAGGTTGTCGATCTGGACTCTAAAATCAAGGCCTCGGTCAAAATGGGACGCGATGACATCGCTACCGCTTACATTGGCCAATTGCAGCAAGCGCAGATGGATTTGCTGAAGACTGCCCAGCAACTTGAGCATGCAACCCTGGCATCGAAACAGGCGCTCAAGGCCCGTGACAACTACGTCTTGCAGATGCAGCGCCGCACGGCGGAAGCCATGCAGCTAATAAATCAGTCCAAGCAGGCCAAGCTGCAGGAGCAACTGGCGCAGACGATGGAGTCGTTCCAACTTGGGGACGATGCCTCGACCTTTAATGAAATGCGCGACAAAATTGATCGCCGAGCCGCGGCTGCGGAAGCCAAGATGCAGTTGGGCTCCGCCTCGGTGGATAATCAGATGCAAGAGATTGAACGCGAGGCCTTAGATATGCAGCTCCAGGACAAATTGCTGCAATACAAGCGGGATATGGGGCTGCTGCCAGGATCCACGGAGGTCACGCCGCAGGCTTTGCCAGCGCAGGGTGAGAGTACGACGAACACCGATCAAGCGACGCCAGTCTTGGACAACGGGGACCGTTCACACTGATACCGGCACGCGGGTCACAATCTGATTAAGCTTATTCGACGTTTTATGGCCGAGTTGCCAAAGATTGATATCAAGTATCTTAAGGAAGCCTTCAAAGAGCCGGTCAATTTCTGGGGGATGGCAGGCTTTGCCGTTGCCGCAGCCTACGTTCAGGATGTGACACCGTTGGTTGCAGCGCTGGCAGCTGAAGGAGTTTATCTAATCACCGTGCCTGCTACTTCTGTATATCGGCGTTTGGTCGACCGGCGAGAGAAGCAGCGTATGTTGAAGCTGCGTGATCAGCAGCGCGAGGCTGTCATTAAAGGGTTCGATCCTCGTGAACGCGAAGCTGTCGAGTATCTCCGGTGGATGAAGACACAGATCTACTCAAACTACAAAAAGTTCACCGGCACAAAACAGATACCCTCAAACATTCAGAGTCTGGACCAACGCTGGGAAGACTTCGTCGATCTGTTGGACGTTTATAGGCGGCGCAAGCATCACCTACGGTCGATCAATCGACAGGCAGTGCAAAACCAGCTGGTCCAAGCCGAGCGTTCCGTTCAGAATTCGAAGGATGATCGCGAGCGACGGATCCAGCAGGCAAATGTCGAGATCCTAAAGAGACGTATCTCCGCATTCATTGACATTGAGCGTTCGGTAAAACTTGTCGAAGGCCAGCTACAATCAATTGAGAACTTCTTCGGACTGGTCAACGATCAGGTCGTCACGTTGCCAACGCCTGAACGAGTTTCCTCTTTGGATTTCGAACAGCTCAGTGACTCCATCGCGATGACCAAGCAGATGCTGGAGGAGACCTCCGATACCTTTGCTGCCCTTGACAGTCACAATCGCGACCTTGGCAACTACGAACTGCTACTGTCCAATAGCTCATCCTCAAAGTAAGTGGCACGCTCGCAAGAACAAATGATGGACCAACAGAATCCTACACGCGGCAGCAGGATCTGAAGGCACTATAGACTGCACCGTGTATAGCATTTCTTTTGTTTCTCTTGGTTCTTTAATCTTCTTTAAAATCCGCGATTTCGGGCCAAAAGTGCGCTATATCGTGCCAAATAAAAACCTAACCACAATATATTGACATCACAAATTTAAAGGAGTATATTCCGCTCCGCTTGTTACGGGGCGGTTGATTTGGAGCAGCGGCGGGCCCCCTTTGCCGTTTAAGAAATAGAACTTTTCGCTTCGAATAGAGCCAACCGGAGTATCCGCAAAACATCTTAATTAGTGGTCATCGCGTAGCAATTCGCGCCGCCCAACTGTTTTTCGAACCCGATACCCTCGCTAGGTCTCCCGCGAGAGAAGGCAGAGAACATGAGCGCAGCTTTCAGCAAAAAATCCGTGAACGCTTCCCATCCAACAACTTCAACTCGACGCAAACTTCAGCCACTGGGGCTAAATGCGAAGCGAGTAATCAGTAAGCGCTACTCACTGAAAGATGCAAAAGGAAGAGCGATTGAAGAATGGCCGGATATTGTTCGTCGGGTGGTTGGTCACGTATCGGCCGCCGAGAAAGATCCGCTGAAGAGAGACGCGTTCTTCGAAGCTATGAGCGAGGTCATGCTGGCTCGCGAGTTCGTGCCAAACACACCTTGTCTGGTGAACGCCGGCAAGACGAATGGTCAATTAGCTGCCTGCTTTGTGTTGGATGTCCCGGATTCCATTACCGGAATAATGGAGCATGCAAAAGCGGCTGCCACCATTCATCAGACTGGTGGTGGTACAGGAATGACTTACGAGTTTCTCCGTCCGGCGGGAGCAATGGTTAGCTCAACTCGCGGTGTTGCCTCTGGTCCAGTCTCCTTTATGAACATCGTCAACCAGGTGACGGACGTCGTGAAGCAGGGTGGCGTTCGTCGCGGCGCCAATATGGGCATGATGCGCGTGACGCATCCAGACGTGCTCCGGTTCATTCATGCGAAAAACGATCAGCACTCGCTGACGAACTTTAATATTTCGGTCAATGTCACTGACAAATTCTTAAAGGCAGTGGATAACAGCGAGTGGTTCCAACTGGAATTCAACGGAGAACCATGGACCGAGCCGATTTACGATCCAATCAGCGGTGGCGATTATGTGGTGTACCGACGCCCCGATGGGTCATCTGTCACGTTCTCTGATTGCGCAGCGTTTACCGAAGCGGATCTCTCGGAGTGCACAATCGAGGAGCCACCGCGTCCCGGTATGGTTTTCGCCCCGGACATCTGGAACCGGATTGTGGCCAGCGCCCACATGTATGCCGAGCCCGGCATTGCTTTCATTGATGAGGTAAACCGCCACAATCACATGATGAAATCGATGGGGCCGATCTATTCATGCAACCCCTGCGGCGAACAATTCCTGCACTTCTCGAATTCCTGCAATCTGGGTTCGATCGATCTCAACAAGTTCTACGATCCCGAGAAGCGGATCGACTGGGATCGCCTGCGCACTGTAACCCATCTCTGCACCCGTTTCCTTGATAATGTGATTGATACCTGTGCGTGGCCGCTGCCTGAAACTAACGACGTAGTTCATCGCACGCGTCCCGTTGGCTTGGGCATCATGGGATTTGCAGATCTCTGCCTGAGTTTGAATGTGACCTATGGCTCGCCTGTTTCAATTGACCTGATGGACGAGATGATGGGCTTCATCCGGCGTGAGGCATGGAATGCCAGCATAGCGCTCGGCGCCGAAAAGGGGAGCTTCCCTGAATTTGAACCAAATCGGGAAGCCTACGAGGATTTTCTTTACAACCAGATCGGCATCTCCCGCGAAGTGGCATTGACGCCGCGGAATTACGAGGTGACCACAATTGCACCGACCGGCACGATTTCACTGGTGGCGGAAACGTCCTCAGGGATCGAGCCGAATTTTTCCTGGGCCTATGTGCGCAAAGACACGTTGGGCACACGGACTTATGTGCATACCCTCGCGGCCCAGGCGTTGGGGATTGATGTGGACCAGACCGATCAGGAGTCGATCGACAAGGCAGCGGCCTATGTCGTTGAACACGAAAGTGAGTTGCCGCCCTATTTCATCTCGGCCATGAACATCAGCGCCGAACAGCACGTCCACGTGCTGGCCGCTGCCCAACGCAACGTCGATAACAGCGTTTCTAAGACGTGCAACGGCGCCGTTGACGACACGGTCGAGTCTGTCGATGCGCTTTACAAACTTGCGCGGCAACTCGGTTGTAAAGCGGTTAGTTACTATCGCGACGGCTCGCGGGAGAACCAGGTCCTGACGTCAATGAAAGCGCCGCAAGAGAAGGGCGAAACGGCATGTAATCCAGAAACCGCTGTGGAACCGCTGAATGATCAGACTGTGAGTGTGGCCGAAGCCACCGCGGCTGATGAAGCCTCAGCCAGACAGGAAGCAATTGCCCGCGAACATTCCGAGGCAGTGATAGCACCCCCGCTACAAACTGCGATACGGATCGAGCGGCCGCGTGAGCTTCGTGGCGCAACCTGGCAGATCCCATTTGATGGACAAAATCTCTATGTAACCGTGAATCACGATGGCGTCCTCATTCAAGAGGTCTTCGCCACCGGGCCAATCAGTGGTGGGGTGGGATTGCTCGCTTCAAAGATGTTGCGAGGAGGATTTGATGCAGCAGAGGTTGCGTACAGCCTTAACAAAGTTACCGGTACCCACGCCGTATGGTTCAATGAGAGGTTGTTGACCTCGCCGGAGCAGGCGGTTGCGGAATGCATCATGATCACTAACCGCCGGCTAACGGGTCATCCGGATTCCGCGAGGGCACTGGCGAAGCAAGTTCAGTCTGCCACTCAAACCACAACCACGTCGACGACTACGACGGGCAGTGCCGCTAATCCGGCTGCTGGCTTAACCGGCGTAACGGGCGCAATCATGTCGAACATGATCGGCATCTGCCCTGAGTGCAAAGGTCAACTCGAACACGCTAGCGGGTGTGATTTCTGTAGGGATTGTGGGTATTCGAAGTGTAAGTAAGGATTTGGATTGCGTCGAACGAGACACGATTCACGAAATCACACTAAACCATCCGAAGCGCTCTTTCTTCCCCTTGGTGAGTACATTGAAGCGCCATCTAAAGCGGCGGCGCGGCGCAGAGTGCCTTGCCGCCGGACTCCAAGTGAACAGCTTCACCGCTCGTCAACCCGCAGCGCACGTACCCCTGAAGTGCCTCTAAGAGGAAGGCCTCCGATTTGTGGAATGGCGCGAATGTTCGGCGGGGCCCATTTGGCTCCAGTCTTTCGGGGCCATGAGGGACGCTAGAAGTAGAGATGAGTGTCCGTTAGATTGTTCGTTCTTCTGCCCGCCCATTGCGAACACCCTTTATCAACTCCTCGGATGACAAACGACCAACCAGTATAACCAACGTCAAAGAGATGATCTTCACAGAAAGGGCGAAGAAACTGTGACAATTCTGTCATGGGACTCGTCCTCGGTTTCCGTCGACGTGTCTCGAAAATGTCAATCAACCTTCCAAATGAGACTGAAAAGCATACGTGTGCAACTCGCGACACCAGCCCTTTTGTAGTGTCCGCGTCCATTTCGCCTGTCATAAAGCGGGAATGACGTTTGCACATGGCCGAGTGTCTCTCCCCAAATCAGGGTTTGCGTGAGGTGAGGAATGAAGAAGGTAGCTGGCGGAAGACTCAACTCTGTCTGGATTGGGAGTTACTGCGTCCGTAATCGACGGCAAAGTGACATTGATTGGCACCGTACAAAATGAGTCTCTCAAGTCACAAGTCGAGCGTCTGGTGCGGGCAATCAAGGGCGTAAAGAATGTCGGCAACCAAATCGTTGTAATTCCATAAGTCACCACTTGATTTGTGGGGTCCACAGCAAAAGGGGCACGTTTACGTGCCTCTTTTTACTTTAGTTCACATGGTTCCGCTAGTTTTCGATTCTAACTTGAACGTCTCCGGATGCTAGCGAAGTCTCAATTAACACGTTGTCCGAACCCCTTAGTGCGAATAAACGCTTGCTCTCGTCTTCATAAATATCGACGCCGGTGATCGTGGAAGTGGCGGGAAGAGAGACCATTCTCTTGAGCGTGACGTATGCCGCACCTGCCAGTAACACGTCCAGATCACTTGCAATTTCCGCTCGTTCACTCGCACTGACCGCAAGCTCACGAACTGCTACTGGATGAGGGAGCAAGACCATTTGGCCATCGAGATAGATCGACCAGATGAAGCCGATGTCGAGAATCAGATGAATTGTTTCATCGTGAATCAGATAGGCAAGCGGAGTTGTCTCCAGGACATGTGCAATCACATGATCCTGGTGAACCGAAGTCTCAAGCTCTTGCCAACCGTCTGACATTTGTGAACCCCGGTTCTGTTTATACACCAACTTCATTAGGAGCGGGACGCGAGAGAATGAGAGTCCCTGTGTCGTTTTCTCTGTGCAGATTCTCTCGTCCTCTGTGGCTTAGATTTGTCCCACAAATACATGACCACAGAGTTCACGGAGCGACCGAGGTCGGAGAAATCAAATTAGGCCTCTACTTCAGAGTGCTCCTTCTTTGACGAAGGATCTTAGCGCGACCATAATCACCAAATCATGACAACCGCAATCATCAGTCACCCGCTTTATGGGGAGCATGATACTGGACCACACCATCCAGAATCCCCTTTAAGGTACAGAGTCATAATGGATGCACTTCAGTCTGACTCTGATCTTTGGGGGACCTTGCGTTCCATCGAAGCAAGAGCTGCCGTCCGAGGTGAGATTCAAGCCTGCCACAGTCCGCAGCTATACAAGACGGTGGAGAGAGTGGTCAGCGAAGGCAGTGGCTACCTTGACTCCGACACAGTGGTTTCATTCCGTTCAATGGATTCGGCGCTTTATGCCGCGGGTGGTGCTTGCCTCGCAATTGATACGGTTATGAGTCGCGATGCGAGAAATGCCTTCGTTCCGGCGCGGCCGCCTGGTCACCATGCCACGGGTGAGCGCGCCATGGGGTTTTGTCTCTTCAACAACGTCGCGATCGCCGCGCGTTATGCCCAGAATAAATACCCGGAGATCGACAGGGTGGCCATTCTGGACTGGGACGTGCACCATGGGAACGGGACGCAAGGCATCTTCTACGATGACCCCACCGTGTTCTTCTTCTCCATGCACCAGTATCCATGGTATCCGGGTACAGGAACTCGTGGTGAGACGGGGATTGGGCGAGGCGCGGGCTTCACACTAAACATTCCCCTAAAAGCTTTAACTGCTGCCGAAGCGCAGAAGCGCATGTTTGAGACTGCTCTAACCGATATCGCGGCGAAAATGACACCCGACCTCATCATCATCTCGGCAGGTTTCGACTCGCATCGCGATGATCCACTCGGACAACTGCTCCTTCAGGACACCGATTTCGTCAGCATGACCCGTGCGGCTGGCCAATGGGCCTCGGAAGTTTGCGAGGGCAGGATAGTGTCGTGTTTGGAGGGCGGCTACAACTTGACGACGCTCGGCCCGACAGTCAGGGAACACGTCAAGGAGTTGGTGACCCTGAGTTCGGAGTCGTAAACGCGACGTACCGACCTTAGTGATGGCGGGTTTGTTGAGGATTTTCATTGTACCCAGACAACTGCTGGAGTACACTCTGCGCCACTGAATCAAGGTTTCGGCCGCGACAACCCGACAGTAAAACTGCCAGCCCGCTCTTTCCGTGCCAGCGGTTCTCGTCGTTCGAAGCTTGAAACTAACCGGAGCGCTCCGAACAACAAGAGAGTGGATTCCTCGTTCCACTTTCAGGAGGCAAGGCGCCATGCCAGATCTAGAGATCACGTGTGCGGAATGTGGGACACCGTTCCCTTTCACCGAACGCGAACAGGAGTACTACAAGGAACGAAATCTGACTCACCCGAAACGATGTAAGCCCTGCCGAGATGCCCGCCGTTCGAACTTTGGAGGTACAAGGGGACCAGGAGGGGAACGCCAGCGGTTCGACATCGTCTGCGATCAATGCGGCAAAACCGACACAGTGCCATTCAAGCCTTCTACCGGCCGGCCCGTTTTGTGTGGCGATTGCTTTGGTGCAAGCCGCGCGACACAGCAGCGAACATAAGCTTCGGGATCCTACAAAACGCAGTTAATCTCGCCCATCGGCGCGCGTGATGCATTCTGGTTCGCCGGATCCGGTGACTCAGAAGAGATCAACGGTCGTGGGCGAAAGCTGTGGTATCAGGGGCTGGGTCTCCACCTGCGGGAATCTGTAAATTCATATGAACTACACAACTATTCAGCTGGAGCTGCGAAACAACGTCGCCTTGTTAACCCTAAACCGGCCCGAAGCTCTGAACGCCCTCACCGTCGAAATGGGACATGAGGTAATGCGTGCGATCGGAGAACTCCTTGAGCGTCGTGCACGTGCAGTGATCTTAACAGGTGCCGGCCGCGCATTTTGTGCTGGCGGCGATCTGCGCGAAATGCAACGTATGGCCCAGACTGAAGGTAGAGTCGAAGCCTTCTTTGACGAACCTCTGCGGCTGTTGAACGAGTGCATCTTGACGATTCGAAAGACCCCGATACCGTTTATCGCTGCTGTGAATGGAGCTGCCTCAGGTGGGGGCTGCAATCTCGCGCTCGCCTGTGATCTGGTTCTGGCAGCCGATAGCGCGCGCTTCAATCAAGCGTTCATTAAAATCGGTTTAACTCCGGACTGCGGCGGGACATTCTTTTTGCCTCGTCTGGTTGGTTGGCGGCGCGCGGCGGAGATGATGATGACTGGGGACGTAACGCCTGCCACCGAGGCGGCGGCGTTGGGCATGATCAACTCGGTGGTTACCGCGGCAGAGCTTATCCCTCGAGCATTTGAACTTGCAGAGCGCCTGGCCCACTCACCTACGGCAGCCATTGGTCGGATCAAACAATTACTCGAGGCCAGTGCGGTGAACGACTGCGAAGCGCAGCTTGATCTCGAAAGACGAGCCCAGATTGATTCTGGCAGGACCTCCGATTTCAAAGAAGGCTTAACCGCCTTCCTCGAAAAGCGTGCACCAAATTTTTCAGGCCAATGAACCCTTCATTACTTTTCCACAATTCGTACCCGCTCCGCTAAAACACACAGGCTTTAAAGAGAGATCCCGAGTGGTCCGGTGACTTGTTGTGCAAAGCCGTCGATAGTTCCGCAAAAACCCAAATAATCGACCCTTCATATGAAGTCGTTAACCTACCTACAATTGCTCCGCACGAATCAATCCTTTCGCAGGCTTTGGTGGGGGCAAGTAATTTCAGAGTTGGGGAATTGGTTCAATTTCCTGGCCGCTTTAGGTCTGGTGCGCATCGTTTCGTCGGGTGATGCGATGGTCACAACCATCATGCTCCTGGCCCGGCTGGTTCCTTTCACATTGTTTGCGCCAATTGCTGGGGCGTTCGTCGACCGTTGGTCCAGGCGAACTGTGATGATCGTTGCCGATTTGGCCCCGCGTAGCGTGTTGGTGCATACGTTCAGTTGGCTAACCGCACGATTGGGTTTATTGGTTGGAGTCTAGTGGCAAAGGGGGTGATATTTGGGCTGGTTGGGTTGTCCCCAACCTGCTTACATAAGTATTACAACGCCCGAATACCCATCTTGGTAGTATGTGTTGAGGTTTTCATCATCTTTTGGGGAGCATTAATGGTCAAATACACGGGCAATATCAATAAACACGCGGGTTTCAACTGGATCAACGTGTTCTTTGTTTCGCTATTTCACTTGGGCGCAATCGCGGCCCTGTTCACTTTTAGCTGGCAAGCATTTGCACTCACGATCTTCCTTTGGTGGGTCTCCGGAAGCGTCGGGATCGGCATGGGCTTTCATCGCCTCTTGACGCACCGCGGGTTCAAAACGCCAAAACCCTTGGAGTATTTACTGACCGTTTGTGGATTACTCGCCCTCGAAGGCGGCGCCATCAATTGGGTCGTTACTCACCGCATTCATCACGCATACACTGATCGGCCCGGGGATCCCCACACTCCGCGCGACGGCCGCTGGTGGTCCCACATCGGCTGGATCATGCGCGGCACGGCGCAGCAGCATGAAGTCGCAGTAATGCAACGATATGCTCCTGATCTTACGAAGGACCCCGTTCATGTTTGGCTCAACCGGCTTTACTACGTGCCCTTGATTATATGTGGGTTGTTCCTGTTTGCATTCGGGGGTTGGACATTCCTGCTCTGGGGAGTCTTTTTGCGAGTCGCTTTAGGCCTTCACTTTACGTGGCTGGTTAACTCTGCCACGCACTTGTGGGGAAAGCGACGTTTTGCGACAGATGACGATTCAAAGAATAGTTTGTGGGTCGCGCTGCTCACCTTTGGCGAGGGCTGGCATAATAACCATCACGCTTATCCGCGTGCTGCGCGCCATGGCCTTGCCTGGTACGAATTGGACCTTAACTGGTGGGGCATTAGAACGCTGAAATTCCTTGGTTTGGCTCGCGACATAACCTTGATCACGCCTGCACAAATCTCGGAAAGCCAAGAGGTGAAGGTGTTGCGTCGCGCGGCGTAGCTCACAGACACCGGATCCTCGAGCAACGACAGCAGGGGGATCCTCGCCCCCGCAAACTCTTGTTTGTTCTCCGTTGCTTCCTGCGAGGCTGCTGTTAGAATCCACACATGCGAGTCAGTGGCCGCCGCAAGTCAATCGCGTTCTTCATAACGCTTGGGGCATGTCTGGTTGCGGTTGCGATTGCGCTGAATGTTGGCTGGATATTGCTTAATTGGCGAGAGGTAGCCCTCCTCGTTCTCGGAATAGTCTTCTTCCTGCTTATAATCGTTGGACTGGTCCTCAACACAACGTTTCTGATCCGAGAGATTAGGCGGAACGAACAGCACGATGCGTTTATCAACGCTGTCACTCACGAGTTAAAAACTCCGATCACCTCAATTCGGCTGTACCTTGAAACACTAAAAAAGCGCGACCTCGCCGAACCCCAGCGTCAGCAATTCTATGATGTGATGCTGGCCGACAGTGATCGTCTGTTGCAAACAGTCGAACAGGTCTTGCGTGCCGGCCGAGCCGGGCACCAAAGCAGACCTATCAATCCAACCATTGTCGACTTGGGAGAAATGGTACGAGAGTGCGTTGACCTGCTGCGTTTGCGACACAACTTGAATTCTGCAGCAGTTACATTCTTCGAAAACATGAATTCGGAACGGCCGCGAGTTGCGGGAGATGCCGACGAACTTCGTTCGGCGATCTCAAACCTGCTGGAAAACGCCGTGAAGTATTCGGATAAAGAGGTGCGCGTCTCAGTTGAAGTCGCCGCGCTGGATGAGAAACGCGTGGCAGTGCGAATCAAGGATCAGGGCATTGGCATCCCAAGTGGCCATCTGAAGCGCATTTTCAAACGCTTCTACCGAGTGCCGGGTCGTGTCATGGCTCGTGTTAAAGGCACTGGTCTGGGACTTTTCATCGTGAGGCAGGTAGTTGAAAAACACGGCGGTCGCGTCTTTGCAGAAAGTGCGGGAGTTGGGGAGGGCAGCACCTTTACGATTCAGTTGCCGAGAGCATGAAATTATGAGCGCAGTATTAGTTGTTGAGGACGAGCAACATCTCCGCGACGGGTTGCGATTTAATCTCGAAGCGGAAGGCTACACAGTTGCTGCCGTAGGCGATGGTGATGCGGCTGTCTCGCTGTTGGTAGATCAGGCACAAGTCTTTGATGTGGTAGTGCTCGACGTTATGCTGCCGGGCAAAGATGGCTTTGCCGTAGTCGCAGATCTGCGGGCAGCAGGCATTTTCGTTCCGGTGCTTATGCTAACAGCTCGCGGACACCCGGAAGACGTATTGAAGGGCTTCGAATCCGGAGCGGATGATTATCTTCCCAAACCATTCGACCTTTCAGTGTTGCTTGCGCGGTTGAATGCGCTATTGCGTCGAAGAGAATGGCTCAACAAGGATCGATTAGGGGCATCAACCTACCGAGCATCGATACCACCTGACGACGTGGTCCACCTCGAGACCTTCCAATTTGATGGTCGCACGATCGACTTTGGCTCACTCGAATTGCGTACCACAACCCAAACCGTACATTTGACTTTGATGGAGGCGGAACTACTCCGTTACCTGATCAAGAATAGAGGGAAAGTTGTTTCGCGCAAGGCGATGCTTGAGGACGTGTGGGGTTTACGAGAGGACACCGATACTCGCGCGATCGATAACTTCATCGTCCGTCTCCGCAAATACATCGAGGACGATCCATCAAAACCAAAATACCTGCTAACAGCACGTGGTGTGGGTTACCGGTTTGTGTCCCAGGGCCTTAGCTCAGCACGGTGACGATGGAAGCGCGGACCCCGAGCAAATCAGAAAAGTCTTTGGAATAAACGGCGTCCACGTCGCGAATCTCTTGCACAGCATCAACCAGTTCCTCGGAAGAAATGAAGCCGTTCTCTATGTGAGCGATAGCCCAATTCGGTATGTGGGCAGCCGTTCGCAGCAGGTCCTCCACAAACCCTAAATACTGTTGTTTACTTTGAACTCTGGATCCTAACCTTCCTGCCTGGTTTCTCGCCATCTCAGGCCAGAATTCGTCATTGCCCCGCAGCCATTCTTCACGCCAGGAAGAAAGCGGGTGCGGAGTCGGATCCAATTCAAACACCGGGGGCGGCAAACGCAGAAAGAGCAGGCTGGTGTGTTGGCGCTCTGCGAGAAAGGCGCGAGTCTCCTGGTGAAAAGCTTTACTTTCCAATGAATTATCGAACGGCTGAGGCAAAGCTTCGCATATTCGCGTGAATACGTTGGATAACGAGAGCGGTTGTCGTAGATGCCGAGTCTGCTCGTCAAAAGACAGCACGTAATCCCCGACCATCATGCCAATTGTCAGCGCGATCGCTTGTTTGTATGACGTCTCTAATTGTTCTGCATTGGCCCGAACGTTGGTCAACCACCACGCATCAGTTTCGTTAAACCACTTCAATAGCGCTGGATTGTCCATGTCAACGCCTGGGACATAGGCGTCGCCGACGACCATTTCAATCTCTTCTGGACTGAGTCGCTCTGAATAGTTCTCAACTAACGCAATTGCTTTAGTGTGTGCCCAGAGCGTCAGATCGTTTGCCGCAACTCTGACGTTCCAACGCTTCAGTTTTACCGCCAGATCTGGTTCTCCCGTGAATGGCATTGCTATTGATGAAAACTTGAGCCGGCGCAAGACGCTGAGTTCAAAAGCGAGCCATCCATTTGGAAACACGGGATTCATAGGATCATTTCGAAAAACTTGAAAAAAGACTCTCGGATGGTTCAGGTAGATCGAAGGTTTGTGAGGCGTTGGATTGAAGGTCATCAAAAGGCGACAAATTGAGGAAAACCTCCACCACTTTCGGATCGAATTCGATCGCCGCGCCGTCAAAAATTCTTCCGCGCGCTTCCTCCGGGTCTAACGCCGCTCGATAAGGCCGGGCGTCCGTTAAGGCAGCGTATGTGTCGGCTACGCGAATGATTCGGGCGCCGAGCGGAATCTCTTTGCCGCGTAGGGCGTCGGGATACCCAAAACCATTCCACCATTCGTGATGCCATCGGACCAGAAGTTGAATTGGACGATGTGCACCCGCACGGGCACACTCCTGCTCTCCGATTACGGGGTGACGCGCGAGATCGAGCTTTTCCTCATCAGTGAGGGGACCCGCCCGCTCAATATAGTCCCTCTCCATCGCTACCTCGCCCAGATCGTGCATTAAAGCGGCAGCGCGCAACGAGGCGCGATCCTGTGGCGCCATGTGAAACTCTCTAGCTATTACATCTGCAATTTTGGCGATCCGCGAAGCATGGGGGTTTCGGTATTGCTCGAACTTGTCAGCGGCAATTGCCAGCTCCAGAAATGCTTTTTGTGCCACAGTGTCAGCGTATTGTTCTGTAGAACGTCCTGCCATGGTTTTACTTCTTCTCGAGCTTCCGAAGCAGGGCCGTTGCGTTTGCATTATTCGGATCCAGTTGCAGCGCACGCTCAACTTCCGCCTGAGCTCTGCGGGAGAAGGTCAGGTCATAATACAACTGCGCGAGCATAACGTGATAAGAGGCATTGCGCGGTTCTAGTCGAATCGCTGCTTGTAATTCGCTTTCGGCCGTGCGCTGGGTGCGAGCATTTGCTGCTAATGCCTGCCCATAGTAGGCGCGATAACGTGATTCATTTGGAGCTGCCTGCGCTGCTACTGCCAGTTGGGTGATCGCAGCGCCTATCTGGCCCATCTGAAGCGCAGCGAAACCCTCTCTAAAACTTCTCTCTGCCAATGCCGGCTCACCCGCATCTTCTTCAGCCGCTCGCTGTGGATCATGAGATTTGGGAGCTGAGTCGGCGAGGTGCCTTGCCTTTTCCTGAGCGACCAGCTTCGCATCGTAGTTGGCCCTCTGCGCGGAGTCCGTCAGCACTTCATACGCCTGGGTTATTCGCGCAAAAGCAGACTCGATTCGGGCATGAACTGCTGATTCGCGGTGGAATCTATCCGGATGGTAGCGTCGGGCCAACCCATAATATGCACGCTTAATTTCGTCGAGAGGTGTTGAAGCAGAAACGTCCAGCACCCCGTAATGGTCAGAGGCAACTTCAATCCTCGCCAGAAAAGCGGTCAGGTCTTCCTCATCCGACGGGCCGACATCGGCCTGTGGTGATACTGGCGCTTTGGTTGGCCGGGGTACTGTTGCAGTGGTCTGTTTCAATACCTGGGACCATGCATCCCTCTTTACGTGACCTGCCAACGCCAAACAGTAGATTGCTCTCAAAACATCGGGCTCGGCCAAGCCACTAATGGCCATCAAATCGCTAAGCGACATAGGCTGGTCCAGCCGAGAAAGCACAAAAGCCTCACTGGGAATCAGTCCAACATCTTCCGATACCTCGGTTTCTGGTGAGATCATCTCTTCGGTGTCAGTGAACCGTGCGGTCACGAGCTTCGGCGCTATCTTGCGTGCGCATTCGACCAACAAGTTGCGAACATTGAAATTCACGCGAACTGACTCAGCCAACCTGGTGCGACTATCGAACTGCCAGGTTCCATCGGGCCACAACAAAGCCACCCGCAGAGTGTCAGCAACTACTTTGGTCAGCACGTCTTTGAGGACTTTGGCTGGAACTGCGTTCGTGGAAGTAAGCGTGGTGACTAGAGCAGTATCTGAAATGCTTTTGGGCAGTTCGGAGAGTTGCCCCGTTGTCATATGGCCGCTTTTCACCAGGTACTCTCCGAGGCGCAATTCTCTGACATTCGCAGCTGCGAATATCGGGGAGCCTTGCTCGAAATAGGTCACGATCTTTGCTCGCTCGCGTTCGAAACGTAGGGCACCCGAGAGTTTCCTGGCAGAGATTTCTCGAAGGAGTTCGACCCCGGGGTATTCGCTGATGTTTCCGGTTTGCATCGATAACTACCTTGCTGTCAAGAGGCAGAAAGCTTTCGCATCATACCAGAGAACCAGGCCGTCGGAACGAACGCTCCCTGACATCCGACCGTCCATCAAAACCAAGTCATATTTGAAGTTTGCCTCCCTGCGGCCCGAGCTTCGTTGCGTAAAACAGTCATTATCCGCTGCGGACTTGTCACCTCTCATGTTCGAGTTTTATATTGAGTCACCGCACGAAATTCCGTACGCAGGGGAGCGATGTTGCCGAGTGAATGGGCCCCTTGAACGTGTTTTCACGAGAAATGTAAGACGCCCACCTGAAGAATGATGGCTGAAACGAACGGCACATCAACTGACATTAAGAACGCGAGCCTGGGTGAAGGTGACACAGAAAGCGTTCGCGTCGAGCATTTGATCGGGCAGTTAAAGCAGCGTTCGAATGAGCTTGAAGAAGTTAATCGAGAGCTGCGGCGCATTTCGCATTATCGCTCGCTTTTTCTCGCGCGAATGTCTCACGAACTTCGTACGCCCTTAACGTCTATCCTTGGGTTCAGCGAGATACTGCTTGATCAGGAGCAGTTGACTGAAGCACAACGCCGTTTTTGTCAGAAGATTCAAGACTCGGGATTGCAATTGCAGGCGAGTCTCAATCAGTTGGTGGATCTATCTCGACTTGAAGGCGGACAAACTGAACTCTTCCTGCAGGAGTTTCCGGTGCGCGAGATGTTGCGCGAATCATGCGCGGCGGTGATGCGCTACGCTCAGAAACGTGACGTGAAGCTCGAGTACGATCTGGCCCCAGAAACCACGACAATCGTATGCGATCACGGCAAGCTGCGCCAGGTTTTGTACAGTTTCCTCGGTTGGTCCATCAATCGCAGTGAAGCCGGAAAGGTCGTTACCGTGTATGCGCAACCTTTAGAACCAGCGTTGTTGCGCATTCGCATTACCGATGAGGGTCAGGCGATAGAAGATTTCGAAAAGGTCTTCGATCCTGAAGCGATTGCATCTGGGGAGCCTGACGTTAACGATCTTGGAGTGATAATCGGCCGTCGGCTGCTCGACGTCATGGATGGGACCGTCCAATTGTGCAATCGTGAGAATGGCGGGCTGCAAACAGACATCGAGATATCGACGCGCACGCCGAAAGGGGACATTGCCTTCGTAAACAATGGACCAAGTCGTTATTCGTGAGTGTTTGAGCATTGAGGAACTGGATACCTGCGTTCAACTCCAGCGAGTCGTATTTGGTTTGCCTGATCTCGAAGTTTCTCCTCGACGTCACCTGATCGTTTCGCGGCAGGCCGGCGGATGGACGCTGGGAGCGTTTAGCGACAGAGGTAACGGCCGATTGGTAGGCTTCGTCCATCATCTGGCTGCAGTTAAAAACGATGGAGAGGTTTTTGGCTATTCACATATGATGGCGGTTGACCGCGAGTATCAGAATCAGGGTGTTGGCACACGTTTGAAGTGGGCACAACGTGAACGAGCGCTCGCCGAAGGCGGAAGTTTTATCAAGTGGACGTGGGACCCTATGCAGGCGCGTAATGCACATTTCAATCTTAATCGCCTCGGGGTGATTGTCAGTTCTTATGCCGAGAACTTCTACGGTACCGATTACGGAACGGATCCCTTGCTGGAAACCGGTGCGCACAGGGGAATTGATAGTGACCGGCTTTTTGCAGGTTGGCACCTATCTTCAGAGAGAGTATTGGATTTAGCGCAGGGACGAGAGCCGAAACCTCTCGGCGAGGTGGCCATGCGCATCGAGATCCCAAAAGACTGGTCGCAGTTGATCCGGGAAGATGCCGACACCGCCCGACAACAGCAGTTGCGAGTTCGGAGGGAGTTCCATGAAGCCTTTTCCGCAGGGCTCATTTGTGCAGGCTTCGAGCGCGGTACAACCAATCCGCATTATCTTTTGTACAAACCAAGTCTCCTACTCGCGTCGCGCAGTGAGGATCGGTGAGTACAAAATTCCCGACAACACGATTGATGACGTCCTTTAGTAAATTTGATCGATACGTTGATCGCCACGCCCGGAGTTTCGCCGAGCGACTTCAGGCCTTATGCCGTATGCCTTCTGTGGCCGCACGGGGCACCGGCATGCGGGCCATGGCTGACGCTGTCGAACAGTCAATGAAGCGCGTGGGTATTGGCACACGGACATTCAAGATGGGGTCTGGACATCCAATCATCTACGGCGAATGCGGGAGCGGTGAACACTCATTTGTGGTTTACGGGCACTATGACGTGCAGCCAGTGGGCCAGCTGGCAAGTTGGTCGGTGGGACCCTTTGCCGCCACCATCGTCGACGGCAAGTTGTACGCACGCGGTTCTGCCAATAGCAAAGGGGACCTTGCTGCGAGATTGGCGGCAGTCGAGGTGTATCAGAAGACCTTTGGAAAACTCCCGGTGTCGTTGCGATTTATCGTGGAAGGCGAAGCCGGTATGGGCAGTCCGGGAATGTATCGCTTTACCACTGAACATGGAGATTTGTTGGCGGCACAAGGCTGCATTTGGGATGAGGGTTACCGCGATACGTTGGAGCGGCCAGTCATTAGCTTAGGTTTCAAAGGAATTGTGTTCATCGAATTACGCGCACATGGTGCTCGCTCCGACCTTCACTCGAAATGGGGCGGCATTGTTCCGAATCCTGCGTGGCGCCTGGTGCAGGCTCTGGCGACGATCAGTTCTCCAAAGGGCGTGATCACAATTGATGGATTCTCTTCAAATGTGGCGCCAATTAGCGCCGAAGATCTCGAGGCCTTAAACGCCATCGAATTGGACGAGGCTGGATTGAAAAAGGAGTTTCGCATCAGTGGTTGGGTACGTTCATTGAGAGGCCAGGCGTTGGTAAAGGAGCATATTTTCGGTCCCACTTGCACCATCTGTGGAATTCAAACTGGCCACACGGAAGCCGGAGCGAAAACCGTGTTGCCCAGTACGGCAATGGCACGCCTGGACTTCCGCCTGGTTCCAGATCTGACGCCGGAACTTGTCGTGACCTTACTGCGGGAGCACCTCGACCGGAGGGGCTTCAAAGAGGTCGAAATCATCGAACTCGGCAGCGCGCCGTTCGCAAAGTCCTCCGCCACTTCTACTGTTGCTCGAGCAATGATCAGTTCGGCCGCTGAAGTGTACGGCAGCACTCCGGTAGTTTATCCGATGGACCCTTCCAGTGGTCCAGTTGGCGCGGTTTGTGGCGTCTCAAAGCCGCCGGCGCCTGTCGCTTCATTCGGCATTAGCTACGCAGGCTCAAATCCTCATGGACCAGACGAAAATATTCGGCTGGATGATTATCTGCAGAGCATTAAGTTCATGGGCAGAGTCATCCATGGGCTCGCCGTCACAAAGAGCCGAACTACGTCGAGAGACAGTGGGGCCCGAGAAGCAAAGGCGTTGGTTCATTCGCGCGGATGACTGCCCTGTTCATGCGTCAACGCCCAGTAGTGGTTCGGTCTGGTCTTGATGCTACGGGCTCGGGGAGCCTCACATTGTGTTGGAGACCCTTGGATTGTCTTGCCCTCCACCTTGCAAGCCCTTGGCATAAAATTCAAACTGAACCACTACCCAGCAATTGAGGTCGGGTGAGGACTGATCTGTTGTCTTCCGGAGGGACATTCTAGTTTGCCTGAAGCCCAATCTATTCAAAGTGAGGTCGAACAGCTCCGCGAAGAGGTGCGGCGTCACGAAGAGCTCTACTACGTCTTCGATAGCCCGGAGATTTCTGACGCCGAATACGATAGGTTGCTTGAGCGGTTGCGTCGCCTTGAAGACCAGCACCCGGAGCTCGTAACTCCAGATAGTCCAACACAGCGCGTCGGCGGCAGACCCACAGCGGGTTTTGCCGAGGTTGTTCATCGGCGGCCGATGCTTTCCCTCGATAATAGCTACAACATTGAAGAACTGCGCGCGTTTGATCAGCGTTGTCGCCGGCTCGCGGAGGGTCGACCTTTGGATTATGTGGCTGAGCTAAAGATTGATGGCTTATCTCTGTCGTTGCAGTACGAGAACCAGTTATTGACTCGAGGCCTAACTCGCGGGGATGGTCTAACTGGTGAAGACGTGACACAGAACGCGCGCACGATTAGGAGCATCCCGCTCCGATTGCGCGGGGACACCACAGGAATTGGCAATAAAATTGAGGTGCGTGGAGAGGCGTTTATACCGAGAACGGTTTTTGAACGAATAAATGCCGAGCGCGAGGAGCAAGGTGAGCCGAGGTTCGCAAATCCTCGCAACGCTGCCGCCGGAACCCTGCGTCAGCTTGATTCCCGGATCGTCGCCGCCCGGCGCCTTGATCTCTTCGCGTACGATCTGCTGGTTGGTGACCGCAAGCCGTTCCCGACTCATTGGCAGGCCCTCGACTGGCTGGAGAAAACCGGGTTCAGAGTGAATCCCCATCGAATTCTGTGCGACTCAATTGACCAGGTTATCGTGTTCGCAAATCAGATGGAGACAAAGCGAGACGATCTTGGTTACGAAATTGATGGGCTGGTGGTAAAGGTGAATTCGACAGCTCTCCAGGATGACTTTGGATCCACACAGAAGGCGCCGCGGTGGGCCATAGCGTACAAGTATGCGGCGCGCCAGGCGACAACAAAGGTGCTGAACATCATTGTTCAAGTAGGTCGCACGGGAGCGCTGACTCCAGTAGCGAATCTGGAGCCGATTCTACTCGCAGGCACGACAGTCGCGCGGGCCACCCTGCACAATGCTGATGAGGTCAAACGATTGGGAGTTCGCATCGGCGATTGGGTTTTGATTGAAAAGGGTGGCGACGTAATCCCCAAAGTGCTGAAGGTCATCGAGAGCAAACGGACGGGCAAAGAGAAGCCGTTTCGCATGCCACGAAAGTGTCCGGTTTGTGGTGGCGAAATTTCTCGGCCGGAAGGTGAGGTAGTCGCGCGCTGTGTAGCTGCAGATTGTTATGCCCAACTGATGGGTCGACTGCTGCACTTTACCTCGCGTCGGGCCATGCGTATCGAAGGTTTGGGAGAGTCGCTCGCCGACCAATTAATTAGCCGCAAGCTGGTGCGCGATGTGGGCGACCTGTACGGTCTTACCCTTGTTCAGGTGACTGGCTTAGATCGAATGGCCAAAAAATCCGCGACGAATCTGCTGTCTCAAATCGAGAGCAGCAAAGGGCGGGATTTGTCGAATCTGATTTATGCACTCGGCATCAGACATGTCGGAGAACGGACCGGAGGAATCCTCGCGCGACACTTTGGATCTTTGGATCGTTTAAGTGAGGCGTCGGTCGAGGAACTTGATGACATCCCGGAAATTGGATTGACCGTGGCCCAGAGTGTGCACGATTGGTTTGCGGATGAAGGCAATCGAGCTTTATGCCGTCGGTTGGCTGAGGCTGGCGTTCGCACTGAGATCGATCGAGCAGGAAATGTGGTTGCGGACGAGAACTTTGCCGGGAAGCAATTTGTACTGACGGGTACGCTGGACAGTTTCACTCGGGACGAGGCGCGGGCACTAATCGAGAGTCGCGGTGGACGAGTTACTTCGTCAGTTAGCAAGAAGACGGATTACGTGATCGCTGGCACCGAGGCAGGATCGAAACTTGATAAAGCAAATGAGTTGGGAGTTAAGGTGATCGACGAAGCTCAGTTAAAGTTGATGTTGAGTCGGTGAATTCAAGGAATAACGCTCAAGTCGCGATGACCCTGGTGTGACTTCGTAGAAACTGTAAGGGAGTGAAGTGAGCGACAAATTATCTTGCTGGGACTATACTGCAGCAAACCAAGCGAGAGATTAAAGGAGCAGAGACTATGCCGGCGTCGAATCAAGAGACAGAACCAAAATTGGAACTACTTTACACGTTGTTTTGCGATGACGTTCGGCTTGAAGTTGGTAACAAGCTGTCACTGATGGGGGTGTTTCAGAACATTATGGTGCAGCAGTTGCCAGTCTCGCTGATCAAGTTCGCCGTAGTGAATCATTGGCGTGGCGAAGGTGTTCACCTTTCGGAGGTTAGAATTCTCACTCCGGACAAACAGCATCCAATTGTGGTCTCGCAGCCTACGCGTTTTGAAATCGCAGATGGTGGCTTTGCTGACAACATCAGCTTCTTTGTCAATGTTACTTTTCCTACGCCGGGCGATTACTGGGTTCAGACCTTGATCGATTCAAATCTGTTCGAGGAACAGCAACTCACTGTCACCGACGGTCGTGAGACAAAGACAGCGGCCTTCTCAGAAGCAGTAAACTAGGTGCGAGGCCACGGATTCCACGGATTACACTGATCAACCTGGGAGAAACGAAGCCCGCTCCCTTGCCATCTTTTTTCATCTGTCTGATTTAGTTCTAGCCGTCTAAATCAGAGAAATAGTAAGACACCACCGATTAAGTGCGACTCGGTTCTAATCCGTCTAATCCGTGTAATCTGTGGCTACGCTTCTAAAGCTCGATGTTATACAGCTTGATCTTCGAATTGAGGGTGGTGGGTTTGATACTCAGTAATCTAGCGGCCCTAGCCTGGTTGCCTCCGGTGTGTTCTAGTGCCCGCTTTATTAGCCTGATCTCGAACCGTTGCACCTCGGTGTAGAAGTCTACTCCTTCCGCCATATCCAGACACTGAATACGGTTTGCCTCGTCGGTGAACGATTTGTCACGGGCCAAGAACTCCGCCTCCTTGAGCAATGTATAAGCAAGCTCGACGAGCCGATGGACTCTGCCCTGTGGGAATTTTTCCGCAATCCGCAGTTGTGAACCCCCGGTCATGAGATTCATCGGTTCAAGTACTGACGCTCTTTCAGCGCTCATAGACTTCCCCCTTACTGCAAAGCTATTCCTAATTACGAAAACACCGGCCAGGAAAGTTCTGTGGCAGATTTCTTGGGTCCGGCCCTCCTGAGAACTGGATCAGGACTCCAATCTGTTAACGAACAAAAAGCGAGCCGCATTAACGGGCTCGCTCACTTTTTAGGTGGTGCGGATGAGAGGACTTGAACCTCCACGATGTCACCATCACAGGCTTCTGAGACCTGCGCGTCTGCCAGTTCCGCCACATCCGCGTTTGAGGTGGCCTCATTATGCGAACGGGTTTAGAGGGTGTCAAGAAAGGAAAAGTTGCCGCAATAGGTGAATAAAAGTACTCAGTCCCGGATCTGGTTTGGGCGTGGTGGCCAATTGGGGATTCCAGACAAACAAACGATCCGGACCTTGTGTGACTTTCGTCAGCTGGATGGTTTGACGCGACATCGCAGAAACGGCTTCACCCTATTAACCATAATGAACCTGCATTAACTTACCTAGTTGTCACTCTGCTTTGGATCTCTCTTTTGTAGGGAAAAATTTGAAAATTGTGCTGAAAAATTCTGATTGACAAACCCAATGGGCCGGGAGTAGATTGCGCGCGTCTCAGTTTCCCCAATCGCGACTCACTGGCACGACCATGGACCCATACTCGCTGGGCCAATTCTCATGCCGCTGGCGTAGTTGTCCGCTCTTTCGAGTGTGATCAAATGCCACTTTCCTCCAAATCATAGCTGGAATAATCATTGCTTTGATTCGTTAGCGTTAGCTTAATCAAGTTTTAGTAGACCTCGCATCCCGAGCCAGCCACTCGGGAAAGTAGCTTGCGTGCTTAAGGAACGGCGAATTGTGGTGTCGAGGGCTAATGCAGCACCGTGCAGCAGCTGTGTGCACCGGGAGACTGCAGAGCGTTCTGTCTATCACAATGTACTCGTAATCGTAAAAGCCGCTCAGTTCAAACCTTTTCACCTTTTAAAGGAGCGGGAACTTCCCAATTTGGAAATACTTAGTTCTTCCCGGAGGTTTCGATGACCTTACAAAAGCGCAAGCCCGCAGCCTTGTTACCGAGGGGAATACTCATTGTGCTCGCTGGACTTGTTGGTCTGCTGCTGATTATCACGACTTACGCGAAGTATGGCGCGCCGCTCGGGGGGTCGCCCGCGCCCGCTGCGGCAGCGGCAGGTGGGCAGGCTAACCGCGAAGGTGTGGAGGCCGAGTTGATAACGATTGAGCCGCACGGGTTTGAGCCGGCCCGAGATGACCCGACCGCAGGGACGCTTCGTGCTCCCGGCTAACGCTTTAATCGTCCCACGATGATTTGTAACGACCGGTTAGCAAGCAATGAGCGCTAAAAAATAGCCTTTACTCGACTTGCCGAAGGAACAAAATGATAGATCATCTCGCCCACACCACTTTTCGCTCTTTCGCTACTTCGCTGTCGATAGCTCTCCGCACTTTATTCCTTTTAGCTGTGATATTGACGGCAAATACAATTGTTATTGCACAATCCATCCTGGATGGAGGGACTCCAGTAGGAGTGGCGCCAGGTTCTCCTGCTGGTGCATATGCTTTGAGTGATTTCGAGAGCGTCAACCTGTTCAGCGGAAACCTTAATTTCACTCTCCCGCTGCTGAAAATCGGCGGACGCGGTAGCGCTCAAGGGGCGATAATGCTACCAATCGAATCACATTGGACCAACTTCTACTTTTTTCGGCGCGAGGACGGCTCCTATTACAACCCAATCCCAATGTACAACTTCGGCGGCGGGTCTGCTTCTCTTAAACCTGGTTACGGACCAGGTGTGCTCATACCCAGGACTTCAGAAATCCGATGGGGTGAGGCTTGTGGCGAAATGGTTTGGGCAATTGACACTCAGACTCGTCTCACTTTCATTGCAGCAGATGGAACGCAGTTTGAACTGCGGGACACTCTCCATGACGGCGCCCCTATCACACGTATGTGTTACCAGCCGCCTCCCTCTCGGGGCACTACCTTTATAACTAAGGATGGCTCGGCAGCAACATTCATTTCGGACACGGTCATTCTAGATGGTTCTCCTCCTGGTGCACCGGTCTCCGGTTATCTCATCTTACGGGACGGCACGCGTTATCGCATCGATAACGGACTGGTTAAATCGATCCACGATCGAAACGGCAATCAAATTACTTATTCCTACACAAACGACCGCGTTACTCTGATTAGAGACTCCCTTAACCGGGAGATTACACTTGAGTATGAAGTAAACGACATTGCTCCCTATGGATTGTGTGACCGAATCAGGTTCAAAGGCAGTGAGGGGCAAGAGCGGATTATAAGAGTCTCTTACAGCCAGCTGAGCTCCGCACTCGCCAGCGAATACACACTACTAACCAAAAACCAAATGTTCCCACCTCCATTTCCTCCCGATTTTATCAGCGAAAGCTTGAATACTAATTTTGATACGAATGTTGTCTCGTCAGTTTGGTTGCCGGATGACCGTCGGTATCGGTTTTTGTACAACGGGTATGGAGAGCTTGCGCGCGCTGAGTTGCCCACAGGGGGTGCTTTTGAGTACGTTTGGGAAACCACTCCATTGATGGAGTACGAAGCAGGTTATGCTTATCCGCAGGAATTACTCAGGCGTGTAAAAACACGGAAAGTGATAAACGGAAGCACAGTCGAACAAAAAACCAGCTATAGTTACAGTCTTCCTGCTACGCGAAATGGAACCACCGTTGTCACAATCGATCACTCTGACGACAGCCAACCATCACAGGCATTCAGTCAGGAGAAACATTACTTTTATGGCACGCCGATACCACTTCCGTTCACTGCTATTCAAACTACTTTGTTCCGTGATTCGCCTTGGACCACTGGAAGGGAATACCAAACTGACCTGCTAGGTGCTAACGGAACGCCATTGCTGCGTCGTACGACCCAAGCGTGGCGACAGCGCGCTTCAGTGAGTTGGTGCACTGGATCACCTTGTACCCAGGACACCGCACCCGCGAACGACGCGCGGATTGTTGAGACAATCACAACGCTCGCAGATACAAATCAAGTTTCAAAACGGACCTCAATTGATCCCGGAGATCCCTCCGGACAGACTGTAGGTTTTGATCAGTTCAATAATCAAACTGATGTGTGGGAATACGACTTCGGGTCGGGAGCTCCGGGATCGTTCGTTCGCCGCACGCATACCGATTATTTGACGGCTGCGAACTACGTGAACGGCAACACTAACCCAGCGCTTGGTGCGCATTTGCGAAGCTTACCTTCTCAGCAGTGGGTTTCGTCTGATCTTGCAGGGGTCATTAAGGTCTCGTTTACGCAGTACGAGTATGATAACTACTCTCCGGATGCAAGGCACAAGCCGCTTGAGCCCCGCGCTGGGATCACTGGCCTGTGTCTAAGGGTTGATGCTGCCGGAACATGCATCATGCTTTCCGGGGTAGATTATCAAATACGCGGCAATCTAACAGGCGTTACTTCATATGACAACGCTTCGATACTGGCGGGTCCGGTTACCGTCTCGATCCAATACGATGTAGCAGGAAATGCAGTTGCTAGTATTGACGGCTTAGGAAAAACCTCGACGCTCACCTTTTCCGATTCCTTCTGTAATGGATCGACGTGTGGAGGCACCTTCACGCCGAATACGTACGCCTTTCCGAGCCTCACCACAGCGCCGGTACCCGACCCATCTGGCCAGCACGGCTCAACCACAGCGTTCACAACGACCAGTGTCTACGACTTCTGGACCGGAGCTGTGGCCTCGATGACGGATGCTAATAACCTAACGACCAGTTTTCAATATAATGACGTGCTCGATCGCCTGAAGGCAATTATCCGTCCGCCTGGCGGGGGCCGCACCGACTTCGAGTACGGTGATACTATTGGAAACCTCTTTGTCCGAACGCTTACAGACCTGGATATTGGTCGCCGGACCGATTCGTATCAATACTTCGACGCTTTGGGACGCGGTATCGAAACACGTACTTACGAGAATCCCGGCCAGTACATCGCCGTCCAACAGATTCCCTTCATCATGCAGCAAGACCCAGATACGGGCGTCTTGGTGCAAGCAACACAGACTTCTAACCCGTTCCGCCCTTTGAGCGAGCAGCCCGTTTGGACTACCGCGTTCGCGGACGCGCTGGGCCGCACGACCAAGGTCCGCACCCCCGACAATGCCATAGTGAGAACGACATACAGCGGCAGTAGCGTGACGGTAGCGGATCAGGCAGGCAGACAACGTAAGAGCGTCAGCGACGCGCTGGGTCGCCTCAAGGAACTTTATGAAGCGCCGAATGACGCGGTGAATTACAACTATCTGACTAGTTACGAATATGACGTGCTAGGGAATCTACGGCACGTCTATCAGGGGCCGCAGACGCGCACCTTCGTCTATGACTCGCTCAAGCGATTGACCTCTGCGACGAATCCCGAGAGTGGCACGATGAGCTATCAGTATGATGCAAATGGCAACTTGACCCAAAGAACCGATGCCCGGGGGATTATTACGACATATTCTTACGATGGATTAAATCGTAATATTGCGGTGGAATACACGAATGATCCAGTCGCCACACCGAACGTGTTCCGCTTTTACGACGGTTGGCGTGATGGAGTGCAGACGAGCATCCCAAATGTCAACGGAAAGTTGTGGCAAACAGAAGTCTCCGGTGCAAAACGTTCACAGACTACGATTAACAGTTACGATGCAGTAGGAAGGCGAACATCCCTCACTCAACAACGCGGATCGTCAAATACGCCCTTCACCGTACAGCGGCAATATGGACTAGCCGGTCAGGTAGCTACACAAACATATCCTTCAGGGCACACCGTTACGTACACCTACGACGATGCGGGTAGAACTTCGCAGTTCAGTGGAAACTTGGGGGATGCTGTTAGTCGGTCTTACACGTCCGCATTGTTATATGACTCGGCAGGAAGGCTGTCGAAAGAGCAACTTGGCACCAATACGCCAATCTTCAATAAGCTTCGTTATAACAGCCGCGGCCAGCTAGCTGAAATTCTGGCGAGCACGAGTTATACCGGCCCAAACGATCTCACTTGGAACAGAGGTAAGATCATCAACTGGTACAGCCTTCAATGCGGTGGTAGCGGCTGCAATAACTCAAATAACAATGGCAACCTCCAAAAGCAGGAGGTATTCGTGCCACTTAAGGAACAGGGTTCCGGTCATATAAGCTGGTATCAACAATTCAGCTACGACACTCTTAACCGTTTGACCCAGGTCCACGAGTATACGGGCGACACGTCGCTCGACTGGCAGCAGACCTTTAGCAATGACCGGTTCGGAAATCGCACCATTGATACCGCGGCTGGCGCAACTTATGGTCCAGGTATCAACGCAGTACCGACAGTGATTGATCAGCTCACGAACCGGCTGTATGCGCCGAACGATCCGAATCGCGACTTGATCGACTATGACGATGCTGGAAATCAGACAAAAGATTTCTACACAGGTAATGGACAACGTACGTATGACGCCGAAAACCGACTGATTGCAGCGCAGGACACTGGCGGTGGTTGGACTTCCTATACTTATGATGCCGATGGGCAGCGCGTTGAAACCAGCGCGAGCACCGCCAGCAGTAGTGGTTCTGCGAGATGGTTTATTTACGGTTTTGCTGGAGAGTTGGTGGCTGAGTATGAGCGAGCTCCTGCAGGGCGCGGGCTACTTCTTCAGCTTACTGGAGAGTATGGGTATCGTAATGGGGAACTGTTGGTAAAAGCTACTGTTGGCACCACACTAACCCCATGGGGTGACGGTAGTGGTTTTGAATCCCCTAACGTGCCACAGGGCACTTACCAGCTGAATCCTACTGGCTCAGGCTGGTCCTTTGCCGGAAGCACTGGAATTTCCGGTAATGGAAGTGCCTTGACGGCGGGAAACCCCGATGCTCCGGAAGGCAATCAAGTGGCTTTTATTGAAGGTGGAAGCAGCTCCGTTATCTCACAACCGATTCAAGGGCTGACACCCGGAGTTTTATACGCCGTAACCTTCTCAGCAGCTCAACGGGCAAACTGTTGTGGCAACCAGGAACTTCGCGTCTTCTTCAGCACTAACCTGCAAGGTACTGTTTTCCTGGGTTCGATCAAACCCTCGGGCACTGAATATCAGTCCTACTCATCGCTGGTATTTACAGTGCTTAGTGGAACGTCAGCGAATATTAGTTTCGTGGGCGCTGGATCTACCAATTCGATGGCATTTATTGATGATGTGCGCATACGGATCATCGATAACGTGGAATGGCTGATAAGTGATCATCTCGGCACCCCGCGAATGATCTTCGACAAAACTGGAAGTCTGGCGGGCACGAGGCGGCATGATTACTTGCCTTTCGGAGAGGAATTGGTGGCAGGAACAGGTAGGCGCTCGACCATCAACGGCTACAGTACGCCTGATGGGTTTAGGCAGAAGTTCACCCAAAAGGAACGGGATAATGAAACCGGATTGGATTACTTCCTTGCCAGGTACTACTCGTCCACCCAAGGCCGGTTCACCAGCGTCGATCCTCAAAACATCATCTTTGATAAGAACAGAGGTCGTAATGCAGACGAGCGGGCGCGGATTCTTCAGAGTTACATGGTGCAGCCGCAGAATTGGAATCGCTATGCTTACACCCGGAACAATCCCCTTGCTTACACCGATCCAAACGGTCGTTGTTCTGCGCCGGCAGGATTGTCGAAGGGGAATGTGGGCATCTGCATCGAAGCGTTCATCGCCAGCCCAACCATCAAAGGAATTGGGCGGGGAGACAATAGAGACTTCGCACCTAACGATCCAAGTAAGACAAATAGGATTCAGGTACAAGGATTATTTTCCCGCAGTGCCTTTGCTTGGAATACTCACTTGGAACCCAGTGCAAATAGAAGTCAATTAGTGATTGGAGGTCGTGGGTGGCAAGGAACGATAACAGTGGATCCCAAACAAACGGTAGACAAGGAAGGCAATCTCCACTTGCAACTAAAAATTACGGGAGAGAGCGGTCTCGCTGGCGTTCCGGGCGCACCGGAAGGCAAGATCCAAATCAACGTCAATCTGATAGTGACGCCTGATGGCAGAGTTGGTATCGAAGGCGGCGAGCGCACCATGTACCCATCGACGGGCATATATGTTTACACGATGGGCGCAGACGGCAAGCCTGCTGTGGCGACCCTTGGTGAGGGACGCGAAACCGTACCAGAGGCTTTGACTCAGCCCTTGGTTCCGATCCAGCCAGTTCCTCCAACGTGTAATTGTCCTAAGCCTAACGAGGAGGAACGCCGTCGTAATCGGAATTGATCTTAAGGTGGCTAAAATGAAGGTGATCCTTGGAGCATTATTAGCGCTGATAGGGCTGCTCTTTGCATTGTACGCTTGGAAGCCGGTTCGTTTTCGAGCCCATCTCTTGCCAGCAACACTGAAACCGGGTTGGGTAACGATTGAATACGAAAACCCAAAGTGCAGTCCGTTAATAGAAAGCCCGCTCTGGCAAGAGCATGTCATTCCAGAGTCAGGATATCTCTGCACATCGAGTCGGAGAGAGACGGGATGGGTTTACGACAAGTACTATCTGGTACAGGCCAATGGCGAGCGCAGCCCTCTCAGTGAAGACAAGGAGATCTTTCAAATGGGCACGATCTATCTGGAGCCGTGGAATCCTGACTGCAAGGTGATCGCGGACTCGTTTTGGTATGGGCCTCGAGAGCAGATTGATAACCAACGACATGAGGTTCTCAAGCAACATCATCCGGAGTGCAACAAAGGCCTGGTAACGCCCGATTAAGTAGTGCCTTCAGAGCTGGACTGTGAACTTTATTCATAGGCCCACTTTCAGCGTGGAAATAAATCCGCAAGTGATGCAGGGGCGGCAGTTGAGTGAGTTCTTGAGAAACTCTATTAAAAAAAGAGCCTCCTCAGCAGAATCTGTGGGTAAGTTCCAGCTCTGGGAGAGCGCCAAGGTTGTGATAAAGGGCTAAAGTAATGGCTGCTTCGGTGCGGAAGCCATAGGATTTTCTCATAGTCAGTTTCACTTTG
>Ga0209751_10000271_pt1 | contig 55700 bp, 48 predicted proteins | sample RifCSP13_1_FD_184019 | JGI IMG/M metagenome (GOLD analysis project Ga0209751, IMG submission 184019) | Soil microbial communities from Rifle, Colorado - Rifle CSP2_sed 13_1 (SPAdes) (version 2) | ecosystem: Environmental > Terrestrial > Deep subsurface > Rock core/Sediment | place: Rifle...
ATCGGGAACATGGACAAGGGTCTCGGCGCATACCTCCGTGCCGAGGAATTGAAGCAGCAGCAGGTCGTGAACTGCTAAAAATATTTCTTTTAAAATGATAGAGGGCCGCCCCAAAAGGGCGGCCCTTTTTATTTGCGGGCACAGGCCCGTCTTTGCTTCCTAAGACCCTTTCTAAAGGGGGACTGAGGGGGATTAATTATTTCACCTCAACCCAGGCCGAGTGCGCGGGATAGTAGAGGCCTTTTCTTATCTCCCTCTTCTCGCCTCCTGCCTTCAAGGCCTCTGCATACCTTTCCAACTGCGGAGCGTACCTGTCGCTCTCGGATTTCAGGAACTCAACGAGCGCACCGCCCTCATGCTCTCCGGTCTTGTAGTCTATGACCCAGCGGACCCCGCTTGAATCCACGAACGTCCTGTCTATGACCACATGGACGATCTCGCCGCCCATCACCGCCGTAAGCGCGAGCTCGGTAGCCTCCTCCGGATGGCTTGCGAGTATCCAGCGCCCCTTTTCATCCTGAAGCGCCTTTATTATCCTTTCCACGCCCTGCCTGGCGGCTCTTGACGCCTCTTTCCTCTCCAGGCCCAGCGAGCGGAGCATGGCAGACACGCGGCCCTCTTCGGATATTATCCTCTCTTTGCTCCACGACAGAGAGCCCTCCCTCGCGATGCGGCAGAGATACCTGTGCACGACAGTGCCGAGGTGGCGCACTGATTCTCCCGCCCAGTAGAACTCAGGGGAGAGAGCCCCGGCCGACTTCTCGACGCTGTCAACGTGGACCGGGGGCGCCGGCTCAGGAAGGGACCAGTCTGACGGGAGTCTCCTTCGCGGCCTGGATTCTTGCGCATCGCCGTTATCATCCGCCTGCGCATCAATCACCATCTCTTTTGTAACGGCATGAGATATCTTATCGAGGAATGAACGGGCTGCCGGGCGCAGTTCGTTCTCCTCGCTGATATTCAGATGGCCGAGGAGATATAACGATTGCCTCGCCCTGGTGGCCGCGACATACAGAAGCCTTGCGGCCTCAAGCTCGACTTTTTCCCTGTGCAGGCCGAAGAGATAGCCGTATACGCTCCCGCTCTTCTCCGCGCCCTTCCTCTCCATCGGCGCAAGGAGCAGGTCGTCTCCCCTTTCCATCCAGACAAGTATCCTCTTATCCTCTGACCTGGGGGACTTTCCAAGCCCCGGTATTATCACGTTGTCGAACTCGAGCCCCTTTGCCTTGTGGATGGTCATCACCTCAAGGGGCGCATTGTTATTGCCCCCTCCCGCGTAGAGGCCCTCTATCCTGGCCTCAAGAAAGGGAATATCCACCCTGCCCTGTTCTTGAACCGATTGCAGCAGATCGAAGAATTCTTCCGCGTCATCCATGCCGCCCCTATCAATGCAACCCGGCCCTCCGATCGATATCCAGAGGCCGCGCAAAACCTCCACCGGCGGCCTCCTTCCCCATGTACTCATGGCCGCGGACATGCGCTCCCTGAAAGCAAAGAGCCTCTCCCTGCCATCATTGGAGAGCGCGTCGAGCCTTGCGTCATCGTGGACGAGTTCCCAGACAGGAGCAGCCTTGTCACCCATGCAGAGGATGAGAAGGTCTGAGAGGGCAAGGCCGCACCAGGGCGCGCGCAGGCTCGCGAGCCAACTTATCCTGTCAAGGGGGTGATCGAGCGCCTTCAACAGGGCAAGCAGGTCCTGTATTACTGGCCTCGATGAGAGCGGGTCTATCTCCTCTGCCCTGAAGGGTCTATTTTCCCTGTTGAGCGCGTTCACGATCTCATGGACATGCGCCCTTGAACGGCAGAGTATTGCAGTCGTCTCGGTTGCCGGGACCTTGTCCAGGATCTTCAAAACCTCCTCAGCCTCAAGCCCGTCATTCCTCCGATTGAATAGTCTTATATCTACTCCCCTGCCTTCACTGACCTCTTTTACGGCAGCAGACGGCGCGTAAGTAACCGCGCCTGTAAAGGTATCCTCCCTTTCAGGGAATGTCCTGCCGAGGCAATCGTTCACCCACGAGACGATATCGGCCCCTGACCTGAAGTTCTTTGTCAAGGTCAGAGGCATTAGCGGCATTGCCCCGACCCCGGCGAGCCTGGCCTCGAGGAAAAGGCCCACCTCAGCCTCCCTGAAGAGATAGATCGACTGCATGGGGTCGCCGACTACGAAGAGCGTCCTTCCGTCCCCCGGAGTCCAGCCGCGCGTAAGGGCCTCCAGAAGGGTAAGCTGCGTCTGCGAGGTGTCCTGGTACTCGTCAACGAGTATGTGCTGGACCTTCAGGTCGAGCGAGAGCATCAAATCAGTTGGAGCGCCGTCCGTGCCGAGCGCCTTTATCGCGGCGAGGCTCACTGCCTGGAAGTCCACCACGCCCGCCTCTGCGAACACCTCCATGAGCTTCCTTTCGGCAATGGGCAGGAGCCGGATGAGGGCAAGCAGCACCTCCCATTCCTCTCTCTCGAATTCCGGGCTTGGCAAGATCTCGACCCTGCCAAGCGCGCCGATAAGCCCTTCCTCGTCTTCGAGAGCGGCCAGTATTGACTGGAACTCCTCTTTTGCCTTGGCCGATTCCGCGCCGGGTGGGAAGCCCTGCTTTACTGTTATGCCCCTTGGTTTACGGAGCTCTCCCTTTTGGGTAAGCAGCAGCTCCCTTATGCCCTTCCACAAAGGCAGGTCCTGGGTCTTGTCCCCCGGCAGGTCCTTTAGGTCAGTAAATACCGCGAGCAGGCTCTCTGCGCTCAAATTAGAGGCAGCAAATCTTCCGCATCGCCAAACCGGCTCTACTGCCCAGTGCGGGAATGAATCTACCACCCTCTTCAGCTCGAACTCGACGAGCCTCTTTAGCGAGCCTTCGAGCTCTGCCTTCAACTCATCGTCGGTCGATTCCCTCTCAAGATGCCGGAGCCACTGGTCCCTCCTGCCGAGCATCATGACGAGCCTTCTGGAGAGGGCGGCGACCGAGTTGTCGAGGTGGTCGAGGGCGCTCCGCACAGCGTCACCCTCTATCCCGTCGTCCTCTACAAGGGCTATCGTCGCCTCTGCCGCAGCTTCATAAAATTCGGACGGCTCTTCAGTCAATGCATAGCTGCCCAGGCCAGAGAGCACAGGCATCTGCCTTGCCAGTGTCGACGAGAAGGAGTCTATTGTCTGGACCTTGAGCCTGCCCGGGTTCTCAAGCAGGCTCCAGCCCATCTCGGCATCCCTCTGAAGGGCCTTTGCCGCCAGACCTACCGTCTTTGCCTCGTGCGGCCTGGACGGCGCATAGCCTTCGGCGGCCTTCCTCATTGCCGCGATTATGCGCGAGTGCATCTCGCCGGCAGCCTTCCTCGTGAAGGTCAGGGCGAGTATCTCCTCGGGCCTCGACACGATTGAAAGCAGCGCGAGGAAGCGCTGCATCAGAAGCTCTGTCTTCCCGGAGCCTGCGGGCGCCTGCACCGCGAAAGAGGCAGTCACATCGATCGCCTGCTCCCTTGCGGGCGTATCGTTATCTATCTCAACTATCTTCATCTTCTTCGCCTATGATGATGCCCGTCTCCGTAATGCGGCACAGGGGCGTAAGCTCGCAATACCTGCACGCGCTGTCGTTCTTCTCCGTGCCTCCGTTCGGGTCGACCTCTGCATTGCCGGATAAAAAGTCGGCGGCGAGCGAACAGAGCGTCTCCCGCCAGAACTCCATCAACGCGTCCCAGTCCCTGTCCTCGGCCTTTTTTTTGAAAAAACTGTCGGAGTCATAGGGCTTTACCCTGGGCAATACCTCGTTCCTTGCTATGCCCACAAAGCCGCAGTCTCCCGGAGCTATCTTCGCGAACGAGATCGCCTCAAAGCCGCCCGTAGAGCTGTATATCAATAGCTGCGGATCTTTCGGCCTATCTGTGAGCCAGTCGTACCTGCTGGGTTCGCCTGTCTTGTAATCTATGACGACCTCTTTGCCGTCCTCGAGCTCGTCTATCCTGTCGACCTTGCCGCGTATCTTAAGGCCGCCTATCTCTATTTCCTTCTCAGCCTCGAGCGCCTTGACCCTGAAGCTCGCGCCCCTTGAAAGCTCTACAGACAACCATCCCGATATGACTGCGACGAGCCTCTTTCGCTCAAGCTCGCGGAAGCGCGCCTGGAGGCTCGACGGCAGCTTCGCATCTTCGAGCGCCTTTTCGGCGAGGGACTCTATATAGCTATCTAGCTGGCCGCTCTCCTTTAGCTCTCTCAATCTTTCCGAGTTCTCCACCTTCTCCCAGAACAACTTGAGAGCGGCGTGCACGATATTCCCGCGCTCCATCTGCGTTATTCCAAGCTCTGTTTCAGGGACCGCGACGGCGTTGAGCCTGTGTATGGCAAAGGCCCTGAACGGACACATGGACTGGTTTTTCAATATCGCAGTGCCGCCTCTTATGAATGGCTTTTCAGTTTCACTTACGGGAATAGGCGTCTCAAGCGGGGCTTCCTCTGTCCTCGATTCTCTTACAGAGTCGGCGAGCCTTGCTGACGAGGCAAAGTTCAATTCGGCAGCGGGGAAGGGACTGAAGAACGGGCTTACCCGCCTTTCCCGCTGGTCGGAGATGATCGGGTAGCTCACGTTGACCACAGGCGCGCTCTGAAGGAGCCTCCTGGAGGCGCGCCTGGCGAACTCAAGCTCTCGCTCGCTCGACGAGCGCGGCAGGTTAGCTTCTTTTTGAATCCATATCGGGATAAAGGGATTGGGCGAGGGCTCCATCGGGAGCGCGTGCTCATGGCAGCCCAGAATCCAGAGCCTGTCGAAGGATATGCCCGTTGATTCGAGAAGGCCGAGCACCTGTATGTTGCACTCCGGCGTCTCAGGCTGGTGAATGCTCTCCCTGGCTATCTTTGCAAGGGTCGCGGCAGCCTCAGCCCTTTTGACCCTGCCGAGGACGGCGTCAAGGGTAGAGAGCCTCTCCAGGCAGGCATTCCATGCCTTGTGCGCCTGAAACTCCTTGCTGGAGAGATCCATCCCGCCAAGCCAGCCGGCCTCTTTCAGCAATCCCGTAAACGACCTTGCCCAAGCCGAGGGGAGTTCTTTTCTACCTGAATCCTTGAGCCACCTTGTCCACGCGTCCAGTCTTTTTTCAAAAGCATGGTCCCTGAGAAGCCTTTTTAGCTCCCAAAGGTTTATTGCCGTCCTGTTCTCTTTTTTGAGCCTGAAATCCAGCTTCGCTACTTCAACCCTATTTCCAACCGAAAAATAAGGCGAGCGCAGGATTGAGAAGAGTTTCCCAAGCTCTATCTCACCCTCATTTATAGAGAGCATATCTATCGCAATGCTCACGAGCGGCTCATCAGAGAGCGGCCTGCCGAGAGATATATTGAATACCTCCCGTGCCTCTTCACCGGGCAGGACCGAGGCGGGATTGAGCTCAGCAGAGAACTCTTTCAAGATAATATCCCTGTATCCCTCAAGCCCCGGAGCTATGAATCCTATCGTCATGCCGGGCGCGATAGTGGCCCTCGCCCATCTCGCGGCCTGGATGACCTCTTCTCTCTCGTCAGCAAAGGCCAGTACGCTTACCTCTTTAGCGGCAGCGCCAAAGTTCTTGCCGGGCCAGAAGCATACGTTCGTTCCCTTGGACTTCAATGCCACTATAATCGACGAGACGGCAGGGCTTGTCTCGTCAAATCCGGCCAGCACGACCTCTTTGGGGACAGGCGCGCCCTTTGTTATCAGCCCTTTCACCTTATGCAATACGTCGGCGTTGTCCAGGCAGCCGAGCGAACGGATTTCAGCAGAGTAGGATGACATCCAAATTTTCAGCGCCTTCGCCTCTTCGGTAAGGTATATCTCATCCGGAAGCCTTATGCCGTATTCCTTTATAAGCCCGTATGCCTCGTAAGACGTCCTTGCAACGCCTCCGGGCCATTTTCGTTCAGCGCTGTCCTGGTCAAGCGCCCTCTCCCACAAGACATAAGACGCGGTCATGGCGAGGACCGGCTCGTCCCCGTGCTCCTGCCAGAAGGAGGACGCCCATGAGGCGAAAGGGAGCGCCTCCGGCGTCGGCCAGGAAAGGAGCCCTGATGCCGCCATCTGCCGGTCAAAGGAGGCCCTCAAGTGCCGCGAGAGCCTCGAGTTGGCCGTGAGCACCGTCGCGCCCCTCTTGAAAGCGGCGAATATCTCTTGTAGTCCGGGGTTAGTCATCGCACTTCCATATAATGTACTACTTCAGCGGACGGATTTAAAAGTGTAATTTGGTTCAGGCACGCGCAGGGTGCATTTGTATTGACACCCGACAAGGCTTATGTTAAAAAATTTTGATACATTTCGCCTTATCCTGCATGACCCGATGGTGGACGTGGCTCAACGGTTAGAGCACTGGACTGTGACTCCGGGGGTTGGGGGTTCGAATCCCCTCGTCCACCCCATTTTTCTGCTTCAAATTCAAATACTGACAAAATAAACACCCAAGACAAGAAGAATCCGCTCCTCCTCTGCGTTCCTCCTTAAAGACACTCTCTTTAAAAGGTACTCAGCTTATAGATGCCCTTCCGCTTGTCGCGTTTACATTTATCCGATATTTGATAGTCGAAGGCGGGTCTTTGATGCACAGGACGGCCTGCTGTGCAGAGCCGTTGGGTTTGAAGGTTATCTCAAGGCTGGATGTGCCTTCGCATAGCTGTCCGCTCGCGTAGAGGACGGTCCTGGGCAGCTCTCTCCACGGTTTTACGGCTGTCCACGCCGTGCTGCCTGAAGGCCGGTCCCCACGGGTGAGCCTGTACCGTTTCGAAGGGATGTCCACCTCGACCCTGTGCTCGAGGTTCGTTGAAACCGAAAGCTGCTTGGCGGCCCGGAAGTCGCTCAGCAGGCTCCAGGCCGCCTCCTTGAACCTGAGCGACTGCGACCATGTGTAGAACGACGGCACGGCTATGGCGAACATTATTCCCATTATGGCCAGCGCGATCATGCTCTCCACGAGGGTATACCCTTTATTGCCCATCGCCCTTCTCCTTGCCTATGGTGAGCCTGAACGACTGCAGCGCGCTGCCGCCTCTGCCGTCGTCGGCGGAGACGGCCACGTCTGCCTGTCCCTCGTCGCCAACAGGTTCCCATTCTATCCTGCTGCCCTTCATCTCCATGCCCTTGGGCCCCTTCATGACCGCATAGGTAATTTCGTCTCCGTCCGGATCGGACGCCTTCACTTCGTATATGAAATGTTTTGAGAACCCTGCCGGAGGCGACGATACAAAGTACGGAGGCGAATTCCCTGCAGCCACTGCGTCGACTTCGAGCGGTTCGCTCTCGTCCTCGCCGTCGAACGCCCTTACCCGAAGCGTTATGGCCTCGCCGCGTTTGACGTAATCGCCGCTCAAGGCCTCGTTAAAAAAACTCAGGCCATTTACTGACCATAGGAAGTCGTATCGGAGCGGGTCGCCGTCAGCGTCATATCCTTCGACGTCGGCCGAGAGGTCCATGCCGGCGCGCAGGTCTCCTGGCTTTATCTGAACTGAGACGAGCGACGGCGGCGTGTTCACGACCTCTGTCTCGGCCTCTGATTCAACGGCGCCCGAGAGCGCCCTTACTCTTACGACATCCCCTTTCCTGAACAGGCCTTTTTCAAGGGTGTCTCCGCTTGCTTCTTTCTCCTTGCCGTTTACCTCCCAGATGAACGCGACCTCGCCCGCATTTCCGTCAAGTACGGCCTTGATATTGCTCCCTGCCGTTGGCCGCTCAGGGACAAGCCTGACGGACAGCGAAACTTCCCCATCCGATGCCTTTGGCGAGTCCGGCGCGCCGCGGCTGGAGCACCCTGACGCGGCAAGCGCCAGCGGCACGGCAATCAGCAATAGCGTCACGGCAGGCCGCGCGCTTTTACGGCGACTGGATAAAATCATATTTGCGCCCGCCCTTTCTTCCCGCCGGTCCAGGCAGGATATATATCTTTTCAGCGTCGATGCTGCCGTCGGTATTGACGGCCCCTTCGACGTAGACCCATTTTCCGGTATCAAGGTCATATTGACCCGCCTGCATTCCTGAGGCCCACCAGACGCCCGTCGAATATGTCAGGACGACCCTGTGCCTCTCGTTGACGACGAGGGCCGCGCCGTCAAGCCCGCTTACTATCCCGGTCATGTACCTGCGGCCTTTTTCCTCCGCCTTGCAGACGGAGGCGAAAACAAGAATTATTGCCGTTATCAATACTACTGACCTCATCTAATGCACCTCCCTCCAGTAACGGGGTATGCTCGAACCGCTCTGCTTCACTTCGGGCTTAACTATGGCCCCGCCCGAACCTATAAGGGCCGAAAACCCGTCAGGGCCGACCGAGGTCACTATGCCTGAGGCTATCCCGGAGCCGATGTCCGTAGACCTGTCGGTCCTGTCCTTTACGGCGTCGTCATCGTCGACCCCCGGCCCGGGGGCCGGGTCGTTGTACGGGTTGTAATTGTACGCCGCGGCTGCCGTAAGGTAATCGAGAGCATAGAGTCTCGAATTGCCGCTGCTGTCAGCGGAGCATACGCCTGTTGCTTCTGCCGGCGTGTACGTAGTGAAGTAGGCGACCTTGCCGAAGACCGACGCACCCGCGAGGGCCTTTTCCCCGCTGCCCTCGAGTTCTATGAACCAGCCGAACGAGCTCCCGATATCCACCCAGTCGACGTCAGTGGCGTCCAGAAGGTCTGCTTCCGATTTTACGGTGCTCTGTCCTGCGTCCTTGAAGGCATAGAGCCTGTCCGGGATATCGGCCGAGAGCGGGTGCTCCCTGTCGCCGGTCCCGAAAAAAAGAAGCTCGTAGCCCGGCTCAAGCGTAACGGCGGGCTTGTAGAGTATCTTCCTGCCGCCGCTTGAGCTGAACAACTTCGTGCCCGACCACGATGATGTGAGCGTGGAGCCAATGTCGAAGCGCCAGATGTTCCCGCCGAGGTCTCCGGCGTAAAGCCTGTCCGCGTACCCGTTGCCATCAATATCAAGCACCGCGGGCTGAGAGGGTATGGACCTGGTCAGGCCCGCGTCCTGCGCGGTAGTGTATCCCCATATCTTCCAGCCGCTCCTGGATACGCTTATGGAACCCGATGAGATATCCGCTATCTCGACCACATATACCCCCCGGCCCTTAGTGGAGAGGCCTGCCGGTTCAGAGTCCTCTGCCGAATTGTCGTAGCCCGCGCCTATGAAGGCCGCAACCTTCCTTTTGATCGTCTCTCCGGAATTGACGCGGAGCTTTGCGATTACCGGCTCGGAGAAGCTCTCGGCCAGCTCCGAGTAGTCCGTGCCCACGCCGGACGGGCTCTCTCCCGAGCCGATCCTCCAGAGGTATACGGGGTCTGCCGGGTCCGTCACGTCGAGTCCATAGTAGTAACCGCCGCCCCTGCGCTCTCCGAACATGACGATTACCCTGTCTGACCCCGCCTCGATATTGCCGTCCCTGTCCTCGTCATGGACATATGCGACCGGAGAGGAGTCCACGAAATAGGTGTGGACCGCGGCCGGCATGTGCTTCAAGTTCTGTAGCAGGTCAGGCGGAATAAAGGCCCACCTTTCGCTGCCGTCGCAGTCATTGAAGGCGTGGAGCATCCCGTCGTTCCCGCCCACGAGGACAAGGGAGTCGTTTACCAGGCAGTTCTCCTCATCAGCCGGCGCATACCTGGAGTAGTTGACGACGAGGGGCTTCGAGTGCAGGATATCTCCCATTATCCAGTCCCTGTTCTCGTCCGTGACGCCGTTGCCGTTCTCGTCGTAAGCGTCGTAGCCGTGTACGTACCTTACAAGGCGGTCCTTCTCGGTGTCGTCGGATAGCCCGATCATGGCAGCGGTCAAAGCCGGGTTGGAGGTCGAAAACCCGTTTGTAGCTTCAGAGAGGTCTGAGCTCGACCCGGTGTAGGTGTATATGTTCCTCGGCGCGCTCCTCAGAAGAAGCGATTCACCGGCCCCTCCACGCTCGACCTCCCCTCCGTCAGGGTCGCTGCTCCAGAACGAGATGGAGTTGTCCCTTATGCTGCCGTCGGAGTTGGTGGCGGCAGCCCCGTTCCTGTCGATGACGATCCCCTTCGAGTTCAGTCCGAATTTCTTGAGGTTGCCGCTCCAGAATGCCTTGTTCTTGGGCTTGAAAAAGCCCATGTATATCCTGTTGCCGGAATAGGTGCGGTTCTCGGGGCTCACCGGCAGGACAGGGGCGACAAAGGAAGTGCTGTCCTCGACGATAGAGGAGAGTATCTGCCGCAGAGACTCGCTCAGGCCGGCGGTCGATTGGGCTGAGTAATATGTCCCGCCTCCGTTATAGGCTGTCTCCTGCAGGAGCTCTTCCGCGTATTGGACTCCGGAGAGCCCGAACCCTACGGTGTAGGTAACCGCGTACTGCCTTCCAAGTGTCTTCTCCTCCCCGGTATCGGGCAGCAGGTCGTTGTCGTAGATGTATTTTGCTACATCGTCGAGATAGTCTGACCCTTGATAATCATATACCTTGTCCGGGTCGTCATCAGGCTCAAAGCCGTCGCCGTCGCAGTCGCCGTCGTTGCAGATGGTCCTCAAGACCGGGCTCCTGTCCTCTGTAGACATGCCGTCGCTAATCAGGATGATGTAGTTTTTCTGGCAGCTGTACTGTATTGGGCTCGAGTACACATAGCTGCCGTTGAACGCCGTCCTCTCTCCCTGGAAGTACCTCATTGCCTCGAACATGGTCTCGGCAAGCGGCGTCCATGTGCTTGGCTCGACATTGTTTATCGTGTTCAGCAGGGCCGTCCTGTTGGTGGTGGAGCCTGAGAATATCTCGTCCATGTCCTTAACATGCGCGTCGTATCCGTCGTAGCCGTAGCTGTCGCCCACGCCCGCGATATGCCCTCCGTTGGACTGGTTGAAGAGCATAAGGCCGAACCTGACGCCGGAGGTGGTGTTTATGAGATTGGTGAGCACCTCCTGTGCCACCTCCATCTTGGTGCGGTAGCCGCCGCTTGCGCTAAGCCAGTTTATATAGTTACCCAGCGCGAAACTGCCGGACGTGCTTGAGCACGTGCCGTTGGTGCGGAGCCATCCCTGGTAGAGCCCGTTTTGGAGAAGCGCGTTCCTCGCCTGGTTGCAGCTTATGCTGTTGACGTCGTTTATGTGGCTGACCCATTTACCTTCAATGGCCCTCCACCTGTACACCTTGTTCGTTGCGCACGGCTGCCCCTGGCAGCCGTTGCCCGGCGGATAGACCGTATCGGGGTCATAAGGGTCTCCGGCCACGATGGTCTCGTCCATGCTGCCGGAGTTGTCCAGTATGATAAGGACATTGGGCTCTATGCTCTGGGTCGCGGCGCCGTAGACCACGGTGTCTCCCGGGTACTGGTCCAGAGCCCGTGCGGCAGGCATGAGCGCAAAAAAAGCCGCAAGGAATACCGCTGAAGCGACGCTAATTTTTAGGGACGATCTTGGCGACATTGACCTCTATCTCCGTTCTGGAGTTGAATGGACCGGTGCCTTCCACGTTGATTGCGAAATAGTTCGCGTCGAACTCTGTAGCGTCCATGCCAGAGCCGCGCGGAGGGTTGCCGCGCATGAGGTACTCGACGGCGCCCGTTGCATCACCGCCGTTCGACTCAAGGCTCACGCCTCCCATGGGAAGGTTCACAGACCCGGTGCCCACGGCGGTGTATATCGCCGGGTCGCTCTTGGCGTACTCTACCCCCCTTTCCGCCGCGTAAAGGGAGACGTTCATGACCTTGTAGTTCTTTGCGCCCTGTATTTCGGATTCAGAGGTGGTGTATGCCATTGCCCCGAGTACGCTCATGAGAAAGAGCGCGATAAGCGCAATCACCATGGCCATCCCCTTCTCGTTGCCTGCCATCACTTTCATACCGTCACCTGTTCCTTATCCTTGAGGTCGCCGTGAGCTCCCTGGTCTTTGGCGCCCCCGTAAGCGGGGCGGTCTGTACTGTCATGCCCGAGATCAGGACTTTTATGTCGCGCACGGCTGAGAGGTCGGCAGGAGAGTCCGTCTCAGCCGTGCTGCCATCGAGGATGTAGCGGAACTGGAGGTTCCCGATGTTGGTCGCCACGACGGAGTCCTCCGACGAGCTGTTATTGACTATCCTCATGAGGCACAGCCCGGCAGGACACGGCACGTCCGGCGCGCAGCCGGCCGCGGGCCCCAGGCAATACGCGATCGTATTGGGAAAAGTGTCGGGGACGGCGGCGCCTGTCCTGGCTATGATGAACCCTCTCTTGAGGTCGACTATGTCCCCGTCTGAGTCCGGCATCACGGTTATGCTCGGGACTGATGAGTCCTTTGATATGACGGTATATGCGGTGTCCGCAGGCTGGGAACGCTCCCCGGGGCTCAGTATGCGGACCGAGTCTCCGTCCGCGAACCAATCCAGCTCAGCGGCCGAGGTTACCGCGAGGGCAAAGGGCGCAGCCGATGAGATAGCTACCGTCAGGTCCGCGTCTATCCTGCACGCGGCCCCGCCCGCGGCGGCGGTATTCATGGTCAGCGTATCGCTTGCGCCGGGCCCCGCGCCGTCGTTTGCCGACGCAAGGGGGACCTGTCCGTCTGTGAGCATAAACCCGGCTATCCTCAGGTCCTTCAAGATGCTCTGCATCGCGAGCCGGAGGTTCTGCTGCACGTCGGCCACATCCGCCTCGACGTAAGTGACCCTGCGCTGGGTATTGTAAACGGAGAAGATCGCCATAGTGACCACCCCCAGCAGGCCCATCGCTATTATAAGCTCCAGCAGGGTGAATCCTTTTCCGTCAGGTCTCATCCTCATCTCCGGTTAAAGCACGCTTTTCAGGGAGGAATACGTTACGCTGCGCCCATTGCTTGTGACAACGACCTCTATGTCCGCCACCCCCGCTACAGGCGAATTGGGCGTCACGGAATAGGCAGCCGCGTACCTTCTGCCCTGCACGACCATTCCTGTCTCGGCAGATGACGGGTCGAGATCATAGAGCGCCCCTGACACGCTCGTTGAGAAGACCGGGTCGCCTGGGTCCCTTGCCATCAATTCCTCAAGTACCGAGCTTGCGACCGAGCTTTCAGCGGCAATTATATGAGCGAACCGGCCTGACCATATTCCGGTCGTCATCATGCCGGCAACGCCCAGTATGCCGATTGACAGTATCGACATCGCGATAAGAAGCTCAAGAAGCGAGTAACCTTTGTCACTGACCAGTCGCATAGTCCCATCCTATAATGGCTTTGCCATAATATAAGCATACGGCATGCCACGCCTGGCATTCAAACCAAGAGCCTGTTTTTATTGACTAATTTTTTAGAGTTGTTTTTCCGAAGATGCTGTGGTGTGCGGTTTTGGTATGCTTACAGTCCTGGCTCATGCCGGCTTTATGCTGTAATTCCGGGGGCATTTTACCTGAATCCCCGGGTGTGCGATTTTGGACTGCTCTATTCTATGGAATGCTTCTCGATCTTTCTGATAAGCGCCCTTCTGCTTATGCCCAGCGCTTCCGCCGCCCTGGTCCTGTTTCCCCCGCACTCGCAGAGGACTGCCGCAATATGACCTCTTACCACTTCATCAAGGGGCCTGGAGGAAGATAACGGGGCCATGTCATCTCCGGATGCCCGCCTTACGCTGGAGTTCAGATGCTCGAGGTTCACGAAAGGCTCGCTGGCGAGTATGGCGGCTTGCTCGATGACATTCTCGAGCTCCCTGACGTTGCCGGGCCAGTCATGGCTCATGAGCGCCTTCTGCGCGGGCCTGGATATCCCTATCATCTTCTTGCCGGTATTATTCTGAAATTTGTCGAGTATGAACCTGGAGAGCAGGGGTATGTCGTCTTTCCTGTCCCGCAGGGGAGGCACATGGACGGAAAGCGGCGTGAGCCTGAAGTAAAGGTCCTCCCTGAACCTGCCCTCGCGCACTTCCTTCTGGAGGTCCTTGTTGGTCGCCGATATGATCTTGCATGATGTCTTAAGCGGCTTGGCGCTGCCCAACTTCCTGAATTCGCCGTTCTGCAGCACCCTCAGGAGGTGCGGCTGGAATGAAAGCGGCAGGTCGCCTATCTCGTCAAGGAAAACAACGCCTTCCCCGGCCGCCTCGAATACGCCGGTCTTGTCGGAGTTCGCGCCCGTGAAAGCCCCTTTGACGTGGCCGAAGAACTCCGATTCAACGAGGTTCTCGACAAGGCCTCCGCAGTTGCAGGCAATGAAGGGCTGCCTTCCAAGCGGGCTCAGGGCGTGCAATGCCCTGGCTATGGCCTCCTTGCCCGTGCCTGTCTCTCCGGCAATGGTGACGGCCCTGTAATACGGGGCAATCTTGCGCAGGAACCTGAAGAGTTCGAGCATCTGCGGGTTCCTCGCAACTATGCCGGCGTATGTATATTTCTCGACGAGCAGCCTTTCCAGCGCGTCGGTCTCGTTCATCAGGTTTACCTGAGCGATAACCGATTCGAGGGCCTTCTGGAACCTGTCCCCGTCGATAGGACACGTGAAGCAGGCGGTCGCGCCCATCTTAAGGGGCTCAATCGCGTCGACGCAGTTGTCCGCGAGCACGAATATCTCGGCCCTGGGGTCGGCTGCCGTTACGGCAGGGATAAGATCGATGGAGTTATCAAGTATAATGAGGTCGTACGAGCCGCTGATGGCCTTTAATATGAGCTCCTCTTTTTTTCCGGTCTTCTCGACTGAGTGAGCCGAGAGCAATTCCCGGATTTCCTGCAGAGCGCCTTCTGTGTACAATAGGATTCGGAGCATTTGTCCTTCCCTGGGCGGCAAACAGACGCGGCTTTGTTTTCTGCTTTATATCATTTGCAAAAACAAAGAGAAAGATTAAAAACTGTCCTTGATCGGCGTAATCCAGGTCCGGGGAAAAAAGGGGCCAAAAACAGCGGATAGCCTCTTGAATACCCCGCATACCGCGCAATGGCGGCGGGGGGTTCGATTCCCCTCGTCCACCCCGTTTTTTTCCAACTCCCGATAAATTTCATTAAAATCGCAAGTCTATCAGCCAGTTCTTTTCCCTGTTTTTTCTGGAAAAAAAGCCCGGTTCCGTGGTAAAATTAAAGTTTGGATTTTATGCCCTTTCGGGTTATCTGCGCGCCATAAACCAATTGCCAGAAAGGATTAAGAGTTGAAAAAGGACACTGACGAGACAGCAATCCCCAACCAGGATTCCGCATACGACGAAAAATCGATAAAGGTGCTCGGCGGCCTCGAGGCCGTACGTAAGCGCCCGGCCATGTACATAGGCTCGACCGGCGCAATGGGCCTTCACCACCTCGTCTATGAGGTCGTGGACAACTCCGTTGACGAGGCGCTCGCGGGCTTCTGCAAGAACATAGACGTTTTCATCCACCAGGACAACTCGGTCACTGTCATCGACGACGGCAGGGGCATACCCGTGAAGCCCCACCCGGAGAAGAAAAAGCCGACGGTCGAGGTCGTCCTCACCGAGCTTCACGCGGGAGGCAAGTTCGAGAACAAGGCGTACAAGGTATCCGGCGGACTCCACGGCGTGGGCGTCACTGTCGTCAACTTCCTCTCGGAGTGGCTCGAGGTCGAGATAAAGAGGGACGGCCAGGTCTATCACCAGAGATACGAGCGCGGCAAACCCGTAAAGGCCCTCTCTGTCGAGGGCAAGACCAAGAAGACCGGCACCACGATAAAGTTCAAGCCCGACTTCGAGATATTCGAGGTAACCGATTTCAGCTTCGATACCTTGAGCCAGCGCTTGAGAGAGCTATCCTTCCTCAACGCAGGGATAAGGATAACGATAAAGGACGAGAGGTCTGACAAGTTCCACGAGTTCCAGTACAAGGGCGGCATCGTAAGCTTTGTAGAGCACCTCGCCAAGTCAAAGGACCCCATCCACAACAAGGTCATATTCATGTCCGGCGAAAAAGAGTCGGTGCAGATGGAGATGGCCCTGCAGTGGACCGATTCCTACAACGAGAACATCTATTCATACGCCAACAACATAAACACCACTGAGGGCGGCACGCACATGGTCGGATTCAAGTCGGCCCTCACCCGCACCATCAACAGCTACGCCGCGGAGCGCGGCCTCGTGAAGGACATAAAGGAATCGCTCCAGGGCGAGGATGTGAGGGAAGGCCTTACCGCCGTAATCAGCGTAAAGCTCCCCAACCCGCAGTTCGAGGGCCAGACAAAGACCAAGCTCGGCAACTCCGAGGTCGAAGGCTACGTCAAGGCCATCGTGAACGAAGTGCTCTCTACCTTCCTTGAGGAGAACCCCACTGTCGGCAAGAAGATCGTCCAGAAGGCGGTCGACGGCGCGAGGGCCAGGGAAGCGGCCAGGAGGGCCAAGGAGATAATAAGGCGAAAGGGCGCGCTCGATTCGTCGAGCCTTCCCGGCAAGCTCGCGGACTGCCAGGAGACGAACCCGGCACTCTCGGAGCTATTCATAGTCGAGGGAGACTCCGCGGGCGGCTCTGCAAAGCAGGGGCGCGACAGGAGGTTCCAGGCCATACTCCCCCTGAAGGGAAAGATCTTGAACGTAGAGAAGGCCAGGTTCGACAAGGTACTCGCGAATGAAGAGATAAGGACCATGATAATGGCCCTGGGCTGCGGCATCGGCAACGACGACTTCAAGCCCGAAAAGCTCCGCTACCACCGCATAATCATAATGACGGACGCGGACGTCGACGGCAGCCACATAAGGACGCTGCTCTTAACGTTCTTCTACCGCCAGATGAAATCGCTCGCGGAGAACGGGCACCTCTACATAGCCGAGCCCCCGCTCTTCAAGGTGAAGAGGGGCAAGGAGGAGAGATATCTGAAGAACGACTCCGCCCTTGAGGACTTCATATTCGAGCAGGTCCAGGACGGCATAACGGTTATCCCGAACGGCAAAAAGGGGCCTGTGCAGGGCAAGTCCTTCCTCACGCTATTGAAGAACATCTCAAGGTTCAGGAGGGCGCTCGCAAGGATGGAGAAGCGCGGCAGGGACTCCGAGGTCATCGAGGCGCTCGTGCTCCAGGACGGGCTCAACGCCGACTCTCTCAAGATCGAGGCGCTGGTCAAGAAGATGACAGGCGGCATAACCGCTCACCTTAAGCTCCTTAACCTCGATAACAACCCGGCGTTCACGCATGAGAAGGACCCCGAGCACGAGACCTTTACCGTCAAGTGCGTATCGAGACGCAACGGCATCTCGACCGAGACTGTCATAGACAGGGACCTGCTGAACTCTGCCGAGTTCCAGGAATTGAAGAACCTCACCAGGACGATCAAAGATTCCGGCGAGACGCCGTTTTCGGTAAGCAACGGCGATAATGAGATAGAGATACTTACCTTCAGGGGCCTTGTCGAGCACGTGCTCGAGATCGGCAAGAAGGGACTTACCATCCAGAGATACAAAGGCCTTGGAGAGATGAACCCCGATCAGCTATGGGAGACCACCATGGACCCCGAAAAAAGGGTGCTCCTCCAGGTCAAAGTCGAGGACGCGGTCGAGGCTGACGCGATCTTCACAAAGCTCATGGGCGACGTCGTGGAGCCCAGGAGGGAATTTATCGAGAGGCACGCGTTAGAGGTATCTAACCTCGACGTATAATATTTGCTGAAGAACACCAATTTTATTCAGGCTTCAAATAAGTTCCATTATGCGAGGCCCCAGTTAAATCGGGGAGCGAGAAATGAGGCGTACTCTTCATGTTACGTCGCTTTTGCCGCGACGATGACAACAAAGCAGATGGACTTTTTTCAGCGGCCTGAAAAAGGATTATTATGAACAACAAAAAAGCCCAGAGAATAGGCCTTTATATCGACGTAGCTAACATAACCCGGAACGGCGGCTATGGGATGAGGTTCGACGTCCTCCGTGACTTCGCCTGCAGGGACTACGGCGAGCCCATAAGGCTCAACGCCTACGTCGCCTATGACGAAGAGAGGGCGCGCACGGACCACGACTACAGGGAGCGGACCTTCAACTTCCATTCCACGCTCCGCGATTACGGCTACAAGGTCATAGAGAAGACCGTATCCTGGTACACGGACGAATCAGGCAACCGCTTCGGCAAGGCAAACGCCGACCTCGACATGGCCGTCGACGCGCTCCTGCAGTCCGAGAACCTCGACAAGGTCATGATGGCCACGGGCGACGGGGATTTCATACAGGTCGTGCGGGCGCTGCAGAACAAGGGGTGCAGGGTCGAGTCGGTCGCTTTCGTGAACGTATCGTCCAACCTCAAGAGGGAAGTGGACCTTTTCATGTCAGGCTATCTCATCCCCAATCTCCTGCCCATACAGAACGCAGACCCCAAGAAGAACTGGGGCGAAGTCGGGTCAAAAGTGAGGGGCATCTGTTATACCTTCAACCGCGTCAAGAACTTCGGCTTCATGAGATATCTCTCAAGAATAGGTCCCGGCCTCTGGATAACGGACACCAGGCGCTCCGATTCTCCATACGGGACAGCATTCGCCCATGAATCGAGCTTCGGGACCGGCATAGACATCAGCGCGCTGCCGAGCAGGGATTGGATATTCGAGTTCGATCTGATACAAGGCGAGAAGGGCATGCAGGCGGTGAATATAGAGAAGCTGTAGCGGCTGCTGAAAAAACAGTTTGTCATTCTGAGCGAAGCGAAGAATCTCAGGGATTTTCAGGGCCGCGCCCTCAAAATACGAGATCCTTCAGTCGCTTCGCTCCTTCAGGATGACTGAATCAAAGCCCCTCTTTTCAAGAGGGGCTTTTTTTATTTCCCGGCTTTCTTCCCGAAGACAAGCGCGACGGCAATGCCGACGACATAAAGTATCGTCAACGGCCCTGCCATCATGAGCTGGTTGAAGATGTCCGGGGTCGGCGTGAGAACCGCCGAGACGACCAGTATGGCGACTATGGCGTACCTCCACCACGCGATAAGCTGGCGGGCGGATACTATGCCCAGCCTTGAGAGGACGAGTATGGCGAGAGGCAGCTGGAAGACGATGCCGAAGGCCAGCAGGAGCCTTGTGGCCATCGAGAAGTACTGCCCCATTGACAGAAAAGGCTTCAAGCCCTGAGTGGAATAGCTGAGCAGATATTTGAAGCCGAAGGGGAAGACCGCCTCAAAGGCGAAAGCAACGCCAGCCGCAAAAAGAAGTATCGAGAAGAGGACCGTAAAGAAGAACCAGCGCCTTTCATTCTTATAAAGGCCGGGCGCGACAAATGCCCATACCTGGTAGAGCACGACCGGGCTTGCCAGTACGATGCCGCAGAGGAGCGCGACTTTCAAATAGATGAAGAACGGCTCGACGACTCCGGTGAATACCATGAAGTCCTGCCCCTGCGGCAGCGCATCGAGGAGCGGACGGGCCAGAAACCAGAAGAGCCTGTCGGAGTAGTAATACGACGCCAGAAAGCCGGCGGAGACCGCGACAACGGCTATTATGAGCCGCCGCCTGAGCTCGCGGAGGTGCCCGGTAAAGGACATGACCTTGTCTTCTTCGGCCATGCCTACTCCTTCTTCTCCGGGACAGTATCAGGGCCTTTCTTTTCGTCTGCCGAGGCTGCGGCCTCGGCAAAGCTCTTCTTCACTTCCTCGCCCGCTTTCCTGAACTCGGCGAACGCCTTGCCGAGCGCCTTTGCCATGCCAGGGAGCTTCTCCGGGCCAAGCGCAATGAGGGCGACTATAAGGACGAGGATGAATTCGCTGAGACCGATGCCGAACATCTCTATTTACCTCGGGGGCGGGATGACGAGCACCGGGCAGGCTGATTTTCTCATCACGCGCTCAGTGGTGCTGCCGAAGATGACCCTGTCAAGACGGGCCTTGCCGAATGTACCCATTACAACCATGTCTATGTCGCTTCCCGAAATCACCTTGAGTATTTCCTTGTAGGGTTCGCCTTCGAGCACACGGAGCTCTATATTTTTGAAGCCTTTGAACCTCGTGTTCGCGAAGCGCTTGAGCATCTCGTTTGCGCTCTCGACCATCTCCGCGTCCATCTTGTCATACGGGAGATGCGGCAGGTAGAAGCCCCTTGCCTCGTGCGCAGTCTCAACCACATGCACAACGAAGAGCTTTGCCCTGTAACTCTCGGCAATAGAGAGCGCGTATGCGGCCGCATGGATCGATGCGCCTGTAAAATCAGTCGGAAAAAGGACCTTCTTTATCTTGAATTTATTCTTTATCGGCACGGCCCCTCCTCATCCTGCAGTATGCTAAAGGCTTGGAATCACGCCTGTTTTCATCTTATATCAAGCATACCAGCTTTTCAACAGCATTTCAGGCGCTGAAATTCCTTAATTTCACCCCCACCCTGCCCTCCCCCGTCAAGGGGGAAAGTTTTTTTGTTCTATCCTTCAAACAATGCGGGCGTAAGGCGTAAGCGAGCATCGGGCTGGGGGAGGGACGCGCGAGCCGAGGCAGAAGGAGCGAGGAGGTTTTGTCCGGCAACGGGCGAAATACGTCAGAGGGGCGGACAGCTTCGAGCCGCCCGGAAAAGCGCGGCAGCGCGCAAAAGTCCTTTGCGACAAGTACTGGAATCAGATTCTTCGCTTCGCTCAGAATGACAACCTGCCCCTCACCTATCTCCCAAGATGAATGAGAAAGGTTTACGCTTCTCCTCCCGTGACCTGAGAGGACTGAGGTGTTGTATCATTACCTTATAATGACCCCCCCGCTATTCTTTCAACGACCTTTGCCCTGATAGCATCGGGTTTGGGAAGGTCTGAAATGATCCTGCCTTCAGAAATGAGCGGCTTCAAGAGGCTCTCGAACGCGCCCCCGCAGTCGCACCTCGTGATCTCGCCCAGGGGTCTTATTTCCCTTTTGCCGCAAGAGACGCACTTCAATACGATCTTCGCGCCTGACCATTTGCCCCGCTTGGCTACCGGCTTGCCGTCTATCTCCATTATATCCATCGAGAAGTCCACGACAGGCGCGTTGCTGATGCACGTGCCCACGCCAAAGGCGTCGACGACCGGCTTCAATCTCAGTATTTCCTCCTCGTCAAGGCCGCCTGAGGCAAAGAGCTTAACTTCTTTGAACCCGCGGAGGTCAAGCTCCCACCTCACCTCTTCGAATATCCTGTAGAAATCCCCCTTGCGCGAAGAGGGCGTATCGAGCCTCAGCCCGTAGAGCCTGCCGCCCATCGCCTCTGCAACGCGAATGGATTCGAACTTCTCGTCGTTGAAGGTGTCAACGAGCGCCACCCTCCTCACCTTTTGATCGACCACCTCGTCGAACGCCTTTATGGCCTCCACCGTATCGCCAAGCACGAGGATGAGAGCATGCGGCATGGTGCCCATCGGGTCCAACTCAAGCAGTTCCGCGCTCACGATGACCGCAACGCCGTCGCAGCCGCCTATGAACGCGGCCCTCTCTATCATAGGGGCCAAAACAGGGTGCATCCGCCTTGCGCCGAAGCTCACTACCATCTTAGCACCTGCCGCTATCCTTATGCGCGCCGACTTGGTCGCAACACCCGTTGCCTGGCAGAGAAGGCCCAGAAGCGCCGTCTCGAAGACGCAGAACTCCTGATAGCTGCCCTCTATCTCCATGACCGGCTCCCAGGGGAAGAAGACCTCGCCTTCGTCCATGCACCTTATGTTTACCTTCTTGCCTTCCATCAGAGAGGCCGCCTCTTCAACGCCTGCGAGCACGCCCCAGCCATATCCCGCGGGCAGCTTTTTGGCAAAGAACTCTGCCCTGACCCTTTTATCTACCCCTTTGGCCTTTAATATGTCGAGGGTCCTGGCGAAATAGACATCCGTTACCCTGCCGTCCTTTATGTCCTTTGGGTCTGATATATGGAACATCCTGAGCCTCCGTAGGGTCAGCGTGACCTTTGAAAGGCAGCGGCGAAGGCCTTATAGACAAGGGCGGCCAGTACGCCTGCCACGAACCCGCCGATATGGGCGAACCATGCCACGCCGCCTTCAGTGGAAGAGACGCCTGAATTGATTATCTGGAAAAGAAACCAGAAGCCCAGGAAAAGGATTGCCGGGACCCTGGCCATTGAGATGAAGAGCGGGAGTATGACGAGGGTGTTGACCTGTGCCCTCGGAAAAAGGAGGAAGTAGGCGCCGAGCACCCCTGCAATGGCCCCGCTCGCGCCGACCATCGGCATGGTGGATTCCGGGTCGAGCAATATGTGCCCCATGCTCGCGGCCACGCCGGAAGCGAGGTAAAAGAGGAGGAATAGTACATGGCCGAACCTGTCCTCGACATTGTCCCCGAATATCCAGAGAAAGAGCATGTTGCCGACTATGTGAATAAGCCCGCCGTGGACGAACATGGCCGTCAAGAGCGTGTACGGCAGAGGCACCAGAGAGCTTGGGCCGATGTCCGTACGGCTCGTTATCTCAAGGGGTATCGCAGCGGTCTTGTAGATGAAGAGCTCCACCCCATCGAGGCCGAGCGTTATCTGGTAGAGGAATACCGCGATATTGACCGAAAGGAGAGCGACCGTAACGTATGGATAGGTGCTCGAAGGTATGTTGTCCCTTAAAGGTATCATGCTCCAGGCCTTTGGCCCTGCCCCAAACGCGGGCGGGCCGAACCAGGCTCAATGCCCCTTTCCATCGCAAAGGCAGTTATCGCCATCTCTGTCTGATATATTATCTCAAAGGCCGTGGTCTTGTCCTTGGAAATAAAGCCCCTCTTCGCGTTTACGCTCATCCTCGTAAGGGTAGGCGTAAGCCTCTCCAGCGTGACAGTGATTTTGTGCACCCTTGTCCGCGCGATTATCTCGACGCTTAAAGCATTGCGCTCGACCTTGATGACCTTGAGCGACATGTCCCTGGCCGCCTTGAGCGCCCCCCTCTCTACCTCCTCGACCGGGTTTGTCATCGTCCTGTAGGCTATGTTGGTGACGGTATAGGAGATGCCCCCTCCGGCCCCGGCTATGACGGCAGGCAGGGCAATGGGCAGCAGGGGGGCGACAGGGGCCGCGCACCCGTGCGCAAAAAAGAGGATTCCGGCAAGCAGCAGCGCTTTTATCAGGCGTGAACCGGCCATGCGCCCTCCCGGGGACCGTCAAGAAACGAAGCAAATTTTAAAAGCTCGCTGAAAAACGCAGTTTTAATTCAGGCTGCTCAAAAAGCTCCATATGCGAGGCCCCAGTTAAATCGGGGAGCGAGGAATGAGGCGTACTCTTTCCGTACGTCGCAGTGACGAGCTTTGAGGCCAACAAAGCAGATGGACTTTTTCAGCAGCCTGTTAATTATACCAGAGGGGAAACCTCCCTGGAGCCCGCCGTTATTGACAGCAATTCGTAATCTGATAGGCTTTAGGTAGGGTCCCGGACCCAAAGCGAGGAGGTCCAGAATGGAAACCCTACAGGCGATAAAAGAACGGCGCGCGATCAATTTCTTCGACCCCGCAAGGCCCCTGCCCCCGGACGCGCTTACAGAGCTCCTGCAACTGGCGAACCTTTCGCCGTCGTCCTTCGGCCTCCAGCCGTGGAAGGTAGTGGCCGTAACGGACCCTGAGCGGAAAAAGACGCTCCGCAGGTGCGCCATGAACCAGCAAAAGGTCGAAGAGGCCCCGGCCGTGCTTATAATGATAGCCGACCCGAACGGCGTCGAGGAGAACATGGACAGGATGCTCGAGAGCTGGCAGGAGTTGGGCTACATGAAACCCGAGATGCGAAAGGCCTACTCCGAGATGATGCTCGGCCTCTACGGCGCGAGGGACTCGCTCACCAGGCGATTATTCGCCGTAAAGAACACGGCCCTGTTCGCGATGACTTTCATGATAGCGGCTAAAGGAACGGGGATAGAGACCCATCCAATGGACGGATTTGACGAGGCTTGCATAAAGAAGGAGTTCAACATACCCGAGGACAAGATAATACCTATGCTGGTGGCTGCCGGGTACCTGAAGCCGGGCGTAAACCTGCTTCCAAGGGCATTCCGGCGGGAGCTCGATGAGTTCGTAAGCTACCAGTCCTATCGAAAGTGAGGACGCCATGGAAAGAAAGGAAAGGATAACATTTGCGGGCAAGCCGGTCACTCTCATCGGTCCCGAGCTCAAGGCAGGCGACAAGGCGCCGAATTTCATACTGGTCGATACCGATTTGAACGAGCTCACGCTCAAGGACTTCCAGGACAAGGTAAAGCTCATAAGCGTTGCCGTCTCAATCGACACGAGCGTTTGCGACGCGCAGCTCAGGAAGTTCAACGAGCAGGCCGCGGCCCTCGGCAAGGACGTAGTGGTCCTGAACGTGACAATGGACCTGCCGTTTGCGCTTAAGAGGTTCTGCGGCACGGCCGGAATAGACAGGGCAAAAGCCCTCTCTGACTACAGGTACGCTTCGTTCGGAGAGAACTACGGGGTCTTGATGAAGGACTTGCGGCTCCTTGCCAGATCGGTCTTCGTTGCGGACGTATACAATACGCTGACATACGTGGAGATAGTCTCTGAGGCCACTTATGACGTCAACTTCGACAACGCCATAAGGGCCGCGAAAGAGCTTATCTCAAGGGGCAGGGCGGCGTAAGGCGCTCTGCCAGCCTGCTTAAGGCTTGTAATACTGCAGCTGCCTCGCATACGGCTCCACCATCTGAGTGAACCGCTGTACTTCCTTGTACTTCAAAGGCTGGAAGCCGCTTGCGGCCTCGGCGTTCTCATTGAGCTGCTCGACATTGTCGCACCCGACCACCGCCAGCGAGATAGGCTGCGTGAGGGCATAGCTCAGCAGGAGCCTCTTGGGGGCCTGAAAAAGATTTTTCATGTAGACCTTCATCCCGACTATGGCAGTGTCCTTGGCGCTCGCGACCGGCACGACCTCGTCGAGGAAGCACTTGTAAAAGGGCTCCGCGGGGTTCACGGGCACGAGGACTGCGTCGAAATCAAAAGACTCGAGGCACTTCTTTATTACGGCCGGGTCGTGGTGGCCGCTGACGCCGATATGCTTAACGAGCCCTTTGGCCTTTGCCATTATGAAGCCTTCGAGCGCTCCATTGGGGCCGAAGATCTCGGAGATCTCCTCCTCTGTCCTCACATCGTGTATGTACCAGAGGTCGAGATAGTCGGTCTTCATGTTCCTCAAGCTCTCTTCAAGGTGATCGAGCACCCCTTTTTTGTCCCTCGCGTGGGACTTGCTGGCAAGGAAGACCCTGTCCCTTCGTTCCCTCAGGGCTAATCCGTAGTAGGACTCGCTTCCTGAATATGCCCTTGCGGATTCCATATAGTTGATGCCTAAGTCCAGCGCGGTATTGATGAGGGCGTCGGCCTCGTTCTCCCGTCCGAAGGTCCTCAAGACCCCCTCGCCGCCGAGCCCCAGCACTGTCAACTCCGCGCCGGTTTTGCCGAATTTTCTTTTTGGTATGGGCCTTTCCATAGTCTTAGTATAGCCGCCTTTCATCCTATTGAGAATTACATTTATATAATATCGCGGGTTCAAGGTAAATGAGAAAAAACTCTCACCCTGTAGCGGCCATGCTCGAAAGAAGGGGTTTCGAGGTACTCCTGTCAAACCCCACAGAGTACCTCTTTTTTCCGCCTGACCTGGACAGGGCCTTTGAGGACGAGCTCTATGAGATGCTCAAGAAGTACTCCTTCAGGCTCTTTGTGCGGGAGGTCATAAAGAACAGGCGGTCGTTCAAGTCAGGCGACCTCCTCAAGTATTCGAGCCTCGAATGGGTGGAGCGCTACCTGAAGTTCATCCTTGACCGGGGCGTTATCGAGGAGACAGGCGTAGCGGCGTACAGGCTCAAATCCGAGGCCGTCTTCAGCTTCGGGGACACGCTTGAATGGTTCGCGGCAAATGTCTTTGAAAGAGAGTTCTCGTCACCGGCTCTATGGGGGGTGCGCCTGAGCGGCGGCTCCGCGGGAGGCGACTACGATGTCATATCGTCGGTCGAAGGGAGGCTCGTCTACGTCGAGGTCAAGTCCTCTCCGCCGAAGAACATCGAAGAGGCTGAGGTAAATGCGTTCATCGCCAGGACGCTCGATCTCGCCCCTGACCTCGCCATCTTCATCGAGGATACGCGCCTTCGGATGAAGGACAAGATAATGCCCTTTTTCGAGAATCTGCTTCCGGGAAAGAGGTTCAGGAGGGTGGAGGAAGAGACCTTCTCAATAGAGGACCGGATATTCGTTACAAACAGCGGCCCCGGCCTGGTCAACAACCTGGCCCTGTGCATAAAGGAACGGCTCAGGAAGGGTTTCTGGGAGTGACTGGCTGGATTACTTGCCTATCCACTCGTCCCAGATGGCCTTTATCGCCAGAGGCATTACAATGGTCGAATCATCGCAGGCGATCTCTACCTGCGTATCAGCAGGGGCCCAGTTAGAGCCGAATAACTCTTGTGCCTCATCTTTTCTTGCCGCTATCAGGATGTCATCTGTCCCTGCAAGGTCTATCGCCCTGGCCATATCAGCCCTCCTTTGAATAGCTTTCATGGCTCCATTCTAACGATCAGGATATTAAGGGAAGATTAAGGGCGGAAAGCCCGCTGGAATTATTGGAATTTTCAGGCCTGGGCCGCTCCGTTCCCGTTCTTTATTGGCAGGGATACGGTAAAAGTGGAGCCCTTGCCGTATTGGCTCCTGACCTCTATCTTGCCGCCGTGCGCCTCTATTATGGTCTTCACAATCGACAGGCCCAGGCCGCTGCCCACGGTTACGCCGCGGCTCGCGTCCACCCTGTAGAACCTGTCGAATATCTTTTCCATCTCGTTCTCGGGTATGCCGATACCCGTGTCCTCGATTCTTACGACCGCATTCCCCAGGAACTCATTGACCGTTATATCCACGCTGCCGCCCGGCCTGTTGTACTTTACGGCGTTCTCGACGATATTGGTGAAGACCTCGGTAAGGCCCTCCCTGTCACCCTTTATCGCGACTCCCGTTCCTCCAAGACCAAGCGTGACCCCCTTATGAAGGGCCGACTGCCCGATAAGCTTTTTGACGTCGCTCATGAGGTCCATAAGGTCAATCCTTACGGGCTTGAACTGGATGGTCTTGCTGTCCATGCGCGAGATGACGAGGATGCGGTTTATTATGTCGCACATCCTGTTCACGGACTCGCTTACCTTCTTAAGAGCGTCCCTGTATTCCCGGGAACTTCTTTCCCTGCCCAGGGTGATGTCGCAGAAGCTCTTTATTATGGATGTGGGCGTCCTTAATTCGTGGGACGCGTCTGAAAGGAACTGCTTCTGTTTCGAGAAAGACTCCTCGAGACGGCCGAGCATGGTATTGAAGCTCGCGGCAAGGGGCTTCAATTCCGTTATCATGCCCCTCTCCTCGAGCCGCTCGCTCAAGTTCTCCTCGGTTATCTCGCCTACTTTGCCAGAGAAGCTCCTCAACGGCTTCAACGCCCATCCGGTTATGATGTAGACCCCGAGGATGCAGGCGATGAAAACGGACGGGAAAACGGCGAGCACGGTTATCCTGAAAGACGACATGAGGCCTTCCGTCTCATCGAGAGAGTCGGCGGCCTGGAACGTGAGGCGTCCTATCGCGAAATCATATGACTGCGAGAGCATGCGGACCTGCTCCCCGCCTGGCCCGGTTATGCTGGCGTAGACAGGCTCTTTGCCTGCCGCAACTACGGGCAGAAATTCATTGGCGAGGGCAAGCGATGGAGACCTTACGAGGATTTTGCCATCGGGGGACAATATCTGATAGTAATGGCCTGAGAGCTTCTCGGCGTAGACGCCGGTCACGGCCGTCGCCAGCTCCTCCAGCTCGTCCTCGAGGTGACCCTGCGCCTCCTCTATCGCCATGAGGTTCGCGAGCGTCTCAAGCTCCGCATGGACGTGCTCGTCTGCCAACTCGAGCGTCAGCTCCTCTATCTCGTTATAAAGGAATACCTCAAGGCCGGCGAAAAAGATGGAAAAGACTATCACGAACCAGACTACGAGCTTGAGCTTGATGGAATTGAACATAGGCGTGCTTAATCTTCCTTGAGGATATAACCGGCGCCGCGCACCGTATGGATGAGCTTTTTCCTGTGGTCCTTGTCTATCTTGTTCCGGAGATAGTTTATGTAGACGTCGACGACGTTAGAGTCCATCTCCACCTCTTCGTTGTATATATGCTCCACGATGTCCGTGCGGCTCACTACGCTGCCCTTGCGGTAAGCCAGGAACTCAAGGAGGGCGTACTCCTTTGCGGAAAGCGATACGGACTTTCCGCCTCTCTTTACCTGGTGGCTGGCGGTATCGACCTCGAGGTCGGCCACCCTTATCACGGCCTCTTTCACGGTCGCCTTGCGCCTCAGGAGCGACCTGATCCTGGCAAGCAGCTCATCGAAGACAAAGGGCTTGGTGAGGTAATCGTCCGCCCCGGTATCGAGCCCTTTTATCTTATCCAGCAGGGCGTCGCGCGCGGTCAGCAGTATCACGGGCGTCAGTATTCCCTTCTTCCTCAAGGTCTTCAAGACCTCGATACCGTCCACGATCGGAAGCATTATGTCGAGGATTATGGCGTCCACCGGATAGGTCTCGGCCATGTAGAGCCCCTCTTCTCCGTCGTGGGCCATGTCAACGGCGTAGCCTGCCTCTGCAAGCCCCTGCTTTATTATCCCCGCAAGGTCCAACTCGTCTTCAACAAGGAGTATCCTCATCTATTCAATCACTCCCGCACGTCTGATTTCGGGAAGTATTTCTTCCCGTGTATCATGGATGAGAAAAGGCCCGTCCTCTGCTTTACCTCATGTAAGACGAGTCCTGAAATGTGGGCCGCCATGTAGAAGTAAAGGAAGAAGAGGCCGAACTCGTGCACTTCTTCGAGCGCCTCTGCCGCCTCTTTCTCGAGACCGCCCGAGAGCAAGACGCCCGGGAACATCTTGAACTCCGCCCCGGAAAGAAGGAGGCCGGTGATTGCCTGGCTTATGAGCACGATAAAAAGCGCCAGGTACAAGAGCGAGGCGAGCGGGTCATGGCCGGCTACCCTGGCGCTCTCGCCCCTGAACCCGCTAAAGACCCATTTGATGTCCTGCCCGAGGGCCATGAACTTCTCCCTCGTAAACGGTATCATATCAGAGAACCTGGCGTACCTGTTGCCGACAAAGCCCCAGATTATCCTCAGGGCAAGCGTTACTATGAATATGTGCCCGATATATGCGTGCAGCTCCTTTACCGGCCTCCTCACGGCCTTTTCAACGCCAAGTGACGCCATGCCATCCAGGCCCACTATGAGCAGGACAAGGGTTATTACAAGCAGGGCGTTTACCCAGTGGAGCGCCCTCGTCTGCCAGTCCCAGGAGCTTACAAGCACCATTTCCTCGTTTCTATTATTCATAATTTCCTCTTTTTTGAAGATTTTATCATCACTTGGGAGATTCCGTCAAACGAGTCCCAGCCCAATACTCCTGTGATACGGAGCTGCTTCGGAGTGTAAGCCCATTATAATAAGGCATAGATTAAAGGTTCATTAGAAGGGTGTTGAAAAACACCCTTCTAAAAGCAATCCAGGGATGGAAAGACATAATTGCGAGACCTGAAAGGGCGAGCAATTTGTGAGGTTTGGCCGAATTCACTTCGGCCAAACCGTAGTTGAAAAAGTCCTGGACGAATTTTTTCAACATCCTGTTAGAGAGACCAGCCAGACGCTTGCCGGGCTGGCGATTATCTGCTATGGTCGACCAATGCGGCAAGGAACCGCGCGGTTCCGTCGCGGAAAGAACAGGAGGGCGGCATGGAATTAAAATCCGTGAAGGTAGAGATACCAGATGGCGCTAACGTCATCCTCGGGCAGACCCATTTCATCAAGACCGTCGAGGACCTCTACGAGATAATACGCACCACCGCTCCGGAGGCCAGGTTCGGCGTGGCTCTCTGCGAGGCATCGGGGCCCTGCCTGGTGCGGGTCGAAGGCAACGACAGAGATATGGAAAAATCCGCCGCAGGCAACGCCATGGCCATCGGCGCGGGCCACCTGTTCATCATAGTATTGAAGGGCGCGTTCCCCATAAGCGTCCTGAACCCCATAAAGAACTGCCCCGAGGTCTGCTCGATATTCGCGGCCACGGCAAACCCCCTGCAGGTCATAGTAGCGATGACGGAGCAGGGCAAGGGAGTCGTGGGCGTCATAGACGGCATGAGCCCGCTCATGATAGAAGGAGAAAAGGACAGGGAAGAGAGAAAGGCGTTTTTGAGGAAGATAGGCTACAAGCTCTGAGCCTGGTCGCTGTGCTGCTCGTATATCATGTCGAATTCGTCGGCTATCGCCGAGAAGGCGGCAAGGAGCTTCGGGTCAAAGTGCTCTGGTTTAGTCCGGCCGTCGCCCTCGGTGATTATCCTGATGGCCTCCGCGTGCGTCATCTCGTCTTTATAAGGCCTCTTGCTCCTCAGGGCGTCGTACTGGTCGACCAGCATTACGATCCTGCCTTCGAGCGGGGTCTCCTCGCCTCTGCGCCCATCGGGATATCCTGAGCCGTCCCAGCGTTCGTGATGGCTCCTCGCGATTTTCGCGGCTGTCTGTATGGCGGCATACGGGGAATGAAGGAGCATCCTTTCGCCGATGAGCGTATGCCCCTTCATCACCTCGAACTCCTCCCGCGTTAGAGGGCCGGGCTTCAAAAGGATGTTGTCCTGAATGCCTATCTTTCCGATGTCGTGCATCGGGCTTGCGAAGGTTATGGTCTCAACGAACTGGGCCGTGGCGCCCATCGCCTCGGCGAGCCTGCCGGAATACAGCCCTATCCTCCTGATGTGCGCGCCCGTGTCGCTGTCCCTGAACTCCGCTATCTGCGTTATCCTGTAGACCAGCTCCCTGCTGATGTCCTTTACCATCTGGAGGGCCTCCGCAAGCTCGGATGTCCTCTTCTTGACATCCTCCTCAAGCCGGTGCTTGTAGGTCTTCTCCATCTCGATGAGCTTATGGTATTTCACCGCCTTTTCGATGGCGTGGATGAGGTACTCGGGCTTGTAGGGCTTTATTATGAAATCGAACGCGCCTTTTTTAATCGCGTTGACCGCAAGGTCGAGGTCCGCATAGGCGGTCATCAGTATGACCGGGACCTCCCTGTTGAGGACGCGTATCTTCTCGAGAAGCTCTATGCCGGTGGTCCCGGGCATCTTGATGTCGGTGAGCACCGCGTCGGCGGCGCGGCCCTTGAAAATCTCAAGCGCCTCGTCAGCGGATTTGCAGGGGGTCACCGCAAAGCCGTATCCCGCGAGCAGCAGCGCGGTGCTGTCCAGCACGAACGAATTGTCGTCGACTACCAGTATCGAGCCCGCGTTTTCAGCGCTCATCTGTCAAGTATCTCCCTTACCGTTTTAAGGAGCTCCCCGGGCGAGACAGGCTTTGCCACGAAATGCGCCCCGGCGGTCATCAGCCCCCTGGCCTCCATGAGGTCAGCCGCATATCCGCTCGTGAACAAGGTCTTTATCCCGGGCCTGGCCTTCGCGATCTCGTCGTAGGCCTCCTTGCCGCTCTTCCTCGGCATCACCATGTCGAGTATGAGGAGGTCTATCCCGCCGTTCTCAAGGGCCCTCTTTACCGCGTCCTCGCCGTCCACGGCCTCTATGACTTTGTAGCCGAACTCCTCGAGGATGCTCCTGTTCACGGACCTGACCTCTTCTTCGTCCTCGGCAAGGAGTATGGTCTCGGTGCCGCCCCTTACATCCACGGTTTCCTCAGGCCCGGCTGACCTCTCCCCGGATTCTATTATCGGAAGATATATCCTGAATGTTGAGCCTTTATCGGGCACGCTGTAAACGTTTATGTAGCCGTTGTGCTGCTTGATTATCCCGTAGACGACCGACAGGCCGAGCCCCGTGCCCTTGCCGACCTCCTTGGTAGTGAAGAAAGGCTCGAATATCCTCTTGCGGACCACCTCGCTCATGCCCTCGCCCGTGTCAGAGACGGCAATGAGGGCGTATTGGCCCGGCTCGCCATAACCGTGCGCCGCAATGAAGTCAGGCCCGAGCTCGGCAAGTCCGGTACTTATGCCAAGCGCGCCGCCGCCAGACATGGCGTCTCTGGCGTTGGTGGCAAGGTTCATCAGGACCTGCTCCATCTGGACCGGATCGGCCTTTACCATAAGCTCGCCTTCAGAGAACGCGGACTTAAGCTGTATGTCCTCTCCTATGAGGCGCACGAGTATTTTTTCGAGCCTCCTCACGAGGTCGTTCAAGTCCACCGGCTGGGAGTTCAGCACCTGCTTCCTGCTGAAGGCAAGGAGGCTCTGCGTCAGGTTCGTGGCCTTCTCGGCAAGCGTTAGCATGTGGTCCGCGTAGGTCCTGACCATCCCGTCGCCGCCCCGCTTCAGGAGGAGCAGGTTCCCGTAGCCGATAATGGCGGTAAGTATATTGTTGAAGTCGTGCGCTATGCCCCCGGCCAGCTGGCCCACGGCCTCGAGCTTCTGCGAGTGCTGGAGCTGTTCTTCGAGCTTTCTCCTTTCAGTGATGTCCTCGAAAATGCCGTCAACGCACTCCTCGCCCCCTGTCTTGCGCACGGCTGAGGCCGAGACCCATATCCTTTTTCCCTTCAGGGTCGCAAGCTCCGCCTCCTCGTTCCTGACGAAACCGTATCTGTCTATCTTCCGCGCTATTTCGGCGAGCTTTGACTTGTCGACGAACAGGTCGGCGAGCTTCCACCCTATGACATCATCTCTCGAAGAGGCCTCAAGCATCTGCACAAGCGCCTTGTTCACCTCGATGAAAACGCCCTCCCCGTCCTGTCCCGATTCACGATAAACACCTACGGTGATGCTGTTGAGGAGGTCCTCGTACCTCTGCTGGGCTTCCTGGCGCTCTGTCTCCGCGAGCTTGCGGCCGGTTATGTCCGTGAGCACGCCGTCGGCGAACATAGTGCCGCCTTTTTGATAATGCGCATGCGCCCGGTCGAATACCCATATCCAGCCGCCGTCCTTTCTCCTGAACCTGTACTCCTCCTCAAAGGCGCTGTCCTCCGTAAAGAGCCTCTCATACGCGCTGAAGACCATCTCGCGGTCCCGGGGATGGACGCTCTCGCTCCATGTGGCAGGGTTGGAATAGATCTCTTCCGGCGTATACCCCGTGATCTCCGTTACGTTGTCGCTCGTGAATACGACCCTTCCGTCCCTCGTCGCGGTCCAGGTAATGTCCGGGATATGGGAAATGAGAGAGCGGTACTTCTCCTCGCTCTCCTTCAGCAGCATGGTCCTTGCCCTTATCTCCGAAGACATACGATTGAAGCTCCTGGAGAGCACGCCCAGTTCGTCGTTTGATGAAGCCGGCACCTCGATATCGTAATCGCCCGCCGCTATCCTGGCCGAGGCCCGGGACAGCAGGCCGAGCCTCGAGACTACATTTCTGTAAAAGAAGATGAAAAGAAGCCCTATCAGCCCGGCGGCAGTTACGGCCCCGAATACCGCGTCCTTGGCTATGTGGGCGACCGGTTCGAGTATCTCCTCTGAATCCACCTCGGTGAGAAGGACCCACTGCATGGAGGGAAGGCACATCGACGCGCCGGCGACCTGCACGCCCCTGTAGTCCTTGTAGAACCCCATGAGCTCCCGGCCGTGCTCAAGGCATTCAATTACGGGCTCGGAGGTGACCTGCTGCCTCAAGACCGAGTCTTTAATGAAGATGGAGTCGGTTATCATGAGCCTGTCCCTGTTCACAAGATAGACCTCCATGGTCTTTCTCTTGCCCTTGCCCCATGTAATGGCCCCGAGCTCCCTGCTGAACTCCCCGGTGAGCAGCCTGCTCAGGTCAGAGAGGTGCTGGGAGATGGCCATAACGCCTATTACCTTGCGTGTTTCAGGGTCCCTTATGGGCGCCGCAGCGACTATCTCCGGGTAATCTCTATTTTTGTACATCTCATCGACTACCGCGGCCTCCCTGCCCTTTATCAAAAAGCGCTCGCCTGAAAGGTCTGCCCCGACCTGGGAGCCTTTTGTCGAGGCCAGGACCTTGCCTTCGATAGAGAGAATATCTATCCTGTCGATGTATTTATCGAGCGGGAGCTTGTATGTCTTCAGGTAATGAGCGAGGAGTTCCGCGTCACGCTTATTGCCTTTGAGGATGCCTTCGGTCCTTTTGACAATCGTGCCGCCGGTGGCAAAGTCCCTTGCCCTCCTCTTGACCATCTCAAGGTAGAGATAGACCTGCCCCTCATAGGCCTCGGCGGCGACCGTAAGGTCGTCGAGGGTCTGGTCCATGAGCTCTTTCCTGTTCTCGAAATAGCTATGAAAAAAAGAGATGGAAAGAGGAAAGAGGATGAGGAGCACTCCGATGAGCGCCTTCTGCAGTAGCGAAAGGTTGTCAAGCTTCATCGATATCCGCCTGAGAGCGATAATTGCGAGCTATTCGAGATCAAACGAGGTGCTGGGGTCTATCTAAATGGCGCGAATGGAAGAAAATGAGAGTGAGTAACCCGGGGGCGCTTGAACCAGATGGACTAGAGCCAGCCGGAGGTAAGTGTATCCTTTATTCCTCTTGGAAATCAAGCAATTTCGGCACTGAACAGCAAAGCCATTGTTAACTTCAGGATTAGAATTCACGGCGGAATGCAATCAGGAAGGCCTTTTGGATCGAGGTGAGAAAATCATGGAGAGCCGGAATAGGTGCGATCAGTTGTCCGAGTGTATTATCTCCCTGACGGCACTGCGTATGTCGCTGATGGAGGCGGGTTTCTGGATGAACTTGAGGTTATGGTCACGGAAGAACCTCAGTCGGTCAGCGTCGACCATGGCAGTAAAGAAGACGAACCTTGTCTTGAGCTGAGGGTACCTGTCAACGGCCCTGGAGTAGAGCTCGATGCCGTCCATTACAGGCATGTCTATATCCGCGACTACCGCGGAGAAACTCACGGATTCCATTATCTTCAAGGCCTCGTCGCCGTTTGTAGCGGCCTCGAGCGAGCCTTCGCCTTCGAGCACAGCCTGCAGGAGCTTTAGATTGGCGTCAATGTCCTCCACAAGCAGTATCCGGTCTTTGACAAGCTTTGGGAACTGGCCCGTCCTCCTTAAAAGCTCCTCAAAACCGGGCTTGCCTAAAAAGGCCTTTATGCGCTCCTTGTGCTTTTCGATTTCGCGGACAGCCAGGGAGAACTGGCCTGGGGAGCTTTCCCTGAGGGAGTCGACGGCGTAAAGGAAGATGTCGTTGAGCTCGGAGAACTCGAGGGTTACGATATCGCCGGCCAGTTCCTCCCTCGAAAGCCCTCCATCGAGCTTTTCCTTGAGCTCATCGAAGCGCCTCTCCACCTTGCGCTTTGTCTCGGGGTCGAGCGTGATGAACCCGTCCTCCCCGCTGCCGTGAATCGAGAGCCCGGCCTTGACAACAAGCTCATGGTGAAGCCTCTCGTCAGCCGACAGGCGCCTCAGCAGGTCTGCGAACTCCTTGTCATCCTGGTATATGAGGGCCGCTTTTTCATAGAGCCTGGCGGATGTCTCCTCTACCCATGTCAGCCATTCTATTATTTCATTCAATGTGCTCATACTCAAAACCCGGAGAGACAAGGCCCCGGGCTGGCCTGCTAAAAATATTATAGCAAATAAAACCTTATCGGACAACGCCGGGTATTATTAGCAGGGTGTTGAAAAACACCCTGCTAAGGCAATCCATGGATGGATTGCCAAATTGCGAGACTTGAACAGTCGAGTAATTTGTAAGACTTGGACGAATTCACTTCGGCCAAGTCGTATTTGAAAAAGTCCAGGACGGACTTTTTCAACATCCTGTTAGATTGCTGGGCAGGGATAGTCTTGTGAAGATGAAAGCGGGCGGCTCAGCCCCTTTTCCGGGCTGAATAATAGACATATACGGCTATTGAGGCCAGCATGGCCTGGACAAGGAAGCCCAGGGCTACGATTGCAAGGAAGCCGTAATCCGGCACATAGGCGCCGGTCTTCTCATCATAGGTATAGCAGAGGCTCTTCAAAAAGCCTACAAGGCCCGAAGGGGGCTGGCCGTACGCCGGGCTCTCCAGGTTCTGCGACCGGGCAATGGAATCCATCAGTTCCGGGCCTTCTATTTCGGTGCCGTAAAGCCTCTGAAAGACCCTGCCGTCAGGCCCGATGACAACGGCCATGTTCGGGTGGTCAAAGCCGCCCTCTGTCTTTCTGTACGAGAACCCCGCCTCCCTCATGAGCCTTTCCAGGGCGGCCTTTTGAGCGGAGGCGAACCTCCACGCGCCGAAATCATCCGTAAAGTTACTGCCGAACTCATGAAGCGCTTCCGGGGTGTCTTTCTCGACATCAAAGCCCACGGTAAGCGACCTGAACCCGCTGCCAAGACCGGGACCGGGCAGCTCAAAGGCCTTCTTGAGGCTTGCGGCAAGCGTTCCGCAGGTATGGGTGCACGAGGTATAGATGAAGCTCAGGACAAGAGGCTTGCCGTAGAGCCGGCTTAATGTGAATGCCTTGCCGTCCTGGTCCACGAGCTTCTGGTCGGTAAGACGCCCGCCCGGCGGCACCTCGGCATAAGCCGCGAGCGGCACCGCGAAAAGCAGACCGAATAAAATGACCCTCAGCGCTCGCATGACCGTCACCTTACGGCGACCTCCAGGAGCACGCCAGCGAAGAGTATGCCCAGGTAGGCCATCGATACCTTGAAGTTCTTCCAGGCCAGGGCCTTTGTCGTGTTAAGGACGAGCCGCGCGTTCCAGTAGAGGAAGTACGCGCCTGCGGCAGATGCCGCAATTGCGTATATGGGGCCGAAATATCCCATGAAGACCGGCACGGCCGAAGAGGCCACGAGGAGGACCGTGTTGACCATGATGTACTTTGCCGCCCTCTCGTCGCCGACGACGTTCGGGAGCATCGGGACCCCTGCCCTCTCGTAGTCGTCCCTGTGCACTATGGCGAAGCTCCAGAAATGCGAAGGCGTCCAGAAGAACATCACGACGGCGAGCATCATGGGCTCGAGGCAAAACCCCGGCTCTGCCGAAGCCCCGCCGGCAAGCACTGCAAAGCTCCCCGCCAGTCCGCCGACTATAATATTGAGCCAGCTCCTTCTTTTGAGCCAGACCGTATAGACTACCGCGTACACGAACGCGCCCAGGAAAAGGTGAAGGGTCGCCATGTAGTTGAGCTTATAGACCGATACGGCAGCCGAGACAGCAAGCAGGATGAGGGCCGCAATGGGCGCTACCGCGGGGGATGAGCTCAATGCCAGGGGCCTTCCGCTCGTCCTCTTCATGACCGAGTCTATGTCCCTGTCGAAATAGTGATTGAGCGCGCTGGCCGCCGCGGAGGCGGTCAAAGTGGCAAGCGCGAGGAAGGCTATCGTCGCCGGGGCCGCGTTGGAAGGGGCTGCCGCGAGGCCGACCAGCGCGCTCAGGGTTATGAGCCAGCAGATCCTGAGTTTGAAAAGCGGCAAATATTTAGCTATCGCCGTCATGGGTCCCTCCTTTGCCCAGGCTATGCATCAAGGCCTGAGTCCGGGCGCACCTTGTAAAGATGGGGCAGCTGCCCGGACTGCACGCCGGGCATGCTGCCGTATTATCCGTTTCTTCATGCAGCGGGTCAGAGAGTGTCCCTGCCTTTGTCAATCTACCCTCTTGCTATTTGCCGTAGCCGTACGGGTCCCAGTCATCGGGGATCCTGACCTCTCCGCCGTAGTTGCCCGGAGGAGGGGGCGAAGGGGCGTGCGTCCACTCGAGCGAGCGCGAGCCCCAGGGGTTCTGCGGAGCCTTCTTCCCCCAGAACGCGCCGTGTATCCAGGAGATAAGTACCACGATAGCGCCAAGGAGGATTATATACGAGCCGACGGTGGCCCACTGCTGCAGCGGCTCCATCTCCGGGAACTGCTGGTAGTCGTAGTAGCGTCTCGGCATGCCCTTGACGCCCATTATCATCGTGAGCATGAAGGTTATGTTCACGCCTATGAAGAAGAGGGCGAAACCTATCCTACCGAGCGTTTCACTGTACATGCGCCCGGTCATCTTGGGGAAGACATAGTAGGTGCCCCCTATTATGGCGGTCGTCATGGAGACGGCCATGACATAATGGAAGTGCCCCGGCATCCAGTATGTATCGGTGAGATGGACGTATATAGCCGACATGGCGTTAGGGATGCCCGTGAGGCCGCCTATGAGGAAGAGAAAGAGAAATCCGGCCGCGTAGAGCATGGGCGTGCCGTAATGTATGGAGCCCTTATAGAGCGTGCCCAGGAGCCCTATCATGAGGAGTCCCACGGGGATGCTTATTATGAGCGTGCTGAAGACCTGTATAAGCACCAGCCAGTTCGGTATGCCTGCAACATAGAGGTGGTGCGCCCAGACCAGGCCGGCGAGGGCGACCACGCCCATCACGCCGTAGTAGACCATCTTCTTGTAGTTGAAGATGGCGTTCCTGGAGAAGGTCGCGACTATCTCGTAGATAATCCCCATCGCCGGCAGGAATATGACGTAGACCGCCGGGTGCGAGTAGAACCAGAAGAGGTTCTCGTAGATGAGCGCGCTCCCGCCCGCGGCGGCGTCGAAGAAGTGAGTCCCCACGTACTTGTCCAGCGTGAGCATCGTTACTGCAACGCCGAGTATGGGAACGAAGATGAGCTGTATTATGAAGGCCGCGAGCGTGCACCAGATGAACATGTTGAGCTTGCCCCAGGTCATACCCGGCGCCCTCATGTATATGATGGTGGTGAGGAAGTTGACGCCTCCCGCAATCGATGAGAAGCCCATGAGAAGGACCGTGAAGGTGTAAAATGCCGTGTTGCCGCCTGTTATGATCGAATAGGGCGGGTACCCGGTCCACATTACGTCAGGCGGGTCGGGTATTACGAAGGTCAGGAGAGCCATGACTATGCCCATCCAGAAGAGCCAGAAGCTAAGGGCGTTTACCCTGGGGAAGGCCACGTCCTTCGCCCCTATCATGAGAGGGACGTAGTAGTTGGCGAAAAATCCGGTGAGGGCCGGTATCTGGTAGCCCAGTATCATGGCCGCGCCGTGGAAATAGAGCCAGACGTTGTAGGTATTGGGGTTTGCCGTGACCGTCGGCCCGAGGCTCGCGAGCTCCGTCCTCATGAGCATCGCCATTATGCCCGCGACGAAGAAGGCCGCGAACGCGCCTATCATATAAAGGACCGCTACCCTCTTGTGGTCCGTAGTGAAGATCCATTCCTTGAGGCTGAATTTCGAACTTGCCCCGACGGAGGTCTCCACCCTTTCAGTAACCATGGTTGAACTCATTTTAGCCTCCTAAGATTTTTTCGGGGTGTTGGCCTTCAGCCATTCCTCGAACTCGGCCTCGGGCATTACGATGACCTTGCCGTACATGCTCGAATGCAGCGTGCCGCAGTACTCGGCGCAGGTGATGACGTGCTCTCCGGCCTCCTTGCCGCTGAACCATAGATAGGTGTTCATCCCCGGAACGGCGTCCCACTTGACCCTGTAATCCGGTATGAAGAAGCTGTGCAGGACGTCCCTGCTCGTGAGGGATACCTTTATGGGCTTGCCCACCGGGACCCGAAGCTCGTTCGTGGCGGTGGCCCCTTCGGGGTATGTGATGTCCCAGCCCCACATGAAGCCCTCCACCTTGACCTCATACGCGCCCTCCGGCACTTCCCTCATCTTGTTCCATAGCTCGAAATTCTTTGCCGCGAGGAATATGTCATCGGCCATGAAGATGAAGGCCGGGATAAAGACCCAACCGGCTGAGGCAAGCTGGGTGAGCTTTACTCCTTTGCCCTCCTCGTCGCTCCGCCTCCGGCGGTACTTTATAAGAAGATAGACGGTGATCAGGGCGAAGATGACGCCTATGACGGTGATGTCGATCATGAGCTCCCGCCACAGGTGGTTCCAGCCCTCGGTTATGTCAGGCGCCCCGCCTGTGTTTTCGGCCAGAGCCGCGGCCGGGGCAAACAGGAGAGCGGCGAGCGTAAGCCGCATTAGCATTTTCATATATTCCGCTCCTTTCCTTTTTGTTTGGCGCGGCCCTACCAGAAATAGAGCTGCGAGACGACGAAGAACCAGACTATATCGACGAAGTGCCAGTAAACGGAGGCAGACTTGACGAAGGTATCGTTCACCTTGCCGGAGAGGGCCGGCAGGAGTATGCACAGGAACAACGCGAGCCCGACGAGCACGTGCGAGCCGTGGAAGCCTGTTATGGAGAAAAAGGCCGATGAGAAGACGTTGGTGCTGAAGAAAAAGCCCTCATGGTAGAGCTCGGTCCATTCGAAGATCGATATCCCCAGAAAGGTCGCGCCCAGGACCATCGTCACCATCAGCCAGAATATGAAGCCGCTCCTGTTATAGCGTTCCTCTTCGAGGTGGGTCTCCGCCATGTGTATCGTGAAGCTCGATGCTACGAGGATTATGGTCATTATGACGGGGACTGCTACGGATATCTCCGGTGTGCCCGCGGGCGGCCATACGGGGGCCGTCAGCCTGGTTACCCAGTACGCGACGAAGAAGCCCACGAAGAGCATCGCTTCAGCCAATATGAAGAACGGCATTGCCCAGAGGGAGAGCCCCATTCCGATACCGTGCTCGTCCTCCATGCCCTCCCTGACCCAGCCGACAATCGATATGAGCACCAGCGGCGCGCCCACGCCCATACACATGACCGCCGCGAGAGGCTTGTGATATACGAAGTAGAAGCCGAACGCCAGCGGGAGCAGGAAAAGTATGCCAACGCTGACCAGGAGCGGCCAGTAACTTGTGTGCCATTTCATCTCATGCGCATGCCCGTTCATCATTCACCTCCTGATTTATTTTCATTTTTTTAGGATAAATCGGGTCTGTTTAGTCCTTTTTATCTGCAAAAAAAATTCAACCTGATACCCGCTATATTTTCCGAGGAAAGGACCCCGGTGACCCCCTCCGCGCATCGCTTGAGCACGCCGTAAAGCTGGCAGGCGGCAGAATCCGGGCACTCGTCCGCGTTCCGTATGCACCTCGCCTCGACAGGGCCGTCTATCGCCTCCACAACGTGCAGGAGCGTTATCGCGCCCGGCTCCTTGGAGAGCATGAATCCGCCGTCCCTGCCCCTCGTGGACGTTATTATGCCCCTGGCCGCGAGCGTCCGGAAGAGCTTCGCGAGGTATTGCCTCGAGATGCCGGTCGCCCTCGATATCTCCTCTATTCCGGTAAAGTAGCTCGCCGGCCTGGAGGCCATATATACGAGGCCGGCTATCGCGTACTCGGAACCCTTGCTCAGCCTGAACAAAGAAGCTCCTTTTCCATTTGAGCCGGAGGGACCGGCCTGTGCGCTGTTTATCTATACAGAATTTTCCCTGATATAGCTGCAATGGCCGTGCCATTGAAAACAGGGCCTGTTTTCATCATGTTTTGAAAATTGAGATAGGCGTGAGGTGCGGCAGGTTTGCGAAGGCGACGTTTTGTTTTTACGGGATTCTATAGAAAATACGGGGGATTTACTTCTGTTTGTACAATCCTGCCGCATGCGTCAGGATTGTACGGGACTTAACCGCCCTTTTTAAGCCCGTAACGGGCTATCTTCCTCTGGAGGGTACGCCGGTCAATGCCGAGGGCGCGCGCCGAGCGGCTGACGTTCCAATTATTTGATGCAAGCGAGGCTGCCATGCACTCCCTTTCAGCCTCGTCCAGCGTGGATATATCCGCGCTTAAGGCCGCAGTGGCGTTCGGGTTCATGCACTTCGACAGGTGCGAAGCGGTTATCTCGTCCTCCGCGCTCATCACGGCTGCCCTCTCGATGAGGTGGCCCAGCTCCCTCACATTGCCCGGCCAGCTGTGGCGCGAGAGCAATTCAAGCGCGCCTGGGCCAAATCGAAAGCTCCTGCCCCGGCCTGAAGAGGCCCTTTTGAGGAAGTGCCCGGCGAGCGCCGGGATGTCTTCGGCCCTCGCGCGAAGCGGCGGCAGGTGCACCCTGCAAACGTTCAGCCTGTAGTAGAAGTCCAGCCTGAACCTGCCGGATGAGACCTCCTTCTCGATGTCCTTGTTGATAGCAGCGACTATCCTTACGTCAACGCTCTGCTCCCGGCTCGCGCCAAGGGGCCTGTATGTGCGGGTCTCGATGAATCGCAGCAGCATGGCCTGTACTGCGAGGTCCATGTCGCCTATCTCGTCTATGAACAAGGTACCCTTGTCAGCGGCACGCAGCAGGCCCTCCTTCAGATCTACGGCGCCGGTGAAAGCGCCCTTTACGTGGCCGAAGAGCTCGTTTTCAAGGAGGCCCGGCTTCAACGATGCGCAGTTTATGGCGATAAAGGGGCCGTCCTTCCTCGCGCCGTCGAAATGGAGCGCCCTTGCCACAAGCTCCTTGCCTGCCCCGCTCTCGCCTGAAATAAGCACGGGAAGGCTGGTGTCCTTGACTCGCCTTATGAACCGCACTACCTCTTTTATGCCCGGACTGCCGCCTATTATGCCCTGGTACGCCTCTGCCGGTTCGCCCAGCGCGTTATTATTGATGCTCCCGATGGCCGTCTCTATCTCGTCTATGCCGCACGGCTTGGTGAGATAGTTGTACCCGCCGAGCTTCATCGTGGCAACTGCGTCCGCTATGGAGCCGTAGCCCGTAAGGATGATGCAGGCCAGCTCAGGCTGGAGCTTCTTCAACGCCTTCAGCGCCTCGAAGCCGTTCATGCCGGGCATCATCATGTCTATAATGGCGGCGTCGAATGGCGACATCGATGCAAGGGCGAGCGCCTCGTGCCCGTCTGCCGCGGGCTTTACATCGTGCCCGCGCGCGCTCAAGGCCCTGCAGAGGGTCTTGCGGAATATGCCGTCATCGTCAAGGACGAGTATGCGCGCCATCGCCCCCCCTTTCCCGCACAGGCAGCAGAAGCTCAACCCTCGTCTGCCCCGGCGTGCTCTCTATCCTTATCTCGCCCTTAAGATCGCGCATAATCCCGTAACTTACCGATAGCCCCAGGCCCGTGCCCTTGCCAACCGGCTTTGTGGTGAAGAACGGCTCGAAGACCCTCTTCATAAGCTCCCTGGGTATGCCCGGGCCGTTGTCCTCTACCGTGACATTTACGAAACCGTTCGCGGCTGATGTCGAGATATCTATACGCCCCCTGCCGCTGCCCTCAAGCGCATCTAAGGCGTTCTTCAGGATATTGAAGAGCACCTGCCTGAAACGGTCAGGGTCTGTCTCTACCTGAGGAAGCGACAAGTCAAGAGACGGCCTTATCTCGATGGCCTCCCCGTACTTTCCCTTTCTAAGAAGTTCGATGGTCTTTAAGACGAGCGAGTTCATATCGACCGGTTCCTTCCTTACGAAGCCGCTCTTCGAGAAGCCCAGGAGGTCGTTGATTATGCCCTTGCACCTTTCTATCTCTCCCCTCATGTCGGAGAGGTACTCGCGCACTATCTCGCCGGTAACGGATTCAGGCTCCTTTATCGCGCGCTCTATCTCGGCGGATAATATCGATATGGTCCCGAGCGGCGTATTGAGCTCGTGCGCTATGCCTGCCGCAAGCTGGCCTATGGCGGCCATCTTCTCGACCTTCTCCATCAACTCTTCATGCTTTATCTTGATGAGGCCCTTGCCCGTGACGTCCATTATTATCTCAAGCACGCTTCCCGGGCGGCTCTCGTTGTCGAGCACTGGGATGGCGATGACCTCGAGGTCCTTAGGCGCGCCTTCGGCCTCGAACGAGAACTCATAATGGGTCGGAGCCGCAAGCTCTATGGCCCTGCCGGTCGGGCATATATGGCAGAACTCAGTCCCGTGCTGCGCGACCCTGTAGCAGGCACGCCTCCGGCCCACGCCGGGCCCGAACAAGAGGGCAGCCCTCCGGTTCATCCACTGTATGCGATGGCTGCAGTCCAAGTAAAGGACTGCGGCGTCCAGGCTATCGAGGATCTGCTCAATCTTCATGATTTGAAATTATACTCTGAAAAAATGCCGATTCACAAGAAAGTTTAGGTCCCTTATTGAATTATCATCCCGGGCGTATAAGCTTAATATATGACTTCAAGGAGGTAATCTTATGGCTTATCTGCTTTTCGAGCATGAAATCCAGGACTTCAGCGTTTGGAAGCCTGTCTATGATGCGCACGAGCCGGCAAGGAAAAGAGCGGGTCTAAAAGAGGTGTTGCTCCTCCAGGGCGCTGAAAACCAGAAATTTGTAGTTCTGCTCTTCGAGGTGCAGGACATCGGAAAGGCGCGGGACTTTCTTGCTTCCGATGACCTCAGGGACGCCATGAAGAGGGCCGGCGTAGTCAGCAAGCCTGTGATCAATTTTCTGGAGAAGGCGGCTTTGCGGAAGGCGGCCTGAGCAGGCCCGTCAGGTTCAAAGGAGAGCGCGCTTGAGCCTGTCGACGGTTTCGTTTACGCGCCTTAGCTCCGGGCTCGTTTTGGATGACGAGCTGCCGAGGAACTCATTGTAGTGCTCAAGGGCCTCTTTGGGCTGCCCTGCTTTCATGTACGCGTCGGCGATCCTGAGGTGCGCCTCATTGTCAAAAGGGTTGAGGCGTATGGCGATCCTGTACTCCCTTATCGCGTCCTCGTGCTTCTCCATGTTCAGGTACGCGTTCCCGAGCAGGAAGTGCGTATCTGCCTTGTCAGCTTTTATCTCTAAAACTGCCTTAAATTCTTCGGCGGCCCTTTCGTTCATGCCTTTCTTGAGCAAGACGACGCCAAGGTTATGGCGCGCCTCGTCGGAACGGGGATCGAGTTTGATTGCCGACTTGTACTCGTCTTCGGCAAGGTCAAGCCTGCCTGCGAGGTAATGGACATTGCCGAGGTTATTGTGGCCGAGCACGTAATCGGGCCTGAGCCTCAGAGCGGTCATGTACTCTTTTTCCGCTATGTCGAGCTTCCCCGCGCCGAGAAAGATGTTGCCGATGTGATTATGCGCTTCCACGTGTTCCGGGTCGAGACTCAATACCTGCCAGAACTCGTTCAACGCCTCGTTGTTCATCGAGAGCGCGCTGTATGCCCTGCCGAGGTTGTAGTGCGCGTTCACATCAGAGGGTTTTATCCTGAGCGCTGCCCTGTACTCCTCCATCGCAAGCCCTGAAAGGCCGTTGTCGAGGTAGAGGTTGCCGAGGTTCGTATGAGGGGCCGCGTAGTCAGGGTCGAGCGCGATCGCCTTTTTGTATTCCCTTACCGCGTCGTCTCCCCTGCCCGCGTCCTTGTAGAGCTTGCCGAGGTCGAAATGCACGCTCGCCCTCGCCGGGCTCTTTCGGACGATGTCCTCGTAGAGCTTCACGGGCTCTTTCCAGAGGAGGTTCCTATCGTGGCCGGCAGCGCCGAGCGCGGCTACGATCGCGAGCGCGATAAAGGCAAAGGCCTTTGAAGCGGCTGACACCTTCCTTTGCACGAAATCAGCGGCAAATAGAAATACGGCGGATATCGAGAGCGCCGCGCCCGCCAGCGGCAGGTAGAGCCTGTGCTCGAAGATGACGTCCCTTATGGGAATGACGGACGATTCGACAGATAAGGCGACGAAAAACCAGAGCACGCCCGCGCCCGCGAGCATGCCATACGCGTTCCCGGCCTTGCGGGAGCGGAAAAAGATATAGACGGCTGAACTGAAGATAGACAGGAGGAAGATGAAGGAAGCAATCACTGCAGGCTCGAAGACGCTCCGCGAGACCCTGTAATCATAGATAAGGTTCTGGCCAGCGGGCAGGAGAGTGAGCTTTATGTAGGTCGTGATAACCCGGAACTGGGTGAGGAGATATTCGTACCTCGAAAAGTTCAGCAGCTCATCGAGCTGCGCCCTTCTTATCTTCTCGTCTATGCCGGAAGCGGCGGCCCCGGGGAAAAGGATGGCGAGCGGTATTATCAGGAGCGTAAGGAGAAAGGGAGCAAGGCCCAACGCCCTCTCTCGCGGCTTCACATTGAAGAACGCGAGGTCGTAGAAGAGGATGACGAACGGGAGCGTGAAGCTTATCTCCTTTGTCTTCATGGCGAATATGGCTGAGACGAGCGAGAGGGCATAGACGCCGTAGCCGCCCTTTGACTCGGATTGTCCGACCCGCCATTTGATAAAGAGCGCCAGCGAGAGGAGATAAAAGAGCGCGGCAAGGGAGGCGAACCGCTGGGTTATGTAAGTTATCGACTCAGTCTGAACCGGGTGCAGGGCGAAGATAAAGACAGAGAGCGCGCCTGCGAAGAAGGGCAGGTTGGGCCGCGCTGCGGCTGATTCCTTCAGGACAGGCGTCCTGAATGTAAGCGCAACAAGAGCATAGACGAGTATTGAATTGAATATGTGTATGACTATGTTTACGAGGTGATAGCCGAACGGGTTCAGCCCGCCCAGGGTGTAGTTGAGGGCGAACGAGAGGTACGCGACATACCGCGTCCCGGACGGAGGCCACAGGCCGGAGAGCCCCCGAATCTCCCCGTTCTCGACGATGTACATCCTGTCGTCAAAGACAAACGGCGCATGGAGGATATTCGAGTACACGGCGAATACCGCAGCCGCGAGGAGGAGGATTAGTAAGGGGGTCTTATATTTGGTGATGGATGATTTCATACTTTAAAAGATGGCACGCCGAACGCCCCCTCTTTTTTAAGAGGGGTCAGGGGAGATTATGGTTTTGTCATTGCGAGCGAAGCAATCTCAGGTCTTCAGGATATTTCGTGAGATTGCTTCGTCGCGTTAACGCTCCTCGCAATGACATTCATAATCCCCCTCAGTCCCCCTTTAGAAAAGGGGGATGCAGATTCTCAGGTGCCTTCTATCCCGGGGATTATAAACCGGGGGGCGTGGATTTTACAAATGGTTTGGGAGGGAGAAAGATTGTTGGGTTACGCTGCGCTAATCCAACCTACAGACTAAAATTAAAAAAAGCGCCAAATGGCGTTTTTTTGATTTTGATGTCCCCACGGGGATTCGAAGGTTACTTATCCATGATGGAGATGCCGATTTCAATACGATTTGGTGGGCGGTGCCCACCCTACCTTACTTATTATGAGCCTGCTACTGTTAGTATTCGGTTATAATCCGTAATACTTTCCTATCACTTGAGCAAGAAGACTTCCTGCAGCTTCTAAACCGATATTCCAACTTCCGTCTGCTGCTTTATGTATCATTTTGGAAACCCAAGCAGATACTTTTGGGCCAAATGTTTTAGTATTCTCTGAAATATTTTGACGGCAAGACCCCGCCCTCAAAGGAACAGGAAGTTGGTCCCCTTCTTCAATATATCCGATGCTCCGTAATGAGCGATATATAGGCCGCATTCCTTTCGGTGAATTCAAAAAGGTCTACCGGGGCGGCACAAAGAAACGCGAAAAACAATCAGAGTATCTCAAAATCGTCCGTGAAGATTTGAGGATTATTGAGCAGCCCCTTTGGGAAAAGACCCAAGAGCGAATCAAGGCAACGAGGGAAAAATATATCAGGGATACTGACGGCGCTCTCTGGGGCAAGCCTGATAATGGAAGGCATAGCAACTATCTCCTGAGTGGTTTTGTGATACACTTTTGCGGAGGAACCATGGTAGTGACTACCACCTTTTCTGGCTCATCACGAGGCAAAAGAAAGAAAGAACACAAATATGTCTGCTCATACAACCATAATCGCGGCGAATCCGTATGTTCGCATAGATTAAAGATAAGGCTTGCTGAATTAGATACCATGGTGCTGGATGCGATAAGGGATACCGTCCTCAATCCTGAGAATATTCGTTATGTAATTAAAAAGGCGATGGAAGAGGTGGCCCGGCTCCAGATGGAGAACCCCGACCGGGGGGAGAACCTAAAAGAAGAGCTGAGGAAGACGGAGCAGGAACAAAGAAATCTCGTATCCGCCATAGCCTCAGGGAATGCCCCCAAAATTATCTTACAGGAGATTAAGGCCAAGGAATCGAAGATAGAGGCCTTGAAAACGGAGGTAGCCCGATATACGGCTCCGGCTCAGATGAGTGATTTGGATTTTGAGAAGTTGGAGAGAGACCTTGCTGGACGGCTGGAGAAGTTTACGGAGCTAATTAATTCAGATATCCCGGTTGCCCGGCAGGCTTTAAGGAAGTTGTTCAAGAAACCTTTGGTTCTGAAACCTACAGCAGATGGAGGCTATATTCTTGAAGGCAGTACATCTTTAGGAGCATTATTTCCTGCCAACATAAACTTGGCGTCCCCACGGGGATTCGAACCCCGGTCGCCGCCGTGAAAGTCCAAAAGGACGAAAAATCGTAACGCCTTGATTCGCGGCTGGTTTTCCCGTTTTGCCTTTAAAGACGCGGCGTTATGCGCGCTCTAATGCTTTTGTCCGTTTATGGATTTTATGTCCGTTTCGGTCGTTTTTAGCACAAAAAAAGCACAATTCCAGCACAGTGATCTGGGGTGAACCCCTCTGCTGAGGCAATTGGCTAAAATTGGACAATTGTCCAATTCGATAATCCTTCTTCGTTCAGAAGTTGAGTCAGTGCACGCCGATTCTAAGGATTCAGAGCCTGTCGCCTCTTTCCACGTCATCGTCGACCCACACCATGCCCTTGCGCCCGGGAACGGTCCTAGGCTTTCCGGCTCGATAGTTAGGGCAATCCTGCGGTCCGTAGCAGTGGGTTTCCTCCCTCCACCTTGTGCTCGTGGACGGGTTCCAGTGGTCGACTATGACCTGGGTGGCCATAACGGCGCCCCAGGGGCACTGAGTGCATTTTGATTCGTATGTGCGATGGTCGAGCCTACCGTGTCCCCTTTCCCTGTAGACGGTCAGGGGTGGGGCGATACCGCCTTTAATATCAGCCGGACGGTCCTCGGCAGAGTCGCCGCGGCTGATAATCTTCAAGCCGCTTACCTTGTAAATGTCAGCCCATTCCTTCTCCGGCATCTCGATGGGCAGGGCCTCGCCTGAGACGCAGTAGCCGATATGGAAGCGATTCTTTTCATGTGTCTTCTGTCCGACCACCACGCGAAGACCGTTCCACTCCTTGCCGTCCACCACGGCGTCCATGACGAGCGTGTACCCGAGATAGGCATGGCTTATCTGGTCAAAGGATCGGATGAGCCTTATCCTCGGCTTAACGGAGGTTATGGTTCCTTCGAATCCGGTTTTGTTCGACATGAGTGTGATTGTTTTGGCGAGGATTCGTGGTAACTCAATTGCTTATTCTGAAAGGATCTTCTTGACCTTCTCCTCAAGGCGAGGGAGCTTATTCTTCAATATGTCCCAGATGATGTTCACGTCTATCCCGAAATACTCGTGGATGAGGATGTCCCTGAGACCGGCTATCTTCTTCCATTCAACATCGGGATAACGGGAGCGTATCTCGTCAGGGACCTTCTTTACGGCCTCGCCGATTACCTCGAGGTTTCTTACAACGGCATCCAGCGTCTTTGTGTCATCCTTGAACTCGTCCAGGGTCAATCCAGAAGTGTAATCACGGATTCTTGAGGAGGCTTCGAGAATATCGTCGAGGTAAACCTTATAGTCCCGGGGCATGGACTACCTCTTTCAAGATTGCCGAGCGGAGCCTCGGCTTCAAGGTGTCTTCGAGGACGAGGTCAACCCGGCACTCGAAGAGTCCTTCGAGGAACTCCTTGAGCCCCATGTAGGCGTCAAAGGTCTTTTCATCGAGCTCCACGAGAAAGTCGAGGTCGCTCGTCTCTCCTTCCTCCCCCCTGGCGCAGGAGCCGAAAAGGCCGATGCTCCTTACGCCAAAACGCTTTATTGCCTCCCGGTTTTCCTCGAGGGTTTTTATGACTTTGTCTCGTCTCATGAGGTGCTTCCTTTGTAAAGTCTTGGCCTTATGAATACCTTTATAGCTTAATCCAGCACCAGTTGCAAGCGACACAATGCGGACAATGCCGCCCACTGTACATACAAACTGTTTTATAACAAAATTGCGACAAAATTATTTCTTTGTTTTCTTTTTATACGCGATACATCTCATAAGAAGCGGGTCTTCTGCTTTGTTTGCATCGTTATCAAATTTTATACCAACAGCTTTAAAAGTCCCAATCGGAACCACCCATCTAACAGTGCCAGAGATGTCTTCTACTGCCGTGAGCTTCCCATTTCTCAAGTAGGAGATCTTTACAGAGACCTTCTGATTTTTTCTCAGCATATAGTTCAGGTAAATCCCTATCCCGCCTCTGCTGATATTCGTAAGCACGGCTTTTATCCACTTTCTTCGATTCAGGGGTCTTATCCTGATTTCGCCAAGGAGTGCATATCTTTTAAATTTTCTTTTTGTCATTCAGCTCTCCCAAGATTATTAGAGTCGTTGTTTTAATAACAAGAGATATCCAGGGACAATTCTTTCCCCAAAAAAAGCTCGATACCAGCTTCGGGAGCAGGCCTGGCTATCAGATATCCTTGAATCATGTCACAATGCAAACTTCTCAATAGCTTGAATTGTTCAATTGTCTCGACTCCTTCGGCTATCACACTCATTTTCATGCTATGACCGATCCTTATGATCGTCGTTGCAAGGGCCATATCGTTCTCATCCGTGGTGATGCTTCGTACAAAAGACTGGGCTATCTTAATCTTGTCTATCGGCATTCTTTTCAGATATTCGAGAGAAGAGTATCCGGTACCGAAATCGTCAATCGCAAGCCTAACGCCAATCGCCTTTAGTTTATTGAGTATTCCGATTACCGACTCCGCATCCTCCATTATGATGCTTTCCGTGAGTTCAAGCTCCAGGAATTCTGGGCTCAATCCGGTCTCATCAAGTACCTTCATAATATTACCTAAAAAATTGGTCTGTTTAAATTGGCGCATCGAGATGTTGACCGCAATTACCAAGGGTTTTAGACCCATGCTCTGCCAGGCTTTGTTTTGCCTGCAAGCAGCATGGAGCACCCACTCGCCTATAGGTATGATCAACCCGGTATCCTCGGCAACAGGAATGAACTCGCTTGGCGAAATGATACCCAATTCTGGATTTTGCCATCTTAAAAGGGCTTCCATACCTATGACTTCGCCGGTCTTTATGTCTACCTCTGGCTGGTAATAAAGCAAAAACTCCTCTCTTTCGACCGCACGGCGAAGCCTTCTTTCGAGCTCAAGCCTTTTGAATGCTTTTTCATTCATCGCGGGGGTAAAAAACTTGTAATTGTTTCGACCTTCTGCCTTTGCCTGGTACATGGCGATATCGGCATTTTTAAGCAGTGTCTCGACATCTTCTCCATCGTCCGGGTAGATGCTTATCCCCAAGCTGGCCGTCATTGTTATTTCACGGCCATCAATGGTGAAGCTCGAATCCAGCGCTGAAAAAATCTTTTTAACCACTTTAGTGACATTATCTATTTTGCCCACATCCTGCAGGAGAATTATGAATTCGTCCCCTCCTTGACGCGCAACTGTATCGCCGCTTCGTAGACTCTTTTCAAGCCGTTCCGCCATTTCTTTTAGAATTTCATCTCCTGCCGGATGGCCGAGGGTGTCATTGACGACTTTAAAGCCGTCGAAATCAAGATAAATAACGGCAGCTTCCTTTCCGTGCCAGCGTCCTCTGGCCAATATTTGATTCAGACGGTCTGCAAGAAGCAGGCGATTCGGCAATTCGGTCAGGGGGTCATGATAAGCCATATGCCTGATCGTCTCTTCAGCTCTTTTTCGTTCTTCAATTTCCCCGGCCAGCTCCTTTGTCCTTTCCTGAACTTTTCCTTCAAGCTCTTTAGAAAAACCCTGGAGCTTTCCAGCCATCCTGTTGAACTCGTCCGCAAGCGCGTTTATCTCAAGAGCACTATGACCATCAACCTGAACGCTTCGGTCTCCTTCTCCTATTGCTTGAGCTGTCCTTTGAAAGCGCCGCATAGGTTTTACGATTACGCGCATAATGAATATTATGCTGAAAATAATTGTTGCTCCCAGTATAGCCGCTCCAATCATGATCAGATGCATCGCGCTCGTAACCAGCTCATTGTCATATTTCTGGAGAGGGATTTTTATGGAAATAGCGCCTAATACTTCCCCTGTTTCCACAATATGACATTTTTTGCATATTTCTTTTGCAAATACAGGCTTTACAAACCTTGCGGTCCTTTTCCACCCGTCTCTCTCTATGTTTTTCACCTTGACACCGTCGAGTGCGGTTCTATCAAAATCATCTTGAGCCATTTCATCCTCATCTATGCCGAACTGCATGTCAATCGGACGGCCGTGTATTATCCTTATCTCCTCCATGCCGCTCAGGGCAGCGAGCCTCTTTACAACAGATCTGTTTCCTTCTCTATCACCTCCCAGGCTCATTGAGGTATACAATGCCTCAAAGGCCATTGCGGCAGAAAACTCAGCCTCGTCTATTCCCCGGTTTGCGATTAGCTTGCTGTTATGAAATACGGAATAAAAAATGACCGCACCTATCCCGATGATCATGAAACAGGTAACCCATAAAAGGAGCTTATGTGATAGCCTGAGACCCATGAAACCCCGGCTTTGAGTTGATAACGCTGTCTAACTCAGGTCCAAATGATTTGAAATGTTTGTGTTCTTGAAGGTATTCGCAAGACGAGTATCAAAGGTGGGTAGAAAAACTATATCATGTTTCATTCAATATGGCCAACCGGGAGCGAATGGCAAAAAAAAATCAAAAATCTGCGAGGGTCCATTTTATGAAGATGAGAACCATTCCTGCCGTGTATTGTGCTCTTTAATTTTTTTTTTTTCTTGCATACCCAAAAACTTGGTGTATATTCTTTTGTGCAAGGGACTCACGGATTAACAGTTTGAGCCAACTCGATCATCTGCGAATCACTTCATGTTTGCATCTTGAATACATCAGTTGAGTCCCTTGCTTAAATTATTTCAAGTTTTTTTTAAACCCGCCGAAATAATCCTATAATAGTCAAGTATCCTACTATGTTTCCTGTAATTTTCCCGATGTTTCTCCCTACGCTTCAAAATAGGAGTCCTGGCTTTTATGAAAGAGCTGGATCAAATACTTTCTCGAATTGTGTCAATTCGCCGGGAAAAAGGATATATTCAGGCGGATTTGGCAGAGAATCTTGGCATTGAAAGGTCTACCTACGCCCGTAAGGAAAAAGGGCATATACCGCTTACTGTGAAGGATTTGCTATTAATAATGCAAGTTTTAGACATCAGACCTGATGCCCTCTTCAGGTCTATTTACCAAAGTAATAGAAAACCTTAATGAGCTTCCTTGAGCCCATGTTCCCTCATTTTGTTTTGTAAGGTGTTCCTGTGAAACCCCATTTTTTTTGAAGCTTCAGTCCTGTTCCAGTTAGTCTCCTGCAGAACCTTTATCAGGTACTCCTTTTCAAAGGCTTTCATGACCTCCTCATATGTGCCAGCAGGCTCGTTTACATTTGACTTGAAAAGTGTTTCAGGCAAAAAATCTTCATCTATTTTGCTACCCTCAGTCGCCAAGACGACCAGCATCTCCGAGAGGTTTTGCAGCTCGCGCACATTCCCAAACCATGAATGCTTTGTCAATACGTCCATTGCCTTATCGGTGATCCCGGCAATTCTCTTGTTGTATTTTTTGCCGTATTCCGAAATATAGTGCCGGACAAGTAAAGGGATGTCTTCCCTTCTTTCTCTCAGTGGCGGAATCTCTATCGGCAGGACGTTCAGCCTGTAGTAAAGGTCCTCCCTGAAACGGCATTCCTTTACCTCATTAAGCAGATTGACATTGGCAGCGGCTATGAATCTCACGTCTACTTTGACTGAAATGAGAGAGCCCACCGGCTCAAAAGACCTTTCCTGTATAACCCGAAGTAGCTTGACTTGCAGATGCTGGGGAAGGGTTGCTATTTCATCGAGGAATATGGTTCCATCATTGGCGTATTCCAATTTACCCATCGCCTTCTGGTTCGCGCCAGTAAAAGAGCCCTTCTCATGGCCAAACAGCTCTCTTTCCATTAAGTCAGAAGGGATTGCGCCGCAATTGATGGCAACGAAAGGCTTTTGCGAGCGCGTACTGGTTTGATGTATCGCCTGGGCTACGAGCTCCTTACCGGTTCCGGTTTCTCCTGTTAAAAGCACAGTTGTTGATGTTTTTGAAATAGCCTCAATATATTGAAAGATATGTTTCATCTTCTGGGACTCGGTTATTATCCCGTACTGATGCATCGCACACCTATTTATTTGGCCGTTAAAACACAGGCTCATGCCTGGTGATGGAGCGGCTGGGACCTAAGCCGAAGGCTTGTGTCTCAAGAAACCGCCGGCTCCTGCCGGCGGAGATTCACTTTGTAGGGGCTAAGATATAACAACTATAACCAATTCTGTTGTGTATTACAAGCACAATGTAACTTTTCCTGTTTAATGGCGATACTACTTGTTTTTTTCAAATGGCCCGGACTGCAAATAAGTCGGGGCTCATTATCAGAGACCTTCTCACATGCCTCCTTCAAAGGCGGCAGGAAGAGAGATTCTGAAGAGTGCTCCCCCTCCGGGTATGTTCCTGGCCTCGATGGAGCCGCAGCACTCTTTCACTATGCTATGGGCGATGGAAAGCCCAAGTCCTATATTAACCCCTCCTCCCTTGGTCTTTGTGGTAAAGAAGGGGTCGAAGATTCTGTCTATACTAGTGGTCGGTATGCCCGGTCCAGTGTCCCTTATCTCTATTAGTGTTAGGGTACCTCCTTCCCCCATTTCCGTTTTCGTCGTTATGTGGATTTTCCCTATCCCCTCCATGGCATCCTTCGCGTTCTTGAGGATGTTGAGGAAGACCTCCATGAGCTGGCCTTTGTTACCCACTACCTTCGGGAGCTCCGGGTCAAAAGCGGTACTTATCTCCAATGAACAGGCCTTGAACTCGGATATGAAAAGAGAGAGCGTTGCCTTTATGGCGAGGTTCACGCAAAAGGGCTCCGCCTTCCCCTTGAAGGGCCTTGCGTAAGTGAGCATGTCGAGAATGATGTACTTGCTCCTTACTGCGGCGTCCCTTGCCTTCTCGAGGAGAAAATAGTTCGGGTCGTCCTTGCTTAACCTTTTGAGGAGCACCTCCGTTATGGAGAGAATGCCGGCCAGAGGACTGTTGAGCTCGTGGGCTATCCCCGCACCCATCTCACCCAATGATACGAGTTTCGCGGACTGGATGATCTTTTGTTCGGATTCCTGGAGCTTGCTATATGCCTCCTTGAGCTCCCTAGTCCGCTCCTCTACGAGCGTTTCGAGTTCATCATTCAAAACTTCGGTTTTCCTCAGGGCGGTGGCGAGCCTGTTCTTGTTCTCCCAGTCAAAGATTCTCAGTATCCCAATGATGCACCAGCCCACAACTAAAGCTATCCCAGCCCGGGAAAACTGGACGGGCAGTCCGGTTGCGGAGAGGAACGATTCATTGGTGGGAAGCCATTCGGAGGTAAAAAGATTCAACTTCGGCGCCACGAGCCCGCCGAGGATGCTGTACGCGATCAGGAAGGTACCGGATAGATAGAAAGAGAGTCCCGTTCCGAGGGGCTTGAGCGTCTCCCTATTTGAGCGGTAATAGAGAATAAAGCACAGGCCGGAAAGGAAAGCGCCAGGGAAACCGAAAAGATGCCTTGTCCATACGCCCCCGGCCATCCAAAAGTCCCCGGAAAAGACGCTTACCGCGAGTACAAGACACACAATGAGAGGGGTTATCCACCAGGCAGAAGTCTTGATCTGCGTCCAAAAACCGCGCTCTTCCCTGACGACGGCAAAAAACCTCCGGCCAAACTCGAATATGAAGAGGTACGAGACCACGAGGAAGGACAGTCGGATGAGGTCCAGGGCCCTGCTGCGGCCCTTAATAATGGCCCACATGTCGAGACATTCGTTAGCGCCATGGATGAGCCCGAACCACGCAAGGAGCCAGAGGATGCCACCCAATCTGAACTGGCTGCTGTCATCCTTCGGTTGGAGGAGTATAGCAAGACCCATGAAGACGAAGGAAAGTCCATAGACGAAGAAGACCACGTCCATGTTGGCCTGAAACCACAACTTCGTTCCTTCCATGCCATGCCCTCAACAGATAAAAACGTTTACATGGGAAGAACTATTCGTGATGAGTAGGATCTCAGAGAAGGTTCTCTGGCTGGGATTTAATACGAGCTTGTTATTTAAGGAATCTCTGATTTATTCCTCTCCGGCCTTATGATAATTTATATGCATCAAGCAGCCCGGAGGTTGACCGAATGCGCCAGAAGACTTTCGCCGAATGTTCCTTTGAGCATTA
>Ga0209751_10000272_pt1 | contig 55644 bp, 66 predicted proteins | sample RifCSP13_1_FD_184019 | JGI IMG/M metagenome (GOLD analysis project Ga0209751, IMG submission 184019) | Soil microbial communities from Rifle, Colorado - Rifle CSP2_sed 13_1 (SPAdes) (version 2) | ecosystem: Environmental > Terrestrial > Deep subsurface > Rock core/Sediment | place: Rifle...
TGCCTTTTGAACCATCCACTCTTAATTTTGCAAGTTCGCTTCTACTTTCTTGAATTTTACTTTTAAGATCTTTTTCATTTAATTCTCTTATTGTTTTCATACTTAATCGAGTCATTACAATAACTTGGCCTCCTCTTCTTCTAGCGTTTCAAGTTCTTTCATTTTTTCTTCTTCTATTGCAATTTGTTCCGACTCTGTTCTCGCTTTACGCTCAACCTCTGTTTCATCTCTCATCTTTCCAGTGTCTACATCTTTGACTTGTTTTGCTTTCTTTGGTTTTTGAGTTTTTAATTCAAACTCTGGAATATATTTTTCATTTCTTGCAATTCTTATTCTAATTCCAATTAACCCCATTGCAGTTTTTACATGTGCAATGTCCTCATCTACAATTACTTCTGCATGATGTCCTGCTCTTGGTAGAATTCCAGCCGTATGTTTTTCAAATGCAGATCTGTCTCCTCGTAATTTTCCTGAAATTGTTATTTGAACCCCCATTGCACCATTTTCCATGATTTGTTTTAATGTCCACATAGTAGCTCTTCTAAATGCTGTACCGCGTTCTAAGTGCGATGCCATTCTATTACACATTACACTTGGTGAAAGTTCGGGTTTCTCAATTTCTACTACTGATATCTGTGGATTTTTTAATTTAAAATCTGTTGCAAGTTTGTCTGTTAATTCTCTGATTCCAGAACCTTTTCTTCCAATAACTATGCCAGGTCGTGTTACATGAAGTGCAACTCTTGTTCCCATGGGTGTTTTTGAAATCTCTGCATGTGAAAATCCTGCATCTTTAATTGCAATTCTCAGATAATCTTTGAGAAGCATCATGTTGTAATTATCTTTGATTACATTTTTTACTGCTGACATGTTATATCTCCTGTGCCACCAATTCTACATGTGTCAACACATTATTTTTTGGAGTAGCTCTTCCCATTGCTCTTGGTATGAATCTTTTTACAATAACTCCTTTGTGTACTGTAGCATTTACAATTCTTAATCTATCTAAATCCATTCCCTTGTATTCTGCATTTGATTCCAAGTTATCTAATACCTTGATGAATTCTTTAACTGTTTTTTGTGGATAACGTCCTGACATCATTCCAGGATCTGATCTGTGTCCAACTTGATTGTTGAATCTTCTAAATGCAATTGCTCTTTCTTTGTTGACTACTGCTTGCAAGTAATCTCGTGCTCTTTCAATTGAAAGTCCTTTTATTGCAACAGCTACTTCACGAGCATGTTTGTGTGAAATGTCTTTCTCTCTAAGTGAAGAGCGAACGTGCTTTGTTGCATCAAAATTTTGAAATGCGTATTTGAATCTGCCCATAACAATCACTTTAGTGGTACGTAGAGACTAGATCTTGATGCTCCGACACCCGGTGCACCATGTGAGACTCTTTTGTTTGTAATTACATATTCGCCCAGATAATGCCCAATCATTTCAGTCTTTATTAGAACTGGAGTGAATTCCTTTCCTGAGAAAACATTGACTGTAACGCCTACCATGTATGGCAGAATAATTAAATCTCTAGAATGAGTTTTGATAGGATTCTTTACCTTTCCTGCTTTTGCAGATTTTATCTCCTCAATCAGCTTTCTCTTATCGTCTGTAATTCCCCTGGTGAGTGATCGTCTTTGTCTTGAATTGAATATTTGGAATAATTTCTCTAATGACATGTTGTCTAGCTCTTCTTTTGGCAATCCACGATATAGAAATTCTTTGACCATCTTATTTCTCCTCTGTTAGTATTGATGAAGTTTCATTGTCCATATTATAGCATTCCTATCTTTGTGGCTAAATCTCTGGCTTTTTCTGTAGTTTCAAATTGAACAAATGCTTTTTTACCATAAATTGTTCTTGCTGTGTTTACATTGGTAACTTTTTGATTGTATAGTGCACCTACAGCTTCTATTATCTGTGGTTTACTTGCTGATTTATCTACAATAAAACAAATTTTACTTTCATTTTCAATCATGGCAAATGTTTTTTCAGTGATATATGGTTTCAAAATGATTTTGCTTGCTTGATCTACGTTCATCGTGTTTTCACCATTAATTCTAGATGTGTTGATTTTATTTTTGCAATTTCTTCTATTGCTGCTTTTGAATACACTGTTAATCTAATAGGATCAGAACCTGGTGCTAGATCTAATATGCTCAAGTCTTTGACTGCTCTTACTTCCACTCCTGGTAGTGCACCACATGCTTTGCTCATTTTTGATGAATCTTTTATCACAAACAACACGCTCTTTCCAACTTTTTTACTTCTCCCTCTAAGTGAAGCTTTTCCGGTACGTGGTTTTCTTGCTTGTAGTCTTTCGACATCTTTCATTAATTTTAGATCTTCTAATACTTTAGAAATCTGGCTTGCTTTTGAAATAGATTCTATCTCGTTTGATACTATGATTGGAAATGATTCAATGCCTTCTACTTTATGACCTCTTGATTGCACCAAATCTTTTGATGCTGTTGCAGCTATTGCAGAACACAATGCCAACTTGTTTTCTTTTTTATTTAATTTCTTGAAAATTACCTTGTCTACAATTGGAGGATGAGCTTGTCTTCCACCTCTTACTGATGCAACACCACCAGCTTGCCCCTGTCTTCCGCCACCACCACCTTTCATTTTTGCAATACGTGCTGTATGCTGTCCTGTTGGGGGATCGTTTGATCTTGCTACGACATCCATACCTGCAGTTGGATGTCTTCCTTGTGGTTGGAATTTGTGAGAAGTTAGATTTGTAAATGCTTTGTGAATTAACTCTGCTCTAAACGGAGTTGAAAATATTAGTGGTAATTCCACTTCCCCATCTTTAGTTCCTGTTATTGTAAATGCTGTTGTTTTCATTATATTACTACCTCTAAAATATTTGGCTTGGTGATTTTTACTGGTGCATTTCTAATTTGGCTTCTTAGTTTGATTAATCTTCTATATGTTCCTGGTACTGAACCTTTTAGAATAATGAAATCTCCTTTTACTAAACCAAAATGTTTGTAACCCCCGTCTGGATTTATTTTTATGCGATTATTTTCTGTATTGCCCATCATCATAATTCTTTTATCATATTCTGTTCTTTGATGGAATCCCATCTGCCCTGCTCTTGGAACTGAATACATGACGTTTGATGGTGAAATTGGACCTAGTGAAGCAACTTCTCTTACTGTTTTTCTTGATTTGTGTTGTTTTTTCTTTACTCCAAATCTTTGTATGACTCCTTGCCATCCTTTTCCTTTTGTAATTGCTGCAACATCAATGGTTGCACCTGTTTCAAAAATTTGATCAATTTTGATTTCTTTTCCTAATAATTCTTTGACATGTGTAAATTGTTTTTTAATGTCTCCTCCACTGACTAATGCTTCAAAGATGTATGGTTTTTTTTGTTCTAATCCTGCAGCTCGTGGTGATACTGCAACTATTGCAAAAATTTCTTTGACTCTTCCAAGTATTTTTTCTGCATTTTCAACTGCCCCTGCCTTATTTTTCAAATTAATTTCTTTTGAGATGCTTTTTGGAAATTCATCTGCATACACATCAAATTCTGCATGTAATCCGTAATGATCTTTTGAATAACCTCTAATTCCTAATATTGAAACTGGTGGAGTAACTAAAACTGTTCCAAGACTCACAAGTTGTTTTCCTGCGTTTGGCGTTTTATCACGATCATCTATGGTCACTATCTGGACACATCCTGCCTTGAAACCGCAATGTGCTAAAATTTTTGGTTCATCTGAATTATTTTTTGGCCATGTTCTGATTCTTGCTTCCATACTTTTAGCACGTCCCCTTGGATAGTATGCAGCACTTCCTCTACGTGGTTGAGCGTATTTTCTATGTCCCATGGATAAATCGAAATCGTCTTCAACCGTCTAATAAACCATGTGAGATATGGTTAACTCACTAAAATTCTTGGGTTAACGAACTATTTCAATTGTGATGATCATGGTTCTATCAAATTACTTACAAAATTCCAAATGGTTATTCCACCAATGATTATTCCAACAACCCCTAATCCAATTGCTAACATTAGAAAATTTCTTTTTTCAGCCATGTTTTTGTTTTAACCTGTTCTATATGCATTAATTATTGATAATGTTCCTAGAAGTGCTTCTTCCAAACGCACTGTTTCAGTTGCTTGATTTGGAAAGAAGTTTAATGTTTTAGCATTTTGAACATTTTTCATTTTGCCACCAAGTATCTCATGAACTCCTTTTTCGGGCGAACCAAAAACTACCAAAATTGGAAGATCTGAGCTTAGGTATTTTGTCAATTGTTCTTTTGTTGCTGTCTTTCCTTTCTTTGATGTGATAATTGTATTGCCCTGCCATTCAGTTAACAACGAAAATAAACTTGCCCTCTCTTTTACTGCAAATCCCCAATACATTGGAGCCTCACTCCTTTGAATTTCTTTAACTGAAAAATCAGGATACCCTGTTTTGAACTGAACTGTTACTCTTTTACCTACATTTTCTTTTCCAAAAAATGGTATCAGCTCATTAATTCCAACGTCGACGAATCGTTTACCTTTGATACTTACTACAACCCCCTCTCTTACATCTCCTGCGTTTATTTTTTTGGGATTTGCTGGTGTTGAATGACTGGGAATTTTTAATGGCAGTAAAACTCCTGCAAACTTTAACTCATTCATTTTTGGAAAAAGTCTTCTTCGTAAAAATTGAGGTGTCTCTAAATATTTAAAAATAGTTACTAGTAAATTTCCGTCTTCTTTGTAGTTTCCTTCTTGATAAACATAAATGGTATCTATTTTAAAAATTGCACAAGCTCTGGCAAGAACGGATATTTTTCTAGTCTTGTCAAGTTTTAAGGATTCATCAGATAGTGCTGATTCTGGGATTGCGACAGATATTTTCAAAGTAATTTAATCTCACTGTTGTAATGTCTTATTTCTTTTCGTGAGGATATTTTTCTTTAGCTGTTTTTGCATACTTTCCTATTTGGTCATCAGATACTAATTCAAATAAACCCGTTTTTGATTTTATCTGTGCCATTCTGATGTGGCTTGTTCCTTCTTTATCTTCACTTGACAGATAAATTGCAGCAGATGCTAATACTGACGCTTCCTCTAGGGATAATTCTTCTTTGTATGTTTTCTCTAGAAAATCAGTTACTTGTTCTGAACCTGAACCAATTGCAATTGCATCGTATGAAATGTAAGTTCCACTTGGATCTGTTAGGTAAAGTTGAGCATTATTGTTAACTACCCCGCCCAAAATTAATGCAACTCCAAAAGGCCTCACCCCTGCATATTGTGTAAATTGTTGACATTGATCAGCTAAATGTTTTGCAATTGTTTCAACTTCTACTGCTTCATCATAAATCATCTTGTTACTTTGGGAAAAGAATCTTGCATTATCTACTTGACTTCTAGCATCTGGGATGTATCCTGCAGCAGCTACTCCTACATGATCATCAATTTGAAATATTTTTTGAGCAATATCTGTTATCTGTAACTTTCTTGGTTTTTCTTCTACTGCAATTACAATACCTTCTTTAGATTTGACCCCAACTGCAATGGTTCCTCTTCTTACAGTTTCAATGGCATACTCTACTTGGTACAGTCTACCATCTGGTGAAAATACTGTGATTGCTCTGTCATAACCTTGTTGTGCAGGAAGCATTTGATTTCCATGCTTTGAAAGTTTAATTAAAGCGTTACTTACGTTTGCTAAAATTTATACGCGATGAGAGATTAGGCTCAATCTTCAAGCAACGCTGTAGATCTTGGTATTTTTAACAAAATTCATTTTTATTTTCTTAATAAAGCAAAAAATCCAAGAAAGTTTAATTCAAGTTCAGTTATTTACCTTGCTGTGAGATTTGAAATTCAATTTTCTGGTCATGAAAATATCAGATCAAATCATCAGAAAACAATCGAAATCACAAAAGAGTCACATCTTACTCCAAGTGGAGATTGCATTGTTGGAGTTAATGCATCCGCAAGCTGTGCCGATTTACCGCCTTTATTAAAAAAAAAATTACAAAATCCAAATTCAAAAGTGACATTTTCAATCAAAGCAGGTAAACATGAATTCAATGTTGAGGGCAGAGGTCATGAGAATCTGATTCTTACTCATCTAGAAGACATCGTAATTAGAAAAAGTGACTTTGTATGTCCTAGAACATTAGCTGTAAAATGCGACAAAGCATCTGATCTTATTCCAAGAGAGATGATATCGTTACTACAAAATCCAAAAACCCAAGGAACGTTTACCATCATAATTGATTGAATCTGTGACGATTTTATATGAATATGTTTGATCTATAACATGGGTTTGAAGACAAAGATTTTCATCATAATTCCATTGGCCGTATTTGGTGCATTGATTTTTGGATTTGGAATATATAATACAATTTGTAAAAATACTACCTTGGCATTACTTGACTGCTAGTTCTTTCTAGTCCTTACTTTTCATTTATTTCCTGCTTTGGTTAAATCTGATTCAGCAAGAATCTCTTAAACTATTAGTTCCAATGATTTTCATGCAAAAACCTGTAATTGAGTTACAAATATCGCAACAACCTACTGATATTGAACTAAAAAAACTACGAGAGTATTTTAAAGAAATGCCCATCGATGACATTCTATCGGGTCTAAAATTTGCCAAAAATAGATGGTCTGCAAAAGATGCAGGAACATTAAAAGTTGGAAGGAAAAGCATTATCCAAAAAGAAGTTCACTCTGTTACATCCGAACAAGCTCAATGGAGATTGAAAAATTGGAAAATGATGATTGCTAATTACCGTCGTAGAGGATACAGTTATCCTACTATATCTAGAATCAAAAAAATTTTAATTCAAAAAAGTAAAAAGAAAATAAAGTGACACTCGATCTAAACTACTCAAATTAAAACATCCGATGATCTTCTTTGAACAATCTCATGTTTAAGACTGTCTGGGATATCTGGTATTGATGATTTTGTTTGTCCTGCAATTACCGAATGTGCTTCTTCAAGAATTGCCTGCGTATCCGAATTAGTAACACTTCCTACACTCATCAAGTCACTTCCTTCAACTGAGGAACCACTCATTACATCTCCTAATATTTGTGATAAATCTTGCATAGATGATGTTGATTCTCCCATTATTCCGCTAAGTGATGGACTCAATCCCTTGATTATAGACATACATGGACTAAGCGTTACTACAACATCTCCAAGTTCAGATACTGTATTGAGTCTTAATTGAATTTGCTCCATTGCAAGTTTTGCTCCACTTATCATGTTTTTCATCTTTCTGACCTGACCAAGTTCATTTGCATATGCTTGAGCATATGCATTGTTGTGTGATTTTTGAGCATTAACCACTTTTTCAAAAATTACATCATGTTTCTTTTGTAATTTTTCTGTAATTCCTTCTAATTTGCTAATTTGAAATTGTAATTTTCTTTGTGCCTCTTCAATTCTTGTTTTTAATGGAATGCCTGGTTTTACTCTGTCCATTACTCTTTGAGAAATGCTTTCCCCTTCTGCTTTATTCCATGAGTTACTTATCAAATCTTTATTTCCTCATTATTGGTATGAAATTTCGTTTTAAATGAATTTGTCCCTAATACATGTGTAACCACAGTAACATGGGGGTTTGGTTACATGTTAACCAAAGGTAAATGTGAATATCTCAAATCCTAGATTATTTACAACAATCTCAAGTGTGTGCTGTTCGGGCTCGTTTGTTTTGATAATGTTGTATATGCCTGAATAATGCGTATGTACCTGTCCTTTTGTATCAACATCTTCTCCAGCACTTTCAGGTGGAATTGGTTTTCCATCAAGTAATATCCCCAAACTTGCCTCTCCCTGAGTTACTATGTTGACTTGTTTTCCATTGTATGGTAAAATAATCCTGCCTGAATCTGAAACCAGTTTCATACTGCCTTCGAGATTGGACCAAGTTCCATCCAAGTAAAAGCGATGAAGAGTAAGTGACTCGGGTATGGTATATGTAACATTTTGATTTGGAATGAATCCTTCTGAATTTCCTATCTGATTTCTTCCAGATGCGAAATTAAATCCAAAATATAATTCTGGAGTTCTAATCCTAGAATGCTCAAATTCATTTATCTGAACTAATTCTCCAGTAACTGCAACATCCATTCCAATAGAGTCTGCTCTCTCTTTGAGAAGTTGCTGTATGATTTTTTCTGTTTCGTCATATCCCCCTTCTCCAATATGATCATATCTGATGTACCCTTCATGATCTGCAATGTACTTGCGAGGCCAATAATTATTCTCAAATGCTTTCCATGTTTCCTTTTCATTGTCAAGAACCACAGGATATTTTATGCCATATTTTGTTACAGCACTTTTTACATTTTCAATATCTTTCTCAAATTCAAATTCAGGGGAATGAATGCCAATTATCAGCAGACCCTGATCAGAGTATTTTTCATCCCAAGCCGTGATAAAGGGCAAGGTTCTAACACAGTTTATACAGCTATATGTCCAAATGTCATAAAGTACAACATTGTGCTTTATTTTATTTTGCAGTTCTTCAGGTAGTGTGTTGATGTATCCTGAAATTCCTACCAGTTCAGGTGCTTTCTTGTATCCAAGTTTACTTTGCTCAGATGTTGATATTTTAGATTCGCCTGATGTGTTTCCAAGAGTTTGTTGTGACTGTGAATTCAATACTGATAACGATAAACTGAGAATAATCACTCCAGCTAAAATTACTATTCCTAAAATTAATGGGGTCTTTATTTCTGATTTCATATAATCACCCTGATAATACCAACTCATTCAGAAGCGGAAAGTTTGCAATGTATGCAAGTTGATTTGTAAATACTAGAATTCCCAAAACTATGATGAATCCCCCTAGTATCAAATTGTAATATTTTAGATGCTTACTCATTGCTCGGATTATTTTTGTAGCCCTTGAGAAAAATACCCCCATTAGGACAAATGGAATTCCTAGTCCCAGAGAATATGCCAGTAACAAATGAAATGATACTGATGGAGTGGTTGCAGCCAAAGTTAGAATCGTTCCAAGTATAGGACCCACACATGGAGTCCATCCGGCGGCAAAAGCAAGACCAAATACAAAGGATAACGGATAACTGGATTTTTTTCTTTTTGGGAAAAATTTCTTTTCTACATTTAATACTCTAATCTTTGTTGATAATAACAAGAATAGTCCAAATGATATTATGATTATTCCTCCGATGTAGTTTAGACTTTGTGATATGTCGCCAGCTGCACTGGATAGAACACTGTTAATCAAAACGCCCAAAGCTGAAAATACAACTGAAAATCCCAGCACAAAAAATACTGTATTTAGAATTATGTCTGTTCTGTTAATTGAGATGACCGAGCCCCTTTTAGAACCAAGTTCTGTAACTGTAGTGCCTGATATGTATGCAAGAAAAGCTGGAATCATTGGCAATATGCAGGGAGCGACAAATGATCCTAGGCCCGCAATTAGGGCTACAAATATTGTGACTTCTGTCATGAATCAAATATCTGAATTGAGCAATAAAACTGATTTTCCAAATCAGGCCTGATTCAAAGACATTTCGTTTTTATCTAGGCTAGAACTGTTTTTGGTATGAACAAGCGTTTTGTCATTGTTGGTATTGTTTTAGGCATTATTGTTACACTTGCTGTTTTTATTGGGTCCCCCTCTATTGGTGGCTTTGATATGTTCCGATAATGATCTCGATGTGTTTTTATATTTTTTAAACACCGTGATCGAAAAATTAACCACTTGAATTATTAATGATGTGAATGATCATCGATCTAGTTGAAAAGTGTAATTGTAGTTGATGATGATGAAGATAGCCGTGATGCATTATCTGATATTCTTGAATTCAAGGGAATTAATGTTCTAGCAAAGGCGATAAACGGATATGATGCAGTGCAAAAATTTTCTAAATACCTGCCAGATGTCGTATTAATGGATATGATGATGCCAAAATATGATGGATTTTATGGATTAGAACATATCAAAAATATTAACCCTAATGTAAAAATAATAATAATAACTGCTGATCAAACTGAGGAAACTCGTGCAAAACTAAAAAAAATTCAACATAACTTGGTTATTCTCAAACCAATTGACACTGATAATCTAGTTAAAATGATTAATGGATAGATTTTTTTGGTAATGTTATTGTAAATGTAGTTGGATTGTTTTTTACTGCTATTTTGCCTCCGTGTTGTTCTATGATGTTTTTACAGCTAACTAGCCCTAATCCAGTTCCTGTTTGTTTTGTTGTATATAGTGGCTCAAAAATTACATTCATGTCCTCTTCTTTAATTCCTATTCCTGAATCTATAATGTCTATGGTTACTTGTTTTTCTGCCTCTTGAATCTTTATCTCTATACTACCTGTATTGTCCCCTATTGCATCAATCGAATTTCTTATTAAATTTGAAAACACTATTTCTAATTTGCCCTCGTCACCAAAAACACGTACATCCTTTTCTTGTATTATGATCTTTATTTTTGTAGGTATGGCAATCCAACCGATTGAATTTTTAATGCATGTACCTACTGATATTTCCTTTTTTTCAATTGGAGTTTGTTTAACATAATTAAGAACATCGTCAATTTGATTAGTCATACGTAATATTGCATTGTCGATCCTCTGCATGACTTCCTTATCTTGCGTTGAAAATTTATCCTTATTTCGTAACATTGTGATTTCTACTGAGCTTTTGATCACGCTTAATGGGTTTCGTAAATCATGAGATAATCTTGCAGCAAGTTCACCTATTGCTGATAATCTCTCTGTTTTGATCAACTCATTTGATAATTCATTGATTTTTATGGATTTCATTTCGACTGCTTTAGTCAGCTTTGAGTTAAGCAATACTATGATACTAGAAAAAACAACAAGCAATGTTATTAAAATTAATGAAAAAAATAACATAAAATTACTATCCCCATTTAAACTCCAAAAGTAGTTTAACGCAACAAGAATTATAATTACAGTACTGACAATGAGACCCAGCACTAAGTTTATCCCATATTTGGCCATCCTTTCTGTTTGATGTTTTTTACCCGTATTTTGTTCTGCTACATACTTAATTTTTTTAGATTTGTAAATTGAACTGTACATTGTGAAAGCCCATATTACATAACTAGTTAACCATAAAATATCTACAGGATTGCCATCATAGTACTCATCATAAATCACTAGAAATAAAAACATGTCATCTGCAACAATAAAAATTATAATTCCGATCAAAATCATTACCCAAAATGAATTTTTTTCTACTCTCACTGAAAATAAAATCGCAATTATCGCTGGAATTAATAATACTGTGTCTGTTATTGGATAAATCATTGCAACTGCTATTTCAAAAAATTCGGTTTCCGAATTCGATTGAAATGTCATAATCAATATTGGAATTAAAATTAGTATTGATAACAAACTAGCAAAAATTACGTCTGTTTTCTTAATTTTACTTCGCAGTGGACGCAAAAATATGATCAAAGAAATAAACATCAAAATTGGTGCTAAGATATAGAAAAAGTCTGCCATAGAAGGATATGGGTCAATTCCTAAAACATGTTCGTATAAATTCCAAGTTTGTTCAGCTACAAACCATGAACTAAAAGACAATACTAAAAAGAAAAGAGATTTTTTTGAAATTTCTTGTATTTTATCTGCTCTTGATAGCGCCCATATGGACAAAATTATGAGTGCACCTGGAATTATGGTGTATATGGGTAATGAAATATAATTTGAAAAATATTCAGTACTTACAATATTATTTATTACATATAATATAAAAAGACTAGAAATCACGCCAATGAATGCAATTTTGCGGATTACGTTGAATTTGTTGAGTTCCTTTATTGTTTCCAACTCTTACTGCGATTCCTCATTTTGAATTTGTTATGCGTTCTGATATAACATTTTGGACGTTAAATGTTGAAACTATGGTTTGAATTTTTTAACTGCTTGTTCAAAAATAGCCAATGTAGTGTTGATATCTTTTCTAGATAACCACGCAGTAACTGATATTCTTAATCTTGCTTTGTCTTTAGGTACTGTGGGATATCTTATAGGTTGAACAAATACCCCTCTCTCAAAGAGAAATTCTCCGAAATTCATTGCTGTTTTTTCTTTCCCGACGATAATTGGGATGATGTGTGTTTTTGAATCAATTTGGTATCCTATTTGTTTCAAACCTTTGGCAAGTAGATTTGTGTTGTTTTCTAGCTTTTTTCTTTGTTTTTCTCTGTTTGATTCAAATCTCTTCAATGAATATTCAACTAAAAATGATGGAAGCGCTGAAGTATAGATAAAAGATTTTGATTTGTTTATGCACAAATCTATTACATTATTCTGTGATGAAACGTATCCTCCAAATGATCCTAGTCCTTTACTTAGGCTGCTAATATACAAATCAATTTTTTTTGTTACATTAAAGTAATTTGGAGTTCCTTTTCCATCCCCTCCAACAACAAAATCTCCATGTGCATCATCGAGTATGGTGACTGCATTTGATTTCTCTGCAATCTCTGTAATCTCTTTTAGTTTTGAGAAATCTCCATCCATGCTAAATACTCCTTCAGTAATGACAAATTTGTTTTTGCCTTTTTGCTTGAGTTTTTTATTTAAATCCTCCATATCATTATGCTTGTAAATTGAAATTTTTGTTCCTGCAAGCTTGCATGATTCAATTATGCTTGCATGATTTAATTCATCACTTAAAATCAAATCTCCTTTTTTTGCAATCGCAGTAATAGAACCTAAATTTGCCATATACCCAGTAGGGTAAATCAAGCTATTTTGCTGTGATTTGTGTTTTGCAAGTTTATCCTCTAGTATTTTATATGATTCATCATTTCCTGAAACTAGTCTTGAGCTTGATTGCATTTGTTTTATCTTTATTTTTGTAACTGATATGCCCAAATAATCATTTGAACAAAGATTTAGTAATCTTTTTCCATTGATTGTAATGTTTGCTTGATTTGATTTACCATATTTTAATTTTCTATATAGCCCATTTTGTTTTATTTGCTCTAATTCCAAATCTACAAAGCTTAGTTTATGATTCAAGATCGACTATTCTAAATTGAAATCAGTCATGCGTAAATTCTTTTCTTATTTAGTTAATCTCTGTTAACTTGCATTGATGTTTTGGTACTTACAAGTTGTAAAACAAACAACTGGGCTCAAGATTCACGATAAGTCTTAAATCTTCATAATGTATGAAATAACTGATTTGGATAACAACGTAGAAAGAATGTTGGAAGATCAAAGAAATATTATATAATTAGAGTTAGCGATAAAAAAATTAAAATTTCGAAGAAAGAAAAAATTGTATGTCAAAGTACTAGAACCATAAATTCAGATTTCATTGTACCAAAATTCAATACCTACCTTATCTTATTATTATCAAAAATTAAACATGGTTGATTCGTTGACTTGAACCATCTTTAGAATATCCTCTTCATTGCTAAAACATAATTTATTTTCCATACATATCTTGCAAACTAACCACTCATGAGTATATTTAGAACCTTTGAACCCTTTGTAAGTGATTTTGTATATTGGCATGTGTCTATCATTACATATGTTCATATGATACCACTTTTCTTTGTTGTTTTATTTTCATTACAACATAATCTGTCATTTTTATCAAATGTTTAACTTCGAGATCTGTAAGATGCTTACGTTCTTCATCAAACATATTTTTAATTATTGAATCTAACTCTTGGTTTAATGTTTCAAGTAGTAATATTGCTTTACTCAATACAGTGCCCCTCCGCGTTCCCAAGATAGATCAAATAATGTTGTTATCATACTGACTAGTGTTTCAGAGTCAGACCACCATGCAAAAGTTTGCTTTGTTGGATGAGTTGCATTTCTCATAAAAATAAGAACCTCTTTTGTATCCTTGATGATGAAACATTTTTTATCTGAATCTGATGGAATCATACGAATTTTTTCCTGATCAAATTCAGAAAAAAAATCAGGTGTCTTGCTTATTGGAGAAACCACCATTTTAAAATCAGATGAAGATTTTTCAATTAAATCAAATACATCTAAATGATAAAAACGCAGCAGATCTAAAACACTACCGTATATTTTCAAATCATCAGTACTAGTTTTAACCATCTCGTTGATTTTGTTAGTGATTGGCCCTACACCATGTAGTAATTGCATTTTTTCTGATTTTGATTCATCGATTTCTACTACAAAAAAAGGGACTTGTTTCCACATCTCTGAAAGAGATTTTTCTTTACCTGCAAGGGAATTGATTCTTGTTTGTTCTTGTCTGACAAGTGTTTCAATTGTGCTCCTCATATCTAGTGCAGTATATTTTGTAGGGTGGCTCAATTCTGCTGTTACTACCCCTATGTTTTGCAGTGAATTTACAAGGTGATATGTCTCTGTTCTGGGCAATTGAAGTGCTTTTGCAATCTCAGATGCTGTTTTTGATCCATATTTTCCTAGATAGATAAAGACTTTGCTTTGATTAGTTGTCAGTCCAAAATTGATTAATTCATTTTTAATTTTTTCAAGAGTAATTTTGTGTTTATATAATTCCGTCTCTGAATCGTTATCAAATAATGTAATTTGTTTTTCATTCATCGCTTATCATCATATTTAACATCAAAATTGTTTAAAGGTCTGATGGAAATTTCTTGTAAGAGTGTGTTCTGTTTTGGAACATATTTGTCAAATAGAGTTCCAAAGTTACAAACATGATTTAAAATTTTTTGCTGATTTGACATGTCGGTTAATCTTCATCACTTTAAAATTATTTTATGTTTAAGAAACATACTATTTCCCAAGATTGGGAAATACACAATTACAATTTTTACATATTGTATCTAATACGAAAAACACTCTTTCTTTAAGCTTCTAATCCTATCTTCTTTATCATTTTAAAATCTTTTTCAGAGTTATTTCCACCCATTGTAAGATAACCTGATGTGATTATGCCGTTTGCCCCGCTTTGCAATAGATCTTCGCCTGAATCTTCAAGGTTTGTTTCTCTACCGCCTGAGATTTTTATCACGGATTCTGGTAAAAGAAATCTTATTACTGAAAACATTCTAACGATTTCTGAATTTGCTAATTTTGTTTGCAATTCCAGCGGTGTTCCAGGAACAGGGACCAGTATGTTTATGGTGACTTCTTCAGGATAAAGTGTAGCTAATTCAAGTGCCAGTTCTATTCTCTGTTTTCTTGTTTCCCCCAATCCAATAATCCCTCCCGTGCACAATTCTAATCCTGCATCACGTGCAATTCGTAGTGTTTTTAATCTGTCCTCGTAGGTATGTGTAGTACAAATCTCTGAAAACTTTGATTTTGAAGTTTCCAAATTATGATTGTATCTTTTCACGTTGAGTTCCTTGAGTTTTTTTGCTTGATCTGGCGTGAGGAATCCCAAGCTACATTCTACATTAATTCCAACTTTATCATTAATTTCTCTGATGATATTGCAAACTTTGTCAAAGTCTCTTGGAGATGGCTCTCGCCATGCTGCAACAAGACAGTATGATTCAGCCCCTTCTTTTTTTGCTTTATTTGCTTTAATTACAACTTCTTCGGCTGTTGGTAACTGGTATGTTTCAATGCCAGTATCAAAAAATGCTGATTGGCCACAAAATGAACAATCTTCACTACATGCATTCTTTTTAATATTGTTTAATTGTTCTACATCTACTTTATTTCCATTGAAATCTCTAGTGATCTGATTTGCAGCTTTGGCTAATTCTTTGATGCTTTCATCTGATATGTTAAAGAGTTTTTCAGCATCGTCACTTGATATTCCAATTCCTGAAAATACTTTTTCTTGACATTCTTTAATAAATTCAATGTCACTCATGATATTTTTGCATAAAATCCATTAAAAAAGATTAGTGACATGAAAACTATCTTTTTGTGCGTAACTTTTCATTCTTTAAAATAATACATCTACTTTCATATTGTCTCAAGTTGATTTATGAAATGGATAATTCACACAATGTCGTAATTAATGGACATCTATAATACTTGATTTTGTGCTGATTTGATGGTATCTATTGTTCTTTTTAGTAGTAACTCTAACTCTTCTTCAGAAATTGCTAACGGTGGCACAAGCATGACAATATTTCCTAATGTGCGAAGGTATACTCCATGTTTTTTTCCTGCGTCAAAGAAAATTTTGTTTATTGATTTTTTAGGATGGATTGGTATTTTGTTCTTTTTATCTTTGACTAGTTCTATTCCCATGAGCATTCCCTTATGTCTAATATCTCCCACTGTTTCTATTTCTGTTATTTTATCATAATACTCTTCAAAAACTTTTGATGTTTTTTGAATTTTTTTGATCAAACTATTTTTTTGATATAATTTTAGATTTTCATTTGCAACTGCTGCCGATAATGGATTACCCGTAAATGTATGACCATGAAAGAAATGCTTCCAATCATTAAATTCACCTAAAAATGAATCATAAATTTTTTTACTTGTCAATGTTGCGGCCATTGTCAGATATCCTCCAGTTAACATTTTTCCATATGCTACAATATCTGGAATGCTTTTTTGTTCTGTATATTGTATCATGGAACCTAAACGTCCAAAACCTGTTGCTATTTCATCCAATACTAATAATACGTTGTATTTTTTACATAGTTTACTTATTTTTCTTTGAAATTCTTTTGGAAATATGATCACTCCTCCTGCAACTTGTGCTCCACTTTCCATTACAAACGCGGCAATTTTGTCATCTTTGGAAAATTGTTTTTCGATTTTATCTATGCAAAAATTCTGATAATCAAAATAACTATGCCCACTTGGAATCCTATACTTGTTTGGTACTGGAATTTGTATTGTTGGAAATAATTGTTTTTTGAATTTACCAAAAAATTCTGGGACATAACCTACAGACATTGCACCAAATGTATCACCATGATAACCATTTTCTAATGTTGCAATCTTTGTTTTCTTTACCTCTCCAACGTTATTCCAATATTGTAATGCTAACTTGAATGCAATCTCCATTGCAGAAGACCCATTATCGGAATAAAACACTCTATGCATTCCCGGTGATATTTTTACTAGACTCTCTGCCAGTTTTTCTGCAGGTTCATTTGTCAAATTAAACATAGATGAGTGTTGGAGTTTCTTGCTTTGTTTTGTAATTGCATTAACTAATTCGGGCTTGGAATGACCCCACACATTACACCACATTGATGCAACTCCATCCAAAAGAGTATTTCCATCCGAATCTGTAAGCCACATTCCTTTGGCCCTGACAATCTCATTAAATGAATCCCATTCTTTCATCTGTGTATTTGGATGCCAGACAAAACTCTTCTTTTTCAAACGATTTTTGTGATGCTAACTGATCTTAATAATTAAACGATATTATCTCAGCGAGTTTTTAGTTTTATTCAAGATCAAACTGACGTGTTTTTTATCTATTCTTGCCCTGAACTCTTTTTTTCAGAATCATATGCTCTATCTCTAACTTTTTTCATAACGCAATACTTGCGTAGGCTATTCAATAATCCCATATTTTTCTATATTTTGTGTGAACTTAAAGTTATATGAATATAGTTAGTATTGTCGAAAATCTATCTTTGAATTTGACATTGGTTTTTTTGTAATATGAAAACCACTACAAAACGAGGCATGAAATTAACTCTGTCGTGCTTGATACTTTGTTTTTGAGCATTTCGATGAAAAATCATGAAATAAGCCAGTTCTTATAGGAAACAAACTAACCAATATTGGTCTTATTTTTGGTTTTACAAACTATCAATGCCGATACTATCTGTGGACGTTGTGGAAAAAATGGTATGTTGACAGATAATGTAACGGGGGAAAGGTTTTGCGGAAAATGTGGTTATGTTATTTCTGAGACATTACAAGACTCTGGCCCAGAATGGAGGTCATTTTCAAAAGAAGGTGGCACAGATCCTACTAGGACTGGTGCTCCAACATCACTTACAATACATGATAGAGGGCTTGCCACTATCATTAATCCAATAAATCGAGACTCGTCTGGAAAACCGCTTACATCTGCTATGAAAAGCACCATTGAAAGATTAAGAACGTGGGATAGCAGAAGTAAAGTTCATGAATCTGCAGATAGAAATCTTAGACAAGCATTAAGTGAATTAACCCGACTGAAAGATAAACTTGCACTTTCTGATGCCGTTGTTGAAAAAGCAGCATACATTTACAGAAAAGCATTAGAGAAAGGCCTTGTGAGAGGACGTTCAATTTCTGCATTAATCGCGTCTGCACTTTATGCTGCATGTAGAGATACAGAAACTCCTAGAACACTCAAAGATGTTTCAGATGCAGGCAACATTAAGAAAAAAGACATTGCAAGATGTTATAGATTATTACATCGAGAATTAGAGCTAAAAATGCCTGTTGTTGATCCAATTCAATGTGTTGCAAGAATTGCAAGCAAGCTTGGAATTACAGAAAAAACAAAACGTTATGCAGTCAAAGTACTCAAAGTAGCTCAAGAACATGAAGAATCAGCTGGTAAGGATCCTATGGGTCTTGCAGCAGCTGCACTGTACTTGTCATGTGTAAAAAATTGTGAAAATATGACTCAACGTGATATTGCAGAAGCTGCAAGTGTGACTGAAGTAACAATAAGAAATCGATACAAGGGTCTACGATTAGATCAAGACACAGATTTGTAGGTTGGAGAAATAACAAAAAATATGACACAAACACGCCCTTTAATCTCAATAGTAAACGTTGTAGCTTCTGCAACCATAGACCAAAAATTAGATCTTGTAGATATCACAAAAAAATTTCCAGATGTGGAATATCATCCAGAACAATTTCCAGGGGCTGTTTTCAGACTGAAAAATCCAAAAACTGCCACGTTGCTTTTTAGCTCAGGAAAGATGGTGTGCACTGGTGCAAAATCACAAGAATTGGCAGAAACTGCAGTATCTAAAGTGGTAGAGATACTGAGAAAGGGTAAAATAAAAATTAAAAATGATGCTCATGTTACAATACAAAATATTGTATCCTCAATTAATCTTGGAGGCAGAGTTAATTTGGAGCAAGCAGCTAGAACTCTTCCTAGAAGCATGTACGAGCCAGAACAGTTTCCCGGGTTAATCCATAGAATGCTAGATCCTAAAACTGTGATTCTAATTTTTGCATCAGGTAAATTAGTCTGTGTTGGCGCTAAGCTTGAAAAAGACATCCATCGTTCTGTACATCAAATTCATAGTATGCTTGAAGAAAAAAATTTAATGGCTTATGACTAGCATTGTAAATTCGTAAAAAAGATATGTCCATACGTTGTAAAGTCTGCAATACTTCAAAGATTACAACTCTTGATCAAATAACTCCTGGTGTTGATTGGGAATGTCAATCTTGCGGCAACCTACTTGATGCTGATGGTTCTATTGCTACGTCAAATTAACCCATGAAATTTATTTTTTAATGCTTTTTAAAATCATCTGTCATGTTTTTTATTATGGTATTTTACGAATAAATAAATCACACAGAATGATTGGTAATTTTTTTATTGTCTCTGTCTCTCTTACAGAAATTACAGTACTCTTCTGATGAATTACGATTAATTGGAGTTAAACAATCATGACAATATTTCATAAGTATCATATGTTAAACCAAGTATATTAGTAAATCAACTGTATTATCATGGCGCTAGTTTATCTTTAATTGATCCTGTTCATCGTATTTTCTCTTACCACATGATTCGCAAATCCAAAATATTCTGTGGATGTCATCTATGCTCTCTTCTCTTTTTTCCATCATCCTATAACAATCAAAACATATCTCTGTTTTCATTTTTCTGTGTTTTTTACTACTTGCCCACGCTTATACTCGTTGTAATACCCAATGCATGCATTAAGTTCTTTCAAGAACCCAACATCTTCAAAATCTCTCTCTTTCAAGTCTGCCCAATACGTAAGAATATCTTGCTTCAATAATGCCAATGTTTTTTCTTGCATGATTATAGTTAGTTTCTCTAGGATACATACCCATGGATAAGATGATTTTAGTTACAAAACGATATTTTACAGTAACATGTTAATTAAAATCAAAAACAGAAAAGGCTACCCTTAAGTCATGAATGCTATGTATAAATTTGTAAAAATTATACTAAATCATTGTTGAATTCACTATTTATTACAGGAACTGACACTGATGTGGGAAAAACATACATTGCTGCTGGCCTTGCAGTCACTCTTAGAAAAATGGGAATTGATGTAGGAGTAATGAAGCCTTTTGCTGCAGGAACTATTCAAAAAACTGGATTTAAATCTGAAGATGTTGAAATTTTAGCAAATGCTGCGCAGGTAAATGATCCTGAAATACTACTAAATCCACAATTTTTTCCAATTGCTTCGTCTCCTTACACTGCATTAAAAAATTTGAAAATAAAACCAAACATCAAACTGATCCTAGATAGATTCAAAAAATTATCAAAGTTGCATTCGCTGATACTAGTTGAAGGAATGGGAGGTATAATGACTCCTATTCTTCAAGATTATTTTGTAACAAATTTGATCAAAGATATGAAATTGCCAACAATAATTGTTACAAGAACAAAAGTTGGAACTATAAACCATACCATAATGACTTGTAAGATGTGTGAAAAATACAAAATTCCAGTCAAGGGCATCGTAATTAATAATTTTGATACTGATGGCTATGCTATCAAAGAACTAAAACGGGATTTAGAAAATTTGACAAATATGCCTGTGTTAGGCTCAATTCCATTTATATCTGATGTGAGCGATACATCACTTTACCGTGTTTTTAAAAAAAATATTGATTTTAAATCTCTGTTAGACTAATTTTCAAATACGTAATATTTTGAATTTACTTTGGCCTTGAACATTTACAAACTGTGCAATATCATAGATTATTTTTGAAAATGATGCATTTTTCTTTTCAATTACATATGTTTTGTTTTGAAAATCTAGTTTCTTTGTCATTACTAGCCAAATATTTTCTTTAATGGGTTGGATTTTTTCCAATTGATCTAGTTTTTGCTCTACTGTGTTTTTATCAATAGTTTTTGGGATATATATTATCAAGGTTTTTTTTGGATCTATTTCAAGTGTTTTTAAATTTGGTATGATTATGTCTATGTGTATTCCATTATATTCTATTTTTCTTTGACTAGACACTAGTGCATTTGTTAGAAGATAATGCAGTAATCCCGTGGCAAGAATTCCTAAACTCTCTTCTTTTTCTCCCATTGAAACTACTCTGTCGTAACAATTTTCTAAAACATTATCAATTACTTCTGTAAATTTTGATTGCGATATTGATTCTTGAATATTTTTCTCTGATTTTTTTATGTAATCAAATAGAAAGTCTTTGATTGGATTTGGTTCTTCTTGCATTTGTTTATTCGTTGAATATGTATCGTCTTTCACCTCTTGATTCAATAGTGGTATTGACATCCACCAAGATGAATTCTCTTTTTGTATGAACCATCGGTTCTTCTGGCGAGAGCTTATTTTCATGTAGTATCTCATATTCTTGCAGTGTAAGTTTTCTTCTTGGAGCAAGCTCTGCCTCTAAATTCATGTTTTTTACAATTTCTTCGTATTGAGGTTGAATTAGACCACTAAACACCATTGCACTACTTCCGCTTCCATATGAGCCAAATCCAACACGTTTTCCCTTCAAATCAATTCCCTTTTGATATTCGAATTCAAGACAGCTTCTAAATCCAAGATACAATGATGCCGTGTATAAATTTCCAATCATCTTTGATGCAATTAGCGAGCTTGCAAGTTTTGATTCATACACTTCTTGGAATTCTCTTGTCTTTGTAAATAATTTTGTAAATTCATGATCTTTTGCCATAAATTCCTCATCTCCCAATACTGACTCAATTGTTCCGCGCGGATCCTTTGGTACTGGTTCTGGTATGCCCATGTCTTGTATTATTTTTTTCCATCTTGGAAGTTGACGCCATTCATGTCTTACCAGATATGCAAGAGCTTTTTTGCCCATGTTGCTGTATGGTAAGTGCATGTTGAGATAATCCATATGGTCTAGTATTGTTTCACCTGGTTCTAACTTCATCAATCCTGATGTTAGAGCTTTTTTCTTGTAAATTTCAAGTGCTTTTCTTACCTGAATCATATACAAAAGATTAGAGTACTGACCGTGTACAATTGGCGTTTCTTTTCCAAATGGTCTGTAAAAATCATATTCGTCTTTAATTGATGTAGCTGTTACTTTAGGATCAAATGCCAATAGTCTTGGTTCATCATTGAGTAACATTACTACTGCACCAGCTCCCTGTGTCATCTCCCCACTAGAACCCATGTCATATTTTGCAATATCTGATACTACAACTAGTGCATGTTTTCCTTCTGCTTCTCCTGCTCTAATCCAATTTGTATTATCATAAAGTGCGTAAGAACCGCTAACACAAGCAAATTTTGTTTCTACACCACCACAGTGCTCAAAAGCGCCTTGACCGTAAACCTGCTCTAACATTCCAATGACATACGAATTCATTGCCTTTGATTCATCAAATGAAGATTCAGTTGAGACATACAATCTTCCAATGTCTTCTGGCGATAGCTTGTTTTTCTGCATAATCTGAAGACATGCGTTTGCTGCAAGACATGCAGGGTCTTGATTAGTATCTACAATTGCCATCTGAGATACTCCTAAACCTTTTTGGAGTTTTTCAGGGTCTAATCCTCTGGCTTTTGCAAAATCAGCCGCATCTATGTATAATCTGGGTATGTAAATTGCAATGTCATCTATTCCAGCTGCCATCAAGCTTGCCTCCGTCCATACTCATATAAGGATATTGAGCTAATTCTATCTTACTCATTAGGGAATTTTTACAATTTTTTATATACTTTTTGCTAAATAATCTGTGATTTTTCTATTTTTCTAATTCTGAATTGAAAATTCTTTCAAAAACATCATATGGTTGAGCTCCGCCGATCTTTGTTACTTTGTTATCTGGACCAATAATAAAAAATGCAGGCGTTCCTGTTAATCCCAAGTCTTTTGCATCCTGATTACTGTTTACGATAATTGAAGTATGTTTTGAGTCTATCATGCATTTGGAGAATTCATCTGTGTCTAGTCCTATATCCCCTGCAAATTGAAGCAGGTTCTCCGATGATGCCCACCCGTTATTTTCACCATCCCAATTATTATACAAAGTATCATGATATTTCCAAAATAATCCCTGATCATCTGCACAGTGAGCAGCATGAGCTGCAGTAACTGAATCTGGACCAATTATGGTATAGTCTTTAAAAATCACCTTGACTTTCCCTGTTTCTACATAGTTTTTGAAAAGGTCATCTTCTGTTGTATGAAAAAACTGATTGCAGAAATAACACTGATAGTCACCAAATTCCACCAATGTTACTGGCGCATTAGGATCTCCGAGAATTGGTGACCCGTTTTCCATAAATGTAGATGCTGTAACTTTTGCAGGACCTGATTCTTGAATTGCAGGTGTCGGTTCTATTGCAAGTTCTGGTTCATCATTAAATATATCAAATGCTAAAAATGCTACAATTATTGCGACTGATGCAATTCCTGCACCTACTGCCAAAGATGGAACATGAATCATTACCTATTGAAAATTTCTGATACATTTAGTCTTTTGTACAGTCTAGTTATGATGAATCATGATCTGGCACTTCACCGAGATTAAAAATCTGTATTGTTTTTGCTGATTTGGAATTGTCATTTTCAGCATTAATAATCACAGTAAAGACCACGATTTGGCTATTTTTTGGAATAATAAATTCTGCATTATAAAACCCTCTTTCATTTGTAATTCCGTCCAAGAATGAAAATATTTGTCTATTTTTATCTACAACTGTTATTTTGATATTTGTATTTGGAATATATCCATAATTCTGATTGAAATCCTTTAACTTGTTTTGATTGATGTCAAATGTTTTTATATCTATTTTTGCGGTTTGACCTGAATACAATCTTTCTGTGTATTGCACAAGGATAGATATATTATCTAATTTTTCTTTCTTTTTGATTTTTTCAATCTGAGATGCTTTTTGTTGATCAAAAATCAATGACACAAATTTGTTATCAGTAAAAATTTTTCCATGTGTTGTGATTTGTTGATTATTTATTTTTGAATATGTTATGTATGGGTAACCCTCTACTGTATAACCTGTTATTTTGATTATCTTCCCATCAAAAAATTCTCTAGTGTTTACTTCGTTGCTAATGGTGAATTCTTTTTTATCTGTAAATAATTTGCCAGTTTGTATGAATTCAATATCATTAATTAGATCTATTTGAGCTGTAACCGTCTCTAACATAAGAATTCCAGAGGAAAACAGTATTACTAGTACTAAAAATTGATTTAGATTCATCTACAACCATTATGCTAAAGATTTGATTATTTTATAAACAATTATTGCGACTTGCTTTCATTAAATCGAATGAATTATTGTTACTAGGCATGGAATTTTTATTCTACCTTAAAGACAGTGATCACTGATGAGTTCAAAAGACGATGTTTTGATTATTGAGGACAGTCCTGCAATAGGCATGTTGTTAAAAAATTATTTGGAAAAATTAGGCTATACACAAATTCACACTTGCACTAATGGCTCCACTGCTATTGAAGCATTCAAAGCACTTGTGACTCTGGAAAAGCACCCCATAGTTTTACTTGATTACATGCTTCCTGATATGGATGCACGATCAATTCTAACTCAAATGCTTGAAGTTCAACCAAATGCACGCGTTGTTCTAGAAACTGCCACTGAGAAAGACGATGAAGGAATTAAAGAACTAATTCGGTTAGGAGTGTATCAATATTTAGAAAAACCAATTCGTTTTGAAAACCTCAAATCTATTTTTGAAACTATTGAAAAAGAGCAATCTTTTTTTGAAAAAGAATCTGAACAAGTTAAAATACTAAATCAAGCAAAACAAGAAGATCAAAAAAAAATTCATGATCAGATTAATTTTATAATACATTCATCGAAACAAATAAGCTTGAATTTGATAGAACAATTAATTGGTTTTTCTGATGAATCTATCCAAACTTATCTAAAAGAACTAGAAAATAAAGGAAACATAATCCGCATTGATGATAAAAAAGAAATCGCTTGTAATCAATGCGATTCTGTAAAAATAACTCAGACATTTTATTGTCCTTCTTGTAAGAGTTCAAATTTTAGATTAGGCAAACTAATTGAACATTATGACTGTGGAAATATTTCTGAAGAAAATACATATACAAATGATGTGTGTCCTAGTTGCAACAAGGGGATAAAAGCATTAGGTGTGGATTACAGAGTAATGCAAAATCACTATATCTGCAATAATTGTAAAGGATTTTTTTCAGAACTTTCAACTGACTATCTGTGTTTAAAATGTGAAAATAAATTCAAATTTGATGAGTGTAGATGGAAATCTAGTCCAAACTACAAAGCAATCAATGTGTAATTCTGTTTTTTCTTTGACGTTTAACCTAAAAAACTAGTGTGTTATGATGATCATTCTTGATATGAGGTTGTTAATTGCATTATCTAGTTCTATATCTGTTATCTGTCCTTGTTCATGCCAAGCATAAATTTGTTTAATCCACACTGGATATTTTTCAAATAAAACTTCTTGAGGAATATCAGATAAAGATACAATTTTGATGTTGTTTTCTTTGAGTTGATCAATTAATTCTTCAAGTAATTTTATACGTTCTTCGTTTGTTTGGTTTTTAAATTCCCCATCTCTTACTGCAAAGTCTGAAGGTTGCATACTTACTAGTGCATACCCGTACTGTTTTTGTTGAGTTTGTATCTTTGCTAACATTTTTTCAGCAATTGTTCCTTTAAGAAATGGGTCGTCATCTAGTAAATTTGGTATGTATGATGTTTCAGGAATATGAATTGGCTTTGACTTGAGGTTTGGCGGGTCTGTTGTGGTCATTGTACTGATATAGGATATGTTATTTTGTTTTAATGCATCCAATGTACTATTATTGAACTTGCCAAATGGTGGTGAAAATATGTTTGAGTCAAGTCCTAAAATTTTACTTAACTGTTTGTTTGTTTGTTGGATACTCGATGACTGTTCTTCCATACCGTATAAAGAATGGTCAACGTATTCCCATCCCCTAATCGCTACTGATAGTTGATTGCCCTCGTTTTGCACCTGTTGTTTTAAAAAATCGACTACTTTAGGATCAGTACCAAAAAATTTGCCTAATATGCTTATTGTAACTGGAAGTTTATTATTGGAAAATGTGTTGATCAGATTGTTTTGAACGTCATTTAGCCAAAAGTCCTGTATGTTATCTATCTTAAACGCAATACAGTTGCAATTTGGTTTTATGTTCTCTGTACTAGTTTGATTTTTGACACTGTTCTGGAATGTTTCAGAATCATATTTGTCAATTTTTCCTACAGGGGTTAAGAGATATCCTTTTGATTTCAGATCTGTGATTATGCTTTTTAGTTCGGTAAATTTTGTCTGATTTGCTTCATTTACATAAGAGCCATCAACATAATTTGAAAATTCATATGGATGCATCATTACCACTGCATATCCATAATCAAATAGACTGTCATTTACCTGCTCTGTGATTTTATCCTTTGATAATTGATTCCAGTATGCGGTGACAGGATCCAATCTTGCAGTAGATACTGCTGTATCAAAGTGATAAAAATCAGACTTTACAAATTTTGGTGGAATCTCAGTTGAAACAGATGCGCTAATATGATCATAATCATATTTTTTTAAGAGAGTAATTGTTTTGTTGTCAAAAATATTTTCTGGCGGAATAAATACTCGTGGTTTTACTTGAAATAACTCGTATATTTTATCATCTGTGTTTTTGATGTATTTTTCCTGTTCTTCTGAAGAAATACTAGTAATTACTTTATTGTTCCAGCTGTGACTTGCAATCTCAAACCTAGGATTTGTTTGTAGCTGTTCTTTTATTATCTCGACTAATTTTGGGTCTTTTCCAGTTGCCCCACCAATCACCCCAACTGTGAGACCTGCGTTCATTTCCCCAAACACTTTCATCATCTGAATTTGGGCATTACTCAAAAAATGATCCTGTATGTCATCAAATCTAAATGCAACACAATTGCAATACAGTGCATCAAAATTTAGCTGTGGATCGTTTATGAAGATCTTGATAGGTTCATAACTGCTTCCATCAAGTGTGACTTTTTTTGATGCTATGACCTTACCGTCATCTTTTGAGACTATGTAAAATGCATATGTTCCAACTGGTATGTTGGATATGGTTGCATCTCCCTTGTATGAAACTAGAGATTCTGATATTTTTGTTTTCTTTTTGTCATTAACTTGTACTATAAAGTTGCCATCTGATTTTGTTACCTTTGTTTTTTCATCTTTGTACACTTGTATTGATATTGCAGAATCTATTATTTTGGGCCACTCTGTAACGATTTTAATATCTTTGGAAAGCGATGATTGTATTTGAAGTGGAGTATATGTGAATTTTAATGCAGGATCAATTACCACATCTACATTGTAATACTCATTGCCAATAGTTTGCGGGAGCCAAAAGCGTACAGTATCTCCGTTAAAGTCAGTCTCGTCGTATCCTACTATTTTTCCACTCATTGTTTTAAAAAATATGTTTGCTTTTGGGATTGGTGTTTGTCCGTCCTTGTAAAATATTTCAAGTTTAATTCCACCTGGTAACTTTACTGTCATCTCAAAATTGTTCTTTGTTTTTTTCAGATCATAATAATCCACACTCTGAAAGTGATCATTATAATAAACTTCAATTTTGTATTTGTGATCAAGCGGAAGACCGGTTATGCTTATCGGGTTGCTTTGTACCGGAATTTCTCTTAAAGGCGTTTTCTCTGAATCCTTGTATATCTTCAGTATCGTTGAATCAATGCTTGCTTTATTTCCATTTTCGTATTTTAATAAAAGATCCATATTTCCTGTCTCTTCTACTGCAAAAGAATTTTGCATCAATAATGAAAAAGATAACAAAACCATCATGGAATAAAAGACAAGATTCATGTTAGTTTGCATTGATGCTCTCTTTCTTTGTTGATGTTTTGTATTAATATAGTTGTAAATAATTTTGAAATTTTTATCTGACATATTTTTTATTCAGACTGCTATTTTATATGATTATTCTGGTCTTAAAAAATACATGATAGTTTCAAATAATATTTTGCATTAAATCGTCTTCATGTTTTATAGCCGTAAAATTAGGCATAAATTTCCCTCTTTCATTATGATATTTTTTAGGTACAAAATCCAATGAGATAATAAAAATGATAGTGTTTTTGTCCTGTTTTGTAGTGTGATCATTTTTTCCTTGAATCCTTTTCTAATGGTTCTTCTATGACAATTTTTTCCTTTATTTTTAATAGTTTTTTGATAATTTTATCATGAGGTGCATCTTTATCCATGCTTACCAAAAGCATGACATTTCCTTTAAGCTGCATTGTTACTCTTTTCACTAACTTGTATTCAGCCATAGCATAAAGCGGCATGCCGAATTTTCTTGCAAATACTCTTCTAGATTGCCAACGCATAAGTGCATGAGTAGCAGATTTTACATTTTCAGAAGTACTAAGAAGAGAGTACAATCCAGTCCGTTTTTTAAATGCAATTTTCTCTCCATCTAATATTCCAACATATCTTATGCTTGGATCAATTTTTAACAATACTTCACAAATTTCATCATATGAAATCATTTCTGGTTAATTGATGTGTTGTAAAAACATGTCATGAAAAATAATTTCAAATCCTTTCTTTTTATTCAGAATCATACTTTATCAATTGAAAAGGAGACACTTTGATCTGTAAGATCTTGTTTAGCTATACAGAATGTAAATTCATTTAAAACTGCATTTATGACAGTTATAAGATATTTTGAAAACACACTTCCAAGCTCGTGCTGAATTACGTATTTGTCTGTATTATCGTCCTTGATATGTCTAAACGGAATGTGAGAAGCTGCCAACCACGCGTCAAGTGATTTTATATAAGTATCTACAGTAAGTTCGCCATACATGTAGATTGTTGCGTCTTTCATTGCTCCTCGACAAACTGTCACTGCTATAGTGGTCATCTCTTTCTCTGGAACATGGGAAAGAATTGCTCTCAAAAACGGTTTTGTCAAAAACACAAATCCGATATCTTCTGCGAATCTGTCCCAACTAGCGTGTTTTGTAATAATTTGTCCAATAAGCGTGTTTAATGTCATGCTTTTCATTTCGCTTTCTATCTCTAGTTTATTTTTGATATCTGCATTAACTCTTACAGAAATGATTGCAGATTTTTTCATGCAAAGTTAAGGTTTTACTATTATTTAACAATGTTTACATGTATTCTTATCTTCTCTGTATACCTCATCCTAAAATAGTGTAATGTTATAATATTACAATGCAAACAGTAAAATTAATTAAAAAGAACACTGGCTATCTACTAATCATTCCTGAATCAATCGCAAAATTATATGCCTTTGAAAATGAACAAGTGTTCCATTTAGAAGTTAAAGAAGGCCGGAATGATCATCAACTCATATTTTTAACATATGTTACAAAAATAAAATAACTATGTTGTTTTAAATTGTTTTAAAGCATTCTTGATGAAGAGTTGTTCTTCACGTTGATTGTCTGTAGACATACTATGTAGTCTGCTTTTCATTAATCTTTAAAGTCATTAATTGAGTTTAATAAAACACAATTAATTATCAATGAATGTCCTTTCTCTACTACACACATGGATACTTTATCTGTCTCTGTTAATTGATACAGTTTTTCTATCGAATGTGGTATTTCAATAAATAAACGACTCCCATTTTTTTTAATTTGAGTTTTCATTTGGTTCCTATTACAATATCATTCATTATTAATGTGAAGATGCATCAAATGACATTTGATTACTAGTACACATATGATCTAATTAGCAACATGCTCTTTAATTATCGTTTTAAATCTATAATTATGACAAAGTTTGAGGGTTGATTAACTTTTCAACAAAATAGTTTTCATATCCCTGAATTGTAATAAAACATAGATGTGTAATAAAAAATAATTACAGAAATTAATATGATTTGAAAAATTGTTTACATTTGATCTGTTTGGATTATATCTTTTTATATATGATCCTTAATATTATATGATGGTATGAGTATTACAAACACACACAATCTTACTGAAATAGACGCCAAAATTGAATATCTCTTAAAAGAAAAATCTCATGTTTTAGAAGACGAACTTAGAATGACAGATGAAGTTTTACAAAAAATTAGAATTAACCTCCAAAGATATGGTACAAGAGAATCCAAAACAAATTCAATATATCAGAAAAATAACATAATACCTGGAAAGCACAAACCCATTGCATTTTTAGGTATTCTGGTTATTCTTCCCCTGTTGTTGGTGTCGACCTTTTCAAGTGACAACTTTAATCTTGTAACTGATGATGAACGCATTGTAATGAAAAGTGGGTATGTCATTCAAAACCTCAAAGGTGACACAATAGATACATTTCATAGCTGGGATATTCCTAATGAAAGAACACTGTATGTCAACATAGCAAATCCAAATGTTATTGACAATGATAAAATTCAAATTATTAAAGATTCAATTTTGTCTGAAAATACTATCTCCCTTGATAATTCTATATTTCACAAAGCACCATCCGATTCAAAATCCACTTATTTTATTGGATGGACAGGCGCATTAAAACAAGCATCACAAACTCCTACAAAATTTACAATTCCTACAAGTTTTTCCATAAATGATAGTTCTACAAATGGAGACATAACGATAATTCTTTCAACTCTGGAAAGTCCTGATGGATATTCAGGTTTTACTAGATCTACCGTGGAAAACAATCAGATTCTCAAATCCACAATAACTATCTACAAGGCAAATCAGCTAAGTTCTGCAGAATTAGAAACAATCACACGACATGAATTTGGGCATGCGATTGGTCTGATTCATTCTTCTGACCCATCGGATTTAATGCATTCTGTTATTGAAACAAATTATCCATTTATTTCTGATTGCAACATTTCTGCAGTAACTCATCTGTATGATGGTAATAGTAATGATAAGGTGATATGCGAAATATGAATAAATTCAAAAAATTAGATAGTGATTTTGAAAAAGTGAGACAGTCCCATCTTTTGATACAACGTGAGTTCATAAATAAAATGCAAACATTTCAGTTCAATGAGTTTGAGGAATATGGAAAATGATGTCATTTCAAGACAACGTAAATCAAATGTTAGAAGAAATAGAGACAGTTATGGACTTGGATGAGTTGGAATCTAAAATTTATCTTAGCCTATTAAGATTAGGGCCAATCACGGCAAGCGCACTAGCAAAAGAACTAGATGTTGACAGAGCTCGAATGTACAGAACAATGGATAGATTAGTTTGTAGGGATATTGTTTCAACTACACTTTCCAGTCCAAAATTATGCATTGCAGTAGAGCCTCAAAAAGCATTAAAACTTACACTACGAAAAAAGGAAGAGGAAGTCACTAAAATTAAAGAAACAGGAGTGTCTTTAATTGATAAAATCCACAATGAAATCCTTGTAAATCATGGAACAAGAATGCCTACATTTAGGATAGTGCATGGTAGAACCAACATTTATGCCGATATTGCACAGTTAATTGAAAATTCTTCAGATATTATTTACATTGCAACAACACTGGAAGATATTTCTAAAATGTATCACAGTACTATCCCAGAAAAAATTATCATCTGTGAAAAAAATGGCGGCAAAGTATTGTTGTTAGTAGAATTAAATGATCCTAAACTCATTCCCTTTGTGAAAAGATTCAGTGCAACAGAAACTAGAGTTTGTAAATTACCATCAAAAGGAAGAATGATAGTTCAAAAAGATCATCAACTCATAATGTCTGACTCACATGCAAGTCAGTTATCAAACAATTTAGAGTCTGATTTTTCATTATGCACAAATTCAGCAGAGATTGTAGCTAACATCTATAGTCTATGCAGTATGTTGTGGAAAACAGCTTCTCCCCTAGAACCAATAAACATCGAGCATCCATTAATTTCAGAATCTGATGTTTTGACTTTATCTTCATTACGTGATAACAAATTCAAAATGGTGTGCAAAAAATGATGGTAAACGAATTAAATTCTCTTAAGAAATTACCGTATGAACAAGCCAGAAATATACTAGATGCTCTAAATGAGGATTCCATTGTAGCTATAACTGATAAAAATGGCACTATTACATATGCAAACAAAGAATTCTGTAAATTATCAAAATATCCCTTATCTGAATTAATTGGCAAAAATCATCGTATTTTAAAGTCGGGACATCATCCTCCAATATTTTTTAAAAACATGTGGGCTACAATCAGTCAGGGCAATATCTGGAAGGGAACTGTAAAAAATAAGGCTAAGGATAACTCGTTTTACTGGGTTAAGACAACAATATTTCCAATTATGGATAACAATGGAAAGATAAGCGAATATGTCTCAATACGTACTGATATCACAGAACAAATTAAAAAACATGAGCAATTAAATAAATCACTTCAGTTTCTTGCCAAGTCAAAATTTCTAACAAACGTATATGAAAATTCCTCAGGTCTTTTTAGAACCGTAGATCTTGACGGTTACATCATAGAATGCAATCAATCTTATGTTGATTCTTTAGGGTATACAAAAGATGAAATCATTGGTCAATCAATTTATGATCATGTGCCTGAAAAGTCAATCCATGACTTGAAAGAATCATTTCAAAAATGGAAAACTACAGGGAATGTTTCCAACACTGAGATTTTTCTACGTAGAAAAGACGGTACAACATTTCCTGTATCACTAAGTGCAAATAATCTTTATGACAATAAAGGAAATTTGATAGGTAGCAACACAATATTGCAAGACATTACTGAAATGTACCATCTTCGTAAACAGAAAGATGAACATGAAAAAATGATTGCATCTCAGTTAGAGTCACTACAAAAACTATCAAAGCAGAAAGATGAGTTCTTGGCTATGATCACACATGAATTAAAGACGCCCCTTGTTCCAATAATTGGGTATACTGATTTGTTACTAGAACAGAAATATGGAGAACTGACTGAAAAACAACAAAGCTCGCTAAGCAGTATTCGTACAAATTCAAAGTCGTTATTACGATTAATATCTGATCTTCTTGACTTGCAGAAACTAGAACTAGGGACATTCAAGTTTGAGAAAAACAACTTTATCTTGTCTGATCTCATACAAGAGTGTCTACGCCAAATAGCACCAGAATTTAATGATAAAAAAATAGAGATAATACAAAATATTGAAACTGGTTTGTATTGTTATTGTGATTCTGGCAGAATCAAACAGACTATACTTAATCTACTTACAAACGCAATTGATTTTTGCCCTAAATCAACTGGACAAATCACAATTAGTCTAAAACATGAAGAAAATAAAGCAAAAATAACAATAAAAGACAATGGGAAAGGAATGACCGAATCTGAACTTTCAAATGTGTTTACAAAATTCTATCAAGCTGATCCCTCAATCACTCGTGTGCATGGTGGAACTGGATTAGGCTTGTCCATATGCAAGGCAATTGTATCTGATCATGGGGGTCAAATTTCTGCAAAATCCGATGGTCTGCAAAAAGGCACGGAAATTCAAATCATTCTTCCGCTTGCAGATGTTCCAAAAACAAGTGAGTTCTGTGAAGATAAAACATGTCATGTCTGTAATAAAGTAATGATTCTAGATGAAGGAGATATTACTTTTGATGCAAAGTGGTTTCATTGCCAATGTTGGAATATTTTACAAAATAAAATATGACTCATGAAAACATTGTATTGAGCAGTCATTTTATTATATGAAACATTAAACGAAAAACTATACAATCAAAATACGTTTTGATGAATTTCTTAGACTCCTATTCTTTTTGCACTAGTCCAAGTTGCTTTTTTCTTTCTTAATTGTTCTATGATTGCTTTTAGTAGTAAATAATCTGTGATTTGTTTAAACCCAAAAACCAAAAACCCTGCATGCCATAATAATTTGGGATCTTCATCATCAATTCTAATTGCTAAAGCAGACATAAGATAGTGAACCACAATAAAGATAGCAGAAACTTGCAGAACATACCACCCATCTCCTAAAATTATGCCTAAAATTGCATTTGCTATTGCAGTAAATCCAATTATTGGCGTAATTACCATTCCTAAAAACAGATAAGGCAACGATAGTCTCTGCAGGTATCCAAACCGAGGATTTGTTAAAGCATCTGAATGTCTTTTTAATACTTGGATATTTCCACGATACCATCTCTTTCTTTGAGCAACAAAGTCATGTAATGTGTTTGGTGCTTCAGTGTATGCGGTAGCTTTTGAGCTTCCCTGAGTAATCAAACCTGCTTTTAGTAACTTTATGGTCTGATCAAAATCTTCTACTATGGTTTCTTTACCATATGCACCAGCTTCTGCAAGAAGTGATTTTTTGAAAGCGCCTAACGCTCCTGGAACAATAGTAATTGAACCAAATACATCAAAAGCACGTCTAACAATTTGAATTCCTGTAATGTATTCTAATGCTTGGCATTTTGTAATCCAATTCACTCTATTTCTTACTTTGATGTTGCCTGCAACTGCCCCTACATGTTCATTTACTTCAAATCCTCTCACTATTTCTTTTAATGAATGTCGTCCTATGATGGTGTCTGCATCAACAATTACAACGATCTCACCAGTTGCATAAACAAGACCATAGTTTAATGCAGATGCCTTTCCGCCATTTTCTTTATGCAGCACTTTGATTTTATCTTTATACTGCATTGCAATGCTTAGGGTTTTATCTGAACTTCCGTCATCGACAAAAATGATTTCTTTTTTTGGGTATTTTGTTTCTAGTAATCCTTCTATGGTATGAGCAATTACTTTTTCTTCATTATATGCAGGAATTATTACAGAAATCGTAGGATGTGTCTTAACATCCTGTTGAATGTCTTCTCTGTACTTACTTAATACTGCCATTGGAACAAATAACATAGTTGACCAAAATGTAATCGTCATTGCCCAAAGAAGAATTATTCTGACAGGGGATTCTAATAGTGTGTATCCTTCATAAGCAATCATTGCAGCAATAATAAATGGAGCACCTAACAAAAATAATAAAAATATCGACGGTCCACGTTTACTTGATACATTTGTTGAAAATAATTTTTTTCTAGCTCCAATTACGTGATAAATTGTAATGAATCCTCCTAATCCCATAGCCATCATGCTTATAGGACCTAAAATGAAGTAGACTGCAGCAATCAAAAAAATAAAAATTGTAGCAGTCAATATCAATTGAACCGGGTCTTTTTTGATTTTTGGTCTTATGTTGTCTTTGAAATCTTTATTTTCTGATGATTTGGTTTCTTGCTTTTTTGAAATAATTTTAAAACAGTCTAGGTGATACCAACTTTTCTGATGTCTTGTAGATTTTTCATTTAATTGAATCTCATTATTACATAACGCACATTTAGTTAAATTTGGATTCAGAAAAATAGATTCGTCTTTTTTTGGAATATCTATGGATTTGTTCTTTTCAATTTTATACATCTCTTCAATGTCTAATTTTAAAATTTTTGTCAAATATTTCTTGTCCGATTCAAAAATGGGATTGTTTTTGTTAATTCTTTTAAGAAGATATTGGTTTCTTCCCATATCCCCATGACCATTTTCAATAGCATCCGTTAATCTTGAAATGATGTAATTTTTGTCCAATTTTACTAAATATCTTTAAACAATTTTTGTTCTTAAATGTAAACTCGTTATGATTCTTCTCTATTCTGTCTATTTTTTTGATTAATTTGTGTATTCTAAACTAATCTAAATAAATGGGAATCTTTAAGAAAAAATGTGAAAAAAGTTTTTGTTAATGGGTATGGCTCTATTGGAAGCAGAATTACTTCCTTTCTAAAAGATGATCCTGAAATCTCTGTAGTTGGTGTGGGAAAATACTCCCCTGACGATGATGTTGATGTGGCAATTTCTCGTGGGTTAGATGTTTATGTTCCTGAACGAAAATTAAATGATTTTAAGAATTTTAAAATATCTGGCACCATAGAAACTGCACTTGATGATTGCGATTTAGTAATTGATGCTGCCCCTGGTGGACATGGATATAAGAACAAGAAGAATCTCTATGAGCCAAAAAATTTAATGGCTATCTATCAGGGTGGCGAAACTGCGATGGGTAACGAGGCTGTATCGGATTTGTTGTTTAATTCCAGAGCCAATTATGCTTTGGCCATTGGCAAAAAACATGTCATGCAGGGTAGTTGTAATGTTACTGGCATGGGACGCATTTTAGAACCATTAAGAGATAGATTTGCTAACCGATTGATTCGATTCGATGTGACTCTTGTGCGACGATGGGCAGACATTGAGCAAACAGAAAAACAGGTGCCAGACACTATTGAAATGACTGAATCACCACATCACGGAGATGATGTAAAGATGTATTTTGGAAAAGATGCACCACTTTTTGTTCGTGCAATTAAAGTTCCAACCAGACAAATGCACCTACATATAATGGATATTCGTTTTAATGACAAAGCACCAAAACCTTCTGAAATGCATGACATTTTTAAAAATGAATTTGGCGTAGCAACTCTATGGACTGCTAAAGGAACAAAAGACATCAGAGATTATGCTAGAACCATGGGGTTTAATTTCACAGATACAAACATGATCCACATTCATGCAAACATGACTGTTTCAATTGGAGATACAGTACAAATGATGTATTCAGATGATCAAACAGGAATTGTTATTCCTGAAAATCACATGTTGTTACAGGCCATGCTGTTTGGAAAATCATATGGTGATGCATTTTCTCATACTGAATCGATATTCAATATGAAAGAAAAAAAGCGAAAACTCGAAGAGCACTTTGCAAGAAAAAACTGATTTTATTTTTTTATTCTTTCTATTCTGATTCTTTCAGGTTTGTTTTTTGTTACCTTTTCAACAACAATTCGGATATTGTCAATTTCAAGTTTATCTCCCTCTCTTGGTATGTCTTGTAATTTTTTGTGCAGTAGTCCGTTGAGGGAAGCATAATCATCTCCTTCAGGCAATTCTGACTTGAAAATTTCATTAATGCTCTCAATTTTAATATCTCCATTTGTGATTATTGTATCTTTGTCAACTGACTCAAATTCTTTTGGCGGTGTATCATCTGTTTCATCTTCTATATCTCCAACTATTTCTTCTATAAGATCTTCTAACGTAACTAATCCTTCTACCCCACCATGCTCATCAATTACAATTGCCATGTGTGTTTTTCTACCCTTCATTTCTTTGAGTAATGAGCTTACCATTTTTTCTTGAGATGCAAATACTGGCTTTCTTGAGACCTGTTCTAGTGTGATCATTTTGTTGTCTTTTTCTAAATGTATTAGAATGTCTCTTACATGAACAAATCCCACAATATCGTCATGTGTTTTTCCAAAAACAGGTATTCTGGAATGTAGGTTTTCACTAATCAAAGGAAGAGCGTCAAAGAGAAGCATTTTTGCGGGTAATGTGAACATTTTTGTTCGCGGTGTCATCACTGTTCTAATTACAGTATCATCAAATTCCAAAGCACTGTGAACTAACTCGCTTTCATCTTTCTCAAGTATGTTATCCGCCAAACCTTGTGCTACTATTCCTTTCATCTCCTCTTCCGTAATTGGTGGTGGATGATAACTGCTTCCGGTTAATCTTATCATTGTTTTTGTAATTATTTCAAAAAGTTTTACAACTGGCCATAATGCATAGCTGAAAATCAATAGTACAGGCGCACATCTGAGTGCAATTTTTGTTGAATTTGCATTGGCATATATTTTAGGGGTAATCTCGCCAAACACCAAAATAACAAATGTCATAATTCCTACTACAATTCCTAATCCTTCATTTCCAAAAGTTCTGATTGCAATACTTGTTGCAAAAACTGATGCTGCTACATTAACAAGATTGTTCCCTAGATTTACGCTTGACATCATCCAACTCGGATTGGATGTCAATTTGTGTAATGCCTTTGCACCTTTTACTTTTTGTTTCAATAATTGAGTTACGGTTGATTTTCTAGTTCCAACCATTGCAACCTCTGTTCCGCTGAAAAATGCTGAAAAACCTATGAGGACCGCCAATACTATATACTCAACCCAAATTTCTACCATTTTATCCTCCAAAAAAGTTTGTCAGAACAATGTCTGTTCTTCATTTTATTTTTTATGCACCATCTCTTGGTAGATAACATTCTGTAAAACCCACTTTTAAGGCTTAAGACATGAAAATGACATTTAATAAAACAAATTGTTTAATTGAGGCTAATTTTTAGGCGGAATCGCAAATTTATTTTTAGGATTATTGTGGTACTCTACGGGCAACATTGCATCTTTTTGCCTACCTGTGAGAATGCCTACAACCACATCGTCTTTTTTGATTATTTCGTCATTTATCAATTTTTTAATTCCAACAACTGATGCACCTGATGCCATCTCACAATCAAATCCATTCAAACCGACGACTGACATTCCATCTAACATCTCTGAATCCGATACCGTGGTTACAACTCCATCAGTAAATTCCAAGGCACGTAGTCCTTTTAGTATATTTGCCGGTCTTCCAATTTGGATGGCGGTAGCTTTTGTTTTTGGTTTGATTCCTTCTTTGTCTAAATGATCATAGTATCTTGTAATTAATTCAGTATTTGCATTGCCTTTATTCCATCGTAGTTCCTCTCCTTCAAATTTACCGTTATACAAATCCGATAATGTACTTGCACCTTCAGAATTAATTACTGCAATTCGAGGTATTTTTTTTATCCAACCCCACTGGTATAATTCCATTAATGCCTTTCCACAACTAGATGTGTTTCCAAGGGCTCCTCCAGGATATACAATCCAATCGGGGGACTCCCATTTCAAATACTCTAGTGCTCTATATGGAATTGTTTTTTGCCCTTCAATTCTAAATGGGTTTACAGAGTTTACCGTATACCCATTATACTTTTTTGCATCATCGAGGGATTGTTTTAATGCATCATCAAAATTCCCATCAACTTCGACTATCTGAGCTCCGAATTGATATGCTTGGCTTAGTTTACCTGGAGCGATTTGACCTGATGGAATATACACATCACAGCGTATTCCTTCATTTGCTGCAAACATTCCTGCAGATGCGGATGTATTTCCAGTAGATGCACAAACAATTTTTTTTGCACCAACCATTTTGGCATGCGTCACTGCACTTGCCATGCCGTTATCTTTGAACGAACCACTTGGATTGTATCCTTCTGGTTGTAACCACAATTTATCATGAGAAATTCCTATGAATTCTGCCGCCTTTGACATTTGGTACGGTTTTGATTGTCTACCTTCTGCACCGTCTAATGAAACTAAATATTTTGAGCATTCCTCAATATTTTCTGTATCTATTTGACAAAAATTAAGTAATTCCCTAAATCTCCATACACCGCTTTCGTTGAAGATGTTTCCTTGAGGATTTCGTCTCTGATAAAATACTTCTTTTAGGTCATTAGGTGGTTTATTTTTGTATTTTACGTCTAATAGGTGACCTTTTTCACATTGGACATTGGTACTTTTTATGGGATATTCTAATCCACAGTGAGGGTCAATACACTTGAGATAAGCGTCACCTTGCATTGTGAGTTAGCGGAACCAGTGATAATTTAAAGTTAAGAGTAAAATCCCGTCAAACTAGGAATTGCTTTCCTAAACTTTTAGATTGGATTATAACAATCCAAAGTTGATCATGGTGACTAGTGAATATTTGAAAAGTGTCTTAGAAAAGATCATAGTTGCTCACAACACACTTACAAAACTTGAAGATAAATCAGGAGATTTGGAGATCATTAAAAAAGAAATTTTGAAGATCAATGGTTTTTTTCATGTATTAATTAACAAGATTGACACTGAAAAATTTCAATCCTCTGATTTTTTGGATTTAAAGTCTAACTTTGAGTATTATCTGAATAATTATTCTTTTGAAAAAGAGATCGAAACTATGGCTCCCTTGTACTCTGAAGATTCTAATCGATTAAAAAATATGAGATTAAAAATTCTTGAATCCTTGGCAGACAAGAAATTAATTGATAATATTGAATATGCCATAGAAAAATTGTAACATTATGGAAAATAAAGAAAAAAAATGTATTTTATGTGGATGTAAAGATCATCGTTTGATCGTATGTTCTAGACATATGGCAAAAAGATGCAGTTGCTACAAGGCACATGATTAATTTAAGATAAAATGGATAATTTACTTTCTTTTGGGACCTGATCTTTCATGAAAATTTAAACAGCATTTGCATTCTTTTTTAATGCATTCTTGTTCTGTTTGATGATCACATATTCCACATTCGCAACTACTTGTCATGTATTTTGATAATGTATTTACAATATAACTAATACTACAAATTTTTCTGATTTTCAGGTCAAATGGTTCTATTTTTTTGATTTGGGTTTTTTTGCAGTTTTATCTGGTTTCCCTTCTAATTCCTGCTCCATTTCTGCTGCTTTATTCTCTACGACTTTAATGATTTCCTGAATTAATCCATCAAGGTCACTATCTGAAGCTTCTGGTTCTACTGCCGTTGCAATTTCATTAATGGTACTTGAAATCTCGGCACTTACTTCCTCAAAACTCTCTGGATCTTCATATGCTGCATTATACAGATTTTTGAGATTATTTACATGGCTAATCACCTGATCAGTTAATGTCAGTCTAAATTCTGTACCATTAACTTCTATTATCTTTGTGCTCATATTCCAGATTTCAAATTCTGTTCCTTAAAGGTTTTTAGTTGAAATATGTTGATATTTGATGCATCGATTTTATCAAACTAGAATACTATGTAATCCAAAGCCGATGCATCGCTAATCAGGGTTGTATGTCTTGAACCTACAACATATCCATTTTTGATATCATTTGCAGGCACCCATCTATTCGTTGACGTATAATGTCTTTTTTCAGCCAACTCTCGTTCAATTGCCTCAATATCAAATTCACCTTCTTCGACTTCTTGTGAGGTGAGGTGTTTTATTGTGATCAGTATTTTGCTGACTTTGACACGATCTCCAAACTTCCATTTTGATGGTGGGTTTTCATCTGAAACTTCTAGAACTTTAATTTTCATTTGTTTATTTCCAAATGCATCATAACTGACCAGTGTTCTCTCATCTGTAAATTCCTCAAAACTTATTCTTGAATGGGTTCCTTTTGATTCATATGCTGCATCTAACAATGACTTGGAATCTATTTCACTGTCTTTGGTTTCAATTTTGGATTCTATCGAATTCTCTTCTGCCATGCCATCAATTATCATTAATCATTAAAAAACACTCTGCTACTATTTTAGATAGTTAGGCACTGGACCTGTGTTTTGTTTTAAATGGCATTGGGTGTTCTTTAAGATCCAGTTTTTCTCGTTTTCCATCGATTCTCGCAAATATCTCCCCCTCATAGGTGCAAACACAATCTGTTATCTCTTTGGAATCATCCCAAATCTTGTAAAATTCTCTTAATTCCCTACTTTCATACTGACCCAATCCTGTTCTTTTTTTTGAAAGAAACTTGAATGCAAGTATTACTTTTCTGTCATTGTAAATGTCAAATGTTTTGATCCATTTCTGGCATCTTTCAATCTGATCTGCTGGAACAGGAAGAGACGTACTTGTACCTGATTTTGCCTCTATGGTGACGATCATGCTATTTTGAGTATTTACTGCTAAAACATCTGGCAATGCAACACTTGGAGATCCCAATCTGAAGGCTTTCCAGTTTTCAGCAGAATTGAATCTTTTTACTAATGTGTCTTCCCAATGATATCCACGCTGTCTACGCGTTCGTGCAATTTTTTTATTGTCCTTTTTTGTTTTTTCTTTTGGTCTTGTTAATGAAATCGAAGTCATTTTGCTATTCATGTTTCTTTATGTCTAGTTTAGATATAGTAAGGTAGGTAATTACAGAATAACCTCTCATAAAGAGAGAGATTTGAGATGAAATGACGTTGTTAGTTAAATTTCCAGTGCCAAATTCATCCTGAACTAGAATCAATATTATCCATTTTCTCAATTATGGTATATGAAAATATCACTCAAAATTTTATTGACTAGATATAAAACAAATGAACCACGTCATCACAAGTTTTTCCTAACCAATACACACCTGATGTCAGGAAAATAAGAACCATTTAAAATTTAATTCATCTTGATAATTCCTTGATTAATTAAAAATTTTATTGCATTTAGCAAATCATCTTCTGAAATTTGATCTTTTCCATACCAAATAAAGACATTTTTTATCCAATCAGGGATTTTTTTTGTAGCGTTACTTAAGTTCATTACAATATCTTCTGATTGATTTGTTGATGTTGATTCATTCATAAAACAAACAGAATTATCATATCCTGTAATTCGAAATGCTTCTTCTCTGGCGTCAAGTCCCTCTCCCGTATAGACATCAATATGTTTTCCAATTATAGCAGAACCAACATCAGTAGAGTTGAAAACTGTATTATTCCAAGGCTGTGGTAATGTCGGAATTGTTGTTTTTGTTCCACGTTTTATGATTTGTGGATCAACTGCTATGCTTCCAACCACCAAATTATTCCCAAGCGAGTCTAATGGTGTGTTGTTCAGATAAAATTTTCCATCATACGAACCTAAATACTCGCCGGAGATATCTTTACCCCACCCTTGAATTTTTACTTCATCTACAAAATCATTCTTAAAACTATATGCTTTTCCATCAATTAGAATTGGGTTCATTTTTGATGAATAATCGATTTCCATTGGTAGAAAATATCCTGTAATGTACCATCCGTCACTGCAATTCTGAGTAGATAAAGTATCAATATCGGATGCAATTTGAGATTGTGAGAATGCAGGAATTATTGAAATTGTAATCAACGTGACAACTAAAATGGCAAAAATGATTTTCATTTTAATTCGAATTTATTGCAACTCCGTGTATAAAAAGTAAAGCGGCTATGGCATAAGTTTTTCTCATACTGTATAATCAACTAAATCCATGTCAAACTAAGTTAAATAATTCCAATTATCATTTATTAACAAACTATTGGGAAATTGTCATATTGACTATCATTTTATGATCTAAAAATTTGAAAAAGTTTTTAAAAATCATGTCTTGAAGTAATTATGATTCAGTGATGAATTTTGATGGCTGTTGTTAAAACAACGTTTCTGAAGTCATCAAACATTCTTTTAGCATTTGATTCCGATAATCTTGAAAATAATTAAATCAAAAATTAAAAAACTTGTATTATTTAGTTGTTTTACAGTGAGTTTATCAAACCCATTTTAAAGACATTTATGATGCTTGAACAAATCGCCAAAAACCTAGCCATGTCAAAACAAGAATTTGCACAAGTTTATGGTGGGCATAGCCACATTCAGGAATTCATTCCTGTGTCCCCCTCGGAATTGTTTCCAATACCTGATGATCACTTGGAATTTCTGCATGATTTTGCTTCAAAAAATCCTATCTATCATAATTTCTATGAGCAAAAAATTGCAGGCATTTTATGTAAAGTGTATGAAGGAGACATTAACGAATATTGGCTAAACAGTATCAAACATGGTTCTAGTTGTCAGCCGTTTTATCCAACTTGGATTCTTTCCGCATACATTGCAGCATCGATTGCAAAAAGTTTCAATTACAAAGAATTAGTAGACATTGGTTCTGGAGATGGAAGAATTGCGTACTGTGCAAAAATTTTAGGTTTACAAGCAACAAGTATTGAAATTGATGATGTGTTGGTGGAACTTCAAAATACAATTTTAACAGCAACCAAAGTCAATTTTAATCCTATTTGTGTAGATGCTATTAAATTTGATTACGCTTCATTGAATTTAACCCATCCTGTATTTTTTATTGGTGGGTTGCCCCAGATGGGAGGAGATGTTTTGGCAACAAATATTATAGAAAAAATCACTACAAGTAATCTTAAAAAAAATACATGTATTGTTTTTGCTGGCACTCATTCAAAGAGACAACTTTCAGATAATCAATCCGAAGGCGGATGGAGTTCATTGATTGGCAAACATGGTCTAAAAGTAATAAAAACCGTCTCGCTTCCAACTATCTGGACTTTTGATCAACTCGTTGATACACCGTACATCTATACGGAATTTACTTGATCATACCAAAGACAAAGTAATAATTTTCATCTTTTATCCCGCATCTTTCTATTTTGACATGTTGACCTATATTTGGAACTCCAGATGACATCTTTCCCATTATTTTTATGGTGTTTTCAATTTCTACTAAACAAAAATAATCCTTGTTTTGCTTTGAAAATTCGATAATTTTACCTTCATGTGGGGCTTTTCTCCAAAAAACTTCACTAAAACATCGATTGCAAAATTCAGATGGTGGCCACACTATTTTCTGGCAATGCATGCACTCGGCTATGATGAAATTTCCATTTTTTAATTCAGATTCAAAATTCATCTTTCCAAGACCAAAATCGTTGAGGATGTAGCAGCTGCAGACATGTTATGGACTAATCCTATATTTGCATTATCTACCTGTCTTTTGTTTGCACATGATTGTAATTGCTGTGTAATTTCAATAGTTTGCGCTATTCCAGTTGCACCTAGTGGGTGTCCTGATCCAATCAATCCTCCTCTTGGATTGATTTTTAAATTATTTGTAGAGTATAGATCTTTTATCATATCCATCCCTTTTCCTTTATCTGTAAAACCTAATGATTCTAAAGCCATTGGCTCACAGACAGAAAATGCATCATGAACTTCTGCAACGTCTATATCGTTTACATCGTGTTTGGACATTTTAAACGCAGTTGATGCAGCAAGATGTGTTGATTCCATGGAGCTAAATGCTATGTTTTTTGTAAATCCTGCCGAAGTTGTTTTCTGTCCTATCCCCGTAATCCAAACTGGGTTGTCTGTAAATTTTTTGCATGTATTTTCTGAAGCAAGTAAAATCGATGCTCCACCTGTACATGGTCTTGAGCAATCAAGTAATCTAAGATCATCTGTTAGTTTTTTGGAGTTTATTACATCTTCTAAGGAATATGTTTTTTCTGAAAGTGCATTAGGATTGTTTTGAGATTGTTTGTGATTTTTCACTGGTACTATTGCAAGTTCTTCATCAGTAACTGAAAATTCTCTCTTGTATGCTTTTGTAAAAATACTTGCCCAAAAAATAGGATGCTTGAATTCCCCTCTAGAATTATCCCATTCTAAAATTTGTCCCGGACTATCATATCTTTCAGCTCCTGACACTAACACTACATCTGCTAATCCTGATGCAATGTATGAATATGCAGATACGATTGCATTTGTTCCAGAATTGCATAGACTTTCAATCGAATGAGCAATTTTAGGCTCAATTCCAGACATTTCAGATAAGATTGCAGATAGGTATTTTGAGTTATTATTGGTAGACACTAATACTGCATCAATATCATTACGACTCAAATTAGGACTGTTATCAAATAGTTCCTTTGTTGATTTTAATAAAACAGATTCAATTTTTGAATCATCCTTTGAAAACTTTGTAATTCCATAGGATGCAATTCCTACTTTGGACATTATTTTTCCTCAGAAAATGTATCTGTAAATAGTTTAAAAGAATCCATTACATCCCCAACTGGATTGAATTGTATTGTTGGTAAATCTATTCCTGTTTCACGGAATTTTTGTAACTGCATGATACATTGATCAGGTGTACCTGCAATTGTTAATGATTTCAACATATTGTCTGAAACTAATTCATGATTGAATTTAAATCCTGATATTTTAAACTCTTCAAAGATATTTTTGGTTTCAGTTTCAAACCCGTTTTTCGATAAAAATTCACGGTATACTTTTCCAACCGAAATATAAAATGCAAGTGTTTGTTTGGCTCGTGTTATGGCAATTTCTGCATCGTCAGAAACACAGCCGATGATTTGACATGTGACGTCTATCTTTCTTTTTGATTGCATTTTTTGTATGATCTTTTTCATCTCATTTAATGGTCGTAAATAAAAAATCACACCATCTGAAATTTCCCATGTCAAATCTACCATTTTTTGATTAACTGCTGCTAGATATATTGGAATTTTTTCTCTTTGTGGTTTTATTAATAATGTAAAATTTTTTAAATTAAAAATTTTTCCGGAATAATTAACCTGTTTTCCAGATAATATCAGTTTGATAATTTCTACATATTCTTTCATTCTTAAAACAGGATTCTCAAATTTGTATCCATGAAAGTCTTCCACTATTGGAGTGCTGCTTGTTCCAAGACCTAAAATCAACCTCCCATTTGAGATTGTATCTACTGTTGCAGCGCCCATTGCAATCGATGAGGGGCTTCGGGAGTAGATGTTGATTATGGATGAGCCTACTTTTGGTTTTGATGCTTTTTGTGATACCATGCTCAACATTGAGAAATTCTCCATCCCCCATGTCTCTGGAATCCAAATTGTATCTGTATTGGTATGAGATAATATTTCTGAGCATTCTAAAACCTGATTTATGCTAAGAAGTGAGCCTAAACTGTATGCTATTCGCATAGACTAACTATGACTCTTGGATATTCTAGTGTTTCCGATTTTTTGATGTATCTTACGAGTTTCATTTATTTTTTGACTGTTTTTTATGGCAAAATTATGTCACTCTTCATACTCTGCATCTGCTAGGATCTCAGTTTTTGATTTAGTAATCTCATTGCAAAATGGACAGATACACGTCATGGTCATTATTTAATCACATAATTTGGATTTAAGCCTGAGAATTAATGCTAAAATCACTTTTGGTCTATTATTTGGTCTATTTCTATAACTAGATAAAATATTTGTCTAATTCTTTTAGTATTATGTTAATTATCATTGAGGTTGAATATTATGAAAGCAATTCTTAATTCTAATCATTGAGTGAACAAAGTTACACTGAATATTCTGCCCAAAAAAATACATTTTGGGATAATGTTGCAAAATATGCTGCAAATGAAGATGAACCCTTTGTAAGTGAAATAGCATATGTGATGGTCACACTTCATAGAACAGGCGCATAAAACTAATTATTTATTTTATCATTTTATCTAACTCTGATGAACATTCTTCCATGTCTTTGAATGAGTCAATAGAATACCACATTACATTTTTGAATTTGACCGTGGTTAATTTTCCTTTTTTTGCATAATCTGGAAAGACTGTTTTTTCTATATCTCCTTTTTTTGGCAAGTCTTGTAATGTTTCTTTTTGCAAATGATATATTCCTGCATTCATCCATAAATCTGGAATTTCTTTTTTCTCTTTGAATTTAATTACCTTGTCATTTTTTGTCTCCATAATTCCAAATTTTGTTTTTAATTCAATTGATGCAATTGAGTTTTGTTTTTTTGCTAATTGATTGAGATCAATGTTGGTCATTGTATCGCCGTTTAACACAAAAAAAGATTTATCTTTTATTGACAAGCCTGCTCGTTTGATAGCTCCTCCAGTACCTAATGGTGTTTTTTCTATTGAAAATTTTATTTTAATTCCAAGATTGTTTTTCATGGCAAGGAAATTCTCAATCATTTCTGCCTTGTAACCTGTGCAAATTATGATTTCTTTTACTCCATATTTTTTCAGATATCTTATTTGCCATTCGATAATTGGAATATTATTTAGAGGAACAAGTGGTTTTGGAACATAATCTGTAATTGGACGTAAACGTTTTCCTCTACCTCCTGCCAAAATTATTGCCTTCATCGAACTACCATTACTAATGTGACGTTATAACTTTAATTGGATTTTCCATTCTGCATTAATTATTCTGATTTGATTGAAAATCATACATCTGAGATATCTTGTGTAGATTCACCTCGTTTCTTTTTACAAACTCCACAAAAAAGGTAACCGTCTTTGTGTCTGATCCAATAATGACGTGCATGATCTTTTGTTTCATCCATTATGTTGCTGGTTATTTTAAAAATTTATGACTATTTTATTGCATCCTTACTAGATTTTGATTCTAACTGGATACTTATTTTAGAAAACATTTAAAGTTGCTATTCCAAAATAATACCCCGCACCAGTTAATGCTATACTCCATATGCATGACCCTATCAACGTAAAAATTAAAAATTTGATTGGATTCATATTAAAAATTCCAGCAGGAATTGACACCAATTCACGAATTCCAGGAATCACTCTTCCAATGATTACTGATTTATCCCCATATTTGTTAAACCAATGATCAGCTTTTTCTAAATTACTTTCTTTGATTTTTGCATATTTTAGATATTTTATCAATCCCACACGTCCTAACTTTTTTGATATGATGTAAATCACAAATGCACCTACTGTTGCACCGCCACCACCTGTTATTCCAACGCCTATGATATGAAATGCACTCATTTGATTTTTTAATATGCTGTATCCAGCTAAGGGGAACACAACTTCACTTGGAATTGGCGGAAACACTGTTTCAATTAATGCAGATAAAAACACTCCAGGATAAAGATTCTCAGATACCAGTGAGATGATCCATTGAATGAAAGCATCTATTTCACTCAAATCATTTTTCTTCCGTTAGATAATAATGCAATTCCGTATAACACTCAGTACAGTATTCTTGATCATTTGTATGATCACAATCATAAACTTTCGATACTTTGTTATTGCATTTTGCACAAGTTGGCATTCCATCATACACTAGTTTTAGATTTTCTTATCTTTATTGCACCTAATGCTGTAATAATTGCTCCTATGGCAATGAGACTTCCTCCTTCGCCCATCATTCTTTTAGAATTTTCTGTCTCTGCTGCGCCAGTTACAGACATTATTCCCCCAATAATTATTAAAATTCCTGTCACTATCAACATTATTCCCAATCCTTTGTATGGTGGTCTTTTTGATATGAAAAATGCAATTATTGATAAGATGATTGGTGGAAATCCAAATGCTATTCCACGTGTCATGGCATCAAAGGGTAAGAATCCCTCTCCAGCACCACCGCCTACAATGACATCTGCACCATAAATGACCAGTAAAATTATAGAAATCCCTGAAATCACATGTGGGATTGAAACTGACATGTTTGGATTTCTTTATTTATATTTAATAAACCTATTAGGGACAGGTTCATTTTTTATGCTGGATTTATCGATATCTTATCTTTGAGTGTCTCTAATTTTTTTAGCAGTTGATCTATTGTCTCTCCTTGTTTTCCTACCAAATTGAAATGTCCTAGCTTTCTTGATGGTTTTGAAATTTTTTTACCATACATTTTAAGAAAAACGTTTTGCTCTGATATCTCTATTGGTTTGTATTCCCCTTCAAAATTTTTTGGACCTAAAATATTATGCATTATAGTTGGATGTAAAAGATCAGTATTTCCCAGATCTAAACCCAAGATTGCTCTGAGATGTTGCTCAAATTGAGATGTCGCACTTGATTGTAATGTGTGATGGCCAGAATTATGTACTCTAGGTGCAATTTCATTTATTACTATTTCGTCATTTTCTGTGACAAACATCTCTATTCCAAAAATACCTGCTCCCTTTAGAACATTCATTGTATTTTTGGCAATCTCTTCTGCTGTTTTTGCTATTTCTTCAGATATTCTTGCCGGGGCTATTGTTTCGCGAAGAATATTGTCTTCATGGATATTTTCTACAAGTGGGAATGTTTTGATTTGTCCTTTTGTATTTCTTGCAACAATGACGGACACTTCCATTTTAAATGGTACAAATTTCTCAAGCATCAATTTTTTTTCCTTAAAATAATCAAATGCGGTTTGAATTTGTTTTGGTGAATCTATTTTAAAATTACCTCTTCCATCATATGCATCACGTCTAGCTTTGAGTATTGAGGGATACCCAAATTTTCTCAGTCCTTGTTCTAAATCTGAAATAAATTCCACTTGGATAAATTCTGGAACCGGAATGTCATTTTGCAATAAAAATGATTTTTGTAAAAATTTGTCTTGAATTATTTTTAATGTTTCAGGGGATGGATTAATTTCTGCGTCTTTTTCAACTAATTTTAATACTTCACTGTCCCCTGACTCTATCTCATATGTGATGATGTCCGATCTTTTGGCTAATTCAATTATGGCGTTTTTATCTTTAAAATCTGCAATTATCTGTTCAGCACCTACCTGTGATGCAGAGCAATTTTTTACAGGATCTAAAACTATCACTTTTGAAATATGTTCAGGCATTTTCTTGGCAGCCTCTGTTATCATCATTCCAAGCTGTCCTCCTCCTATTATCCCAAGTATCTTGCCCATTGCCATTTTCCCAATTCACGATTAAAAATATCTAATGCTAATTTTTACAAATAAATTGCTTTTTTCAACATAGGCTCAAACTTTGAGAATGTATTTTAAAATAACATACACACCAATAACTGCAAAAATAAGAGATTAATCATATGGCATGCGGTATTTCAGATGATCCGGAAATGGAGAATTTACTAAAAATGACCCATAGTTGGATGAACAAATTAAAAAATCAAATTATGTGATTAAATAATGACCATGACGTGTATCTGTCCATTTTGCAATGAGATTACTAAATCAAAAACTGAGATCCTAGCAGATGCAGAGTATGAAGAGTGACATCTAATTTTACGTGATTAAAAATATTATAAAACAACACTTTATCCCAACTATGCCCGAATTTTACCCATTATAGATAATAACATGATTTATTTTTCTATTAATATGAGTTATACAAAAAAACCCTTGGTGGGAATCATTATGGGTTCAAGTTCAGACAGCAGAATAATGAAAGATGCTGCTGAAGTTTTGGATAAATTTAAAATAAAACACGAGGATCAGATTGTATCTGCACATAGAACTCCCACTAGATTAGATGAATATGCAAAACATGCGGAAAAAATGGGATTTAAAATAATAATTGCAGGGGCCGGTGGAGCGGCACATCTTCCTGGAATGATTGCATCCCATACAATAATTCCTGTGATAGGTGTGCCAATTATGGTCTATAATGATAAACAAGCTAAAAAACCAGACAATTCAAAATTTTCATCTTTTGGAGGATTGGATTCACTTCTATCTATCTCAGAGATGCCATCTGGTTCGCCTGTTGTGGCAGTTGGAATAAACAAAGCAAGCAATGCTGGGATATATGTAGCAAAAATTTTGGCAAATGAATTTCCAGAACTAAAAAAGAAATTAAAACAGTATAAATCAGATCAGCATGACTCTGTACTAAAAGAATCAGATGAATTAAAAAAACAGGGTCTCAGTAAGTTTGTTAAAAAAAAATTCAATTAAGTTTATGTCATTAAACTAAATTGAATATTTTTCTTTTGTAGTGTCTCAATTAGTTTATCTGCTTGCTCTTTTCCCTGTGTTTCCAAACTTAGTGTAACTCCTGCAGAACCTGCACTAATGTTTGAACTTAACCTGTCATGTACTACTTCTACGATGTTTGCATTAGCTGCACTAATTTCATCTACTATCTCCTTAAATGCACCTGGTCTATCGGGTAACAAAATAGATAATTTCAGTAAACGTCCCATTGTAGCTAGGCCTTTGTCTACTATTTGTCCTAAAAGATACATGTCTACATTTCCCCCTGTCAATATTGCAACAACTTTCTTTCCGGGAGAAGGTTTTGCTGAAATCAAATAAGCCAAACCTACAACACCTGCAGGCTCAACTACAAACTTCATTCTTTCCATTAGCAAAAACATTGCTTTGATAATCTCGGAATCATCAACTAGCACTATCTCATCAATTAACTCTTTAATTATTGAAAACGTTATCTGTCCAGGTATTTTCACAGATATGCCATCTGCAATGGTTCTTGCACCGCCACTTGATGTTAAAGAACCATTTTTAACGGATTCATACATTGATGGAAATGATTTTGATTGAACGCCGATTACTTTGATGTTTGGGTTTTTTTCTTTTATTGCGATTAAAACTCCTGCAGCTAATCCTCCCCCACCAATTGGAACATAAATTTCATCGACATCGGGCAGATCTTCTAAAATCTCCAATCCTATCACACCCTGTGCTGCTATGATTTGTGAATCATCAAATGCATGTATCATAGTTGCACCAGTTTTTTGTGCAATCTCTTTTGCTTTGGCAGATGATTCATCATAGTTTATTCCCTCCAAAATTACATTTGCTCCATAACCTTTGGTGGCAGATACCTTTGAAGGTGATGCATTTTTCGGCATAACGATTGTACAGGGTATTTTTTCTAATGAGGATGCAAATGCAACTCCTTGTGCATGATTACCTGCGGATGCCGCAACTACGCCGTGTTTTTTTTCATCAGTTGATAATAATCTTATTTTGTAATATGCTCCACGAATTTTAAATGAACCTGTTTTTTGTTGAAATTCTGCCTTTAGGTAAATTTGTGAACCAGTAAGATCACTGAAAGTTGGGGAATAAACTAGTGGTGTTTTTCTTACCTCATTTCCTCGCAAAGAGTGTGCGTTTTGTATTTCGTCATATGTGGGATTCATTGGAAATTCTGCTAGATAAGCGAGATATTTGACTTCTTCCATTTCAAAATTAGTTTTTTAATCAACTTTTATGCACGCTTTTTGGGAAAACTGCAAAATAATTCAAAACAGACGTTAAAACTACCCCCAAATACCATGTTTTCTTAATACGCGTATTTGTCTTGATATTTGATTCATCGATTTTTAAAACAGATTATACTATTTCAAATATTATGCCGTAAGTAATTTAGAAAATTCATCTAAACGTTTGATGATGTTTTCTTTTACAGATTCTGATATCTTTCGAGGATCAAAGAGACCCTCTTTTGTCTTATTTCGGATAAATTCGATATCAAATGTACACAGACATCCTTCTTCTCCTGTTATCAATCTTGTATCATCAATTAGGACAGGACTAGTTTGATATGTTTCAACTAATAGATTATCTAATTCTTTGATTAGTTTTGTTTTTTTATTTGATAAATCTTGAAAATCAACCTCAATGTCTTTTTCAATTTCCTTGTATACTTTTTCTCTAAACTCATCGTTTTCATAAAATATTTCAAATAACTTTTGATAGTCAAAATCTTTGTATCCTTTCTCTTTTAATTTGTTTAATACAAATTGATCACTGTTATCTGACATTTGCTGTTCTTTGTTTTTTGTTAAATCAATTATATCGGATAATTCTTTTTGTAATTGTATGACACGTTGATCTGGTTTATAGTATAACAACACATGGTATTGTAATGACATATGTCCTGAAATAAGATAATTTCCTTCTCTAATCTCAAATTTGGTAAAAATTCTTCTAATGTCATCGTTATTTGAAATTGAAACTTCTTGAACTGACCATTCTTTCAAATTTTTGATGATTGTTTGATAGAAATTACTTACAAGTGCAGGATCAAAAGTTTTTTGTTCAGTAATTGTTGCATCTCCTAACATTACATTTACGTTTACAGATTTGGTAAGGTCTAATATTTTTGCAAGAAACAGCTGCTGAGTATCCTCATTTTTCTTATTTAGAGACTGAATAAAATCATTTGATGTTCTTGTACCTAACCGCACAAGAACTAACGAATTTTAACGGTCATTAAACCTTAAGATCTCGCATCTCTTAAATAGAAAAATCAGGTTATTTTATGCATGTCTGGAGGCAAAATTCTGTGTGATCTTTGCAATTCGATGATTTTACAGTATTACCATGAGGGTTATAAGGGGATTAGGGGAAAGTGCATTATCTGCGATACAGATTTTCCACTAGAATAAGATGATAAAAAATGTCAGAAACTAATGAATCCAAAAAAGACACAGACTCTAACCAATCTAGTCCTAATTTGATAGATATGCTACTTGGTCAGAAAGAACAAAGAGTTGTAGATTCTGAAACGATGATTCTTGAGACACAGAAACGAATTTGGGGCGCATTAAAACAAGGTTACGAATATACTGGTATTACAGATGAGTCAGAAAAATTTCTGCGAAAAAATGTTTTTTCCAAATTCGACATAATAGTACTTTATGTGGATTTGGTTGGGTCAACTACGATGACATTAGAATTACCTGAAGACAAATTAGCAATTATCATAAGTTCTTTTGCTCAAGAGATGGCATCTGTGATTACTCTTCACGGGGGGTACGTTTTAAAATTTGTAGGTGATGCAGTTATTGGATACTTTGTTGCTTCTGAAAATCCACTTTTGGCTGCAGATAATGCTGTAAGTTGTGCAAAATCAATGTTAACCGTAATCCAAAAAGGCATCAATCCAATTTTGAATCAATATGATTATCCTGATTTAATGGTGAAAATTGGAGCAGATTTTGGACAGAGCATTGTTGTTAGGTATGGCTCAAATCCAGATGCGGCACATGTTGATTTGATGGGTCCTGCAATGAACATTGCATCTAAGATTCAATCGTTTGCAAAACCAAACCAAATTTTAATTGGTGATGATGTATATCATAGATTACACCCAGCTTCTCAAAGTTCGTTTAAGGAAATTGTTTGGAGAAACAACGAATGGAAATACCGTTCAAGATTAACTGGTGAAATTTACAAAATTTACGAGTATAATGGCTAAACAGTAAACTTTCCCGGACATTCCACATGCTCATAATGATGCTCTGTAAATTTTTCTTGAACTACATAAATTACAATTTTATGTAGATCTTCTTCTTTGATGTTTTTGTTGCATCTAATACATGTCTTTGTTGATTCTATCATGCGTATTTGCGATCTAAAATAGGAATCTATAAGGATCTGCGATCAGCTCAAATTGAGCAAAAATGACTATGAATTAGCTATGTGGTATATCAAACGCCTAAAGACAAGGCAAAAATATAGCAAAAATGGTGAATTATTGTGGAAGATTTACCAATTAAACAGCTAAAAGACATTTACGGATTAAATCCAAACATACCTCATCTTGCTTTGCAATTTCCAAGACTACCTCCTGGTTTATCTAATCCAATGTTCAAAATTTTTGAAAACCCGATGAAAGAAAAATTTGCTGAAGAAAATGCATCAATCAATAAAAAATTACAAGGATTTCAGCAATCATATCAAAGATACGCATCCGGATTGCTAACCATGAATTCTGGCGGAATTGTCCCTCCTGGACATCCGTTGTTTAGCCGACAAAATTCCGTCAGTACACTGAAGGCAGAAAATGACAAGTTATTAAAAGAAAATTTAGAATTAAAGAAAAAACTAGATGAGAAAAAGGAATCTAACTCTAGAATGCACTAGTTTGTTGTTGCATTAACATAGAATTAATTTTTAGATTAGTAAGAATTCTTATTAATTTCAAATTCAAATATATCTTTCCTGCATTATAAAAATTATAAACAAAATAGTGCAGTCACAAAAGAGTTTAGAATCGAATTACTCCTTTAACCAGAAAAATGTTAACTAAGTTTAACAATAAATTTTTTTTAGATAAAATAAAACATCTATGTTGCAGAACCCGTACTTTTTACAAGGCGTTCACGTAAGGATATATTCTCTGGATCTACTGAGGAAACAACCAACGCTTTCTTTTTGTAAAATTTTTCGTGAAATTTTTCTTTAGCAGTGTGAAAAATTATATTTGTTTCAACTATTGATTGTTCAATGCCTTGACGGTTTAGATCACTTTGAATTTCTAAAAGTTTCTTGGCTGTCTTGATTGTTCTTTCTTTTCGGCACTCGGAACACTCTTCACTTCGTG
>Ga0209751_10000275_pt1 | contig 55356 bp, 87 predicted proteins | sample RifCSP13_1_FD_184019 | JGI IMG/M metagenome (GOLD analysis project Ga0209751, IMG submission 184019) | Soil microbial communities from Rifle, Colorado - Rifle CSP2_sed 13_1 (SPAdes) (version 2) | ecosystem: Environmental > Terrestrial > Deep subsurface > Rock core/Sediment | place: Rifle...
TATCACTTTTTTCCACGGCCGAAATTTTAGACCCCCCTTTAAAAATATTTAAATTACATTATAAAAATTTATTAATTATATTTAAAATATGGAAAAAACGGTATCCATCAAAATGTCTGAAGTCGAACACGCCAAGTTTGTTGCTGCTTGTAAAAAATTTGGAGTATTACGCAATAATTTCGCCAAAAAAGCTATTTTAGACAAGATAAACGAGTCGGGAGGTAAAGAAATTGAATAATTCATTGCCAGAAATCAAAATGGTCCCACTGGATTCAATCCATAAAAACCCGAAGAACCCCCGCATAATCAAGGATGAAAAGTTTAAGAAACTGGTCAACTCTATCATTTTTTTTCCTAAAATGTCATCAAAACGTCAGGTGATATATGACGAAACTGGTATGATCTTGGGCGGCAATATGCGGTATGAAGCCATGCTTGATATATCCAAAAAAGGCAGATCAAAGATTGAATCTATACTCAAAGAGAAATCGACCGCAACCAAAGATCTGTCCGGTAATATCGATATCCTTGAGCCGCTGTTTCGTGGGATATTTCCTGAAGGATGGGCGATTTGTGCCGACGATTTTACCGAAGATGAAAAACAGGAATTTGTTATCAAGGATAACATTTCGGGCGGTTCGTGGAATTGGGAAAGCCTTGCAGGTGGTTTTGAATTAAATGATTTGATTGAATGGGGTTTTGATGAATGGGAACTTGGACTCTCTCCAAAACCAGAAGTAGAAGTTCCCGAAGAAAAAAAACCAGACAAGAACACAATAAAGAAATGCATCTGTCCGGAGTGCGGCCATGAATTTGAGCCTTAAAGAATGCATGTTCTGCAAGGAAAGAAAACCGATTTCGATGTTTAACAAAAACACCAAAGCGCCGGATGGTCATTGGGCGTGGTGTAAGGTTTGTGAGAAGAGGTCTGGTTTTTACGAGAAGAAAAGAGAGATTGAAAATGATGCTATGCGAATAGTTTCTTTTTCTGGGGGCAAAGATTCTACCGCAATGCTTCTAAAGCTTATCGAAGAAAAAAGAAGGGTGGACAAGGTAATATATTTTGACTGTGGTTCTTTTGAATGGCCTCAAATGGCAGAGCATATAAACCTTGTAGAAAAAAATACTGGTATTAAAATACAAAGAGTTAAGCATAAGGTAGATTTTTATGATATGGCCAAAACATTGCAGCCAAACAACAAAGAAATTAATGGGTGGCCAACACCGATGATGCGTTGGTGTACGCTGCTTAAATTATTAACAATCAGGCAGGCGTTAAGAGAATACAGGCCATATATTTTTTATTTTGGGTTTGCAGTTGATGAACCAAAACGAGTAATTAAGGCAGCACAAAAGGGATTCCATGTAACGCACGATCATTTCCAGTCAAACGAATACCCGCTGGTTGAATGGGGCATGACTGAAAAGGATTGCCTAAAATACTGTTTTGACCGAGGTTATAGATGGTCAGGACTATACGATCATTTTAGTCGGGTGTCGTGCTGGTGTTGTCCACTTCAAAATCAAACAGACCTTGCAAAACTTTGTAAATATTATCCTGATATGTGGAAAAAATTAAAAGCATGGAATGAAGAAATGCCAAAACCGTACAAAAACGATCCTGGCATTTTTGATAAAATGGAAAGAAGGGTTTATTTTCCTGCGGTTTCTTCGGAAGGTGGAAAACCTTGAGGAAAGTATTTTTTGCGCATGTGAATAACAGCCTGTTTCGACACACCACAAGCCGTGGCAATTTCTTTTATGCCCCAACCTTTTTTTTTTGCTGTTATGAAATGTTCTCTTGTTACCTTGGCCATACAAAACCTCCTGTTAAAGAAATTAAACTGATACTGTTGAAAGAGACACCTCAAAACCCCCCAGTGCGGAGAGTTTTGAAAAGTCGATCTGACACCGCAGTTTTCGACACGAAACCGATGACCCCTAACATGATTTCCAAGTTTGTGGACTTGCTCAAGCCTATTTGTCTTTACCTAATCCGGTTTGAGATACAAATAAAAAAGCCCGTATTTAATCAGACTTTCCCTTCCCCCCCTACCACGAAAGGGAATGGTGCGATTAAATACGGGCATAATAGTCGTGCGCGTATTGTGAGATGTGGTAGGATACTTAAAAAGAACTAAGAAAAAATTATAATTAAATATAGCTATAAACCATTAAAAAATCAACCTGTTTTTAATAAAAATATGTATTTTGAGTTAGAATACATCGCGGAATTGATGATATGACCGCAGGCCGAAAACGAAAACCGACACAATTCCACGTCATAAACGGCACAGACCGCCCCTGCCGCCGCAACGAAAATGAACCTATACCAGAAATAGATAGTGAAATACCACTACCACCAGCGCATTTGACGGATCACGCAAAAGTCGAATGGTTGAGAATGTCGAAAGTTTTATATAATAACGGATTGTTGACACAATTAGACTACGCAGAATTTGAAATCTATTGTCAGGCATGGGGTGTTCTCAGAGAAGCCGACGAACTAATGAAGAAAACGTTTATATCTATGAAAACTTCCGATGGAACCAGCATTAAAACCGGCCTTATAATGGTAACGAAAAACGGCAATGTGATAAATTCTCCATTTCTAAATATAGCGAATACGGCGAGAAGGGATTGTCATAAATTTTTAAGCGAGTTTGGGATGACGCCATCAAGCAGAACAAAAACTAAAGATGTAAATTCACAGCGTAAACAAAATAAATTTTACAACAACGTAAATGTTCAGGCTTGTTGATGAAAGATTACGCATCCATAGCTATAGAATACGCTAAAGCTGCCATTGCCGATAAAAAAAATAAGCGGCATGGCCGATGGATACGATTAGCGGCACAGCGGTTCATTGATGACCTAAAGAGATCGAAAGCGAAAGAATGTAACTTTAAGTTTGATAAATGGAACGGCGATAATACCTGTGATTTTATAGAAAAACTGCCACACGTTGAGGGTAAATGGGATTCTCCAACAATCATACTTATCCCGGCACAGTGTTTTTTTATTGTTCAACTATTCGGATTCCGTGATAAAAAGACAGGTTATAGGCGTTTTACTTCTGCATTGTTTGCAACAGCAAGAAAAAGTGCCAAATCAACTATTTCAGCGGCAATAATGCTTTATTGTAAATGCTGCGAAGAAGAGCCAGGGGCGCAACTATTGAGCGCGGCAACTACCTTTCCACAGGCTGCAATAATATTTACAATAGCAAAAAAGATGGTGGAAAAAACCCCTGATTTAAGAGAGGCATTCGGGCTTGAAGTATGGTCAAAGGCGATTACAAGGATTGAAACAGGAAGTAGCTTTAAGCCGATCCATGCAAAGGCAAGCACTCAAGACGGGCTTAACCCTTCCCATACCGCGCTTGATGAAATCCACGCCCACAAAACGGCAGACCTATTAAACGTATTGACATCGGCGGCAGGAGCGCGGTCTAATCCGCTGTGGCTTTATACCACCACAGAGGGATACACTTCGCCGGGACCGTGGGGGGAACTGCGCGATTTCGCAAAAAAATTACTTCTTGGCGTTTTCGGTAATGACGCCGATCATTTTCTCGCTTTGTTCTGGGCTGTTGACGATGAAGACAAGTCGGCCGGAATAAAAGCCGATGACGACTTCGATGAATCCGTATGGGTAAAAGCCAATCCGTTGATTGAATCGAATCCTAATCTTCTGACGGCGATACGTAAAGAAGCGATCGAAGCAAAGCAGATGCCGTCAAAGCTTGCAGAATTTAAGATTAAAAGACTTAACCGTCAAGCTTCTACCGCTGGAGGATGGATTGATCTTATCAAATGGCGGGCCTGTTCGTCAGAAATTGACCTTGAGTTTCTAAAGGGTTATCCATGTTATGGTGGTCTCGATTTGGCAAGTACAATGGATTTAGCGGCATTCAGGCTACTATGGGATGTGGAGGGGATGTATTATACTCACGGCTGGCGCTGGTGTCCTGAAGATGCAATAAAGTACCGCACCGAGCGCGGGACCGTTCCGTATGCTGCATGGGTAAACACTGGATTGATCAAGCGGACAGAAGGGAACGTAATTGATTACGAAGTAGTAGAAAACGACATAAAAGAACTTGATTCGAGGTTTAAAATACAGAAAATAGCCTTCGATACGTGGAATGCGGCAGGGACGGCAAATAATTTAACAAAGAGCGGAATGAAATTGGTAGAGTTCATCCAAGGCACGAAAAGCTTTCACCCGGCGATGAAAAAACTTGAAGAGCTATACGTATCTGGTAAGATAAAGCACGGCGGCGACCCGGTATTAAATTGGTGCGCGTCGAACATCGTTGCCCGTAGAGATGTAAATCTTAATATGGCACCCGATCGAAAAAAATCTGTAGATAAAATAGATGATATGGTTGCACTGCTTATGGCTATAGGAATTACAATTGAAAATCAAGATCCTGTAAAATCAGTTTATGAGGAAATGGAATACAATGAGATTGTCAATAGGATGTCTTTGTAATAAAAACAGGAGGAATAATGTCACGACCAAAAGGTAGTAAAAATAAGTCTGATGAAGTTATTACAGAATACGGAAAAGACGAAATAGAACAGGATATGCAACCTGATACTCAGACAATAGAACCAGAGCCGGAAGAGGACAAGTGGATTTCTCAATTCGAAGCGGCAGAACACTTTAGAACGTCAGAGTCAACGATAAAAATGTGGATTGATCACGGCCATTTAGAGGAACGAAACGGACGTATCCCGATGAGGTCGATTACAATGTGTAAATTTAATTCGAGGCGGGTGGTATGATTGACGAAAAAGACGACTCGTCTTTGCCTAAAAAAAGCTTATTTAATGTTTGCGAAGTGGCGGAATATTTCGGGGTTACTGATAGAACCGTAAGGTTGTGGATTGAACACGGGCACTTAACGAGTGAAAAAATAGTAGGATCGGTTCGGGTTTCTCGGGAGTCTATTATTCAGTGTCGGTTTAGGGAGGGTAAAAATTAAAATGAGCATAAAAAGATTAACGACATTAAGGTATAACAAAGAATTGCATCGCAAAATAAAGAAATTTGGTAAAGCAGGACTGAATTACGTTGAGTCAATTCTTGCCTCATACTGTGTCATGAAAATTATATATGGGAATGTTGATTTGAATAAGAGATATCCGCACGGCGAAGCGCCGATAGGTTTATTGCATTAATACTATCTGAAATATACCAATTTTCGACTAATTTTCATAATTTCAACAAAAACATACCATTTTATTATTTTTTTTATTATATTTATTAATATTGGTTATTAAAGAGGAAAATATGATAAGAAATTTAAAAATTGAATGCTTTGTTAGGGACAATGATCTTCATGCAAAAATAAGGGCGTCGGTACGGCTGTACCGGGCTTGTCTTCGAGCGGCGTTTTCGTATTGCGCATTGGCCGAGACTGCCGGGGCTGAAATTGTAGCAGAAAATGGCAATGTCACTGTTAAGCCAAATGATGAAAAGGCGCGAGAAATATTATCGGCCTGTGTCGGACATTCTGGGAAAATAAAGTATTACGAAATGTACCATTGGATGAAAGAGCTTTATCCATCCCTCATATCAAATTGCTATTCCAAAATACAGTATATCATCGGCAAAATGATGACCATGAAGGATCAGGATATAAAGAAGTGCCAGAAAAAATTTCTTATCGTTAATGGCAAAAGGGCTTTCGCGCAATTCAACCGCTCTGGAATTCCCATTAAGAGCGGCATGGCAAAAATAGACGGGCACTTGTTAAAATGCCGGTGGGATAAAGATATCGGAGAAGTAGAGTTCACGACGAATAAGATGGACTCGTCAACCTATTACGCTTTTTCTTCTCTCCGGGAAGGCTGGGAAGGTTGGAGTATAAAAGATTCGTACCTGTCTTTCGATGAGGATAAAAATAAGATCGTAGTCATCCTGTCATACGAAAGACCGGATACTCCGACAAATATTGAGCCTGAAAAAGTAATGCATGTTGAATTCACCGACGACAAAGAGATGTTTATCACTTGTTATACTGATGATAAATGGTCTGCAAGGCCGTTTTCGGCAGCCGGTATAATTGGATATCTTGAAGAGATGGAGCAAATTTATAGCCGTTACTGGTCTGAATTCAAAAGTTATGAACGCAGGGAACGGAAACAGCGTAACCATGTCAAAGAAAAACTTAACAGGTATACTGAACGCCGGGCTAATGCAGAGAAGAACAACAATCATTTATGGAGCAAGAGGATAGTTGATTTTGCGCGGCAGCAATGCGCCGGTAAGCTCGTTGTTGTTAATCTTCCAGAAAAAACCTTATTTGATTTGCCTTATGGATGGTTCGATTTTAAAACAAAGCTTGATTACAAGATGAAGGAAATCGGCGGTACGGTAAGTTTCGTAACTGTCGATAAAGACAAATAGGATGGGGCATGGGACACCAAAAACAGCGGCTACCGTTTGTCGCACATGTTGGAAAGCTTAACATAATGTACTGTTTTGTACACCACTACGCAATATATTGGTGTCTCACCCGTGCGCGTGTGGAAACGGGTGGAGGGAAATAATAATAAATGACAAGATGTAGCAATTGTCAAAAACCATTTAAGCCGGTAAACGCAAGAAATAAGTATTGCAGCCGTTGCCGGAAGAATGGGTGTCGTGGAATACGGTTCTATCACTCAAAACAGGGTGACGGAATAAATATAGGTATTAAGGCCTCGTGCCTAAAAAAACGTTCAACACTTTTACGAAAGGCGGTTCAAAATGGAACTGAAGAAACTAGAACAGCACAGTGACAATTCGCTCGAAAGACTTGACAAGGCAGCAGATGAGCACTTTGACGGAAAACGCGAAGATAAATCAGCGATGGTTCAGGCAGGCTTGTCGAATGCAACGGCGCGTCAGATCGGAGCGAACCTGAACATAAGAAAAACAAAGATTCGTGAAGCTCTTGCAGTAGCATAATTATGGAGATGGTCGCCACATATACGAAAACAGGGGGATCACAACTCCCACGACGTAGTATTTTTACGTCAACCGACTGTTCTGTCGGCCCATACCCGCACTATATGAGTGTATGCGGCGGCTCTCCTTTTTTATCGTATTTAGTGCGCGAACCTTCGGCGAACATAAAAAGCCGGACTGTTCGCGCAGGGATGAAACATAATGATTTTAAGCACCTTACAACTACAGAGCGCATTAAATGTAAACTTTATGAGGTTAAAAATGAGTGTGTTCGCGCAATTGGTGGTTTAACGAGCTGTTTTTTTAATTGGTTGCAATCGATACTGTTTCATCTCGTGCGCGGGTATGGTTTGTGAGGTACCGCGCCACTTCCCGCCGTTGCATCGGCCTTGTTTCATCTCGTGCGCGGGTATGGTTTGTGAGGGAAAATCGATCTTCTTTTCTGCCGAAGATGTCGAGTTTCATCTCGTGCGCGGGTATGGTTTGTGAGCTATTACTTTTACATGCACACGCGCGTATAGAAGGTTTCATCTCGTGCGCGGGTATGGTTTGTGAGAGCTTTCCAACCTGGCGAACCAGTTTCATCTCGTGTTTCATCTCGTGCGCTGGTACGGGTTGTGAGTATATGAGTAGCATAAAAAAAGGATAAACAATGTGTAAAATGAAGCAACTAAAAAAACGTATCGATAAATCAGGCATAAAGCGCAAGGATCTCGCAAAAAAACTTGGGGTATCTTACCAGTATCTCAATTTATGGCTAAATGATTTTGCTGATATGCCTGAAGAATACGAGAAAAAAATAAACGAGATACTGGATAGTGCAGCAAAAAATTAGCTAAATATCTAACCGTAATCATGCCATTTCAGTCAGGTAAATTAACTTTTACCGGCCTTTTTTATTTCCAAATTTCCTAAAATTTCCTAAAATTTCACAGTTTTTATACATGAGTGTATTGAATTATCCTTAATTTGTACACTTTAAAGTATGTTTATTGTTAAATTGACCGATTAAGGTCATTTTAATCATTGAGCGTACTTAATGGGATTTTTTGGAAATATTAAAAAGCTGTTCAAAAACGATATTGCCCTTAATGATCCGAAGGCGTGGAGTTCTGCGTTTTGGAATACCTTCGGATCACAAACCCCTGCCGGTGAAAATGTAGACGAATACAACGCGATGACATACAGCGCGGTTTGGAACGCTGTATACCAAATTTCATCTACTTCTGGCAGTTTGCCACTCCATTTACGACAACACAAGGCAAGAAAGACGCGATACGCTACTGAAAATAGTCTCTATCGCGTGATGCATACTCAATTCAATCCGTTTATGACCGCAAAAATAGGACGTGAATGCCTGATGTCACATGTACTTACATGGGGCAATGGGTATGCTGAAAAGGTCACAAACGGGGTTGGTGATATTGTCGAGCTTTGGCCTATCACCCCAAATAGAGTATCTCCAAAGATGAAAAATGGAGAAATTGTATACGTTGTCAGGGTTGGAAATGAGGATGTGCCGTTAAAAAGGGATAAAATACTGCATATTGCCGGGTTTGGCTTTGACGGACTTGTCGGATACTCACCTATTTCCATGGCGCGTAAAAATATCGGATGGGGAATGGCGATGGAGACGTACTCTTCTAATTTTTTTGGAAAGGGCACCCATCCAGGGGTTGTGGTATCGCATCCGGGTCCGGCAATGTCGCCTCAGGCACACGACAACTTAAAAAGGTCGCTGACAGAATCGTATAGCGGTTTAGGCAACTCTCATAAGTTAATGCTGCTTGAAGAGGCCATGGAGATAAAAAGCCTTGGTTTTTCCCCTGAAGATTCGCAGTTTTTAGAATCAAAACAGCACCATATCACCGATATTGCGCGTTGGTTTAATATTCCACCGCATAAGTTAAAAGACATGTCGAAATCGTCTTTCAACAATATCGAGGCAGAAAATGCATCCTACGTGATCGATACTATTTTGCCTTGGGCGATACATCTTGAACAAATATACGACACTCAACTTTTAAGCAGAAGGCAATATGAATCGGGTCTGTATTTTAAGCATGTCTTAGAAGGGCTTTTAAGGGCAAACTCCAAAGAACGGGCAGAATTCTATAAAATTATGATCGGTAATACGATGATGACCCCTAATGAGGCAAGGGAAAAAGAGGATATGAATCCGAGTGATGATCCACTTGCCGATGAACTATGGGCACCTACCGGCAATATACCATTAAGCAAGTTTTCTGAATATCTAAGCAAAAATCAAAATACTTCATCGGTAAAAACAGAAAAAGAAACCGACGATATCGATGATAATTCGGTAACTAAAAACGGTAAAAAAATGAGACTTTTTGCAACATAAAAAAGGACTTCAAAATGATTACAATGCGAAAAATGGCATCGAGAAAAATTGACAACAAGATAAACGTGCAGAACAAAGATGATGAGGCAACCATTTACTTGTATGGTGACATCGGAGGATGGTTTGGGATTGATTCGACTGAGTTTATCAAGGAGTTAAACGGAATTACCGCAAAAACCATCCATCTTCGCGTTGATTCTGGCGGCGGCGACATTTTTACGGCGCGGGCAATGAAAACAGCTATAATGCAGCATAAATCGAAGGTAATCGCGCACGTTGACGGTCTCGCAGCTTCTGCGGCATCATTTCTCATTATGGGTGCCGATGAGGTTGAAATTGTTGATGGCGGATTTTTGATGATTCACAATGCACTATCGTTTCTCGACCTGTTAGGTTATTTCAACATTGATGACCTTAATAAAATTGCAGAAACAATTAGCAAGGAAATAGATCTTCACGGAAAAATAAATCAGTCAATAGCCAACGATTACGCAAAAAAGACCGGAAAAGAAGCCTCCGAGTTTCTTGATTATATGAACAAAGAAACATGGTTTACCGCTCAGGAGGCGCTTGATATTGGCCTTGTGGATCGAGTATACGATGGCGATCCGGTCGAAAACAAATACGACCTTTCGATATATAATAACGTGCCGGAAATCATGCGAGCGCGAAGTAAGGTGAATTCAGGTGATGAAAAAGAGATTAACGAGCGCGATTTAGAGAAAGACCTGCGAGATGCCGGTTATTCCCGTAATCGAGCTAAAAATATAGTGGCAAAGGTTTTTCGTGACGAGCGAGACGCCCGAAGCGAACCGGAAACTCATGATGTGCGAGATGCACAAACTGAGGCCGGTGCCGATCAGCGAGATGCTGGTGAGCAGCCACAAGCAGAAGTGGTGGACGAGGTTGACCATATCGAACAGGCGAAAAAATTGGTCGATCCAGTTGTCGAATTACTGGAAAAAACAAAACAAATCACAAAAAAGGAGTAAGCTGTATGAAAACTATTACTCAGCTTAAGGACGAATTGAAGCAACTGTTAAAGGCTTCGGCGGATATCGATGCAAAAGCAACTGCTGAAAATCGCGGTCTTTTGGAGGCTGAAAAGTCTCTTAAAAATCAACTTCTCGATAAAGTTGAAGAGATCCAGGACGAAATCAAGGTGCGTGAGCGCGAAATCCGTATCGCCGATGCAATCAATCAACCCGGCGATGCAATGACTGTTCCGAAAACGGAGCGTGTGGATATGGGTCGAGACAGCCGGTCGAAAGACAAGTTCGGTTCACTTGGTGAAAACGTCGCCGCGATGATCAATGCAAGCCGTCCCGGTGGAACATTTGATCCGAGACTTCACAACGCCGCTACAGGAATGGGCGAAACCGTTCCGAGTGATGGTGGTTACCTGTTGCAGAAAGATTATGCCGACAAGTTGACCGAAAATCTTTTTGACAACAGCCTGATACTCGGCAAGTGCGAAAGAATTCCTATTTCTGCGAATTCAAACTCCATCACGATCAACGGCTATGACGAAACCAGCAGGGCGTCGAACACGTTCGGCGGAATCACCATTTACAACAACGATGAGGCAGACGAGAAAACCGCGTCGAAGCCAAAGTTCCGGCAGGTTGAACTGAAGCTGAAAAAATACATCGGTCTCGTGTACCTTACCGATGAGCTTCGCCTTGACGTTCCCGCAATGGAAGCCCGCATATCAAACGCTTTCGGATCGGCGTACGATTTCAAAGTTCAGGGCGATCTTGTTAACGGAACAGGCGCAAACAACATGCTCGGCGTCATGAATGCCGGGAGTCTTGTTCCAGTTCCAAAAGAAGCCGGACAGAATGCCGATACGATTCATGCCGAAAATATCGTCAAGATGTATTCGCGTCGGTTCGCTGCACAAACAGCAAATTACGCATGGTATTACAATCAGGACATCGAGCCGCAGCTGTTTACCATGACAATCGCAGCTGGTACCGCCGGAATCCCTGTTTTCATGCCTGCTGGCGGCCTTAACAACGCCCCGTATAACACGATACTCGGTCGTCCGGCATATGCCATTGAGCAGTGTTCGACGCTCGGCGACAAGGGCGACATCATCCTTGCAAACTTCAAGGATGGGTACATTGTCGCTGAAAAGGGCGGAATGCAGAGTGATGTTTCAATACATGTAAAATTTGTCAACGACGAAACGGTACTTCGGTTTGTACTTCGTCTCGACGGTCAGCCGTGGCGCGCAACTCCGCTCACCCCGCATAAGGGTAGCAATACGTTGTCACATTTCATCACTCTCGACGCAAGGGCGTAATTAATAATCAGGGGGAAACCCCGGATATTTCAAACAAAATAAAAAGGAGCCTTAGAATGTTCTCTGAAAAACTTAAAATCGTTCCCATTCTCAACAGCGCAAACGTGAGTACCGGGACCGATTGCGACAGCATCAATATGGCAAATTATCACAGAGCGACGCTTATTTTTACCTTCGGCGCTGTGACAACTGACATTACCATCACCCCGACGTGCGGAGCGACGGAAGCCGCAAAAACAACCGCAGTGCCGTTGCAGTACGCAAAGGGTGGGGCCGCAATAGGTACGGCAGTGCTAGGCAGCGCGTCATCGTGCGATGTTCTCGCTGCGTGGACTGCTCACGCTTCTGCGGCTTCGATTACCGCCGCAAGCAATCTCATGGCCGTCGTTGAAATCAGCGCTTCGGCAATGGCAGCAAGCAAACCGTGGCTTACCGTTACGGTTGCAGCAGGATCGTCCGGCATTTGTCACTGCGTTGCAGTTCTTGAACCTCGCTATACCGGCAACCGTTCCGTAACTGCTCTGAAGTAGTTTAACTTGCGGGAGTAACATCCCGCATACTTTTTGGAGGATATAAAATGTTAGACGCAACCGATCTCGAAAGAATCAGGGATATCGTAAAAGAGGAGATTAACAAAAGCAAAGAATCTTCTTCACCAAAAAAAGCCGACAAGAAAGAGGTAAAAAGTGAACTATAATCAATCCACAAGAGACAGGATAGCGGACATGATTTTAGGTCTGCGTGTTTCAACAACCAACAGCGGGTTGGTTGCCGCTAACTTCGCCACTGGCGGAGTAAATACCAGTCTGTTTAATATTTACGGACGCATTGCAGTAAAACAGCTTTTTATAGAGCTTACGGCCGCTGCCGATGCTAACGCTACACAAGTATTGTTTTATGCGACATTTACAACCCCAGTCATCACCCTAAATGCCATGTGTGGCAAATGTGCAAGTATTGCAAACCTTGGGGCATATGGAAGAATCGTTTTAGCTGGTGGCGCTGTTGCAACTGCTGCCGTAATTACTGATTCGGCAGGGCTGTCGGATGTTGAAACGGCAGGGAAAATACACATTCTTGGTGGAATAACATCAGCAGGAGCAAATACGGTCGGGGTTATAGGTATGCAATCAAGTGATGCCTCTCAGGCTGCAACAATAACAGCCACTGCGCACCTGTTTTATGTGCCTATGTCAACAGGTGCCTATGCGGAAGCAGCAGTATAACATATGGTGCTTGTCATCGAAACAGCGCCGGGATTAGAACCCGTATCGGTAGCAGAGTTGGCTGCTCATTTACGCATAGATGAGTACGATTCTGATTCCGGCGCTGAACTTTTAGCTATAATAGAGGCTGCAAGGGAAATTGTAGAAGACATAACTTCGCGTAAGCTGTTTACTCAAACGTGGAATTACTTTATTGATGCCTTTCCAAGTAGCGATTATGTAAAAATACCTTTTGGAAACCTTCAAAGTGTTGCCCACGTAAAATATACCGATTCGGCTGGAACCGTAACGACTATGACCGCAGGAACCGATTACATTGTCGAGACGAATGGTGATCAGTGTGGTAAAATAGTTTTGCCACATGGCGCCACATGGCCGTCATTTACCGAGTATCCGTCAAATCCGATCGAAATACGGTTTGTCTGCGGGTGGGAATACGATAGCGACGAAGTATCGTCGATTCCAAAAAAATACAAACAGGCCATTAAATTAATTTGTGGCGACTTGTATGCAAACAGAGAGGGCCAAGTTTTAAAGAGCGAAGACTATAAAATAAACAAAACAGTGTCGAATCTTTTATCAAGCTGTATTCTGCGTGATACTTTTTTGTGATTAGTAATTTATTGAACTAAGGCAGATATACCGTGATTGATCTTTTTTGCATAGCATCGGGTCCGAGCTTAACAGCCTCAGATTGTGAGCTTGTTAAAAAAAGCGGAATAAAAACCGTTGCTGTAAATAATTCATGGGAAATGGCGCAGTCTTGCACCTACCTATATGCCGGTGACGCTAAATGGTGGAAAGCAAATTTTTCAAAAATAAATATACCAGCCGAAAAGTGGACGTGCTCCGACAGAGCCGCTAACACATATAAATTGCACTACCACATTGCCGCAGGACCGTACAATTCTGGAATGCGGGCGATACAATTCGGGATGTCAAAGGGCTTTAAATCAATTGCGCTTCTCGGGTACGATTGTTCTATTAAAAACGGCATTCATTGGCACGGTGCGCACACTGAACCGGTTTTGAGGAATCCGACAGTATCGAAAATTGAGAAATGGCACGATCAATTTAAGCGTGTTTCTGATATAGCAAAAAAGCAAGGAATAAAAATTTATAATTGTAGCAGATATACTGAGCTTAGTTGTTTTGAACAAGCAAACCTTGAAGAGATGCTTGTATGAACAAAATGCCAATTGATAGCATTCGCGGACGAATACGGTGGTGGATTGAGAGGTTCTCATCTGAACTTGGCGATAATGTTCTCGAAGTTGGCAGTAGGCTTCATAATCCTGATTGCTGGTGGATAAATAATCATGATTTAGCAACAGGAAATTGGACCGGAATTGATATGCAGGAAGGGCATGGTGTTGATGTTGTTGCCGACACCCATTCGCTTCCTGTCGATTGGTCAAATAAATTTACAGGTATATTATGCTCTGAGGTTTTGGAGCACGTCAAAAGACCGTGGATTGCAATTCCAGAGATGTTCCGAGTTCTTCAGCCCGGCGGAACAATAATTATTACCACTCTGTTCTGCTTTCATGTTCATGGCTACCCAGATGATTATTACAGGTATACTGATTCAGGTTTAAAAACGCTGCTTTCAGATGCAGGATTTGTTGACATAAATACAAAATATGGTGGAAACGAAGTTCTTCATTTAAAGAATCATGATGATACTATTTTTTTAAAAAATGCTCCGCATCAAATTTTTGCAGTAGCCAAAAAGCCTGATAGGAATTTTTGCAATGATAAAATTTGATCGTAAATATTGGAAGCGATGGAGAGGCGAGACGGTTGTATGCATGGCAAGCGGGCCAAGCATGACAAGCGAGGACGCTGAGTATTGTAGATATAAAGCAAAGGTTATTACTGTAAATTCAACGTACAGGCTAGCTCCATGGGCCAATGTTCATTACTCAAGCGATCACGACTGGTGGAATGTTCATTTTCGAGATATAATGAACACATGTAAAGGTGAGCTATGGACAGGGTATAGTGAGTACATAAACGACTATATTCATCATTGTCCGTACAATAAAAAAATTAAAGGTTTGAGCAATAAGCCAGGTATTATTTCTTGGGGTGGAAACTCTGGTTTTTGCGCTGTAGGGTTGGCACATCAATTCGGTGCAAAAAAAATAATACTGCTTGGCTACGATATGAACGATAAATACGGGACGGCCCATTGGCACGGTGCGCACGAAGATCCACTCAGAAAGGATTTTAATTTTCCGAAATGGATTGATCATTTTACTGCCGCATATAGTGATTTTAAAAGACTTGGAGTTATGGTAATCAATTGTTCGCGTGAAACATCTTTACCACTGTACTACCGCGCTGAATTAAAGGACGTATTGTAATGGAAGATTTGACACTGTTGACAACCACAGGGGAACGTCCAGAAGCGTGGTCTATTTGTGAATCTCTGATGTTTAGACAGACGTTTACAGGATCAGTACGATGGATTGTTGTCGATGACGGTACAATCGAACAACCAATTACATTTTTAAGACAAGGATGGACCATAGAGTCAGTTCGGCCTAAACCGTTTTGGAAAACCGGATCAAATACACAGGCGAGAAATATTCTTGCGTGTTTAGGACTTGTTAAAAACGAAAACAGGCTGGTTGTTATTGAAGATGACGACTGGTATTCGCCGGAATATTTAAGCGTAGTTTATGAAAATATTTTAAATTTTGACCTTGTTGGTGAATCTCCGGCTGCTTATTATAACGTTAGCACTGGACGTGGTAGATTGTGCGATAATGATATCCATTCAGGGCTTTGCCGTACCGCTATGAAGGGTAATGCGATAAATTGTTTTAAAGGTATGGCAAAAATCAACCATAAATTTATTGACATACATTTATGGAGAATGTTCAAGGGGAGTAAAAAAATTATAAAAAATACCCGCATGGTTGTTGGTATAAAAGGGTTGCCCGGCAGGAAGGGTATAGGGGTAGGACATCGAGATACATTCGGCGATCCAATGGATTTAAGATCTTGGATTGGAAATGATATTGATATTTATAAAAAATGGATTATCAGCGGAGTGAACGTTGCCGCTTGAAGCAGGAAAATTAAGGCATCGTTTAACGATACTTGAACTGGATCAGGAGCAGGATTCAGATACTGGCGATATGGAAACAGTATGGTCGGAACTTGCGATTGTGTGGGGATCGTTTGAGCCGTATTCAACAAAGGAGTTTATTGCAGCATCGAGTAATCAGAGTCAAACGTCGGTACGCTCCGTTATTCGTTACCGTTCTGACGTAACCGCTGCAATGCGTATTTCTTTCCGAAGTAAATTGTATGAGATAGTCGGGCCACCGCTGCCGGATAAGGAATCCGGGCTTGAATATTTAACGCTGATGCTTGCAGAGGTGACAGATGAATAAAACAGAATTCGGGCTGCAAGGAATCGATGAATTATTAGGCAGGTTTGCATCGATAACAAACGATGTTAAATATAAGGGTGGAAGATTTGCACTCAGGAGAGCGGCAAACGTTGTTGCCAAGGCAGCAAAGCAAGGTGCGGAAAGAATCGATGATCCGAAAACAGGCAGAAGTATTTCCGACAATATCGCCGTAAGATTTAGCAATCGGACCTTCAAGCGAAACGGAAATCTTATGTTTCGCGTAGGAGTAAAGCACGGGTCACTTTTGAAGGATGGTGGAGATGTTTCGCCGAACGCACCAACTCCGCACTGGCGACTATTGGAATTCGGAACTGAAAAAATGCCAGCAGATCCGTTTATGAGGCCAGCGCTTGAAAGTAATATTTCTTCGGCTACCGGCGAATTTGTCGAACAGTACAAAAAATCAATCGACCGCGCAATAAAAAAAGCGGCAAAGGTGGCGGCGTAATGTATCCGCCACTGTTTGCAATAGTATCAATTGACGGCGATGTTCAGACATCGTTCGGGACAAGTCCGGTAAGGGTTTTTCCATTCGGGGGGGCACCAGAAATGACGGTGCTTCCGTATGCTGTTTGGCAGGTCGTAGGCGGTACCCCTGAAAACTATATGGGTAACTCTCCCGACATGGATACGTATTTGGTTCAGGTTGACGTGTACGGAAAAACGGCGGCTTCGGCAAGAAATTCTGCGGAAACATTACGCGACGCCATTGAACCTAATGCGCATGTAGTTTCTTGGCGCGGAGAAAGTAAAGACGCTGAAACTCAGCACTATAGATACTCTTTCGATGTAAACTTTTTAACAGCCAGATAAGGAGAAACCATCATGGCTATCAAGACGCAGGGAACTCAGGTCTATTTCATTGAGCCGGTCGATGATTCCGTTGTCGAAGTTACCGGAGTAACCAATTTTAATCCTGGCGGCGCACCTTTTGATGAAATTGAAACCACCTCGCTTACGGATACCGACAAGACTTATTTACCGGGATTAAGGTCGCCAACGGAAGCTACGATAGAGTTGAACTTCGATCCGACAAACGCAAGCCACGTAAGGATATTTGAGCTGTTTACGGCTGGTACTGTTGTCGATTGGGCCGCAGGATGGTCTGACGATACAACTGCTCCGACCGCAGATTCTGATGGCTTTGTTTTGCCGTCAACAAGGACTTGGTACACCCTTTCAGGTTTCGTAAAGGACTGCCCATTTGACTTTGCTGTTAACACCAAAGTCGTGTCAACGGTAACGATTCGCAAATCAGGGGTTTCGAACTTCGTTGCATCAAGCACGTAAGGAGAACGGCAATGGAATTGAATCTTAATTCTCTTCAGGCAGCCGGAGCGTTCACTGGTTGCCCCGTTGAGAAAGAAATAAAATGGAATAAGGACGGAAAAGAGCTTTCTGCGACTGCCTACGTTCGGAAGTTGTCGTACAAAAGCGCCGTTTCCGATGTAAAGCAATTCGGAAAGGACGTGATTGCGGGACGCATTGCGGCGTGTATTTGCGATAAGGGAGGAATTCCGGTATTTTCCGTTGAGGACATTACCGGGTACGTTGTCGAATCGGAAAAAGATACCGAAGCAGAAAAGAAAAGGAAAATAGCGATAATTGAGCGCGGCCCGCTCGATCACAATCTTACCATTGCACTGCTTAGCGCTATTGCAGAGGTCAATTCAATATCGGGGGAAGTGAAGACCTGACGGAAATCGACGAAGTATGGCATGAGCTTGTTTTGTGTGGAATCGGTGGCAGGACAATCGATGAAGCACAACGCAATATCAGCTATGAAGAGTTTGTCCGTTGGGTCAAGTATCGAAATATGCGTGGAAGTTTTAATTTTGGGTTAAGAATGGAGCACGATATAGCCATGTTTGCAAGCATGTTTGCTAATAGATACCGTAAAGACGGGTCTACACCTTTCAAGATTTACGACTTTGCCCCTCATCTTGATGCGCCAGAAGTGACACTTGATGATTGGAGAAAAGCGGTATAGTATGTCGAATCTCGGAACCCTTACTATCAATCTTGTAGCGAAGACTGGCAGCTTTGTCGGTCCGCTCGATAAGGCTGGTCGTCAGGCGAAAAAGACGTCAAAAGACGTAAGTGATTCGTTTTCTGATTCTTTGAAATCGGTAACAAAATGGGGCTTTGGTTTAGGTGTTGTCGCAACCGGGACGGTGGTGGCATTTGCCAAAAAAAGCATTGAAGCCGCATCAGCAATAAATGACGTTGCAAAAGCTGCAGGCATGTCTACCGATACGTTGCAGGAGATGAGACACGCGGCAAGCCTATCCGGAATATCTTTTGATGAACTTGACGGAAGCCTACTGAAATTCAACAAGAGCGTAGGCGAAGCCCGTGCCGGATCTGGTTCGCTGTATTCATATCTCAAAAAGGTTGATCAGGGGCTTTTGGATCAAGTCAGAAGCGCTAATTCAACCGATGATGCATTGAATCTGATATTCAAATCGATGAAAAATGTATCGAACGAATCTGAGCGAGCGGCCCTTGCCGCCGCCGCCTTTGGTCGCTCTGGTGTTAAACTTTCTGTTCTTGCCGACGATTACGAAACACTGAGAAAAGAAGCGCAATCGCTCGGGATTGTAATAGATTCACAATTAATAAAAAATGCCGATGAAGCTGGCGATAAGCTTGAGACGTTGTCAAGGGTTATAGGCGCTCAGTTAACAACGGCAGTTCTTAATTTTGCCCCTACAATCCAGAAGGTGGCCGAACAAATATTGAAGTTGTCAGAAAGCACCGCTAAGTTTTTTGGTGGCGGTCATGTGAGCGAAATTGATATTGAAATTGCGGCGCTTGAAGAATTGAGATACGAATTCAAGCAGACAGAAGAAACCTTCACTGCAATGCAGGCGCAAAAAGGGTATCTGCTTCCGGGTGAGCTTGATCAATTAGTGCAAGCTAAAAACAATGTTGAGACATTGACAGAAAGTATTAATCAACTTAATGTTGCAAAAAATGGCGGGCCGTCCAAGCCTTCAACACCGCCGTTATCTTTGGAAAAACCCCAAGATACTTCATGGGATGATTTGAAAAAAATAATCGAGGCAACATCGGAAACAAACAAGCAGAGACTCGAAATAATCAAGTCGTCGAACCTTGCAATCAGGGCTGAAAACGACAGGCAGCTACAAGCAGATATCGCCAAGGATGCAGAGTATCGCCAACTCGTTGACCAAGCGAATTTGGCCGAACTTAACAACATAACTGACAACGTTGAAAGGGAATTAGCCCTTCACGAATACAAATACGAAAAATTAAAACAGTTGTACGAAGAAGGTTCTGCTGAACTTACCGAAATAGAAAGGGCGCAAGCCGCCGAACGTGCTGCGATAGTGGCCAACAGTGATTATTGGTCTGGCTATTCAGAGTCACTTGAAAGTAGTATAGTAAGCATGGATGAAATTGTTGGTGGATCGCTTGATGATTTGACTTCTAAGTTTGGAAATTTTTTATCTGATGTAATAATTGGAAACGAAGAAGCTGGGGAGGCATTCAAAAAATTGGCTACCGAAATGGCGTCATCTATGCTTTCGGCTATAGGAAAAATGATAGCCCAATGGATAGTTTACGAAGTTACAAAAACTGCTGTTGATAAATCAGTTCAGGCCGCAGCAATTCCATCGTTAATAGCAAACGCCCAGGCCGGAGCCCTGCTTGCAGGAATAAACGCATATGCGTCAGCGGCAGCTATTCCATATACAGGATGGGTACTGGCTCCAGGAGCAATGGCGGCAGCATTGGCGGCAACTGAGCCTATGGCTGCTGCCGTTTCTGGACTTGCACTTGCCGGTCTTGCCCACGATGGTATCGACAGTATTCCTGAAACCGGTACGTGGCTTTTGAAAAAAGGTGAAAGGGTTGTTGCTGGAGAAACATCAAAAAAGCTTGACAATACTCTTAGTAGAATAAATTACGGAATTGGCAGTACCAGCTCAAGCAATGGATCAATAATTGGTGGACAGCGCGGGTATTCGGAACCACATTTTCACCAGCATTTTGACGGTCCTGTATTTTTAAATAGGTCACACATCAAGGATGTAACAAGAATGTTTATGGATGAATTTGAAAGAGAAAGAACGCGGGTGGGAGCGGTAAGATAATGGCCGAAGGCGATATTTATATCGGGATAGACAGCGACGAGGATCTTATCTCTACTCACGCCAAGGAGGTGTTGCGTGAGTTTGAAGAGATAGGTAGGTCTGGTCGAACTGCAAGCGGAAGACTTGTCAAAGACATAGTTTCAAGAAAATATAAATTTAGCATTCTTTACGAATATATTAATCAGTCAGTTTTCGATATAATAATGGAAAAGTATGGGTTTGATGAGGGTCTTAATTTGAGGATGTACATTTCAGGATCAAATTACTTTACAAATTTCGACGGAAACTGCCCTATAGTAAGGATCAACCCGTTTGGTTCAACAGATTTTATGCCGGGACGTAGCACAAAGATATACAAGGGATCGACAATAGTTTTCGAGGAAGTGTAATGATAGCAGTATCTCAAGAATTTACCGAACAGGTTACAGTGGAAACGCGAATCCCACGGGTTAAAATTGACGTGCTATGGACTGACCCTTTTATTAATTCGGGTATGGTTGTAACGTCAAATGATTACAATAGGATGGGCGATTTAGGGCAAGATTACTACGTTCCTGGCTCATGGCACGATCCTCACTTGGTTGACACAAAAAGATCGACTCCACATAAATACTTGTCTACTGACGGAACGTGCTCTAGTGATGGAACGTTTTTTACCGTTCCTTCTTCGGTCGCCGGACAACAAAATAATCAGGTTGGATGGTATACTGCGTCTGTGGGGGATTCTGATGGTGACTTTTCGGAGCCATATCCGGAGGCAACTGTTTCGTTTGCAGAGGCGAGGGCAATACGACGCATAGTTGTTTGCGGAGAACCAACACGCGAAGAATATCCTGAAGTTTTTGAGGTGACAATTTACGACGGCGACGACATCGAAATTTTTAACCATCAATATTCAGGTAGTTCGGTTGAAACGATTATAGATCTTACTTCTGAAAATATAAACGCATCCGGAAGCATGAAGCTTACCATTATTAAATGGTCTTCCGGCGGAACAATGGCTAAAATAGTTGAATTTTACGGAACAATAAGCGATGTGTTTTATACCGATGATATCGTTTCGTTAAATATTTTGGAGGAAAGAGAAGTTGAAAACGGCACCGTTCCAACGGGAAACGTGTCTTGCAACGAATGTGATGTTGAGCTTCAAAATATTTCAATAATACGTGAAAATGGCGAATCGTTTATTGATCCGTTCTTTCCGAATAATTCAGGTTCATACGTTGCCAATTCTTTAACACCAAACGTCAGGATCACTCCATATATAGGTTTTCAATTGCCAAATTCAGATCAGGAAATTGAATATGTAAAAATGGGCGTCTTCTGGACTAATGACTGGACAACCGAAGAAAAGAATTTCAGCGTTCAAGTGTCTTGTCGTGACAGATTGGAGTTATTGCGGGAAGTTGAATTTAGAGCCGACGAGGTATTGTTAAATGTTACCTTGTATACATACGCTGAATTTATTCTTAACCATGCAAAGCAAAATATTCCTATGAACGACCTCGTATGGAGTATTGACACATCATTACTAGATTTTATTATACCCTATGCATGGCTTGGAAAAACTACATATATGGATGCTCTTGCAAAAATATCCGCTGCTTGCATGGGATATATTTACATGGATCGTAACGATGTATTGATTATAAAATCTTATACTGCAAATGAAGCAAAAATTCCTGATTATGCAATAACAAGAGACAATTATTTTAATCGTAGCCAAAAATCAAAAAGTGAGGGCCTGAAAAACAGGGTAATAGTTCCAGTTGCCGAAACTATCCCTGAGATCGAGGCATCAGAAATTTCAACGACTGAAGTATCAATGGCTGAAGGCATTGACGATACAACAGTAACTATCGAATGGGGAGACGAAGTAGTTCTTGATGGTGTTGCAGCAATTCAGAACCAAGCCGACATAACAGTGTACAAGACATATGAGATATTTTACCCATGGGGATGCACGATATCTTTCCACAAGGCAACTGGAACTTCTGGAACATTTGAAGTCTTGGTTACCGGAAAAAAATTGCAGACAGAATCTATATCAGAAGTAACCGAATCGGATCAAGACTCTATTGCGCTATATGGGTTGCGTGAGTACAAGTACAATATTAATCCGCTCCTTCAAAACGCAGCGTTGTCTTTAGTTGTTGCGCTGGTGCTCCTTGATACATATAAGAATTTGCGGCGTGACGTTGAGGTTGAATGGAGAGGAAATCCGGCTGCTGAAATTGGAGATTGCGTAACCGTCCCAGTATACACTCCAAGCAGTACCGGGATTAGTGTTACAGATAGTTTTTTATCTTACAGGCAGCAATTTTCCTTTGAAGACAGGTTACGGTGCAGGCTAACAGCGAGAAAGGCGGTTGACATACAATCATGAGTTATATTACACCAAAAACTAATTGGGATAGCGAGAACGTAGGGGACGGTGATTTGATAAGAATCGAAGAAAATATACGAATACAGCATCAGGGGGGTGGTATTGCCGATGGAGGTTCGTTAACTGAGCCTACACCAGATTCAGATTATGAGCTTGATATAGGATCAGAATACGACACCTTCCTTTTTGATCCCCCCGTATACGATCCAGAAAACCCGGAAGCTGGAGGGCTTATAACCATCCACGCAATCAGTACTACTGGAAGAAGCGCGTCAAATAAAATAGTTTTGATAAATATTGGCTCTGGAATAGTTGTATTAAGCATAAACGAAGCGCCGTCCTCCGGATATGCTGCAATAAAATATAGCTCATCGACCTACAGCATTGCTGCCAACGAATCTGCAATGCTTGTCTATTCTGGAAACTATTGGTATATCGTAAATAATGCGTAAAATAGAACCATGAAATACCAGAGAAAAACAACGGGGAGCCCATCAACCGACAAGGTCATTAACGACATCTATCGCATATTGGAATTGCTTGATATGGGTGTGGTTATGGTGTCTGATCAATCGGTTTATGGGACACCTGTCTACTTAAATCATTCGCTCGTACCGATTCCTCCGACAGGGTATGTTAAAGAGTATTATATTTATAATGACTACCATTTCAAATACATGTTGTGGCCGGACGGGTCGCGACACAACAGGCGATTGCCGCTTAATTTTGAGGTAGACGAATGAGGTCAATGTTTTTAATTTTGGTTATGGCGGCATCTGCCTTTTCTGCATATGTTACCAATACGGCAAGTGGAAGATTTCGAGACTCTTTGAAGGTTGACAGTCTAAGAAATGCAATGGTTGTAGGAACCGATGCGGCTGGAAAATTTCAAAAGCGCGATTCAGTACGCGCTGCCCACGTTGCAGATACTGCGCTTCATGTGCCTACCTCCGATTCCGTCCCGTATGCCGATACCGCCGGGTATGCCCTTACCGCAGGTAATGCTATGACTTACTCAACAACATCCGATTGCGACACGTTCGTTATGTGGCGTAACGATTCAATGTTTACAATCTCGCGATGCGACTCAATGTTTCCTACCGTTAATCCATCATATCATTTACATACATCAACAACACTACCCGATAGCCTAAACCACCACGTAACAGCTTTAAGAATTCCAGTGTCGCTCGGAGGTAGGTTATGGAGAACTACCAACATGAGGTACGACACTGCATACGGAGATGTTTTCTTTCCGCGCAATTTTTATTTAGGTGATACTACTACAGGGGTTATATCTCTTTACATGGGTGCGCTTGGCACTTATTCTGATGTAAATTTAGATCGTACTGCACTATATATAAGTACTTACGGTGGGGGTGTTTCAAGTCGCGGGTCGTACTTGCTTTTAGACGGTTGTGAAGGGGCATCAAAGGGGACTGCTATTTTACAATCGAGCGACAGCGCCGATGCAATAATAGCCTCAACGTGGAGAACTAAAACCGTGGTGTCTGGTGGTGCTGTGGACCTAAATTTGTCTTACGAGGGTGGCACCTCTTCCGATGATGGGTTGCGTCTTTATTGGAATAACGTTTCCCATGATGGCTTTCATTTATTTTCAAGAGACACTTTGAAATACTTGAGGATATCTCAGGCTTTTACTACCGGATCAGATATACAAATAGGGAGAACGCTACTTCTTTTTTCTGCTGATACCGGGTCATTCAATTACGACCACCTAGTAAACAATACTCCACTATCTGTATTTAATGGGCACATTAGTTCTTATCGGGTTTTTCAAGATTCAATCTGGCACGCATACGGGGGTTTCCGAGATAGTTCCGTTACTATATCAATTACATCTGCAAACGATTGGCAACAGGTAACCAATGCGGCGCATACTCTTTGGGGTGGAGAAGAGCATGACGGAATTTTTTTAAGTGGTGATACGATGATATTCGCACACGGCGGGGTTTATCACGGCACTGCAAAGATTTGTTACTCTGCATTAGATGGGAAAGATTTTTCAATTCGTTTTTACAACGTTACGCAATCCGATTCTGTTGGCCAAGATAATATACCATCAACTACCGGAGTAGGCAACATTCAATGTGTTACTCAGCCTATATATTTAGAAATTACAACAGGCGATATGGTATTAATGCAAATAACCTGTAACACCGACGGGACTGACCCGGTAATAAAAAGTGCAAGATTTGAATTGAGCTATCTACATGACTAAGTCAATTTACATTTTAATTAGCATCCTTGCGATAGTCGGGGTGGGGTGGGGACAGGGTGAGGTGTGGGTTGACCTTGGCCAAATAGCAACAGACGCTATTTATACTATTGAGGATGTTGGCGGCGGAATAGTTATTGCTGGCGATGGCGATGGCCACATCTTTAGATCAATTGACTATGGAGCCAACTGGACTGACTTAGGTGCGCAACATTTAGATGTTGTATTTAGTATCACCAACGCGGGTAGTGGAATTGTTGTTGCGTCTGGTAAGAATTGGATAACCTTCTACGACACAACCATAATTAGGTCAACCGATTACGGTGCAACGTGGGGGTACGCAGTCAGACCATACGGGCAAAGTATTGTTTACTCGGTAGAATCGTTGGGCGACAGCATAGTTCTTGCTGGAACTTATTCGAGTGGATTTATACTCAGGTCCATTGATTACGGAGTGACATGGGATAGCATCGGGCGACCGTATAATATGGGTGCTCAACCTGAAATTAGGTCGTTATGTAATGTTGGAAACGGGGTAGCTTTGGCCGGTCCTTATGTTACCGCAACCGGTTACGATGCATATATTTGTAGATCCGTTGATTACGGAGTGACATGGGATAGCATCGGGCGACCGTATAATATGGGTGCTCAACCTGAAATTAGGTCGTTATGTAATGTTGGAAACGGGGTAGCTTTGGCCGGTCCTTATGTTACCGCAACCGGTTACGATGCATATATTTGTAGATCCGTTGATTACGGAGTGACATGGGATAGCATCGGAAACTCGCTTGGTTTACTTGCAGTCATGTCGTTTGAGACATTAGGTAACGGAGTGGTGCTTGCTGGTAGTGCTAATAGTGGAGTCATTTTAAGGTCAACCGACTCGGGTTCAACGTGGTCAAGTCTTGGACAGCAATATTCACAAAACTTTATCTATTCAATTGCAAACATGGGTGGAGGAATAGTTGTAGCTGGAACATCAAGAACGGTATCCAACGGCCAGATATTAAGGTCGACCGACTATGGGGTTACTTGGGATAGCCTTGGGCAGCAGTTTGGCCAAACAAGTATTCGTTCTGTAAAATATTTAGGGAATGGAATAGCTGTTGCCGGAACAAGCGGGGGAAGGATATTGAGGAGTGTGTACTCAGTTCCTCAATGTGACACTCTCACCATCGGAATCTTAAACGATGCTTGTGGAGGTGTACCGATTACCGTAGGAACAGTTGACGATCATTGCGGAACATTTTTGACATACTGACCCCCGGCACATAAAAGCCTCACGCCGACAGGGGTTCAATTCGAGGCACGCTCCCGGATACGGAGCAAAACGATAAGCGAGGGATAAGTGTGCATCAGACTTCGAAGGTCGGGAGGCAAGGTTGTGGGAATAGAACTTAATTTTAAGCGCACCGTTTACACGCTAATAACCGTTGCCGCGGTAATAGCGGCAGTCGGAGCCATTAAAGTGCAGTGCAATAGCGGGATAGTGTACGCACAAGAAAAATTTGTTCGTGGAACTGCCTCCGATGTTTTTGATTCTCTTCACCGACCATTTGAAGGAAAGGTATGCGCCCTATACGATACTGTGAACAATATGCGTGAGGAATCAAAAATAATTATTGAAATGATAAAAATAGCAAATGCCGACAAGCCTGATCTTTATCGGAATGCGAAAAACGCAGTGAGGAATGCCGGGAGGTTTCCAGTTGATAACTGAAATAGACGCATCTGTGTGGTGCCTGCTGATACCGATCGTGATGGTGGTTGTTGTGGCAGCGTTGGCGATAATGGGGTATATTTGAGAGTATGGGCAAACGAGTATCATACGAAGCAAAAATGGACGCCTACAATAACGCCATAGCCATGTTGTGCGAGGGTGGCATGGAGTGTGCATATGATGATGAGGGGGACTATGCGGCTGGGCGCATATGGCTGGCAAAACGGTTAGAGGGGCAGATTGACAAAATTATTAGAGATGAGAAGCTGCGCAAAATATCGGCATTGGTTAAAAATGCTGTAAAATCAGTGGACGATTAGGGGTATATTTAGGGGGTGGAAATTGTTCGTTTCGAACGGAGTGGCGCATGAGTAAATCTATGTTGCCGGCAGGAAAAACAGCAATACAGTTGTTAAGTGAATTAAGGCCAATAGATGACGAAATTATTCATGAGGCTCTTGAGATAGCGGACGACGCATTTTCGTTTCCGCCCGTCTCTACGGGTGATGCAGTATGAAATCATCAAGTCGGCACGTCGCTGTTGCAATAATGACGGATATATCCACGATGCAAAAGCAGATGATATGTGAGCACAAGTGGAAAAAGGATGGGCATGGCTATACCTGTCAAAATCCCGAGTGCCAATACTACACCGGGACGAATGACGAACTGAACGGAATAATCGAGAAAGAATTGAGGAGGAAAAAGCGGTGATCACCGGCACAGTAATAAAGGCGAATTCTATCGACGGGGAGATAACAATCTCCCTGCACGACACTGGAGATTTTAGCGATGCCACTGTTGGTGATTTTGTGAGGAAACTATGAGCGAAAAAAAACTACCGCCAATCAGTCGTACTGCGGCTACTGCGGCAGCGTTTGCCTTTCTATCTTATCGAACCGATGACATGCTTGAAAAAATTATCGGTATTCGCGGAGGCGAAGCAAGTTATTTTAGATGTAAATTTGAGTCGCGTGAGAACGGAGCACTTAAATTCGGTTACGTGATTGACGAGATTTACAAAATATGCTACCTTATTGGTAGGGGAACGGCTGGCGATACAAAATCGGCGAATGCAAAATCATGGCTTAAATATGACTTAAACTTGGTTTGCGGTGAAGACGGGGAGCATAACGGGTTTCAGAATGCTGGAAATCAATTTTTCGAGTGGCTAAAATCAGAGGGTGTTTTAGAACAATACCAAGTATTCGTTACCGGGTCGCACTCGCAGGGCTCTGGATATATGCAGCGGGTCCTTTTGCTGCTTTCCAGACACTACCCTACACGCAAGGTAGAGGCAAATCTATTTGCGTGTCCGCCATATTTTAAGCGCGGACATGAATTGGAGCTTTCTGGCTTTCTTCAATCTTCGCACTGCCCGATGACTGTGACTCGATTTGAGCAGCCTGGAGATCCCATAACTACCGACTTACTGCGCGATGACAACAGTCCATTCGGTTGGCGCAACGGGGTTGATATTGGTAACAAGTACGAGCTACCGGATCTTGCTCTTCAAAAACTTGGACCGGCGGAAGCGATAAACCATTCCTGCCGATTCCAGGTTGCGTCAATGATTGTTGATACGTCAATTAGGGCCGATGAGTATTACCGTGCGAGCGATGGATCCACGGGTGAATATTTAGTGGTTCGCAATGCTTTGAACTATGCATTTGATAACTGTATAAATTGAGTATTACCAAGAACTGAGGAGATAATGGAACGATCAAAATTTCTTACGGTTGGGTTTAGAGATATGATGCATTCTCTTTCTGTCATTGGAATTTTCATGCTGATCGAGGTTGCGCCATCCATTACGCCTGTATTATCGACAGGAGTTTTTCCGACAACGGCGCAGTGGATAAGCTATGGCGCGTTCTCTCTAAAGGCAGGAATTGCGTACTTGATAAAAAGTGCGCTTACAAATAAGTCTGGTGGGTTCGGACCGGAGAAATAGTAGAGTAAGAATTTTCGGGCGATAATCGGCTTTAGCGGGCCGGTGATCGTAAGATTTAAAAGGGGCAGTACGGTGCCGTAACCATCGTATTTGTCCCTTTTTTATTGCCCGACAGGAGATAAAAATGAATAAGTTTCTGACATTAATGATACTGCTGTTCACTTTTTCTTCCGCTGCAATCCTCACCACCGGTAGCGGCGGTACGTATGCCACTATTAATCTAGCCGAAGCGGCGGCGTCGGCCGGCGATACGATTCAGCTCGTGTCAGACATATCTCATACTGCCATGGTAATATTTGATCGAAATAGAATTCTGGTTCGTTCGGCCCCGGGTAATACCTATAGTTGCACGCTAAATACCCTTACAGGCATAATTAATTTTTATGCCTACGAAGCGGATACCATACGGTTTCAAAACGTAAACATTCTATACGCGTCCGGGGAAGCATCAGGTGCCAATTATATCTTTCGAACCGCCCTGGAAGGGTGGGGTGGCCATAGGTTTGACAATGTGCGCTTCATACACCTTGGAGATGGTATCAACGAGAATAAGCGTGGGTGCTTCTTAACCCGTGCTAATGGATCAACCGTAATCGAACCAACAAATTTTTATGGCTGCTACTTTCAGCGCATTTATCAAGGTATTAGAGGCAATGTAGATTCATCGGAAACTGCGACAAATGTAACAGTAAAAAAATGCGTATTTGATTCCACGTCTGTGAATATGGGGCAGGCGTGGAAGTTCGATTCGTGCGTATTTATTGCTGGTGGATACGAGAATACTGCAATGGTATATGCGGGAAAGATAAAATTTTCAAACTGTTGGTTTGACCAAACCGTGTCGTCTGCGTCCGGCGAGTTTATTACCTGGGACGGTACGGATGTTTATAGTCATAACGATACCGTTATTAATTGTACGTTTGTCAATATGGGGCACGTATTTATCTGCCCCGATGGATGGCATGACGGTATCATAGATGGCGTGACCATGTGGGACACTCTACATGGGTCGTCATCGGGAAACGTTTACATACATCAGAATGAAACCGGTGCGGACACGTCCATACATAATTTAACAATCAGAAACACTTCTTTTAGTGGTCGTAACGATATTTATATGCTCAATGTCGCAAATAACGCAAACGACGACTCGTCTTGGAATATAAATATTGAAAAATGCCTTTTCTTGGATTCTGGAGATATCGGAATATGGAAAACGCATGGAGCGACTATTGATTCGTCGTTGACAGAATTTAATACTGCTTTTGATACTACCGTTAATTTAGGAATTGTTTTTACCGATACCTTCTATAACAGGGGGTCGTCGTTCTTGCTTGACGACGGGATCTGGAACTACCACAAAGGCAATTCTACATTCGCAAACATAGGATCAAAAAAGTATCTCTCCAATCTTGGAGACACTTCTGGGATTACCGAAAACGGATTTTCTGTTGCCTGTTCAATAGCCGTTAGTTTTCGACACAATAACAGCAACTATACGCCGAGTTTTCTTTCTCTGAATAGTTGGTTCACAGGGGATACAGCGAAGGTACGGCTTATGGTAACTGCGGACACGCTGTCTGCATGGTCCGTTGCCGATAGCGACACTGTCGTTGCCGGAGAAAATAAGACAATGGCAGCTGCCTCACTCACCGCGGGAACAAAATATTGGTATAAGACAATAACTGATGGATTGAGCAACGGGACCACGACCCTGCACGATACGACGCTGATGGATACAGTTCGTACGGCCGGGGGCGGTGCCTCCCTTGATACGCCTGTTGTCGCCCGGGCAGCGTGGTTATGCAGCCCAACTGGCGGGGGGCCAAGGATTGACTTGATAGGTGCAAAATTTAAAGCAGCACAAGGGGACGGATACGTATTAGTCGATGGTGCTGCAGTAACTGAGTATTGGTGGTCGGACGAAGTGGTCGGATTTATTGCCCCCGCTCATGCGGCCGGCGCGGTGAACGTCATCATCGAAAATAGCGATGGTATGCGGGATACTTTGGCAAGCGCTTTTACGTATTATGCTGCCGAGACAATTGACACGATATATGCAGATAGCTCAATAACCGATAGCTGCGCAACATATAATCCCGCGACGAGATCGTGCTCTGGCGGGTCGGAACAATGTTACCGGCGCATTCAGTGGGCTGTTAATAAGATGGCCGTTGGGGATCATATCTTGGTTCGAGGGGGAACGTATTTTGAGAAAGTGACGTTGCCTTCTGCAAAAAACGGAACCGCCTGGATTGACGGAAATTACAATTTGCTGAAATCTTATTCCGGTGAATGGGCAACTGTAAACGGAGGAGACACCGGACAGAAAATCGGAGCCATTACTGATGGTCAGGACAGCACTTACGATATAGTAAGGATTGCATTCTGGAAACTCGATTCTCTTGGAATAACTGGCGGGGCAGAGGTTGACAATATCGACGCCGCTGGAATAAGTTTGGACATTGGTCCATTCAAGTTTTCTCATCTAAGAATATTTAATAATCTAAGTGAATCGGACGGAGAGAACCCTGCTGGGATTCGAGGGTATCTGTACGACTCATGTGTAATTGAGTACTGTATGTTTGACTCAAATGGGTGTTTGCCTCCTATTGATGACATTAACTCAGGTCATATTCTCATATTTGGTGACTATCGAGAGCATTCGCTTTATGACACAGGCTTTACGTATACCGGTCCGGGTTGTTCACGTGTGAGAAACACGATCAGGTACAATTACTTCGGCTACGCTTTAAACGGAGACCATGATAAGAATGAAGGCATTCTATGTGGTCGCGATCAGGCTGATGAAGGGTACGAAGATGACTATAAATATTATGGTGTAAATATCCATCATAATTATTGGACGACTTATTATAGGGCGCTCAATGTGCGCACTGACTTCGCCCAGGTGCACCACAATATTTTTAAGGCCTGTTCTATGGCAATAATCGGTTCGGCCGCCGATGAAGCTACAAATTATCGTCAGTGTTTTTATAACAACACTGTGAATCATGCGCGATGGGTGGTTATTCAGGTTCACAATACCAACGACCACGTCTCTGACGTGACAACACCGGAGACTTTATCGTATGTATACATGTACAACAATATTTCAGATTCCTCCTGCAATCTGGACAATTGGGATAAAGAAGAATTTTCCATAACCCGTCCAGTTGCCGGAAGTGATGCAAGATACGACTCTGTATACCTCGGAAACAACTACACGTACCGATACATAACGTGTGGAGAAGATCCCTCAGGAGACAAGGTTTTTTATCTTGGTTACTCGGGCGATGACGGTAATAGGCTTACGCTTGCGGAATACAACACCAAATATTCCAGATCGATATCGCACTTTAGGCAAGCGTATGATGCTGGAAATTTGCTGTATACCAACAGTGACCTAAAAACTCGAAACACTCATACCGTTAACGGTTCGTTGACTATTGCAAATGGAGGTATTGGAGGAAATCATCCCTATCTTGACGGAGTGACAATTCCAAGTTACATCGGTGCCACCGGTGGAGATACATTATGGGTGGACACCGTACTTGCTTTGATATCGCTTGGGGATGAAGAGGAAGCACCATTAACGCAATTTGTAATTGATTCCACCGTTACCGGGGGACATCCGGACAGTATAGTTTTTTCTCATTACGGACTTACCGATTCGGGAACAACGCTGACCGTTACAATTAATAATGTCGCGGGACGCCATTGCACTGTTTCTGGCGATACCTCCGGGATATTGACTGGATTTACGGATGTGATTGATGAAGCTAAAACGTATAATTTTACATTTTCGGCTGAATATCAGCTTACGACCTCAGCAACCGGAAGTGGATCGGTTGATCCGGCCGGGACGACGGTTCATGATAGCGGTACAGGGTTTGAACTGACGGCAACACCGGGCTTCGGCCACCATTTTTCGAAATGGTCGGTACTGTCAGGAACGATAGGTATTGCTGATACCCTTGACGCATCAACGAGTTGCACACTGCATACATCAGGATCAGTCAGAGCAACTTTTATAAATCACGCATTTACACTTTTCGACACCTCGGTAGATAGTACCGGAACGGCATCGCATCATTGGAATGCCGACACAGCGGGAGGTTTGTACACCGATATAATTGGATCGAGACACGCAACCCCCGGAGCCGGGGTTACTCGTCGCGTCGGAATGCAGGGGTACACTGTGAATTGTAGTACCGGAACATCAACAAATCTCAATTGTGGCGACGTTCAGCTTACATCGAAAATGACAATATGCGGGATTAGTCGTCTTGACGACCGATCTGTGCAGTGCTGTTTTTGGGGGAAGAGACTTAACAATGGGTATAACATTGTAATGTTATACACGGCCGCTCAAGCGGTCGGGGTATGGGTAAATAGCACCCCAACCTACGGATCAATGTATACGTCAGTAAATGGAAACGGTGCGTTTCCAACAGGGGAAGAGGTTTTTTGGGCGGTATGTCTCGACCTTACTCAAGCTGTTGATAGCAACAAAATAAAGTTATTTTTGAAAGATAAGTTTTGGCCTCTGACCGTATCTGGAACTATTGCTTCGGCAATACCGACCGGGCTCGGCGGACGAGATTTTTATATCGGGTATGACGATGGGTATGATTTTAATGGCACCATTGATGAGATTACTATATTTCCCGATCAGACATTTAATTCGTCCCAATTGTTGAGGTTGTCTTTATACGCCAGAAATAAGTTGGTTGACACGTTACCGTTTTATTTTTCGGTGGCAACGAATGACACCTTTACAATACCGCAAAACAGCGGATATGCTTATGATTTCTATGTAAATTGGGGCGATTCTATTTTGTCGAAAGTTACGACAAATAGCGGTGTTACCCACGTTTACAGTGCTCCTGGAACGTACAATATTTCTGTGGTAGAAAACACCTATGGTGGATTTCCGACGGTATATTTCAACAATTCTGGTGACAGACTGAAATTGACAAATATAATAAAGTGGGGAAGAAACTGTTGGAAAACGATGCTTGGATCGTTTTATGGGTGTAAGAATATGATTATTTCGGCCCGAGACGGCCTCGGTGCCGTGACCGATTCGGTAACTGATTACCGTAATACGTTCCACACCAGTGGAGCAGATACGGTAATTTTAAAGACCGCAAATGGGATTGACTTTACAAATCACTTTTATGCAGATTCGGGATTGCGGTATATAAACGAAGATTGGAGAAAAGCCACAACATTAGTAAGCACTTGTGCATTTGATACCGGGCTTAAGATTGTTGACGTAAAGGGTCTTGACGCGGCTGTAAACATGGGATCATGCTTTGCATTCTCAGGCATCGATACGAACAGCCTGAGTGATGCCTACAACACCCCCCACCTGCGGAATACCTCTTTTATGTTCCGATGGTGCCGATTGCAGCATCTACCGGAATGGGATTGGGATAGCGTCTACAACGCAATGGAAAAGTGCGTGGAGATGCATTATCTCAAAAAAGTCCATTTGTCTATGCCATTATGTACGACTATAGCATATGGATTTCTAAATAACTGGTCGCTCGACACACTCATAATCGAAGGTAATAATATCAAAAATGCATATGCTGCATTTTTGAGGCTTGAATCAATTGACAGCATATCTATCAATCTTAATCAAATGACTAATGGGGAGTTAGCGTTTGATAGTACTCGACTTACCCCGGCGAGATATTCAATGATGCTGGATACTCTTGCTTTGTACAACTTAAACGAAGATGTTGTTTTTAATGGCGGTTGGAGTAAATATTTATCTGCGTCGAAGCCATCTCGTGATACCCTCGTAGCTCACGGGTGGACTATTACGGATAGTGGGCCAGCCGACGTGATTTATACCGCAGATACAGTATACGCCGCGCACGGTCTCATTACAGCACTCGACGGGCTTACGGCTGATTCTGGAGCGTCGTTACGGTTTGTAGCGACCGTAGACGCCGGATACGTCGGATCGTGGCCGGGAGGTACGGTTGTAGCTGGGGTGCCGGATACACTTGCAGTGGTAATGACCAAGGACACCACGATAACTCTGACCGTTTCGGAAATTCCGGTTATTGACAGTATCCGTAATGCCCTGCTGCGCGATTCGGTATACCTACAGGCCGGGCGCGTAGGCGACATTATGACAATATACGGGCATGGGTTCGGTGAGCAGGGGGACAGCTCAAAAGCCTATCAGAGCAGCACTGGCAATACAGTATTTTTGGTGATATCGTGGAGCGACACGCTGATTGTTGCAAACCCTTCACCGCTGTCTGTTCGCGGGTTTCATCGGTCTTGGATTCGTCGGGGGGATATGATTTCGGGAACTCCGAAGAGCCGGGCTTATTTGCACAAAATTTACTACGGAGAATAAAGATGCCGAACGTAACTCTTACAAGAAACGTGACGATCAGACCGACCAATCAGGCGACGATATGGGGCATAGGCAGCTGGCTTGTGTATCGGATTGTAAATTCGGTTGAAGAAGGAACTCCGATCGGATTGCATACCGTTACTCCGACTGTTGTCGAAGGAACAGACCCGGAGGCCGAAGAGGATCTTGATTATTTTTTCTCGTACACCGTTACACCGGGAGCCGGCAGAACTGTCGGGGAAGTGGTGCAATACCGCTTCGAACCAACCGGGACTGAGGCACCGCTTGCCGCGTCACATGACTGGTTGTCAAGTGAATATACCATCGTTGCAGCGTCGTCAGTTGCCACGCAGGGTAGCAGCATGAGCATGGCCATCGCGTTGTCGCTTTAATTTTAATCTCACCCACCAATGCGACATCAATGTCGTAAAATAATTTGCATTCCAGCATTTTATTAGCTATATTATCATCATGATAAAGAAAATTACAGTATGGCTATGCACCTGTTTTAAGTGCGAAAACAGTTGGAAAGCCCGAGTTGATAATCCAAAGGTGTGCCCATTTTGCCATTCTCGAAAATGGAACGATGATGTTGAAAACAATCCCCGTATCGGAAAATGCCCACCGAACAATAAAAAAGTGGTGCAGGGCAAAAGGGATGACGTTTGAGCAGTTCTTTGATTCATGGATCGAGCATGTTGCGAATAAAAAACAGCAGCAATTTTATGACTCGCTGCCAGATCCGCGTAAGCTTAAAAACGTTAAGCCGTTGGAAAATGTTAAGATAGATAAGTTTTATAAAAAGTAACAGTTCACCATTGAGGTAGTTAGCCAAAATAAACCGCGCTGAGATCATAGTTCGGCGCAAAAAGAAAGGTACAATTGTGATTAACGAAAAAGTATTGCAGCATGTTACAGCGTTCAATTCTGCAAAGGGATACTCTGCCGACGAAGCCACAATCATCGAATCCATACGTGAGGCAAAGCAAGTATGGCGCGTCAACGAATCAAAGCGGCGCTGGTGGATTGATTATACTGCCGTCGTGGAATTAAACGGTATGCTCATTGGGTATCGTGATGCTGAAACAACCGGCGATATGTCGGCAGAAGAAACGGGCTTTAAGTTCGATACCGGAAGCATTTGCGAGTACGAGGCAAAAGAACAGGTCGTAACGGTGTATGCGCCGAAAGGCAATTAGGATGCGCGGTTTACATCGGCTAACACGTAAAGCATGTCATGCCCAAAGCGGCACGAACATGCGTTTACGGGAACGTTGTATAACACTTTGTAAACCTTTTGAATTGTAGGCGGCGCATGAAGATTGCGAGAGTATTCCCACGAAAGACACGGTTGTCACCCACCGATAGTCTTGCGTATTACGATGTCCCCGGTTGCTTCGACGAGGCCGACGAGGTACACGTATCTACTCTGTTTACGTGGGATATGGGTCGCGCTGATTATCTTGCGGAGCAGTGGCGACACGTCGCGCCTATTAAATTCGGAGGTCCAGCTTATAATCAACCGGGCGCAGTATTCGTGCCTGGAATGTACGTTCGTGAAGGTGCGGTAATAACGTCTCGCGGGTGTCCGAATCGGTGCTGGTTTTGCTCCGTGTGGCAGCGTGAACCCGGCCTTTTAGAGCTGCCCATTGTGGATGGTACGAACGTTCTCGATGATAACATCCTGGCCTGTTCTGAGCGGCATATACGCGGGGTTTTTGATATGCTCATGAGGCAGCGCGGGCGTGTGGAATTTACTGGCGGATTAGAGGCAAAGCGGCTTCTGACTTGGCACGTAGATCTACTATCTAAGTTGCGGCCCGCTCAGATGTTTTTCGCGTTTGATACGCCCGACGACGAGGAGCCGCTCAGAACCGCTTCTACGATGCTTAGGTCGGCCGGGTTCACTCGTCAAAGTATGCGGGTGTATTGCCTTATCGGATTTCCGCGAGACACCTTCGAAGCGGCAGAAGTGCGACTGCGCCTTTGCGTAGAATTAGGTTTTTTCCCTATGGCGATGCTCTGGCGCGACGTGAAGAACACTGTTGACCCAACGTGGCAGAAGATTCAACGCGAGTGGGCGCGACCCGCGATTATATACCGAAAATGCGCCGCTGAAAATCAAGGTAGTTTACAAAGCGTCATACAACAGCGCAAGCCAGCAATGCCCAAAGCGGCACTACTGGCGGGTTGCGCGTGACGTTGTACGAAATTTTTGCGCCTGGAGAAAATAGTTCTGGCGCTTGCTTTTGAGGTGTTAAGTGGATTTAGTTGAAAAAATAAACGAAGTTTCATTGAGTGCCTTAAATAACCCGTTTTGTGAAATACTTGTTCGCAACGGGTGGTCGCAGATACATCGTTTCGTAAAGGGGCATCCAACCAAAGGCGAATCGTTTGGCGTTCCTACGTTACAGACATCCCCCATCACAAATTACGAAACAGGGGTAATAGTAGAGCAGTTTATTGACAGTATGTTTGAATTAACCGCGCCAGAAAGAGAATTAAGGACGGCGCAAAAACTTCGTACAACAGCCGCAGGTGTCAATTGAAACGTGCCGCTATGCCGCGAACCGTTATGCGAAATGCCCGTTTTGAAAACAATTTATTATAGGCGGCGCAAGAAAATGAAGACAGAAAAACCAGAAGAATGCGAAGCATGCAGATTTGAAACCGACGATCTTACTTTTTACGATCACGGGCCGGGATATCCAGAAGGTGCTGGACATTGGATTTGTAAAGTATGCGCTTGCACTATGTCAGGCAATGCTCATCGAAGTCCTGGATGCTACAAAGAGTATGAAGTTTTGCATATGTTGTCATATTGCACCAATTTGATTTTGGATGCACTAAAAAAGAAAGAAGCGCCGCAAGGTATTAAGGAATAAAATTTTTACATCAACCAACAGCCAAAGGAAAGCCATGCCGATTACCAGTCGCGCGACTTCTGGCCGTACCAAAATGTCGATAGCCAGCAGCAAACGGGGACGCCCTTAGTATGGGTCGGCATGGCTTCCGTTTGGCAAACGTTGCACGCAATTGGCAATTCACAATATTGGAGGTTTTATGCTTAACATAGATATTCTATGGGTGAGTTATTATCTGCAAAAACAGGGTGCTGCGAATAAAATTCTCGATTCATTCGAACGCATAAAAAGGTTCGTTGAGGAGACGCAAAAAACGCCCACCAACAAACGCAGTGCGGCTCCGAAGACTTCACCCAAACCGGCGAAGCGCCGACTTCGCGCTACGTAAACGTTGTAGGCAATAAATTTGTTATTTTATATTATAGTTGGAGCGTTATGGTGTGGGCCTCCCAGGTTAACAATGGTCCAAGCTGTCTTGCGAGTAAAATCCCTGTTAAGCGGAATCTCCTGGGGCGCTTTTTTAATTGTCGTTTTTACGAAAAGTAACGCAACTTCCCTAAGAGGGAGTGTTAAAATGATACAGTACACAACATGCGAAAAATCAGGCCTCAAAGTAGCCGAATCTGTCGCCAAGTGCGATAAGTGCGGAAACGGACTCGCGTGGGGGCCGGGTAAATGTAGGGGCACACCAAAAGGGGATTTATTGCGTAAGTTATTAAAAAATGAGGGTTGGTCCATCAAAAAGAAACATTTGTGCCCAATATGCGCCGCGCAAAACATAAAGAAAAAACATGACCTTCGGCAAGAGCTGTCTTGGAATTGTGACGGGCTTGACTGGAGGACGGCAACACGCGACCAAATTACAGATAATATATATAAAGGCGTCTCTCACGATCCGCCGCTTAGACGGACAAGCGCACAAATTGAATGCAAAATACAGGAGGAAAAATGACAGAAGAACATTACAAGGCATCCGTAAATATGATTGAGAACGATTATAGGGCCAAGCTTTTAGATCTCCACAGAAGGTTTGCAATTGATGCGACCAATATCGGCATTGGCGACATAATTCACGATGAGCCGTGCAATTTTTTTATGTTGGTCGAGCAAATAAAAATACGACAACCGAGATGTAATCAAGAATTTCCAATTTGCACATTTTACGGAGAAAGACTTAGAAAGAATTTAACCCCGACATCAAAATTATCACGTGAATATTCGGATGTGTCGCGCTGTAAATTAATCAGGAAGAAATTTATCTAAAATATATTTAACAACTAATAAATACTAATTGGTTTATAAATTAGTAGCAAAATCAACGCTATTTAAAAATCAACAACTTAAGCCCAAATTTTGCAAATAAATATTTTTCGATCACCAAATAATTAACCATTCGAAGAGGTAAGAAATGTTGGTATGGATACGATTTACAGGAACCTTAAGGGTGATGACAGGTAAATCAAAACATTTTCAAAACCTTGATGATAGGTTGTGGTGCGGTGAATCCTTCTACGGATATTTTTATTTCGGATACTAACTAATTTTTAGAATCAAGAAAAAATACTGTGTTTTTACGTAGGGAATAGGTATATTTATAGTTATGTTCCGCAACATAGAATCGAAAACTAACTCCGGGCTTTAGCATTGCCATACTCTATGGCTTTCCCCGAACGTCGGCGCGGAACCTGACAAGTAGGGGCCGGTATTTATATTGGATCATCATGGGCTTTACAAAGCTTGACGATGGAATTTCAATGTCATCTATCATGTCTGAAGATGACTCCGTTTTTAAAGTGTGGATTTTAATTTTATCTCTTACCAAGCAAGATGGAATAGCTCCTATAAGTGCAATTGTTTTAGGTAAACTATCGTCTAAAAGTATGGATGAAATTGATAGGTGCATCGATGTTCTATCTTCACCTGATAAATATTCAAGGACAAAAGATTTTGAAGGAAGAAGAATTGAAATAGTAAACGGTGGAATCAAGGTACTTAATTATTTAAAATACCGAGAATTTTCATATTCTTCTAATCCTGAATCAGAGAGAAAAAGAGAATATAGAAAAAGAAAAAATACGGGACATGTCCCGGAATGTCCCGGACACTCTGCTTCTGCTTCTGCTTCTGCTTCTGCTTCTGCTTCTGCTTCTGGAACCAATATACCTCCAAGTCAAAACGAAGTTTTGTTGTATTGTAAAGAAAAGAACAACGAGGTTGATCCTGTAAAATTTAAATTTTTCTCTTTTTACGAGTCAAAGGGGTGGATGGTAGGTAAAAATAAAATGAAAAACTGGCACATGTCGGTAGCTACATGGGTTAAGTCTGAACAAGAACAAAAAAAAGGTCAATATGCCGAACCTAAAAAACCACTTCCAATTTTAGATATTTTCGGAGATAAAAAATAATGGGGAAAGAAGAATATAAAAATTCTGGAGTACCCGAACGGCATAAATCATTTCGACCGGTCACAGATAATAAAAATGAAAAATGGGGAAAAGTATACGATGCAATTAAAGAAAAAATACCTACAGGTGCAATTTTTGCCATTGTAGGTACTCGCGGAGCCGGTAAAACGCAGCTCGGGGCTTCGCTAGTTGGTTACGTGGCTATGATACTTGATCGTGGTGTAATGTACCGCAAGGCGTTCGATGTTTTTTTAAGAATTCGCGAAGCAATGCACGAAAAAGGAGATTCTGAACAGGCTGCAGTAAAAGAATTTTCCAGACAATTTTTTTTAGTGATTGATGCATATGAGGTACGCGGAGAAACTGAATTTGAAAACAGAATCATGGACCACATTATTGATTTAAGGTATGATGCAGTAAAGCCAACCCTAATAATTTCAAATGAAACACCAGAAAAATTTTCTAGTTCTGTGGGGCCGTCTATCATTGACAGAATAAAAGAAACTGGTGGAATAATAGAAATGGACTGGGAATCTTTTAGATAGCAACCGATCAATACAATTGTTTTAGAGGGGGCGAGTGATGAGAATTGGTGAAGTTAATAAATTAAGGTCCAAATTCGACAACCTTGGAAGGGTAGGAATATCAGAACGCGCAATTAAACTGATGAAAGATTTTGTTGAAAAAACACCTGACGACGGCAGAGAGGCTTGCCATATTATCGGTAGGATGTATACTCTTTACACTTGTATTCCTAAGTTGGAATACTGGTGTGAAGTTGCTGATCGCGGAGTGAGTGCAGAATATGACAACATTGTTTACAATAAAGACCATGTGATATGAACCCACAATTCCAAGTCGAAAAATGGCTGAAAAGTGGAAACCGGATCACAGTGTTGTTATGTCTGCGTATTTTCAAAACTACCGAATTGCGCCGGATAATATCGAGGATGCCGTTTAAGGTGAATTCGGTTTGGATGGAAGAAAACGGGAAAAGGTTTAAGGTTTAATTTTTATAAAGGATTGTTATGCCAGTATTTAAGCGAACAAAACATTTTTACACATGTTTTTTCAAATGCGGTAACAAGTCGCTGGAATTTTCATCTATGGAACAACACGAAAAAATATGTTTTTGTAACCCAGAATCAAAAGCGTGTAGGACGTGCAAAAACTTAGAGCTTGGAGAAAACGAAGAACGGTATATTTCCTGCGAAAAGGTCGGTCTTTTTTGTAACTTCGGAAATAAAAACGAGGTGTTTTCAATAGAAACAAACTCCATTACTTGGAATAGAATAGCACCTAAAGATCTATTTGAATATGAGGAAAGACCATTCCCCAAAAGGAATTGTGAGCTATACGAACAATCAGAAAAAAGATTTTAGGTTTACTTTTTGTAGAATAGTAGGAATGTTTTTATGGTTACCACATACTCTGATAGGCAAGAATGCCCGAAGCGATTTTTTAGTATCAGCGGCAGGGTTATAAAATATGGTACGGTTGCTTGCGCAGCGATGAAATACATAAGCGACCTATGCAAAGATTGTGAAATAAAAAAAATAGAGGAATTAGAACGAAGGATTATTCGTAATTAAAACATTGTCAACTAAAACCGTTACCACGAAAGTGTAAAAGGGTTTGAGTCATCAACTGGAGATAAATGGGAAGACGCTGTTGCTGCTCACGAAAAAGTCAGAAAGATGATATATGAAAAAATCAATTCGTGATGCTGTATATAATAAATATGGTGGCAGGTGCGCATATTGTGGTGTTGAGATCGATATTGTAAATATGCAGGTTGATCATATAAAATCAAGGCGCGGATATCCTGAAGAGTCTGAAGATCTTGACAACATGAATCCCGCTTGCCCCATTTGTAACAACTGGAAGCACTCTGACAATATTGAATCGTTTAGAAAAAGCCTACAATCGCAAGTCAGGAAGTGCCGGGATTATTCAAGAAATTTTAGAATGGCCGAAAGGTATAGTTTGGTCGTAGAAACCTACAAGCCAATTGTGTTTTATTTCGAAACGATTTAAAAATGTACGAATATGAAAATTTGAGGCGCGTAGTATACGAAGGTGGAGCTACATTCGTTCCGGTGTGTCCTAACTGCGGAAGGTTTGTAAAAGCTGACAAGGTAATAATTACTAATGAAAAGGTCGGTTTAATCGACAAATTAAACGCAACTTGTAAAAAATGCGGCAGAGTCGAAATGCCGTTCGAGGGGTTTTTGTGAAAGATAAATTAAGAGCCGGCCAGAATGTTATTCTTACAAAAGAACATACCGGTGTACAATTTGAACGCAAAATAAAGAGAGTCGGAAGGTCGTATTTTTATGTGGACAATCCAGAACATCCAAATAAATGTGAGATACAAGTAAGGATAAAAGATTTAAGTTGCTGCAATATACAGTTTTGGGAAAAGTATAAAGTGTCAGTAATCGAATAGGAGTAACTTTGAGGTATTTTTATGACTAAAAAACAGATTGAAAAAATGGCAAGGCGAATACAAAAGGACTATTCCAGGATACCGTTTGAATTGTTTTCCGTACGGCTAAAGACACTTTTTGTTTTCTTCGCCGCTTGGCATATTAAGAACACTGCGAAAAAGAAAAAGGTAAAGTCTATTGACCACTCACATTTTTGCGGCCAGTGGGTAGGTTGCGATAAAATAAATTGTGGAAAATGCGAACGTATTTTTGATGCCATAATAAAATTCATCAAAGAACAGGAATAAGAATGCACGAAGTAATAATAGTAATAAGCAAGGCCGCGAATGCTATACGCGAGGCAATTGGAACCATTGAGCGCGGGGTTGCAACAGGAAAGATTTGCCCGACATGCGGAGGATCTGTTCGAGTTGTTGGTGATGAAACAAAGCATTATAATGCTGTTGACTGCGTCGTGATTCCTCTTGAGATTCCAGGGTCTTGTGAAAACTGCTTTTTAAGTGCTGCCTGTCCTAAAAATTTTAATACCTGCGGATGTGATACGTGTAAAGTAATATGGAACAAAATAATCGATCACTACAAAAAATGACACCGGAACGAATATCTGACTGGAAAAAAATTCTCTCAATGTATACCGATGATCACATTGAGAAAATAAAATATTTAAAACTTATCGAAAGGTTTGAAAATGACAAGTGTCGTAAAACAGATAAGTGTCGTAAAACAGATTCAAGTTTGCATAATGCCAAATGAGTGTCCAGCGGCGTGTGGTTTTTTTTCTGAAAATTCTATATACTATAATCCTGACAACAAATACGAAATTTTTCAGTGCACTCAGCCAGAGGTATGTACTTGTCCATTTTTAAAACCGGCAATACTCAAAATAGAATTCGAGGAAAATATAAAATAATTTGCGCTTTTGATTTGAAATATCGTATATTATTATTACGTTTGAAAACTTGAGACAATCAAAAAAGTAAAATCCGGTTCCCGGTTGCACCACCTCCACTTAAGGCGTTTCCCTCAAGTTTTCGCCAGATGGACGGTGCCGCCGGGGATCTTTAACTTGAGGAAGTATTGTATGAGCGGATGGGGTTACGGCGATATATATCCAGAATACAACCCTGGCGCTATTTCGAACCACACCCACCCGAACGACCCGGCATCATCGGAATCGCCTTACTGCTTGGGTTGCCAAGAAAACCTATCTGAAAGCAACGTAACCGAACTATCGGCAAAAGAAAATCTTTGTGTTGATTGCTACCCGTTGCACGTCGATTGCTGCCCGGATATTCTCAAACCTTTTTTTGATGAGATAAGATCGAATCTTATTAATATGCCGCCTGGGAATAAGGATTCGATCTTGATCCGGTTAAGGGCTATTGAAGATTACATGAAGGAAAATTGTTTTTCGTCACAATAAATTTTATGGAGTATCAGTATGGGATGTTTAAAGTGCGGTGGAGATTGGGGTCAAAATTATGAATACTGTGCCCCAAATCAAAGCGAGGAAAAAATAGAATACCCGTTATATCCAGAATTGTCAAATGGCGCAAAAATAGAAGCAGAAGCACTCATTGCTGATTTCAAGAAAAAACTTTCAAAGGCGGCAGACGAAGCGATAGGAAAATTGTACTGCAACATTGTCCCATTTATTGAATCGGATTCGTGGAGTAATTTTAGAAACCAGATCATGGATGGATTCAAAAATTACGACAACAGAAAAATACAGGGCGAATATGATTTTTCTGAGATAAGGAAACAAATTTTTATTCAGTTCCGGGAGGAAATAATTTCAGAACTTAATCAAGACCTTGTTGACGAAAATAACAAGTTAAAAAACAGAATTGAAGAACTTTTGAAATGTAAATTTTAACGAAGGGGAATGTTGTGGAAGTAAAATCTTTAGAAATAGAGCACAAGGTAGGAATTTTTACAGACGAATCAGAAGAAATGATTCGATATGTAAAAGCGTGGTCAAAGTCTTCTCTCGATCATGTAAACCGCTCTATGATGCACTATTTCCATAACAAAAATAATCCCAAACCTCAAACCGATTCAATGATTTTAGGTTCGGCCTTTCATTGCTTATCGCTTACTCCAGACAAGTTTAAAGATAAATTTGCGATAGCCCCGAAGGTTGATAGAAGAACAAACGCTGGTAAGGCAACATGGGAAGGTTTTATTACTGAAAATAAAGGCAAAACAATTCTCACTGAAGAAGACGGCGCAAGGTCTGAAGCCATGTCCAAGGCTCTATTAACACACCCTGACGCCTTAGAAATATTGTCATGCGGAGAGCCCGAAGTGGCAATGTTTTGGATTAATAAACAGACGGGCCTTAAGTGTAAGGGTAAAGTTGACTACCTAAGAAACGACCATGTTATTGTAGAACTCAAAAAAACATCGGATGCATCGTACCATGAATTTCAAAGAAAAATTAACGAATATAGATACCATGTTCAAGGGGCTTTTTATCTTGATGGGTATTATGAAGCAACAGGAAAATACATAACAGATTTTTATATAATTGTTCAAGAAGATAACGCCCCATACGCAACGGCAATATACAAACTCGGGCCGAAATCACTTGATGCAGGACGAAGAGAATACGAAGCCGATCTAAAGCGCATTGTGGATTATGAATTATTATCTGAAGAGGATAAGTGGTCTGGCTATCCAAGGGGGGCAACAGTTATTGAAATGCCGTATTGGGCAATGCAAAAAACATTGCACGGAAACAATTTTTAATAAGGGGAAAACATGGCAACAACAGTAATGATTCAAGGTGATAGTGGCACAGGAAAGAGCGCGTCATTAAGAAGTCTCGAAAAAGAAAAAACGGTATTAATAAACGTGCTCGGGAAGCCGCTTCCATTCAAAGGCGGCAATTCCATAGATTCGATAACTACTGACGAACCAAAAAAAATAGATGACGCCCTACTAAAAATAAGCAACAGCGAAAAAAGAAAAGAAAAGCAAATAATAATCGTTGACGATTTTCAATACATAATGGCAAATATGTACATGAAAAGCCTGCTTGACCCGAAGACAAAAGATAGTGAATTCCAAAAGTATAAAGAAATTGGACATGCTGCATGGAATAACATACGAACTGCACAATCATTGCGTGATGATATTGTTGTGTTCTTTCTTACGCATACCGAAATAGACGCCAACGGAAAAACGAAGTGCAAGACCATCGGCAAAATGCTTGATGAAAAAATAGTCCTTGAGGGAATGTTTACAATTGTTCTTAACACTGTAATTCATCCCGACAAACATGGCGACGAAAGGTATTGCTTCCAGACGCAAAACAACGGAAACAACACAACCAAAAGCCCTATGGGTATGTTCGAAACAGAAGAAATTATAAACGATCTACAAATAGTAGTCAATTCAATCAAATCTTATTACGGAGGTGTTTAATGGGTTACACGTTTGACGAAAATCGGGCGCTCAAGGCGGATGACGGTGGCTACATTTCTACAGGGGGTATTTATGTTGGACACATATCTGAAATGGTTGCATTCAACCTTGATTCCGGCGCTGGTGGTGTTGAGTTATCATTCGAATCCATCGGAGGAGAGCGATGTAGCTTTGTAACCGTTTACACCAAAAACAAAAACGGTTCGGAAAACTTCGCAAAAGGAAAGATTGATTCCATGATTGGAATACTTGGTCTTTCAGAAGTTCCGCATGTCAAAAATGGCGAAAAAATAACCTTTCCTTCGGTTTGCAATAAACCTATCGCATTTGCTCTTCAGCGAGAGGATTATATCAAACAGGATCAGACAATTGGATGGAAAATGAACCTCCTTCATTTTTTCTATGCCGACACCCTTCAAACATTCAAAGAAAGAAAAGAAAACAAACCGGCTTCGGTATCAAAAAGAGAAATAAAGGACGCCTTAATAAATACCGAATCAAAACAGACAAGTAATGCAGCCAAAGCGTTCGTATTGCAAGACAATGACGATTTACCGTTCTAATAAACAACCCCCACCCTTTCCGGAACCACATTGGCAGTCAGTGTGATTGACATTCCCCTGTCTCCGGGTAGGGATGGGGGAATTTAATATAACACATCAAACGAAAGGATATTTTTGCCTACTCCAAATCCAAAAAAAAGACTCCTGTTTCATCAGGTGTGCGAGGGCGATTTCACCCGCGACGCTCAAATGGAGTTCGAAAAGATGCAGCAGCTTTTCGACAGGACAAATCAAAAGGTAACGATGACCATGAAGATTTCCCTTCTTCCGGTCAGCGTAAAAAAGGGAATGCCTGACCAGTTCAAGGAGATCGATTACGAAATTACTCCGGCAATTGTCAAACGGGTATCCGAAAAATATGTTGTCGAAGTCAACAGCGACGGCGTAATAATCGGGGATGGAAAAACAATCAGCGACATTCTTCAGGAAGAACTCTGTGATGAGGATACCGGAGAGAGTGTCATTGCATTCGCAAAGAAAGCGGGAGGTCAATAATGGCAGAGGTTGAAAAAGTAACCGTCATAGCAAAAGATGGAAACGCAACAGTGCTTACCGGAAAACGGCACGTCGAACTTATCGACAAGTCGTTCGCACGGTTCACCACAAAGCGCCTTGGGTCGTTCACGAAATACCTGAATGACAACAAGGATGTACCGGGAAACGTGTTTGTCGGGGAGTTGTCGGCGGATGCCTTGGAAGGCTCTGTCAACCGCGATACGGTTCCGTTCGCCAAATTTGAAACCAGCCACACGAAATTTATTTCCATTCTTTCCCGGCTTGGTTCAGGTGATCCAGTTTCAATTGAATCGCTTGAATCGACCCTGTTCTCGATTCTCGAATACGGCGACGTCGAAGTTGTGAAGCTGTATAACTTCACACGCAACTGCAACATCAAAGCGTTGTCAGAAATCAACAGAACGATATCCGACAACGGCGACTTTAATGTTGTGTACAAGCGCGAAGGGCAGGGCGACAAAACGGTTCGCCCGGTTGAAAAGATCACCTTTACCGTTCCCGTTCTTGAACTTCACAACGAAACGGTATCGTTCGCCTTTAAGGTGTCGATGGATTACAAGACCGATAACGGAATCAAGGTTTCGTTCAAGATTACCAACTACCAGTTTTCCGAGGAGGTTGAACGGGCTGTGTCCGGCATCATCGAAAAACATCTCGGTGAAATTGTCGGGAGGGAAGTCTATTATGGCCAGAAGTCGGTTGTCGTAAAAGATGACTCGTGGAAGTACAAGGTATTGTAAAAACATCTCCGTCCAAGTTCGAAATAAGCATGGAGCGAAGTTCCCCGGTACGGACGGGCCGGGGAGTTTTTTTGAGGTGAAAATATGAGTGAAATTAAAAAATACATCTGCCTTGGCACCGAAAAGGTTCGAGAAATAATCAATGCAGAAAAAACAATATCGATCGATATCGATGCAAGTGGAATATCTCTTGGTGATATCATAGGCGTTCGCGAAGGGTGGGCGCCGTTTTATTATGGAGGCGAATACACATCAGTTGTTTACTCTGCCGACAAGATTGACAATACAAAAACAGATATGTACTACAGAAAGTTGATTATGGTTTCGATTCCAGAGTCTAAAAGAAAAAAAATAACAGGAACCTTAGCTAATAACAACGAGGTTTTTTCACCTGAAACTCTGCCTGATGAGCTAGTGAGAATATTCCTAAGAGTTATATATGTAGGCGGTAGGATAGAAGCAGTAAGGGTAAATCAATAAGTGGCTTGTTTTGGTGGTGATCAAACCAATTGCGGAACTTATAACAAAGGATAAAACTGCATGCCTTTAAAAAAGTCTAATGGAAATATGTATCCGTGGGTTACGCACACACCAAAGAATTTAATAGTGAAAACGACGGTAAAAAGAAAATTGATATTTTAGATAGGCGCGAAGTTCTTCTTAAAAAAATAAACTACCACAACAATGAGTGGATGTTGATTAATAAAAAATACGAAGAGGGGCAACGAATATATAATATGGCGATGGAAATGCAGAAAAATGGCAAGTAAGATAGATTATGCGGGAATAGCTCATGAAATATGGGCAGCTTCACAGCTTGCACAAGATGAAGGAATAGAAGATAGTGTTGGTAGGATAGAGGAGATTTTGAGAAGGGAATTTGATAATGAAGCGAAAGGCACTGTTCGAAAGACTTGAAGACAAGTTCAAACAAGAGGAAAAAAATATTAATGAGTGCGCAAGAATTATATATTCTGGAATTGGATATCATGTTGAAGAAGGGTATGATTTTTCAACTGCAAACCACCCACAAGAAAAAGCGTGCTACGCACTCGCGATAAAAACATTTAACTTTTGGCAGGGCAAGTTAATGGTCAACGGCAAAAAAAAGGATAACGGCCGTTGAGTATAAAATCTCTTGCAGACATAGAAAATACCGGATACCCTGAATACATCAAGGAGCAGCTGCGCTGTGGATTCTCAGAAAAAAAGAGTCGAAATAGAGCTTCCGATACCACTTCCGACGTGGAACTTCCTTTTTGCCGCAAATCCGTTTGTAAGAATGCGAGTGCGACATTTAATACATCTGTTCGTATCGATATATATTCTACCAGAAAACGAAAGACCGACATTGACAACATTTCAGGGAAAGCTGCACTCGATGGAATCATTGAAAGCGGTTTACTTATCGATGATTCGCCCGACCAGATCGAAAGCTACCAAGTTCACAAGCCGAAAATATCGAACAAAGAAAAAACGTTAATAGTAATCGAACAAATATGAAGCGAATACTGTTCTATAATTGACAGATGCAGGTATTAAATTGCAAACATTTCTTTTACGCGATCTATTTTTATTTTTCTACGGCGCGATTTTATCAAGACCCGTTAGTACATCTTTAGCTATAAAAAATAAACAATTTTTGTCGTGCACAACAGGTAAACTACGACCGTATCTTACCGAGAAGGGCAATCTATTTACTATGTACACGCGCCACTCCAATTCAAAAGCCGGTTTCATTTCCGGCAGCGGCACACTTGGGGCACAAATGTTTCTTTTTGATGGACCAACCCTCATTTTTTAATAACTTACGCAATAAATCCCCTTTTGGTGTGCCCCTACATTTACCCGGCCCCCACGCGAGTCCGTTTCCGCACTTATCGCACCTTAAAACAGATTCAGCCGATTTAACCCCAAATGTCTCACGTATGGTATACTCTATCATTTGTTGCCCCTTATCCGCACCTCTAATATCAATATGATTGTATAATAAACAACCTCTCCCGGCCGCAATGACCCGCGAAGATTATGCATCGATTTGGGAATCGATTGCCGGGAGAGATTAAGGTTTCGTGACTTCGCGGGTCAGTTGTTAAATATAATAAAATGTTTTTACCGTGTCAAATAATTCCATAAAAAAGATACGACGAAAACAAATACTCCGATAAACGTTAGAGTTACCAGTATTAAACGCAACGAAATGTCAACTATTTCGCGGAGAAGTAACCTGAAGAATTGGCTTGTGGTCGGCGTCATTATGATTCAATCCTGTTGTTGTTTTTTAACAGTTTAATATTGATAGTACTCCTGCAATTATTATTAATATAGTTGACACTAAGAGATGTTGGTATTGGTATTGCCACGGCGTTTTCATGCTGCAACCAGCTCCGGTTTATGATTTTTTCTTGCCGACCTGATTCTCATGCAAGTAGTTCGTGTTGTCGCCTTGCATAAATTGCATGGCTGCGATTCTGGTATTCCTTTGAACAGGTCAAGGCATTCGTTGTAATGATTTATTTCAGATCCAGTGATTTCGTGCATGGTTTCGGTTAGTGTAGATTTCATTTCGTAAACCCCTCTCCGTTAATGGCGTCTAAAAACAGGGCTTCTTCGCTTTTTTCGAAACCAGTCCTGCCGATGCCAAATTTCGATAGCACTTCAATCTGGCCAGATTGACATTTCGCACAACTACCTCGATGACGAACTCAGCCTGGAGTTCCCAGCTTCGGCCTTCAGTTGACCGACGGTTTGGCGTCGTCCGCCTGTTCCGCGAGCTCTGATGACTCTATTGTCAACGAAACGTCATGGATGCAATGCGGATCTGCGTTGATCCGGTCTATAACGCGGGTCAGTGTGGCTAAAGGGCCGTCGGCGCCGACCGGAAAAATTGCCGTTGGAAGTGCCTCGTTGTTTCGCGTGTAAACGATAACAACGCGGCCGTCTCGGATTTCGGTTTTGAACGTGCGTATCATATCAATTCCGTTCTATGCCCGTTGCCGGGCGGGAGTATAGTCATGTTTTCATGTCCGTTGTTATCGTTAAGCTCTTCAATTCTTTTTCTTATTTCCACGATTTTTTTTTCGTGGAAAGCTATTAATTTGCGCCATTTTTCAATGGAGGCGCAGTTTGACGGAACGTATTGCGCCCGGCGATTCGCCTTAATACGTTCCGCCGCGGCAAAAAGTGCCGCACAAAACATCGTTGTACGCTGCTCTCAGGGCAGACAGGTACGTAGCGACGGCGTTGCATGTGCTGCGATTTTCGGGGACGCGGACAACATGTTTTTCAATCCCCGTTGATCTAGACACAATTACTTTTATTGCTTTCATTTTATCCCCTTCGTTGATTGTTGTCTCTAACCTATAACTATAATATACATCAATCGTAATACGTTTGCAATGCAATTTTGATTTATTTTTAAAAAAGTGTGTTCAAGTTAGAACACACTTCCCATCGGTAGCTGTTGTAAAACGTAATACCAATGATGTATATTTGTGCTATGGAAAATAAAAATCCAGGAAACAGAACGCCTAGGCGCGGGCACCGAAGTCCCGAGTATGATGTAGCTCAAAAAGTAATTTCCTTTCGCTTTCCAGCATTTTTGATCAACTTTTGCAGATCGATCGGGTCTGCAAAAGTCCGCGAAATTATCGAAAAAGCCCAAAAAGAACAAATTTGACCGTGTTCTAACTTGAACACACTTTTTTAAAAATAAATCAAAATTGCATTGCAAACGTATTACGATTGATGTATATTATAGTCATACAAGAAGGAGAAATCTTATGAAAATCAACATCCTACACTCTCTGTACTGCGAGATGTCATCCTACGATACATGTCCAGTGTGCCTGTAGCCGCGTACGCACGAGGCGGCGCAGGGCGGCTGTGAGACCTGCGGCGACAAGAAAAGGCAACACGTCGCAAAAATACGGGCGATGTGGAAAGCGGCGGCACTCCTCGGGTCGAGAGAGGTGTATTTTCAGGCAAAACACAAGGTTTCAATCATCGGCTATGATTGACGAGTACGAAAACAATAAAAAATTGGAGGAAAAATGTTGATCGAAATCAGACGTTGGACTGATGGAGTAGGAATTTTTTCGGGGGATTATGAAAGTGTTCGACAGTGCGTGAGTGATGCTGGTGGAAAAAAAATGAATCTGAGTTCTGCGAATCTGCGTTCTGCGGATCTGCGTTCTGCGGATCTGCGTTCTGCGGATCTGCGTTCTGCGGATCTGCGTTCTGCGGATCTGAGTTTTGCGGATCTGAGTTCTGCGAATCTGCGTTCTGCGGATCTGAGTTCTGCGGATCTGAGTTTTGCGGATCTGCGTTTTGCGGATCTGCGTTCTGCGGATCTGCGTTCTGCGAATCTGAGTTTTGCGGATCTGCGTTCTGCGGATCTGAGTTCTGCGAATCTGAGTTCTGCGAATCTGAGTTCTGTGGATCTGAGTTCTGCGGATCTGCGTTCTGCGGATCTGCGTTTTGCGGATCTGCGTTCTGCGAATCTGAGTTCTGCGAATCTGAGTTCTGCGAATCTGCGTTCTGCGGATCTTGACAAAAAATATAGATTTGTTTCAATTTTTCCTATCGGTTCAGAGAGCGGATGTTTGTGGGCAATGTTGGATTGTGACGGAATTTTGAAATACAATCGTGGTTGTTTTTCAGGAACAAAAGAAGAGTTTTTGGCCGCTGTTACCAAAAAACACGCCGGAACAAAATTCGAGAAAATTTATATCAATGCGGTTAATTTTATTGAGTCGGCTACGGCTGTAGAAATGGAAACAAAACCGGTCGAGGGCCGATCGGATGGTGAGAGGGGGTAGGTATGCGGAAGTGATATTCCGTAAGTAATGTATGGCCGATTCGGCAGGGTAGGCCTATTATAATATTCCTATTGCGCCTGCAATATTATATTGCTGTTATGGGAGAATTAACGGTAACCGACCTATTCGGTACAAGAAATTTTGTTGATGTGGCAATTGAGCGCTTGCGGGTGCATGAGTGTATTGCAAAAAATATGAGTGATGACGGATACTGGGTAGGCATTTCAGGTGGAAAGGACTCTTCTGTGATTTATGACCTTGTAAAAAAGTCAGGAGTCAAAGCGACTTTTCACCATTCGCTTACAACGGTGGACGCTCCGGAAACCGTGCGACATATTAAAAATGATTATCCCAATGTTATTATTCACAGGCCAAAGGTTGCCATGCTCAATAAAATACGACAAGTTCGAACCGCTCCTCCGTCGCGCAATGGTCGCCGGTGGTGCTGCCGTGACTACAAAGAGCACTTCGGAACCGGCCATATGGTTGTTACCGGGGTTCGTGCTGGCGAATCCGCACGGAGGTCGGGATATCGCGTGATAGAGCAATGCATGAGGGTAAAGACAAAAAGATTTATGCATTGCATTATTGATTGGACGGATGGAATGGTATGGGAATACATAAAAATAAACAATCTTCCTATCAATCCATTGTATTTACCGCCGTACAATTTCAATCGTGTCGGATGCGTTCTTTGTCCCCTTGCTCTTCCTGGTGTCGAAAAGCAAAGTCGTGAATGGCATCCAAAAATTGTAAATGCGTGGGAAAAGTCAATCAAGGCGTGGTTTGTTAGATTTGGAGATGAGTGTTGTAATATTGCAGGAATAAAAACACCTAGTGATTATTGGAGGTGGTGGCTGACCGGTCAGGCCGGAGCGCTTCCCGATGAAAATCAGGAAACATTAATATTTGACGAACCGAAAGGGGTTTGATCATGTGCGAACTGATTGTTGTTGACGTTGCGGGTGGCTATGCAATTGAACTGAAGAGTGGAGAACTACCGAACCACGAAAAGAACAGCAAGTTTCTTGAGCGTGTTTACAAACACAAGCACGTTGCGGTTGCAAGGGCCAGAGATATTGAAAAAGAGGCTGTTCCGGAATAGTTTTACTGGGTAGGTTTAAGCTTTTTTTAAAAAGTTCGTTGTGGTTTTATTGCACAACGAACTTTTTGTTTTACGGAGCCCTATTATAATATATGAAAAAATGTTGCAGTTTCTTGCAATGTACACAAAGTGTGTACGATTTCTTTATATTACAAATCAATATCTTATAAATTACATCTTGTATCTTAACACGGCGGTTGTATAATTTATATCCTACGGTCGCGATTAAATTTTATACCCGCATTCCGTCGCCCCCTCATGTTGATTCTGTTGCGAGGTTGGTGGGTTTTGATTATATTGATTTATAAATATTTTGTCGTTTAACGAAAGGTTGTTATGGATTACGGTACATTCAAAGAAGGCCCGGCTACTGGTGTAGATCCTCGACCGCTAACTCAGCTTGCGCTCTCTGGTTTTGCTGATTTCGCCGAAATTGATATAAGTGACTCCAGTTCCGACGAGGATATTTCGCTCGAAGATCTGTTCGGAGCGGACAAGCTTTTTCGCGCTGTCAAGTCAACCGATTCTTCAGACGGCGTTTTGCTCGTAAGAACACTTAACAATTATTCGGCTGGTTACGTTTCTTATCCGCTTGCGGCGGGTGAAAAAGACGTTATACTTACCCCGATAACACATATCAAAAAAACAGGCAGCATATCAGGTGTTATTGTTTTTTGGCAGTTGAAGGGATAACCATTGACACAAGAACAGGCAGACAAGATAGTCAAATCAATAAACGATTTGACTATCACAATTAATAGTCTGGTGTTATCGAATCAGGAATTAATTGGCCATGTTTTGAATCCACCTCACGACCCAGACGGCAATTCAGAATCAGTTGAAAGCAGTGTCGATTTTGACGATGACGAAAAAGATAAATCTGAATATTATCTTGATGGGACTAAAGTACAGTAGTGCCTAAAAAATCTGAGACACACAAGCCATACAAGATTCAATCATCCAAAGAAGCCAGCGTTGATAGGTCGGGCAGATTTAACATTCTCTATCAAAATCCACGGTGGAGAAAGATACGCGCAAATCAATTGAAAATTGAACCACTTTGCCGAATATGTCTACATGATGGATTGACTACACCAGCTACAATATGTGATCACATAGAGCCTCACCGGGGAAACCTTATTAAGTTTTGGAACGGTCCGTTTCAGTCGCTTTGTAAAGTGTGTCACGATTCGAAGAAGCAGACATTAGAGAAGAGCGGAAGGGTGATAAAAAAAATTGGAGTTGATGGATACCCTATTGATTAAAAAGAAATAAATTAAAATGCCTTACAATTAGTTTTTATATCAAACTGATATAAAATACATCAACCGGGGGCGGTTTTAATCTCTACAACCTAAACATAGTTAAC
>Ga0209751_10000277_pt1 | contig 55197 bp, 46 predicted proteins | sample RifCSP13_1_FD_184019 | JGI IMG/M metagenome (GOLD analysis project Ga0209751, IMG submission 184019) | Soil microbial communities from Rifle, Colorado - Rifle CSP2_sed 13_1 (SPAdes) (version 2) | ecosystem: Environmental > Terrestrial > Deep subsurface > Rock core/Sediment | place: Rifle...
TTTCGCTTATCATAAGCGATACTGCCATCGATAAGCGAAATGTCGTATCCGTCAATTGTCATCGGCTCATCGGTAATTTGTATTTGGGTTGTGCCGTCAGTTTCCAGTCTCCAGATTTGTGCTGCCCCGCCACTCCCGGAAACGAAAAAGACCGGACGAGGTAATGTGATTGCATAGGCCGGGGTGGTCGAGGCCTGGGGATCTGCCCCTTCCGCAGCCAGTGTTCCGGCAACCGCAGTTGAAACCAGATCAATCGTAGGCGCTTGCAGGGCGCCTGGGTAATTGCACCCGGTTACCAAGGCGATTAAAAGCAACAAGAAAACTCTTTTTATGGGAAGCAAACCGATTTCACCTCTTATATTTCGGGATTGTAGCAAATCATTCATCTACCCCTTATGCTAGAATCGCGCCAACCGTACCACCTTTGGGTTGAATCCGTTGGAGGAGAAACTCGTGAGTCCATTGCCCCCCGCTCAGCGCGGGATGTATTTTGAAGAATTCCAGGTTGGCCAGCGCATAGTTACGGCGGGGCGCACGGTGACAGAGACCGATATCGTGACCTTTGCCGGGCTTTCAGGGGATTTCAATCAAATCCACATCGACGAAGAATATAGCAAGAGCACGCCGTTTAGCGCCCGCGTGGCACATGGGCTGCTGGGACTCTCTATGGCTTCAGGTTTGGTGGTTCAAACCGGCTTTATGGAAGGCACTATTATGGCCTTCCGCGAAGTGAATGAATGGAAATTCATCAAGCCTATCTACATCGGGGATACCATCCACGTGGAGACGGAAGTCAAAGAAACGAAGGCTATTCCGCGTATCGGCGGCGGTTCTATTGTCATTAGTCTTGATGTCAAAAATCAAAAAGGGGAGACTTCTATGAAAGGCACCTGGACGGCGCTAATTGCCGGCCGACCCGAATAAAGTACACCTAACCCATGACCGAGGGATTAGGACGTTCACCAAGAAACAAGCGCAATTCAGGAGAGGGTGCGAGCGACCGCTTCAAGCGGCTGGCCACGTCTGCTGAGAACGCGCCCCAGGATCCCCCTGCTGATACGAAACCCAGCAGTGCCTTAAAGGTCAGCCCATCCGGCGATACGGCGCCAAGCCGCGGAGTGGGGCTCTCCCCGGGTGACGCGGCCACTGTGCTCCCAGGTTCCGATTCTGGCGAGTGGACACCTGCACCTCCTCCGCTGGGACATACACCTGTCGGTGCCCCGCCCGCCATGGACGCGTCCGGAATGCCACTGCCGCGCCGCGTGACAGAGACTGACCCAGAAGCTACTCAGGTGAGTGGAGCAGCCTACGCAACCACCAACCGCGGGCGAAGGCCTAGGCCGAGCAATCACGGTAAAGCGAGGAGCTGTGGCATCGGCGAACGATTTAGGGCGATTCGTGAACACCTTGGCAGAATGGGCTGCCTGCCGCGTCTGCTTGTCTATGGGGGCTTTGCTTTGGTTCTGCTGGCTGTCTTGGGTTTCGCCTTCGTTCTCTACCAATATGCTGCTATCGCCTCTACTTTGCCCAGTGTTGACGATCTGCGCGCTCGCGCTTCGCAATTCGAAACAACGCGCATCTTAGATGCAGACGGCAATTTGCTTTACGAGATCCTGGATCCCAACGCGGGGCGGCGGACTTACACCCGCCTCCAGGACATTTCTCCCTACATGTTGGCGGCCACATTGGCAACCGAGGACGAAGATTTCTACAGCCATCCGGGCTTCAATGTCGCCGCGATTTTTCGTGCGTTTACCCAAAACTATCAAAGCGGGGAAGTGGTCTCCGGTGCTTCAACCATTACTCAGCAATTAGCCCGGGCGTTGCTCTTTTCGCCTGAAGAAGCCAGCGAGCAAAGTTACCTGCGGAAAGTGCGCGAAGCCATCTTGGCTTCAGAAATCACGCGGCGTTATTCAAAAGATGAAATTCTGGAACTCTATTTGAATGAAATCTATTATGGCAACCTAGCCTATGGCGTCGAAGCAGCCGCGGAAACCTATTTCGGCACCACGGCTAGCCAGTTGACATTGTCACAGGCTTCGTTTCTGTCGGGCTTGCCGCAGGCGCCCTCGGTTTACGATGTGTATACCAATCGCGGCGCCGCGTTGGACCGGCAACAATCGGTGCTCAACTTGATGGTTAAGCTGAGTGCTGAAGAAGGCTGCATCTACGTGAGCAATAATATCCAGCGGGTTTGCGTCTCTCTGGAAGAAGCCGCTGCTGCAGGTTTGGAAACGCTGGATTATTCTTTCAGGTCCCCGGATGTGCAAATTCGCTACCCGCATTGGGTGCACTACATTCGTTCACTGCTCGAAGAGCAATTCGACGCCCAGACCATCTATCGCTCGGGATTCACCGTTTATACAACTCTGGATTCCGACTTGCAGGATATGGCTCAGCAGACCTTAAGCACCCACGTTGCCGGCTTGGTTGACAAGCATGTTGGCAGCGGCGCGTTGGTGGCCATTCGTCCCTCCGATGGACACATTCTCGCTATGGTGGGGTCGGCTGATTTCTACAACGAGGAAATTGACGGGCAAATCAACATGGCGGTTTCGCCGCGACAGCCTGGTTCCTCCATCAAGCCCCTCACGTATGTGACGGCTTTTGAAAAAGGTTGGACGCCCTCCACCTTGATCTGGGACGTGGAATCCGAATTTCCTCCTTCGGGCAACCCCGACGATCCGCGTCCGCCCTATATTCCCAGGAATTACGACAACCGCTTCCATGGTCCGGTTACCGTGCGCACGGCGTTGGCAAATTCGTTCAATGTGCCTGCGGTCAAAACGCTGAATTTCGTCGGTATCTACGATAATCCCGACACGCCGGAGGCTGAAGGATTGGTGGCATTTGCACACCGCATGGGTATCACGGATCTGAATGGCGACCAGTATGGCTTAGCGCTGACGCTAGGCGGCGGCGAAGTGAAATTACTCGATCTCACCAATGCCTACGCGATCTTTGCCAATCAAGGGAACCGCGTAACTCCGGTGGCGATCACCAAGATTGTCGATTTTCAGGGCAATGTTGTCTACGAAGCGCCAGCCCCTTCGACTGAACAGGTGATTCGCCCCGAACATGCTTATCTCATCAGCTCAATCCTCTCTGACAATCAAGCGCGTGCCCCGATGTTCGGAACCAATTCCATACTCAACCTCCCTTTTACTGTTGGGGCCAAAACCGGCACCACCGATGATTTCCGCGATAACTGGACTTTGGGCTACACACCCGACCTGGCGGTCGGTGTATGGGTGGGCAACCCCGATAACACTGAGATGCAGGGAACCAGCGGCCTCACCGGAGCCGCGCCGATCTGGGCTGAGTTCATGCAGGAGGGCATCGATTACTTAACTGGCGGCAACCCGACCTGGTTTGCACAGCCACAAGGGATTGTGGAGAAAGTGATTTGCTCGATTTCCGGAGCGGAACCTTCCCGGTATTGCAATGAGCAGCGGCGAGAGATCTTTGCCGCGGATCAGCCTCCTCCCGATGCCGACGAGGATCTTTGGCAGGACTTGCTTATCGACACCTGGACGGGCCTTGAGGCCTCTGCGGATTGCAATGATTTCACCGATGAAGTATTTGCCATGAATGTCGATGATATTTGGGCGATTAAATGGATTACACAAACGGATGCCGGCAGGGAATGGGCCGAAGATCATGATTTCGACGATCCCATCTTCTTTTCGCCGGCCCGCGCCTGCAGGGCGGACGATCCCCGTCCCATATTGGAGTTTGTGTTGCCGAATAATATGGCGCACCTGAATTCCCAAAACGTCGACCTTGTCATTCGCGCGGATGCCACGGCTAATTTCAAGACCTATAGGTTGGATTGGGCGCCGGGAGACACCCCGCGCAATCGGGATTGGGAGCTTCTGGTTCTAAGGGACGACCCAGTGCCCAATGCTGCCTCGGTGTATACCCTTAACCTCAATGACCTGCCGCGTGGAGCGATTTCCCTTCGCTTGACCGTGAATAGTAAGGCGGGCGGTTTCGCAGAAATAGGGATTGTTATTTATAACGATCTGCCCGAGCCCACACCAGTACCCACCAACACGCCGGCCCCATCCCCGACACCTACGCAGACTCTGGCTCCCAGCATGACCCCCAGCGAAACCTTGCTGCCACCATCTAACACACCCACTTCGAGTGCCACACCTACGCCCTAGCGGAGAAGAAATATGGCAAGAAAGTATTAGGCTACATAGAGCCAAGGAAAGCTTTTGCTTTCCGCTATTGCGAGGAGTGCTTTGCGAAGCAAAGCCGACGAAGCAATCTCAACAGCGAGGCCGATACTGCTGCTTTGAAACACCAAATACACTAAGGAGAAAATTCCGTGGCCCGGAAAATACTGGGGTACATTGAACTTTATTGGACTTGCCCAAGTTGCGGAAGTGAAAACCTGGGTTCACATGCCTACTGCACCTCGTGCGGTTCCCCACAGCCAAAGAGCATTGAATTCCATCAAAGCGGCAAGCAACAATTACTCGCCGACGTCGAAAAGATAAAGCGCGCCAAGACCGGCGCGGATATTCATTGCGGATTCTGCGGCACGCGCAACCCTGCCACCACCAGTGCCTGCTCGCAATGTGGCGCCGACCTGAAAGCGGGTAGCAAGCGTGCCGTGGGAAAAATAGTTGGCGCTTTTTCTGAAGGAGCGATCCAACCCATCAAATGCGCCAACTGCGGAACGATGAACGCGGGAACTCGCCTCAAGTGTGGCAACTGCGGAGCTTCGCTTTCGCATGGTGCTCCGGCCAAAACAGAGAAACCTGGCATCGCCACCCAACCAGTGAATCGAAACATCCTGATCATCGGCGGTATCGGGTTGTTGCTGTTGTGCGCGGCTATCTACTTTCTTTTCCTACGCACCAGCGAGGTCAGTGGAGTCGTCGCCGGGGTTACCTGGCGGCGATCGGTCGCCATCGAAGCCTTTGGGCCAGTTCAATTCCAGGACTGGATGGATGAAGTTCCGTCCGATGCGTATGAACTTTCCTGTTCCGAGCGTGTGCGCTCTTCGCAGAGCGAGCCGCCAGCCAGTGGCCGATACGAAGAGGTCTGCGGGACGCCATACAATGTCGATACCGGCGGCGGCTACGCCGAAGTCGTGCAAGATTGCGAATATCGCGTCTATGATGATTATTGCTCTTACTATGTGGATGCCTGGGCTCCGGTTGCCACCGCGCAATTGGAAGGCGCGGATCTGAGCGCGGTGTGGCCGGTGCCTTCGCTCTCCAGTAACCAGCGCTTGGGCGAGCAGACTGCTGACTACGTTTGCTTATTCGACGTAGATGGGCAAAGCTACTCATATCGTACATCCTCCCTTAATGAATTCCAGCGTTGCCTAACCGGCTCTGCTTGGCTGCTGACAGTCAATGGCGTTGGTGCCGTGGTGGAAATTTCACCAGCCAATTGAAACTGGCCGAAGTAAGAAACCGGCTCAAGGTCGACACCCCAGGCTGGAGTGCTGGCTTTGGCGGCCCACCCCTAAGCTAGTTAAACATTAAACCTTCAACCTTCCCTGTTTTCTAAAGCAGCGGCGCCTGCGCTTGCTCCAGAGTTGGCGGGTCTAATTCCAAGAGTTCAGAAAAACTTTCTCGAGTCAACGATTTGTTTTCTGCAAGCCGACGTAAGTGTCGGAATTTTATAAATCGCCAGCCATCTTCAACGGCTTGCCTGAAGCGCGGGTCGCGTTCGATCTTATACAGGGCGAGGGCGGCTCGGCGGCCTGGAAGCAGTATCAGACTCCTCTGGGCAGGCGTTTTCGATTTCAACAGAATTTCCCCGAGCAGAGCGGATGCAATGGGATAGAAAGCCAGCACGAGGCGCGCTTCATTATCGTGCCATTCCACGCTACTGTCGCCTAAAACCTGATAGCCAAGTCGTTTACCCAAATCATTCAGCGCGGTGCGCATCTCACGCAGATCAGTGCGGCGGGACCTCGGCAGATCAGCAGCCGCGAGAGTCCATCGCCCGTCCCTCTGTTCGCCGTAGGAATTCAGGATCGCTTCAGCGAGCGTGCGCGGCGGCGTCAGAAGACCGGGAAAGATTTCGCAAAGCATGCTGTATATTTCATCCAGATCGTGCTCGGCTTTGCGCAGCAGGGATCGCACGACTGCGATTTCCAGGCGGTCGGCAAGTGGAGAACGCGCTGAAGCTGCGTCCAGCAGCCACCAGAGGCCGGTCTCCAGTGATTGCTCGCTGGCGCCGAAGCGAGTGAAACTACCGCGGAAGGTGAGCCCGATCTCGAACGTGGCGCGTGTTTCGGTTTGCAGCTCACCGGCATCACTGAGTGCGCTGCCTAGTTGAGCCCGTTTGCTAAGCTCGTTCAGCCCGGCTAGTTGTAAATGCTGGAAATGCGAAGGCTCGCCTCGGGCCGCCAGCAACTTCACTGCCGCGCGACGCACCGTATCGGTTGGGTCCGCGGACGATGCCGCAGGCGTCAGTCCCTTGCGCCAGGCGATCTGCAACTGATCTTCTTCACGTCGCAGTGACATTCCTTCCAAACGAAAATCAGAAAGGTTGGCCGCGGTGATCACCGCGGTGTTGAACCCAGGCTCGCTTTCACCCACGATGCCGAACAGCGGCGTGTCTGCGCCGAGTTGTTCGGAGAGTGGCGCAAGACCAGCATGCAAAGCTTCCGCATGCCAACCCCAGTCGTAGCGTTTGCGGCGCAACACCAATGCGAACGGCCCGATCGCCTCGCGCCCCCAGAGCCAGCCCGCCCAGAGTGCGCACAGAGTCCAGAAGGCCTGATTGGGCCGCGGAAAAGCGGTAACTACTGCGGCGGTTTTGATCTTTACCAAATCATCCGCCATATCGCGAAAACGACCTTCGAAGAGGCTGATGCCTCCGCTACCAGGCGGCGACTCGGGCCAGGTCACCAGTGGGACAGGCGGTGCGTCTTGGGCCCAAAGGTCAATCGAACGTTCCATCTCGTACCAGATGTTGTATTCGCGGAATTGCGCCGGGGGGCTGAGTTGCTTGGGGCGCGAGCGCCTGCTGGGGTACGCCCAGAGGCTGGTGGCCCGGTCGCAGGCCGATAGCACCAGCGCCGAAACCAGCCGCCGTTGCTTTTCGTCGAGCGTCATGCCGTCGACGCGGTTGATGATAGTGAATAGGGCATATACCGCGCGTGGCGAGTAAGCTTCCAGGGCTTCCTCTGCGTGTTCGCGGTCCGGATCCCCCTTGGGCGCAATGCGCTCCAGGGCGCGGGAAAGTTGTGGTCCGTCGCGCAGATAGGCCCCGGCGCGTTGCTGGTCTTGTTCATCGGTCGCATATTCCCCATTTTCACCGCATACGTTGCAACGGACGATTTTTGCGATCGGCCCCGCATTCACCTGGTCCCAAATAAAGGCGTCGGCTGGGGTTTGCGCTCCACACCGCGGGCAAGTGGTTTGGTAAAGATCCAGGATCGCCGTTTCGAGTCTTTCGTTGGCCCTGCGCGCCGCGGCTAGCAGGGCAAGCGCAGCGCGGAAATCAGCCGCCCCGGGCGCCAGGGCGCGAATCTCAAGCAAGAATCGGGCGATGGGATTGTTGGCGGCTACAGCCGCCCGGTATCCGGCACGGGCGGCTTCGATGGCTACCTGCGGCGAGGCCCCAAACGGATCCAGCACCCAGCCGCCCTTGGGAACGTTTTCGCCCAGCCAGATGGAGACCACGCCAGACGGAATCGGCGGAAGATAGCGCTCCAGTGGAACGGGGGGCGAAGGACTTCCCGGGATGTAGACATCCGGCTTGGCCATTTTGGATAGTAAATGCGGAGTGGGCCGGCTTGTCAAGGGCAGGGCGACAATGACCTGCTATGTGCTATGTGCAACTTTCCGGGGACCGCCCAGTGCATATTGACACATTGCACGTTGACACGCCTGAAAGATTGTCAAGTTTGAAAATCTAATTGCCCTGATAGGGTTGATGCATTTGACAGGTTTCCCGAGATCCTGGCAACCTTTTTATTTATCCCTCACTTTCCGCCGTTATAGCAGGTTTCAAAGAATTTAGATTGTTCAACAGCTTGACACGCGGTTAAAACGAAGCGGTCTTAGCCTGCTGGTGGTGCCGCTTAAGCTCGTTGCGATAGAAGAGACCGAGGTCATGGCGTTTCTCCTTCGCCCAATCACTAAAGCGCGTTGATGCCAGCGCCGGCTCGCCGATGTAGAGTCGCTCTTCCATCAAGCCTTGCAGCTCCTCGCTGGTCAAGGTTAAGTCGCGCAATAGCAAACCGACTAACTTAGCCATGAGCAATGTGAGCCATGGTGGCGTGTGCAGGATTATTGCGCGGCTGCCAATAATCTGTTTGAGCAAATTTATTAGTTCCGCGTACGTATAAATCTCGGGTCCGGCGGCAGGCAGGATCTCATTGCGCGTAGTGCCCGCGGCCTTTGCCGCCATGGCTGCCAAGTCCTCGACGAAGATGGGTTGCACGCGATACCTGCCATCGCTGGCGATCACAAAGATGGGAAAATGGCGCAGCAGCCAGGCGATGTTGTGTATCAGCACCTCTTTTTTGCCGAAAATCAATGTGGGTTGTAGGATCGCCCAAGACATCTTCGAAGCCTTGACGATTTCCTCCACTTGGGCTTTGCCGCGATAGTAGGGCAGGTCCGAATTGAGATCCGGATTGCTGACACTGATATGAATGATACGCTTTACTCCTGCACGCTCAGCCGCGGCAATCAGCGTCTGGCTGTTTTCCACCGCCTGTTCGAACGACGACCCCGGATAATTGAATCGCACCCAATAGGTGTTCACGACCGTGTGTGCGCCGCGTAGATTCGCTTCCAGTTGCTCCGGCCGCGAAAAATCCAGCGAAGAAGCCTTGACACGCGCCTGCAACTGATGCGGGCGACCGGGGTCGCGGGTCAGCGTAATGACATCCCACCCGCGTTCCAGCAGCGCGCGGGCAATATACGACCCCGTGTAGCTGAAGGCGCCGGTGACCGCGGCAGTCCGCTTAAGTACCATCTTCTCAAAAATCAAACATCATTTACCACGGAGACACGGAAACACAGAGGTTTTTATTTTCACGGATAAAAGCGCAAGATCGCCGGCGCCACATCCGCCAAATCTTTCAGATACTTGCAGAATTTTTCGCGCAGTCCCTTTGCCCCGATCACCAGGGCCGGCACCGGGTTCAGCGTGTGGTGCCGAGTGCTCAGGTCTTCCATGTTGCCATGGTCCGATGTGATCAGAATCAACCCCTTGTCGTCATCCCACGCCGCCAGAAGCCCGCCGAAAACCGCATCGAAACTTTCCATAAGACGCACCGCGCCTTTCATATCCTGGTGGTGCCCCACAAAATCACTGACCCAGAAATCGAAGAACGCCAGGTCGTACTTCGCCGTCACCGCGGCCAGCCTGCGGCCTGCGGCGGGCGCCTCCATCAATGGCGAGTCCTTGTAGCCCAACTGCTCGCGCCATCCTTGGCCCGTGAAATCCACCGAGAACCCTTCACCCCTTGTCAGATCTTCCGCCGTTTTCAAAGCGATCCCCGCACTAGTCACTGCCAGCGGGATCGCAGAATACAGCCGGTGCCCGCTGGAGATGCCGTCGAAGTAGCGCTGCGGGTAAGCGTTCAGCAAACACGCCCTGTAACCGCGCTGCGTCAATTGAATAAAGAGATTATCTTGCCTCACTATCTCGGCAACCGCTTTGTTGGGTTTCGGCCCGTAATGTTCGCCGACCAGCTGCGGCACATTCTTCCCGGTCACCAGCGCCGCCTGCCCGGTGGCTGACTGCGGCAGGCCGTCGACGCCCATCGAAGCGTCCAATTCCAGCAGGGTGGCGCGCTCAGTTTCCAGGGGCGCCCAGCCTTTCACCATGCGCTTGTCCCCCAGGAGCGCCTGCATGTTCGGCATGTGAACTGTAGCGAACGGGTTCGTTTCCGAGTTTTCATCGCTAAGGCCAATGCCATCCATGAATAGGAAGAGGAAGCGCATCAAAGCATTTTACTTGAGTGACAGTTGCCCCTGACACCTGCCCTTTGACAAGCCCTTCCTCTTCCCTTAGAATCCTCGCTCTTCCCTTCGACTATCTTTTCGATTAACCAATTAGCTGATCAATAGATTGAGGTTATTTACATGCAAGAGTACACCACTGAACAGATCCGCAACATCGCTATGGTCTCGCACAGCGGCGCAGGCAAGACGATGCTGGGTGAGGCCTTTTTGTTTTATACCAAGGCCATCAATCGTATGGGCTCGGTCAGCGAAGGCAGTGCCGTTGGGGACTTCGAGGCTGAAGAGCAGCGCCGCGGCCTTTCCCTCTCCACGGCGGTCCTGCCCATTGAATACCAGAAGCACAAGATCAACCTGCTCGACACCCCAGGCGCGCCCGACTTCGTTGGCGAGGCTATTTCGGCGCTCAGCGTCAGCGACGCCGCGCTGGTGGTTGTGGATTCCGTTGCCGGCGTCCAGGTCGGCACCGAGTTGGCCTGGACCTATTGCGACAAGTTCAAGTTGCCGCGTTTTGTGCTGGTCAACCGCATGCACCGCGAATCGGCAAACTTCTACCAGGCCAAGGATTCCGTTGCCCATCTCACCGACAAGCGTCTCATCCCAGTGCAACTTCCATGGGGCGAAGGTATGGGCTTTAAGGGCCTGGTCGATCTGATGGCGATGAAGGCTTTCCCGGTAGGTGGAGGTGAAGCGGTGGACATTCCCGCCGAGATGGCGGACGCGGCCAAGACGGCGCGCATGCAACTGGTGGAAGCAGCCGCCGAAGGCTCCGACAAGTTGCTGGAGAAATACCTGGAAACCGGCGAGCTGACCGCCGATGAGATCATGCAAGGACTGCAAGGAGTCGTGCGCAACGGCATCTTCGTGCCCGTGTTCCTCGCCGACGCAAGTGACCAGGTCGGAATTACGCAATTGTTGGATGCATTCCTGACACTGATGCCGTCACCTGCTCAGGCCATCCCTGTGAAAGCGAAGGGCAAGGGAGGGGAGGAAGAATTGAAAGCCAGCGACGCGGGTCCGCTGGCCGTGTATGTTTGGAAGACCACTGCCGATCCCTATGTAGGCAAGATCACCTACGGACGCGTCTACTCAGGCGTGTTTACCTCTGATAGCCGCGTGTGGAATCGGAACAAAGAGATCGAGGAGCGCATCGGCAACCTGGCAGTGATCCGTGGCAAAGAGCAGATGGCAGTGAAATCTGTGCATGCAGGCGATATTTTCGCGGTTCCCAAGCTGAGCGACACGGGCACCGGCGACACCTTGTGCGACAAGGGACATCCGCTCACGCTGCCCGCGCCTGAATTCCCCAATGCGCTGTACCGCGTGGCGGTGACTCCTAAGACCCAGGCGGATGCTGCCAAGATGGGCACCACGCTCTCGCGCCTGGCCGAAGAAGATATGACACTTTCCTGGCATAACGAAGCTGCCACGCGGCAAACTATCCTTCAAGGGATGGGCGACCAGCATATCGACGTTGCCATCCGCAAAGCTCACGATAAGTTCCAGGTGGGACTGGAAACCCATCAACCGGATGTGCCTTATTTAGAGACCATTACCAAGACCGGCGAATCGATGTACCGCCACAAAAAGCAGAGCGGCGGCTCGGGTCAATTTGCTGAGGTGCACATGCGCGTGGAGCCCCTGGCCAGCGAAGAATTCGAATTTGCCAGCGAAGTCTTCGGCGGCGCCATCTCCACCAATTATTTCCCGGCTATTGAAAAAGGTGTGCGCTCTGTGCTGACCGACGGCGCGGTGGCCGGATACCCAGTGCAAAAAGTGAAAGCGATTGTCACGGATGGCAAAGAGCACCCGGTGGATTCCAAGCCAGTGGCATTCGAAATCGCCGGGCGTCAAGCATTCAAGTTGGCGATCAAAGAGGCGGGTCCGGTACTCCTGGAGCCGATCATGAATGTGCGTATCACTGTGCCCGAGACCCACATGGGCGATGTGATGGGTGACTTGAATTCAAGACGAGCTCGTGTGCAAGGTATGGAACAGGAGATGGGACGCTCAGTGATCAGCGCCCAGGTACCCATGGCAGAAATGCTGCGCTACACCACGGAATTACGCTCCATCACCGGCGGCCGCGGCGTCTTTACCATGGAGCACTCGCACTACGAGCAGGTGCCCCCGCATATCGCCGAAGGCGTGATCGCCTCCCGCGCCAAGAAGAACGGTGCTGAGGAAGAAGAGTAAACAGTAGACAGAAGGCAGAAGACGGTAGACAGAGGAAGAGACAGAAGACCGATAAAAGCCGATCGCCTAGGCGATCGGCTTTGCAATTACCTTGTACCTCATTGCGAATACGATGACCCTGTCAAGGCCAAAGGCTGGACAGGGCGATCGTTCTGAATGAAGGCCGTATTGGAGCGCATTGGAGAAAGAATCACGTTAATCAATGGACTCGAGTAGTACGGTGGAGTCTGTTTAACTTAGTAGTAAATTGCCACGCCTCGCTCGCAGTGACGGAAAGGGCCAAACTCCCTTCCCCTTTCTAAAGGGAAAGGTTGGGGATGGGATTGAATGATTGAATCAACCAATCACACGTAACTCGCGAGGGGAGCTGCTTAGCGTGCGGGCGCCATCTTCGGTGATGACAACGTTGTCCTCGATACGCACGCCACCACGGCCAACTAGATAGATGCCGGGCTCTACGGTGAAGGTCATTCCTGGCTCCAGCGGCATGCTATTACCTGCGCGCATATAGGGTTCCTCGTGCGGCTCAAGGCCCAATCCGTGGCCCGTGCGATGGGTAAAGTATTCGCCGTACCCCGAATCTTCAATGACGTCGCGGGCGCCTTCGTCAACGGCGGAGCAAGGGGCGCCGGGTTTGGCAGCATCGCGTCCTGCCTGGTTGGCGAGTTTCACAATTTCGTAGATGCGCTTAAGCTCCTCGTCGATTTCGCCGACGGCGAAGGTGCGTGTGAGATCTGAGAAGTAGCCGCCCACATTGGCGCCCCAATCGAATAGCAGCAGATCGCCTTTTTGCACTTTGCGATCGCTGACTGTGGCATGCGGGTTGGCGCTGTTGGCGCCGGCGGCAATGATGGGCAGGAAAGGCAGCTCAGGGTCGCAGCCGCGGGTGTAGAGATTCTGGATCAGTATGCCGGAGATCTCGCGCTCGGTCATGCCGATCTTGACCTTCGTGACCGTGGCTTCCAGAGCAGCTTCGGCGATTTCGACAGCCTTCTGCATGGCGTCGATCTCGGCCTCGTCCTTGTGCATACGAAGCTGAGCGATGAGCGGCTCGGCCTGTTCGAACTTCGCGCCCGGTAATGCGCCTTCTAAGTAGCGCAGCTCCATCACCCGCATGCGCAATCCTTCCACGCCGATGCGCTTTGGCGGTGCAATCAGTTCAGCCGCCGCTCGGCTGAAGCTTTCCTGCCAGAGAGCAGGATCCTCTCCGTAAGTAACAACGGTCAAATCTTTGATGCCTTCTGTTTTGCCTTTTTCGAATTCAGGTAACACAATGATCGGAAATTGATTTGGCATCAGGAACACAACAACCGGGCGCTCCATGAGATGGAAATGCAGGTCGGTGAAATAGGTCTGCATTGGCCCTGCATTCAAGGCAACGGCGTCCAAGCCCTGTTGTGGGAGCAAGGAGTTGAGTTTCTCTCGCCGGCTGGCAAAAACGCTCGCGTCAGTTGTCATTGTTCTCTCCAAATCAAATCGTCTTTGCGAGGGTGCACATTCGCTTCGCTCAGTGTAAACTCCGCACCCGAAGCAATCTCCAAGATTATATAGGGGATTGCTTCATCAGCCTTGCTTCGCAAGGCTTCCTCGCAAAGACGATAAGTCAGTGCTGGCTGCGTCGACGTACAAAGTCGGCGAGGGAGACGATGAAGACGGAGCCGAGGCCGAGGAGGATAGCCGCCGTGTAGGCTTCGACGTATTGGCGTTCTTCGAGTGCGTGGAAGATATAAAGCGTAGTGGTGGCGGTACGGCCTTGTACGCCGCCGCCGATCACCAACACGGCGCCGAATTCACCCATGGCGCGCGCCATGGTGAGAGCGATGCCGTAGAACAGCGCCGTGCGCAGCCCGGGAAAGATCACCCGCCAAAACGTGGTCCAGTGTGAGGCGCCCAGCGTGCTGGCGGCCAGCTCTTGCGAGCTGTCGAGGTTTTGGATCACAGGGATCATTTCCCGGATCATGAAGGGCAAGGAGACGAAGAGTGTGGCCAGGAAAATTCCGGGTACCGCAAAGGCGACCTGCCAATCAAAAATCTGCAGTAACGGATTCAAGATGCCGTTGCGCCCGAATATCAACAGCAGTATGTAACCCACGACGACCGGAGAAATGGCAAAGGGGATATCTATGATGCCGTTGTAAAGGGATTTGCCGTGGAAACTGTGGCGCACGATCACCCAGGCAGTGATCGTGCCCAGAATGCCCTGAATCGCAATCACGCCAATCGCAATCTCAAAGGAGAGGGTGAAAGCCTGCCAAAGCTCGGGAGCGGCGAGTGCATTGGTGAAACCCGGTAGCCCTTTTTGCAGCGCCGCGCCGATTAGCGCAGTGATGGGTGCCAGAACCAGGAAGGTCACATAGGCAATCACAACCAGAATCAAAACGCGCGGTCCCCGGCCGGCTTCTTTTTTGCGAAGCGCATCGATCTTGTGGACGGCCATCAGCTTTCTGGCCTTCGAGCCAACACACGATTAGTAACCAGGATCACCGCCAGGGAAATTGCGATCAGCACCACCGAGATGGCGCTGGCCGCCAGCCGGTTCTCTGATTCCACCGCGCCCAACACGTAAACAGCCGCGGTTTGTGACTTGAACGGGATGTTCCCTGCCACGATGACCACGGCGCCAAATTCGCCCACGGCGCGGGCAAAGCCGAGCAGCGAGCCACTCAACGTGGGCAGCGCCAGCGCCGGGAAAATCACCCGGCGGAAGATGGTCCAGCCGCGCGCACCGAGGGTAGCCGCGGCGTGCTCTTGCGCCTGATCCAGTTCCAGCAGCACTGGTTGGATGGTGCGTACAACGAACGGAAATGTAATGAACAATAAAGCCAGCACAATACCTGGCGGCGCAAAGATGATTTCAAAGCCGAGCCCTTCCTTCAAGAAGGCACCCAGTGTTTGCTGAGGGCCGTAAAGGATCACCAGCATCACGCCGGTCACCAGGGTGGGGATGGCTAACGGTAAATCGATGATTGCATTGAAGATTCTTTTTCCAGGGAATTCATAGCGCACCAGCACGAATGCAGTCATCAGGCCCATCAAGGCATTGATTGCCGTCATTAACGCTGAAGTCCACAGCGTGAGAATGATGGCGCTGGCTGCGATGGGCGCGGTCACTTGGTGCCAGAATTCGTCGAAGCCCTCGCGAAACGCATCTTGCACGATGACGAGCATGGGAATGACGATCAGCACGGCGATAAAAGTGAAGCTGAGGACACGCAGCCCCATTTCGGGGCTGCGTGTTTTCTTGGTCTTTAGGCGCGGACCTAACTTTTCCATGAGCCTCTTTATCATGGGGAGGAGCTTGCTTCGTCGGACGCAAGCGCCCTCCTCGCAACTGCGGAAAGCATAGCTTTCCTTGACTACTGTCCTTGCACTTCCTGGATGGCTGAATTGAACACTCCGGTCTCGCCGAAGATCTTTTCGCGTGCCTTTGGCCAGCCACCGAAATACTCGATGGTGAAAAGATCGGCCACTGGCGGATATTGATCGCCTCTTGAAGCCGCCACATCCGGGTCCACAGAGCGTAGCCCGTATTTGGCGAAGATCTGCTGGGCTTCAGGTGTGAAGAGAAATTCCACGAACGCTTCTGCGACTAACCGGGTGCCATGTTCGTCGACATACTCATCAACCACGGCTACCGGGTTTTCAATAAGGATCGTGGAAGAGGGGATGACCAATTCGTAATCTGAACCGGCCTGCTGGCCTACCAAGGCCTCGTTTTCATAGGTGATCGCAACATCACCTACCCCCGCCTCATAGTTGGTGATGCTGTCGCGGGCGCTGTCATCCATCACGATGACATTTGCCAGCACGGATTTCAAGAACTCCTTGGCAGCGCCCGGATCGCCGCCAGGTACACCACTGATCTGGCCGCGCAATGCCGCTCCGTAGAGTGCCAGCACGTTCCACATGGCGCCGCCGCTGGTGGCCGGGTTCGGCGTCAATACTTCGACGCCTTCCGCGGCAAGATCCTCCCAATCGTCAATAACTAGCGGGTTGCCAGCGCGGACGGCAAAGGCCACCACTGAGGTGCTCACCATTCCGCTAGCGCCCACAACTTTCCAGTCGTGGGTGATGAGCCCTGCGTCCACGATGCGAGTCACGTCGGCCTCCAGGGAAAGAGCCACCACATCGGCTTCAAAGCCCTCGACCACGGCACGAGATTGTGCGCCCGAGCCCTGGTAGGATTCCTCGAAGGTGACCGTTTGCCCATGCTCTGCCTGCCACATGGCCTGGAATAGCGGGATAATTTCTCCGTAGGCTTCGCGCGGGGTGGTGTAGGCGGCCAGGATGAGGTGGACCCCTCCGGCGCCGCTCTCGTCTGCGGGCGGGTTGCCGGCGCACCCCGCCAGGGTGAGAACCAACAATATTACGAATAAGACTTTGCCGGAAAGCTGTTTCATTCAAACTCCTTGGGTCAGACTAACGAAGGATGCGCCTGCCCTGGTACTCGTTATGGGAACGGACGATCAAGAACGAACAATTTTGTGCAGATTGCAATACCGATCCCACGACACCATGCAGAGCCAATCTGCCAGACCGACCGGGCAATGGCGCGCCCATGATGACCAGGTCATATTTACCGGTCTTAATTTCATCCAGGATGATCACCAGCGGGTCTCCTTTGTCGATCTTCTTGGTAGCTTTGATTCCGAAACGTGCCAGGCTCTGTACGCCCCCGGTCATAAAGCGTCCCATTTGATCGAGTTGAAACTCGTCAGTGAGGATTGGATTCTGCACGGTCATCAAGGTGGCCTTTGCGCCGATATGGCGCAGCAGGCGGCCGGCGAACATCACGTCGTCCTTGCCGGGTTCACCGCTGGCTGCGCAGATCAGCGCATTGGTCAACTGTGGATCGGCCGCGGTGGCAAGTAGTACATGATGATTGCCTGCCCGCAACACCTCTTCCGGGATTTCAAGGCCATCACTGGGGCGCCAACTTAGAACCACCAGATCAGCAGGGCGCTCGAGGATAACTTTGGAGATCGCCCGCGAGGTCGCCGCGGCCGAAGTCTGGGTTTCGATCGACGCCATGCCGCTGCCTATTTGCTTGCGCGCCTCTTGCAGCTGTCGCCTTAGCTTTTCTTCTTTCTTCCCTAATCCCAGCAGAGTGACTCGCGCGTGAGCCAACCGCGCCAAGTGCCCGCCGGTTACCAGTGCCGGCTCACTGCGGTTCGATCCATCTGTGACCAGCAGGAAATGCAAACCGGGATGCGCCAGTGTATGCAGGCGGCGAATTCCGACCCAGGCTTTCTTGCCGGGCTTAAGTGGGAACAATGAAGATTGCTCCGGCGAGCGACTGGCCTCGACAGCGATATTCTTATCGCCGAATGGAACTGCGGGTGCAATGGCGCGAACACCTTCGATTGGAGGCAACTCGACGCGCAGTCGCTCGGTGGGACCGCTAAACCCTATTTCAACGACCTTGCCTTGGACAAGTGGGAAGCAATGGAGTTCTTCGGCTTTTTCAGCAAGGGCTACATCTTCCGGCCTAAACAGGGTTTGCACGCGGCCATCGGAAGTAAGCCGCGCAGTCTCTTTGGGCAGCGGGAAAGTGTGTTTGCCAAGCTGGACCTGTCTGCCATCTGATTCGCCCAACAAGATGTTCGCTGTTCCCAGGAATGAGGCTACAAATTCCGTTTGGGGACTCTGATAAAGGTCCTGGGGGGTGCCGACCTCGATCAATCGCCCGAAGCTCATCACACCAACACGGTCAGCTAGATCGAAGGCTTCTTCCTGATCGTGCGTGACAAGAATAGCGGCGACGCCAAATTGGCGCTGGATATTCTTGAGGATGCGGCGCAGTTCGACGCGGATCTTGGCGTCGAGCGCGCCCAACGGCTCGTCGAGCAGGAGCACGTCGGGTTCCAGGGCCAGGGCGCGGGCCAGCGCAACGCGCTGCTGTTGGCCGCCGGAAAGTTGCCGCGGCATGCGATTGCCCAATCCGACAAGCCCGACCATTTCCAGCAGCTCGTCGCGCTTGCGGCGGCGCTCGCTTCCCTTGACTTTACGGACGCGCAAGCCGAATTCGACATTGTCAGCCACAGTCATGTATTGAAATAACGCGTAGTTTTGGAATACGAACCCCACTTTGCGATCCTGAGTCGTCATGTGGGTCACATCGCGTTTATGGAGCAAGACCCTGCCTTCATCGGCATCGATGAGCCCCGCGATGATGTTGAGGACTGTGGTCTTTCCGCTGCCGCTGGAGCCGAGCAGAACGAAGAATTCGCCATTCTTGACTTCCAGCGAAACATTGTTGACGACGACTTGCTCGCCATACAGTTTGGTGACGCCTTCAAGCACAATGGACATCGAATCTCCGAAAATTAAGCGAGCGGACTAGACAAGTACATCATACAGGGAATCTTCGAATTACTGAGTCGTGTAAGGCCCTATGGAGATTGGGGGGATTAATGATCTGCGTCAGGTCGCGGTGCCCAGCCCTGATGAGCGGCTAACGACATCGGCTAAAGTCGTGTTATCCATAACATTTGCAATGCTATTGCGCACGTCCAGCATAGCCAGGCGCAGGCTGCAGGTCTTTTCATCCGGGCAATCGCAGGGCTCATATGCCATTTGACTGACGCAGTTGACGGGAGCTAGCGGACCATCCAAAGTTCGGACGATCTGGCCCAGGCTGATGGTGTCCGCGGATTTGGCTAGGGAATATCCGCCGCCGATACCCATTCGGCTGTGGAGCAGGCCGGCATGGCGCAGGGAGAGCAGGATCTGCTCTAAATATTTGGCGGGGATGTGTTCCTTCGCAGCTATTTGTTTCAGCTGAATCAATTCTCCGGGCGATGAATGTTTTGCCAGATAAAGCATGGACCTGATACCGTATTCGCCGCGTTTTGACAGTCTCATTCAAAAGTCCTATATTTACATAGACATTTAGTAATTATTCGTAGCCATCATATGCTCCAATCAGTATTCCTGTCAATACCGATATTGACAAAGGACAGATTTCCACTTATTATTGCGAAAATTCTCAGTTGCGAATATTCGCATCATGGCTAATCCCTACCCCAACCCAAAGATAGAGCGGCGCATCCGCAATTTTGGGTTCCGCCTGACTCCGCAGCGTGAAGTGATCCTAAAAGCCATCGCCAATCTCGGTGAGCATGCAACTTTTGATGAGATCCTTCGCGATGTGCGCCGTATATCCCCGCGTATCAGCGCGGCTACGGTGTATCGAACGCTGGAAAGTTTTAGCCGTTGTCGCCTGGTCCATGGAAATGAAGTGGCGGGGGGCAAGCTGTATGAATTAGCCGGCGAGGAAGATCACCATCACCTCATCTGCCATAAATGTTGGGGCGATATCAAAATCCCTGCTACCACCGTTAAGAAGTTATTCAAACAACTCGATAAGCAAACAGGCTTTCTGGTGCTGGGAGAGCACTATATTTTTATGGGCCTCTGCCCGGAATGCCGACTCGCGGAAGGAGATACACTCGGTCGATTTCATATTCATCCCAAATTTCGTCCATCCGATCCAGAGAAGGAGAAACAAAATGAATAAGGTAGTTCGCATCAAGACTTTGATTTCGCTCGCCTTTGTCCTCGGTCTGCTGGCGGCTTGCGCTCCCGCAGAATCCCAGCCCAGCGGTGAAACGGGCGGCACGTTGCGCGTGGCATTCCAAGCCCTCGTGCAGACTGATCCCGCCCTCATTTCATCAGACGCAGAAGTATTCGTCGCTAACGCAGTTTTTGATTACCTGGTGGATATCGATCCGGTAAGCAATCAACCGATCCCGCGCCTGGCTTCGGATTGGACGGTAAGCGATGATGGCTTGACTTATGTCTTCACCCTAGTCGATGGCGCCACCTTCCATGATGGGAGTCCCCTGACCGCGCAAGATGTCGTTTGGACTTTCGACCGCCTGCGCAATCCCGAATCTGGATTTGCCACGGTTGACTTATATTCCAACATCGCTTCGATCGAGGCGACCGGGGATTTGGAGATTACCTTCAATCTTACAAATCCGAATCCCTTCTTCCTCTATGATCTCAGTGACAATCACGCCTTGATCCTCAAGGCGAATACAGAAGACCTCGCCAATTTCAATGGAACAGGTCCATTCATGGTGGAAAGTTATAGCCCAGAGGATCGCATCACTCTGGCGGCTAATCCAGATTATTTTGTGGATGGTCAGCCATCCCTCGCCAATGTGGAAATCATCTTCTTCGCCGACGAAGGCGCCATGGTCGATGCGCTGCGCGGCGGGCAAGTGGATCTGGTGATGCGCATGAGCACGCCGCTGTTCGAAAGCCTGCAAGATGTGGACGGCATCGAGACCACGGTCATCCCCACAAACGGGTTCGATCTGGTGCGCTTGCGCGCTGACCGCGAACCGGGCAATGACCCGCGTGTAATCCAGGCGATGAAACTTGCCACGAATCGCGAAGCAATTCTCGAATTGGTGCAGCAGGGTTATGGCGCGGTGGGCAACGACAGCCCAATCGGCCCATTGTATGAGTCCTATCACGATCCAGATGTTGCTCCGCCGGTACGCGATGTAGAAGCAGCCCGCGCTCTTTTGACTGAAGCAGGTTATGAAGATGGCCTGGACTTAACCATGCACGTACCCAATACTGGTGGGCGCCCTGACCTGGCTGCAGTGCTCAAAGAGCAGTGGGCAGAGGCGGGCATCAATATCGAGATCAGCCTGGAGCCCGAAGAGGTGTACTATGGCGAAGACGGCTGGCTCGAAGTAGACCTAGGCATCACCGGCTGGGGTTCGCGTCCTTACCCGCAGTTCTATCTCGATACCATGTTGGTGACTGGCGCGGTGTGGAATGAATCCCATTTCTCTGATGAAGAATTCGATGCGCTTGCTGCAACGACCGGCATGACACCGGATGAAAGCGAACGCGTGGATGCATACTCGCAGATCCAGCAGCTCTTGGCTGAACGCGGACCCGTGATCATCCCTTACTACTTCCCGCAATTCGGCGCGATCAGCGACCAGTTCACCGGCTTCCAGTTGGAGGCTTTCGCCGGCCGAACTGACCTGCATACCATTAGCTTAAAGTAAGCTTTGTCCGTTACCGCAGGTGCAAGTACAAAGAATGGAAGCGCTGTTTCCGAAAGGAGACAGCGCTTCTTAGCTTTCCTTAGCGCGCTTATACGCCGTCCGGCTCACGCGGTGGGCACAGCTCTTTTCGCGCTTTTCTTGCTTGCGGCGATCCTTGGACCGTACATTGCTCCTTACGGCAGCAATGAGCAGATCGTTGCCGACGCCCGGCAAGCGCCTTCGGCTGCTCATTGGTTTGGCGTGGACCATCTGGGTCGCGATGTTTTCAGTCGCGTTTTGTTGGGGGCGCGAGACATCTTTTCGCTGGCGGGAACCGGTACCCTGATTGCCGTTGCCATCGGAACCAGCCTGGGACTGCTCAGCGGCTACCGCGGCGGATGGTTCGATGAGCTCTTGATGCGCTTCTTCGATAGCCTATTGGCACTGCCGGCTTTGCTGCTGGCCTTGTTGCTTTTGGGCACCCTGGGGACTTCGCGCCAATCTGTATTGCTGGTAATCATTGTTGTCTATATCCCGATTGTGGCCCGCGTCGTGCGAAGCGTAGTGCTATCTGTCAAGACGCGAGCCTATATCGACGCGGCGCGCATCCAGGGCGAATCTTCTGCGCGCATCCTGTTCCGCGAGATCCTGCCTGCAGTACTGCCGGCATTGGCAGTAGAGGCCGCGCTGCGATTCTCGTATGCCATCTTCTTGGCCTCTTCGCTGGGCTTTCTCGGCGTCGGTGTGCAGCCTCCCAGCCCCGATTGGGGGCTGATGGTGAACGAAGCCCGTGACACTCTTTCGCAGACCCCCTGGGCTATGTATTTCCCGGCTGCGGCCATATCCGTTGTGGTCATGTCTGTAAACCTGATGGCCGACGGCTTGAAACGCGCGCTGCAAGTCGGGATTGTGATTTAGATGAGTGAACCCCTGCTGAACGTGGAAGACCTGGAGGTTGCCTATAAGGTCAACGGCGGCGAACAGGATGTTTTGCGCGATATTCAACTGTCCATTGAACCTGGGCAAACCGTCGGACTGGTGGGAGAGAGCGGATCCGGGAAATCAACCTTGGCCTTGACGGTGATGCGCCAGCTAGCTGCAAATGCTCAAGTTCGCCGCGGAAAAATCGACTTCGCTGGCCGAGACTTGCTGGGCCTTGCCGGGGAGGAGCTGCGTGCCGTATGGGGTCGTGAGTTGTCGTTTGTCCCGCAGAATCCCACCACCGCACTTAACCCTGCCATGCGAGTTGGCGAACAGCTGGCCGAAGCCCTGCGTCTTTATGGCGCAAGCGCTGGAGAGTCTTCCGCGCAGGCAACGGAACTTCTAAAGCAGATTCGCATTGCTGAGCCAGATCGTGTAGCACATTCCTACCCGCATCAATTAAGCGGCGGCATGCAGCAGCGGGTCATGATCGCCCTGGCGCTCAGCGGTCAGCCGCGGCTGTTGGTGCTGGACGAACCGACTACCGCATTGGACGTGACGACTGAGGCCGCAGTACTCGATCTGTTGCAAGAGGCAGTCTCCCAGCGCAACGCGTCCATGCTTTATGTCACTCATAACCTCGGCGTGGTGGCAACGATCAGCGATCGCGTTGTTGTCCTTTACGCTGGCGAACTTGCAGAGGAGGCTCCCACCGAACAGCTATTCCGGAAGCCGCTGCATCCGTATACACGTGGTCTGCTGGATGCGGTGCCGAGGTTAGGACAGCACAAAGATCAAAGGCCCCTGCAAGCGATTCCGGGGCAGGTGCCTCGGCTGGAGGATTTTCCCAATGCCTGCGTGTTCGCCCCACGCTGCCCATTGGCCATCGAACGATGTTGGAACGAGCGGCCAACCCTTGACGCGCCGACTCCAGACCGCCGCGTGCGTTGCCATCGCTGGCCGGAGATCGCGGCAGACAGGGTCAGCGCGCATCGCGAAGAGGCTCAGCCGATTCGAACTAAAACACAAAGGGTCCAACCGGTTTTGAAGGTTGAAGGTTTGAATGTTTCATATCCGGTTTCGCGTTCCTTGCTGCAGCCCCCGGCTTCTTTGCAAGCCGTTCGAGACATTGACCTCGTTGCGAATAGCGCACAGACTATCGGGGTCGTCGGTGAGAGTGGCAGCGGCAAAAGCAGCCTGGCGCGCGCCGTGATTGGTCTGGTGGAGCGCGATTCGGGGAACGTGGAACTGCTGGGACTGCATCTTCCACCCCGGTTAGGTGCGCGCACGCGTGAAATGCTGTCTCACCTGCAAATGGTGTTCCAGAATCCCGACGAGGCGCTGAACCCTGCATTGACCGTAGGCGAGTCGTTGACTCGCCCGTTAGTCCGCTTGCGCGGTCTGAGCGCGGCGCAAGCCAGGCAGCAGGTACTCGGGCTTATGGCTGCCGTTCGCTTGCCCGAAGATTACGCCCGCCGTTTTCCCGGCCAACTTAGTGGCGGCGAGAAACAGCGCGTGGCTATCGCCCGCGCCTTCGCCAGCCAGCCGGAGTTGCTATTGGCGGATGAGCCGGTGTCGGCCTTGGATGTTTCTGTGCAGGCAAACATCTTGAACCTTTTGGCTGAGCTGCAGGTTGAGCAGCAGACTGCACTAGTTTTGATTTCCCATGATATTGCTTCTGTGGGCTATCTTGCTGACCAGATCGCGGTGATGTATCTCGGCGAGTTCATGCAAACCGGAGCCGCTGAGAACATTTTCGATCCCCCTTATCACCCCTATACCGAGGCCCTGCTTTCCTCGGTTCCTCCGCCGGACCCATTTGTCGAGCAAAAGCGCATTCGCCTGGAAGGCGAATTACCCAGCGCGATCGACCCGCCAACCGGTTGCCCCTTCCACACGCGCTGCCCGCGTTTCCTGGGTGATATATGCGTGCAGCAGACTCCACCCTGGCGCGAGACTCGCGACGGCAAACGCATCTTCTGCCACATTCCCGAGGATGAATTGGTCCGGATTCAGGAACCTGTGCTCCGCTTCGAGGAGTCCAATTCATGATGTCATCCTCAATCGCCATTGCGATCAATGCGAGGTTTGCATCGCCGACAACGCAATCCCCAACACTCCTTGGAGAATGCTTCGGCACTCCGTGCCTCGCAAAGACGGAAAGCTTGACGAATAATCAATGACGACGTATCTTCTCCGCCGCATTGCCTTTCTTTTCCTCACCTTGGTGCTCACCTCACTGATCATTTTTGCCATTACTCAGCTTTTGCCCGGCGATGTATGCCGCGTCATTCTAGGTCGCGAAGTGGGCGAAGCGGCGCTGCGAAACTGTCGCGAAGACCTGGGGTTGGACCAGCCCGCGATTACCCGTTACTTTATTTGGCTGGGCGATTTCGTGCGCGGCGATTGGGGCAACTCTTACAGCACCGACGTCGAGATCTTTCCGTTGGTGGCCGAACGCCTGGGCAATTCGTTGCGCCTGGCGGCGCTCGTTATGCTGATCGGCGTTCCGCTGGCTGCCGGTCTCGGTGCGCTGGCCGCGCTCAATGAAAGCCGCTGGGTTGACAGCACCATCAGCGTGTTCTCACTGGCGGTGGTGGGGTTGCCCGAATTCGTTACGGGCATCATCCTGATCGAAGTGCTGGCCTTCCGATTCGGGCTGCCTGCAAATTCGTCGATCCGTGCCGGCACTTCATTTCTTGAGGCATTACCAAGTCTGATCCTGCCCGCGCTCACAGCTACCTTCGTGTTGCTCGCTTATGTGGCGCGTCTTACACGCGCGGGGGTGCTTGAAGAATTAAAGCAAGACTATGTGCGCACGGCTATCTTGAAAGGCTTGTCGCGTCGCATGGTGATCTGGAAACATGTATTGCGCAACGCGTTGTTGCCAACGATCACGGTAGTCGCCATCAGCTTTGGCTGGCTAATTAGCGGCCTGGTGGTGATCGAGAATGTATTCAACTACCCCGGCCTTGGCCGCCTGATGGTATTCGCCATCAACCACCGAGACCTGCCCCTGCTGCAGTCCATCAGTATGATTACCGTGTTCGTTTTCGCGCTGGCAAACCTGGCGGCTGATCTGGCTTATGCCTGGCTCAACCCGCGCATCCGTATCGGGCATTAGCATGCAGGAATTCCTCGACCTGGCAGACTACCGCCGCAAAGTACATGCCATCTATTCCGGGGTGCGCGATCACCGCATTCCCATCGAGCAGCGCTGGTCGTATTGGAAGCAGGCCCGCGATGAGTTGATCGGTCGCCATCCGCAGTCGGCGTTATCGCCAGAGCAGCGGGCAAACTTTCAGGGTTTGAGCTACTACTCCTATGATCTCTCCCTTCGGTTTCTTGTCGACGTCGATCTTGATGTGGAACCAGAGATCCTTGAGATACCGCTGCAGGAGGACGGCGATTTTAGGATGCAGAGGATAGGCCGGGTGCATTTTCTGGTTAAGGGCGACTCGGTTTTGCTTTCCCTGTTCCGAATTCGTTCTTATGCGGGCGGGCTCTTCCTGCCTTTCCGTGACGCGAGCAAGGAAAGCTACCCTGGCACGCGCTATTTAATCGACACGATCAAAGGCGCCGACCTCGGGATGGAGCGGGACAAACTGGTCCTCGATTTCAACTTCGCCTACAACCCGTCTTGCGCCTATGATCCCCGCTGGCACTGCCCACTGGCGCCGGTCGAGAATTGGCTGAAGCTCCCACTCAAATCTGGCGAGAAGGCTTATCCCGGCACCTCATTATCTGGATAGCAACAAATAAACCCCGCCGCCCAAAAGCAATAAACCGAGCACTCGCTCGATCGAAAGTGGGATCGCGGCCGTGCTTCCCAGTCCGCGGGAGTCGATAATTACAGAGACCAACATTTGACCCAGCAGGATGCTGGCCAAGGCTGCGGTCACACCGACTCTTTGCGACGAAAATGAATGCCCAACCAGCGCCGCCGTTCCCAGGGCTCCGCCGAGGATTAAAGCGATCCAGGTGGAGGTAGTCCATTGCCAGTCCAAGGGATTCTGGCGCCAAAGGAAAATCAGGATCGCTGTGGCGAGTACGGCGCCGGTGACCGTCGTCAGAAGCCCGCTGCGTGCTGCGCCGACGTTGGCACCGCTGCGGCTGAGGAATGCGGTTTGAACGGCGATCACGGAACCCGTTCCCAGCGCCACGGCAAAGCCCATTAGCAACTCATTTTTCAGCATTGTTCTCCTTTGTCAGATACGTGGTTTGACGAACGTTGACCTGTTATACATCCATGTTATAGTTAGGTACACCTAAATTATGGAGTTCGTCGTGTTAGCTTTCAACAAAATCCTTATCGACGGCGGCATCCTGACCGCCGCCTTCCTCATGATCGTCTACGTCATCGGTCGCACCAATCCTCGCCTCTTCCTGACCAAGAACGACATGCCTGCCGATATCCTGGCCGCTGTCCCACCACAAACGGAAAAGGAGCAGAAGCAGGCTACGCTGGCTGTCATCCCGCTGATGCTGATTCTGACTGCAGGCACCCTATATTCGACCTATACCTTCCATTTGGAAAGTGGGGCTGGTCTTCTTGCTTTATTTTTGCACGCCTTCATTATTTTGGTGATGATCAGCGGCAGCGATTTGATTCTCATGGATTGGCTGATCCTGAACACCTTAAGCCCCAAGTGGGCAGTCTACCTCGGCACCGAAGGCTTTGCTGGCTACAAGGATTACGGCTTCCACGGCCGCGCCCACCTGAAGGCGCTGCCGCTGCTACTTATCGGTGCCGTGATTTCCGCGGGCTTTGCCTTGTTGTTGCCAATGATTTTTCTAAAATAAAGTGAATCCAACTTATTTCGTTAGTGGCGCACCGCGGTGCGCCACTACGTCGTATGCGCATCCTGGCTAAAGAGAGCCTATTTTTTCTCCTCTCCTAATTCAGTCTGCAGTTGCAACCAGCGCAGAATGTCGCGTCGGCGCACCAACCCCAGCAGCTTTCCGTCCTCTATCACCGGCAGCTGCCGCACCTCGAGTTCCCGCAGCCGGCTAAGCGCGTCGGCAGCATCTTCTTCCGGACTGATGGATTTCACCCGGCTGACCGGCGTCATGATCTGCTTCACGGTAGATGTCCCCCATTCCCTTCGCGGCGCTTTGCGCAGATCGTCCAGCGTCACGATTCCTTCCAAGTGGCCATCATCCAATACCGGGAAGGCACGCTCGCCGCTGCCCATCAAGTGATCGTCAACCAACGAGTCCAAACTTAGGTCGCTAGGCACGGTAGGCGGATCCTTGCGCATCATGCGGCGCACCGGCACGTCCTCCAAAATGTCTTGCACCACCACTTGCTGATAGCTGGCTTGGGCGGCACCGTTCAAGAACCAGCCGATGAAAGACAACCAGACCCCGCCTATGATGCCGGATCCAAAGAACGGCAGCTCAGCGCCGAAGACCATCGAAACCCCGCCTAATATCATCGCCCAAGCCACCAACTGGCCAACGTTGGCCGCCCAGCGCGTGGCGCGCTTTACATTATTGGTGAGCGCCCACAGAAAGGAGCGCAGGATGCGACCGCCGTCCAGCGGGAAACCGGGAATGAGATTGAAGATCGCCAGGATCATGTTGAGCGGACCCAGCCAAAGTAGGATGGTGCTGACCGGGCTGAGTTGAGAACTGAGCAGTTGCAAATTGGCGAAGGGCGAATTGAATAAATCGGCGGCACCCGATAGAGAGGTCAAGATCAATCCCAGGATGAAACTGGTCGCCGGGCCCACGATGGTGATCAGAAATTCGGCCTTGGGCGAGGGCGGGTCGCGCTCGATGTTGGAGACTCCGCCGAACATGTGAAGCATGATAGAGCGGACTTTCACTCCCTGCGCGATCGCCACCAAGGAGTGCGCCAGTTCGTGCAACAGAACCGACCCAAAGAACAGGATGGCCGTGGTTGCCGCAAACCCCCAGCGTAGCAGGCCCGTCCAGTCAGAGTGAAGTTGGCCGAAAGTTGTTGACAAATTCCAGGTAATCAAGAAGAAGATCAAAAACCAGGAGGGATCGATGGATATATGGATGCCGAAGATTTTGAAAAGACGGATTCCTCGTTGCATGATTACTCCTTGAGTGGTCCTCCTGTTATCAATGTAGGCTGACGTATGGGCGGGGTTTCCCTGCCCTTACCGAGATTGGTGGTGTTTTTCTTTCTCCTCTTCCGGTTTGGGCAATTCGTCCACTGCCGGGAGCGAAGCTCGATGTCTTGCAAAATCCTTCCACGGGTCTCCTTTGCGCCCCAAGCGCTTGAAGATATTCTCCATCGTATAGCCTTGCGGGTCAAGTTTGGATTCGGATAGCTCGTCCCAATCCAGGGGCGCGGCTACCGGGGCGCCGGGCTTAGGACGCAGCGCATAAGGCGCCACGCTGGTCTGGGCATACTCGTTGCGCAAATAATCCACAAAGACCCGCCCACGCCGTTTCTCCTTGCGCACTTTGGTGGTGAACTTCGGATCCTCGGCCTCGAGGTTTTGCGCTGCCGCCTTGGTGAACTCCTTCACGATGTTGTAATCGTGCTCAGGCTTGATGGGGCAGGCCACGTGCAGTCCCCGTGACCCAGTGGTCATCACGAAACAAGTCAGGCCCAGATATTCCAGCAACTTGCGCAGGTCGTGGGCCCCTTCCTTGACTACCGCAAAATCGTCGTCAGAGGGATCCAGGTCGAAGACGATCTTGTCCGGCTTACGGATGGCCTCCGTTGTACTCAGCCAGACGTGAGGCGTGATCACGGCCAGGTTGGCTAAATAAACGAGAGTTACCGCGTTGTTGCACACGATCTCATTTTGCTTTGAACCATCTTCGAGAGTGATGCGCACGGTTTCAATGAAATCCGGGAAATAGACAGCGGCTTCCTTTTGATAAAAGCCCTCCTCATCGATGCCATCGGGAAAACGTTGTAGCGCCAGCGGTCTGCCCTTCATGTGCGGCAGCATGGTCTCGGCAATGCGTTGGTAATAATCCACGACTTCGCTTTTGGTAATCCCGTCGTCGGGAAATAACTCCTTGTCGGCGTTGGTGATTTCAATTTTGTGTCCGCCAATTTTCTTGAATGTCTTGCTCACTTCGCACTCGCTCCTTCTGTCGCTGCAGCAACTGGGCGGCTTCAGTTTTACACACTGGCCCCGCTGTTTACGCTAAATCGCGGTTAGCGCGTTGAAGCATTGGGCAGGCGTTCTTCTCGGCATGCTTTTCGGGCTAACGTTGGGAGTAGGGTGGGTGTTAGGTGGGCCGACTGGCTGCCCATCCCGGAGGCGAACGAACTCTTCTCCCGCGGAGGGAATTCGAATTCTGAGACCAATTACGATAAGCTGGAGAGGGTGGTAAGCCTGAGGGCTATTTAATTCGCAAACAGCCTCGCTCCCGCGAGGCTGTCAACTGTGACTGTCCACTGTCCCCTTCTACTGCAGCGTCTGCTTCCTGATCTGCTGCAAATGCATGGGGCAGGCCGATTTGTCCAGCAGGAAGCAGTCGAATTCGTGGGAGCAGGTGCGGTTCAGGATGCGCTGCGGCATTTCGGCGAACAGGTCGCTGGGATACACCACCTTGCTCTCAATGAGTACCGGGATGTCATAGTGGGCGCAATGATAGACGGCTTTTTGGACTTCGGATCGAGCGGGAAATGACATAGTAATCCTCCGACTCTAGGGCGGATCAAGGAAAGCTTTGCTTTCCAGTTGCGAGGAGCTGAGCGCCAGCGAGGCGACGAAGCAAGCCCCAAGCCGGACACGGAACTGCTTTCAAATGAAAATGTACATCTTTTACCCTTTTTCCTTTACAGAGATTCGTACCCTGTTAGAGGGGACGTATGTCCATGCCTAAAAGAAAGGTGCACGGCTATGCTTACCGTGGGACGCAGCCGTAATCGGTTACGTTTCGCCTTTGCATATAGCTTCATAAACGAATATCAGCCTTGCGAAGGGTGGCTTTGAGACCAACCATGCCTTAAATCAACCTTCGCAGGCTAGATCTAGGTAGGTGCCTAATGTCAAAGCAGATCGCAATCGTAGACGGCAATGAGGCGGTGGCCTCGGTGGCTTACCGCACCAACGAAGTCATTGCCATTTATCCCATTACCCCCGCCTCCGCCATGGGCGAGTACGCCGACCTGTGGGCGGCCGAAGGCAAGCCCAACGTCTGGGGCTCGGTGCCCTCGGTGATCGAGATGCAGAGTGAGGGCGGCGCCGCCGGCGCCGTGCACGGCGCCCTGCAGGCCGGGTCGCTGGCCACCACCTTCACAGCCTCCCAGGGCTTGCTACTGATGATCCCCAATATGTATAAGATCGCTGGGGAGCTGACCCCCGCCGTCTTCCACATCGCCGCCCGCACCATCGCCGCCCATGCCCTGTCCATTTTCGGCGACCACTCCGACGTGATGGCCGCCCGCCAGACCGGCTGGGCGCTCCTGGCGTCCAATTCGGTGCAAGAAGCGCACGACCTGGCGCTGATCGCGGAGGTAGCCACTCTTGAAGCGCGAATCCCGTTCCTTCACTTCTTCGACGGCTTTCGCACCTCGCACGAGATCGGCAAGATCAAACTAATCACCGACGAAATTATTCGCAAGCTGCTGCCTGAAGACAAAATTCACGAACACCGCCAGCGCGCCCTGACCCCCGAGCGCCCGGTGGTGCGCGGCACAGCGCAGAACCCGGACCATTTCTTCCAGGGACGCGAGGCGGCCAATCCTTACTACGCGGCCTGCCCCGAGATCGTGCAGAAGGCTATGGATGCCTTCGCCGCCGAAACCGGGCGCCGCTACAACCTCTTCGATTACTACGGCGCACCCGATGCCGAGCGCGCTATCGTGCTGATGGGCTCAGGCGCTGGCGCCGTCGAAGAAGCGGTGGATGCGCTACAGACGCGCGGAGAAAAAGTCGGCGTGCTAAAGGTTCGGCTGTATCGACCGTTCTCCCCCGAACATTTCCTGGCTGCGCTACCTCCCACCGTGCGCTCCCTGGCTGTGCTGGACCGCTGTAAGGAGCCCGGCGCGGTGGGTGAGCCGCTGTATCTGGATGTGCAATCCGCCTTCCGCGAGGCGCCGCTGGGAACCTGGGCACCCAAAGTTATCGGCGGGCGTTTTGGACTGTCCTCAAAAGAATTCACTCCGGCGATGGCTGCGGCCGTCTTTGCCGAACTGGGCAAGGCCGAACCCAAGTTGCACTTTAGTGTTGGCATCAAAGATGATGTCAGCCACCAGAGCTTGGATGTCGACCCCGAATTCTCTGCCGACGATGCGACCGCACACCAAGCGATATTCTTCGGCCTGGGGTCGGATGGCACGGTGAGCGCCAACAAAGCCAGTATCAAGATCATCGGTGAAGAGACCGATAAATATGTTCAAGGATACTTCTCATACGACTCGAAAAAAGCCGGGACGGTGACCGAGTCGCATCTGCGTTTCGGTGGCAATCCGATCCGCTCGACCTATTTGGTTGAACGGGCCAATTTTGTGGCTTGCCATCAATTTGGCTTCCTAGAGAAGTTCGATGTGCTTGAGAAGATCGATAAAGGTGGAACGTTCTTGCTCAATAGCCCATTCAATGCGAAGGAAGTTTGGGAAAACCTGCCTCGTCTCACGCAGGAACATATCATCGACAAGAAATTGAAATTCTATGTGATCGATGCCAACAAGTTGGCCGACGAGATCGGTCTGGGCGGGCATATCAACACGAGTTTGCAGACCTGCTTCTTCCATATAACAGGAGTGATTCCAGAAGAATTGGCGTTGGGCAAGATACGCGAAGCTATTCATAAGAGTTACGGTAAGAAGGGCGAAAAGGTGGTCGCGCAGAACATTGCCGCCGTCGATCAGGCGCTGGCGCGACTGGAAAAAGTGGAAATACCACAGGGAGCCGATAGCCAACGCGAACTGCGTGGCGCTGTTTCCGAGCAAGCGCCGGAATTCGTGCGCAGCACCCTTGGCGCCATCATCGAACGCCGTGGCAACTCGCTGCCGGTCAGCGCCTTCCCCGTGGATGGCACCTTCCCGGTTGGCACTACCCAGTGGGAGAAACGCGCCCTGGCTGACGAGATCCCGGTCTGGGATCCGCAGGATTGCATCCAGTGCGGCAAATGCGTATTCGTTTGCCCGCATGCGGTGATCCGCGAAAAAGTGTATGCGGCCGCAGACCTGGTTGGCGCGCCGGTGTCATTCCAGTCGGTTGAGGCGCATTGGAAAGAATTCCCCGATCAGATCTACACGCTGCAAGTCTCGCCGGAAGATTGCACCGGTTGCACGCTGTGCGTGGATGCCTGCCCCGTGACCGACAAAGTGACCGGCAAGAAACCGATCGAAATGCAACCCATCGGCGCGCACCGAGAAACCGAAAAGGTCAACTGGGAATATTTTCTCACGCTGCCGGAAGTGGATCGCAGTGTGATCAAGCTGAATACCGTCAAGAATTCACAACTCTTGCAGCCGCTGTTCGAGTTCTCCGGCGCCTGCTCTGGTTGCGGTGAGACACCTTATCTCAAGTTGATCAGCCAGCTGTACGGCGAACGAGCCATCATCGCCAATGCAACCGGCTGCTCTTCTATTTATGGGGCCAACCTGCCTACCACGCCGTGGGCCAAGAACCGCGAGGGCCGCGGTCCGGCCTGGGCAAACTCGCTGTTCGAAGATAACGCTGAGTTCGGCCTGGGCATCCGTATCTCGCTGGATAAGCAGGAAGCCATGGCGCGTGAACTGCTGGCCAAGCTATCGGTCGCCATTGGCCCGGAACTGGTGCAGCGATTGCTGACGGCAGATCAATCCTCCGAGGCTGGCATTTCCGAGCAGCGATTGCGGGTGGCCGAGCTCAAAGGTCGCCTAAGCGGTGTTGACAACCCTGAAGCCCGCAACCTTATGCAGCTTGCCGACGCCCTGGTGAAGAAAGTCGTGTGGATCGTAGGCGGCGACGGCTGGGCCTATGACATCGGCTACGGGGGCCTGGATCACGTGCTGGCTTCCGGGCGCAAAGTAAACATTTTGGTCATGGACACCGAGGTGTATTCCAACACCGGCGGTCAGGCCTCCAAGGCCACCCCGCGAGCCTCCACGGCGCGCTTTGCTGTCAACGGCAAAGAAACTGCCAAGAAGAACCTGGGTCTGTTGGCGATCAGTTATGGCAGCGTGTATGTGGCCAGCATCGCCATGGGCGCCAGCGACGCGCAGACCATGAAGGCCATCACCGAAGCTGAGGCCTACAATGGGCCTGCGCTGGTGATCGCTTACGCGCACTGCGTAGAACACGGCATCGAGATGACCAAGGGCTTGCAGGAGCAGAACCTGGCCGTGGAATCCGGCATGTGGCCGCTCTACCGATACAACCCGGATTTGGCCGCTCAGGGCAAACCCGCGCTGATCCTGGATTCCAAAGAGCCTAGCATCTCGGTGAAGGATTACATCTACAACGAGAACCGCTACCGCCGCCTGGTGGCCGCCGACGAAGAGCGCGCCGAGCAACTGCTCGCCAAGCTGGAAAAGGATGTCCAGCGCCAGCGAGCCACCTTCAAGCGTTTGGCGCAGGGCGAGGAATTGCAGAAGGCGGTTGTTAACAACTAAACGGATAACCACGGAGACACGGAAACACGGAGCTTTTTAATGTTTTCTCCGTGTCTCAGCGCCTCCGTGGTTTGTTTTTGTATTTAGGCGGTTAGACAGAACGGGGTTTGCGGGAAAATGAGTGTCGAGCAATCTGCTCCAACAGGGGCCAGCGAATCGGCGTTCCGCGCACATAATCCTCAGGCGCCCAGTAGACGCCTTGATTCTTAAGCCAAGCCGATAGCACATCTTTTGGCACCCCGAGCGGTGACAAGACCTCGTCGGCGGCCCTCACCAGCTGCTCGCAGTACCAGTCCGTGTCCAGGTCTACTCGTTGGTCTGCGCGCACCAGATGCCAGGAAAGTGAATGTGGTGCATTGGTCACACGCAGGAATTCCACACTTTGCCCGGCGCGGACTATCTTGCCCTCCGCCTCCAGTTGACGGGCAGCCGCGCTGGCAGGGGAGATGACTCTGAAATCTTCGATATCTCGGCTCAAAGTTTGGGAAATTACTAACTTCTCAAGGGGTACTTCTTGGTTGGCGATTTTTGAGTAGTGCGACTTAAAGAAATTAACTAAGCGGGGAATGAGCGTACGCAGTCCATCCAGATCGGCCTTCGCAGCCATCACCCGAATCGCCTTCATTTGCACGTCGGCAATATACAAAGGGGTGTCACCGCGGCGAGCCATGATGCCCCGGCACTTCAGCTCTCCGTTTTCAAAGACGCCGAAATAGCAATTGGGCACGGGCACGGCCTCGTTTTGCTTCGAGGGCAAGAACGCGATCCAATGTAACACGCCCTCAAGATCTACCTTGAGGCCAGTGCGATTTTTGATCTCGGCCAACAAATCGTCTAATTGCGCTTGACTGTGCCCGTCTACGCGTGCAAACAGGCTGTCTACATAGACATGCAATACCTCGAAGCCGGCGTCCTCGGCGGCCTCTTTCGCGTGCAAGATCACATCGCGGCTGACGGCGTTGATCGCCTCGTGAGCTTCGATGCTGCCAATGCGGTTGCCGCTGAAACCCTGGTAGCCGTAAGAAACCCAGCCAAGACCCTTGAGGAATTCGTACGCAGTCTGAAGGTATTCCTTGTCATAGCCCAGGGTGTTGCCAGCTTCTAACAGGTCTTTGGCCGCAGCGCGTTTGGCCAGGATCGGCCTGAGCACCTCCGCCACAATGCCGGGTCGATCCTGATCAATCGGCGCACCAATGCCGGGCGCTATTCGGTTATTCGCTCCCACCGCGCCCACGGTTTCCGCCGAGATGTTCCAGCCGGTCATGATGTGCGGGTACATGGAAAAAAAGTCGATCTCTGCGACGTTGGCATGCAGGCCGGTGATCGGCTTGAAGATGACGCCGCCATTATCGGCGGCGATCATTTGGGTGGCGCTCTTGAAGCGTTCACGCTGTTCTTTGCGGATCGGGATCAGAATGCCTTTTTCCAGTGAGGCGGTTACCTGCATGCCTACGAAAGCGCCGCCCGCGCTGCGCCGGGCAGCATTCTGGATGGGCAGATTGCTTAAGCGCGCAGTTTCGAAGGTGCCGCCGGACCCCCAATCCTTGAAGGCCATGGAGTTCTGCGGGTCGAGGTGCAGGCGCCCGAAAAGCAGGGTTTGCTGGTCACGATGCACCAGCCTGCCATAGCTTTCGAATTGGTTGGCTTCCACTCGCAGGGGCGGGCGGGTCTTGTCGCGGTTGGGATTGAACGGTATATGCGCTGCCTTCGCAGTGGAGAACAAATAAGGAAACATCCACGCATCTCCATAACGAGTGCGAATGATGTCGGGATCGTACAGTTCAACCCACTCCGCGAAACGCCTCACCAGGCCAGGCGGGTCTTTCGTGCCAAGAGTTTCTGTTTTATTCCCAAAGCTGACGCGAAGGGAGGGAGGCAGAGACTTGTAGGGTGAGCCGGTGGGTTCCACTTCCAACGTACGCAGCTCAGGCAGACGGGGTTTTAAGCTCCACTTGTTGTCCTGGGTCGCAATTTTCGTAATTCGATTTTGTCCGTCGGCCCACAGTTTCGAAAAGGCAAGCGGAAATGTTTTGGTGGCGACGAAGTAGTGAACCGGCAAGGCCAGATCGGCATTGTAGTAATCCAAGCCGGGGAATAAACCGTGCAGCTTGCGAAATATTGATCGTTGCACTGCGCCGTTGGGAACCGTGATGGCCACCACGTCAATGTCGCCGTGAAAGAGGTGCTTGCGCTTCACTGTTTGGAACTGGAGCCGGCCCTTTTTTAAATATCCGCAAAGATCAGTCAGCTCATGTTGATCGCCAGCTATGTAGAAGGCAATCGACAGGTCCTGCACGAAACGCAAGCGGCGCCCATCTTCGCAAACCAACCAGACAACCGCGCCCTTACCCTTGTCGGCGTAAACGTCCAGTATCCAGCCTGAATATTCAGTGGCCATTTGGGGCGCCCCTAGGCAGGAAGATCTCCGTGCGCAGTTTGCCGAGTTCTGTGGAAAACTCTTTGCGACTTTTTTCCAGTTCACGCCCGAAGTCCATGCGCTGGTTTTCGATCTCGGCTTCAAGCCGCAATACTTGCTTGTGTTTTTCCAGTAACAGGGCAAGCAAGAACCCGATGCCAGGCAGCAGGTTAGCAGCATAACCGGCGGCGGGCAGATGTTGGTTGGCTTCATCGAGTAAAGCGTCTAGCGCCAACTGGTCGGACTTACGCAAGGCCCGTTTGAACGGCTGTACATAGGCCAGGAAGCGCTGATAGTTCTGGGTGACGGTAGAAAGCGTATGGCCCATTTCTAGATTCCCGGCAAGGCCGGTTGGATAACCAGGTTGATCTGGTCGAAGGGTTGGAAGTAAAAGCGCTCGTCGGAGTTCTGCTCAACCAGTTTAAGCAGATCTGGTCGTGCGGGATCGGGATTAGCGCTGATGAGAACCGGTGCGGCCTCGCTAAGCTGATGAATGCGCTTGATGCACTTTTGCAGTAGCAGGGTGACTTCCTGGGGCGTCAGGTCCTCTTCGTAGAAGGATTCCAGCATATCGGTGATCACGATGGGCAGGGGGCTGGGCTCCAGCGAGGCGAGCACATCCTTCATCTGGTAGCAGGTTTCGGCCCGCGAGACCAGGATACGGTCCATGATCTCGTAGACCCTGCCGACCTGTTCGCCCATTATTAGCGGCAGGTGTTCGAAGGAGATGCGGTTGCCGCCGACGATTACCTGAACCGCTCCGCGTATCCCCAGGCGGTCGACGAACTCCTGCATGGCGGCGTGCAAAACGTCGGCATCCCCCTGGAACAGGTACACCGAGCCCTGGCTCAGGGGCACCATCTGGCGCACGCTGGAAAGCGCAAATGGGCCAGGAATTTGGGTGACCGCCGAGCTGCTCATCTCTAGGGGTTAGAGATGATAATAGAACTTATGTTCTATGTCAAGATGGGACTGCTTGACTGGTCCCTGATGCTCAAAGGAGGAGGTCAAGTTGTTGTTCCTGATAACAGGGGTGGGGTCGTACATCTTTGACAAACCTCGGACGCTTAGAAGAGCGCTTTTTTCAGCCCGAAGTTGAAGCTGAAAGAGAAACCTTTTAAGATTCTTTTGTAGTTGAGTCATGATCGCCTCTTTTATCTCCCTCTAGCTAAACCCACATTTGGCAATATAGCAAAAAAAAAAGTTTAGAAGGATCATCCCCCTAGCACTTCCCTCAACCGATCTAAGAATCCGCTTTCGCGCGGGTGGGCTTCGGTGCCCATAGTGGCGGCGAGCTGCTCGAAGAGCTTGCGCTGTTCGGCGTTCAGCTTGTTGGGGATGGATACGCTGACCATCACCAACTGGTCGCCACGGCCGGAGCCGCGCAGGTGCGGCACACCCTTGTTGCGCATGCGCAGCACCTTTCCGGGCTGAACGCCCGTGGGGATGCTGAGCTCGGCGGGCCCGTCGACCGTGGGCACCTCAACGTCCGCGCCCAATGTGGCCTGGGCCACGTTGATGTCCAGGTCCAGCAAGATGTCGTCATCGCGGCGATGAAAGTATTTGTGCGGGCGCACGTTGAGCGCGATGTATAGATCGCCTTGAGGGCCGCCGTTTAGACCCGGCTGCCCTTCCCCATTCAGACGCACTTGGGTTCCGGAGTCCACGCCTGCGGGGACAGCCACTTTCTTCTTAACGGTTTTGCGTTCCAAGCCACGACCATTACAAACTTTGCAAGGTGAACCGACGATGGTGCCAGTGCCGCGGCAGTTGGGACAGGTGGTCACCTGCACCATGGAGCCGAAGATGGTCTGGCGCGAAGCGCGCACTTCGCCGCTGCCGCCGCAGGTGGGGCAGGTCGATTTGCTGGTGCCGGGCTCGGCGCCCTCACCATCGCAGCGGGTGCAGACCTCGTCGCGAGTGAATTCGACTTCCTTCTCCGCGCCGAAGACGGCTTCTTCGAAATCGAGGGTCAAGTTGTATTGCAGATCTGCGCCACGGCGAGGTGCGTTGCGCTGCTGGCGCCCGGAGCGGCGACCGAATCCGAAGCCAAAGAGCTCCTCGAAGATGTCGCCCAGATCCACGTTGGTGAAATCGGGCATGCCGCCGAAGCCGTCCAGGCCGGCATGGCCGTAGCGATCGAAAGCAGCGCGCTTTTGCGGGTCGGCCAAGACGGCGTAAGCTTCGTTAAGCTCCTTGAACTTTTCTTCAGCATCGTGGGACTTATTGACGTCGGGGTGATATTGACGCGCCAAACGCCGGAAAGATGACTTGATCTCTTCCGGCGAGGCGTCGCGATGGACACCCAAAATATCGTAGTAGTCGCGTTTAGTGGCCAAAGTGTGAATTAATAAATGGGCGGGTAAAAACCCCGCCCATTTGAATTAGGCTTCCTTGAATTCGCCTTCGACAACGTCTTCACCACCCTTGCCATCGCCGCCGGGTTTCTGCTCACCACCTGGTTGGCCCTCAGCCTGAGGACCCTGGGCGCCGGCCTGATAGGCTTCGGCGCCCAACTTCTGTACGATCTCCATCAGGGATTCGGTGGCCGATTTGATGGCGGCGGCGTCTTCGCTGGAGAGCAAGCCGCGCAATTTGGCTACGGCATCCTCAATTTCCTTCTTGCGTTCGGCGGAAACCTTGTCGCCAAGGTCTTTCACGGTCTTTTCGGCGGTATAGGCGGCGCTGTCGCCGGTGTTACGCGCCTCAACAAGTTCTTTGCGTTTCTTGTCTTCGGCGGCATGGGCTTCGGCATCTTTGCGCATACGCTCCACCTCATCCTCGGAGAGGCCGGAGGATGCGGTGATAGTGATGTGCTGGCTGCGCCCCGTGGCCTTATCGGCGGCGGTCACGTTGAGAATGCCATTAGCATCGATGTCGAAGGTGACTTCGATCTGCGGGATGCCGCGTGGCGCTGGGGGGATACCGTCCAGCACAAAGCGCCCAAGGGACTTGTTATCCACGGCCATGGGACGCTCACCCTGCAGGACGTTAACCTCGACCTGGTTCTGATTGTCACTGGCAGTGGAAAAGATCTGGCTCTTGCGCGTTGGAATGGTGGTATTGCGCTCAATGAGCGGAGTTGAAACTCCGCCCAGGGTCTCGATGGACAAGGTCAATGGGGTCACGTCGAGCAGCAGGATGTCTTTGACATCGCCACCGAGCACGCCCGCTTGGATGGCTGCGCCCACGGCAACGACTTCGTCGGGGTTGACGCCCTTGTGCGGGTCCTTGCCGAAGATCTTCTTGACCGCTTCCTGCACGGCAGGCATGCGGGTCATGCCGCCAACCAGGACGACCTCATTGATGTCGCTGGGTTTCAGGTCAGCGTCTTTGAGGGCTTGCCTCACAGGTTCCATAGTGCGTTCAATCAAATCGCCGGTAAGCTGCTCCAACTTGGCACGGGTTAACTTGGTGACCAAGTGCTTGGGACCTGAAGCATCGGCGGTGACGTAGGGCAGGTTGATCTCGGTCTGCTGCAGCGTGGAAAGTTCGATCTTGGCCTTCTCGGCAGCCTCTTTGAGGCGCTGCAGGGATTGACGATCCTTGCGCAGGTCGATGCCTTGCTCCCTCTGGAATTCGTCGGCCAGGAAATTGATAATGCGCTGATCGAAGTCATCTCCGCCCAGGAAGGTATCTCCACTGGTGGAGCGCACCTGGAAGACGCCATCGCCGACATCCAGGATAGAGATATCGAAGGTGCCGCCGCCCAGGTCGTAGACCGCGATGACCTCATTCTTCTTTTTATCAAGACCGTAGGCGAGGGAGGACGCAGTGGGTTCGTTGATAATGCGTAGCACCTCGAGGCCGGCGATCTTGCCAGCGTCCTTGGTGGCATTGCGTTGGGCGTCGTTGAAGTACGCCGGGACAGTGATCACTGCTTGCGTCACCGGTTCGCCAAGGTAGGCTTCCGCGTCGGTTTTGATCTTGCCGAGGATCATGGCGGAGATCTCGGGGGGTGAATAGCGCTTACCACCCAATTCAACCTCAATGCCGTCGTTAGCAGCCTTTTCGATATGATAGGGAACCACATCCAGTGCCTTGCGAGTTTCAAGGTCATTGTATTTACGGCCCATGAAGCGCTTGACGGAGTAAATCGTATTCTCGGGATTTACCACGGCCTGGTTGCGCGCCGTACGGCCCACCATACGTTCGCCGTTTTTGTTGACGGCGACGACCGAGGGGACCAGGCGCTCGCCCTCCGCAGTGGGAATGACAACTGGTTCTCCGCCTTCCATGACGGCGCCTACCGAGTTGGTCGTTCCCAGGTCAATGCCAATGATCTTTGCCATGTTCTCTCCTCAATTACTTCGCAACTTTAACCGCCGCCGGGCGCAGCACGCGCTCCGCTAGCAGGTAACCCGGCCGCAGCACTTCGATGATCGTGCCGCTTTCGTGGTCGGGGCTATGTTCTTGCGTGACGGCTTCATGCCTATTCGGATCGAAATGCTCGCCTAGAGGATCCATTCGGGTTAGGCCTTCGCTCTCCAGATAAGCAATCAGCTTCTTATATATCAATTCGATGCCTTGCGCCCATTCGGCGCCAGCGTCCTCTTTCGGAGCAGTTTTGAGTGCGCGTTCGAGATCGTCGACGACCTCCAAATAGCGCTTGATGACGCGCCCGCGCACTTCGGCGGTTTGCTGCTCCTGTTCGCGGGCCAGGCGTTTTTTGTAGTTAGCGAACTCCGCCTGGGCGCGCTGCCAGCCGTCCAGATGCTCGGCGGCCTTGGCTTCAGTCTCGGCGAGCTTTTCTTGGAGAGCGATCAAATCCTTATTGCCATCCGGCGACTGGTCGTCTTTAGTTGCCTCGGCCTCGGCCGCAGCCTCTTCTGGTTTTTCTTTCTCAATTTCTTTATGTTTATCGCTCATCATTCAATAATTCCTAATCGTGAGTGTTCAAAGATTCGGTCACCATCTCGCTGAGCAGGCCAGCCACATAATCCACTGCAGACACAGCTCGTCCATAGGACATGCGAATGGGACCGAGCACGCCCACGTAACCGCTGGCGGCTTCCGGCGCGCCATAGCGGGCCACCACCAGTGAAAAGTCGTTCAGCTCTTCCCAGCGACCCTCGCCCCCGATGAGCACTTGCACGCCACCGATCTCGGCGCCGGTCATGGTTTGGGTGAGAAGCGTATCGAGTAGCGGGCGTTCTTCGAGCACGCGCAAAGCGCGCTGGGCCGCGTCGGCATCGCTGAACTCGGGCTCGGCAAGCACGTTGGTCCAGCCATCGTGATAGACCTCGCCGCCGAGGCCTTGTTCGAGAGCCTGAAACTCGCCTTTGATCAGCTTGAAAATTTCTTCGGCAAGTGTGCCCGTTTCTGCTGGGGGCGTGGTTAACGTGGAAATGGTAGCGCCGCGCAGATGATCGGTAAGTTGGCTGGCGGAGGCGCTCAGTTTTTCCTGACTGAAAGCTTCTTTGAGCACCAGCATCTGCTGGATCACCTGGCCGCTTTCCAGCACCAGCACCATGAGCACCTGGCGACCAGCCGTTAGGATTAGCTCCAGGTGTTTGAAACGCGCTTGTTGGGATTTCGGCGTAGTAATCAGCGAGGCCGCTTTGGACTGCGCCGCCAGCACCGAGGCTGCCAACCGCATCCATTGCTGTACTTCGTGGCGGGCCTGGTAGAACTGGTGGCTGATCGTGTGCTTTGTGGATGCAGGCAGTTCCTGCCTATGCATCAACTCGCCGACGAAGAAGCGGAAGCCCTCTTCGGTGGGCACGCGCCCTGCAGAAGTGAACGGCTGGCGCAGGAAGCCGCTCTCGGTGAGCTCGAGCATTTCGTTGCGCACCGTGGCAGAACTCACATCGAGGCCGAATTGATCGACCAGGTGCTTCGAGCCGACGGGTTGGGCATGCTCGACATATTCCTGGACAATTAGTCCGAGGATCAGTTTTTGGCGTTCGCTAAGGCGTTCCATGTTAAGACCTGCGTTTTAGCACTCTAAGGTCGAGAGTGCTAAAAAAGTTATCAAATGATTCTAACAAGCGTAGATAGGCTAGTCAAGAAAACGACCGAACAAGCCAGTGGTTCTAATAAAAGGTTAAGAGAAACCATTCGCGTAGACCGCAGTTAGTCGCCAGTTATGCTTGCAGTCTCTATCGTGTTGCGGCATATAATGGAGATATCCCTCAAGCCGCCAGTCTCCCGCAAGGAAAGAAATCTTGTTGCGTGGAAAAAGTCTGGCGAAATTAGCATGGTGGGGGCTGTTGCTTGTTTCCTTGGGGGTAATTATTCTTGGGATCCAGGCTGCCCCGGAATCTACCATGTTCTTATCATCGGCCCCTGAGGAGCTTTCGCAAGTCGACTTCTCTCCTCCGGTCGCTCAGATCCCGGCGTTCACCGCGCTCTTTCTTAGAGTCGTTATGGTGGCAGGCTTCCTGACCGCCTCGCTGATCATCTATTGGCAGCGCTCCGATGATCGGGCAGCCTGCTTTTCTCGGCGCTGCTAATGACGGTCGGCGTGACCAATGGTGTCATCAATTACGTGCCCGAGCCCTCCGCGGCGCTCAAGGGGGTTTGAGATCCTCTCCGATTTCCTTTCCCTGTTGGTCCTGTTCACTTTTCCGGACGGCAGTCTGGTCCCGAGCTGGGCTAGCAGGGTGCTTGCGACCTGGCTCCTCTGTTTGTTTGCCAACCAGCTCGATCTGCTCCCTGGAGAGGCCACCGAGGATCTCTTCGACCTCGTCTTCCTCGGCAGTGGCCTGTTAGCCATGATTTTTCGCTATCGAACAACCTATGCGGACAACGCTAGCAGATCAAATGGGTGGTGTTTGGAACCTCGCGTTAGCAGGGTGGGATTGGATGGACTGTATCGAGCCAGCGTTTCGGGCAAGCCGGCGCTCGTCCGCGGGGAATGGTGGGGACGAGTCCACCTTCCGCATCGAGTACAACGAAGGACCCAGGCTCAACCTTTTGACGTTCATCATGACGTTTGAAGGAAACCAAATCCAACTGAAAATCACAGGTGTTAGCACTTTTGTGGGGGTGATGGAAGAATAAGGACGGAAGGCGGACAAATAGCGCAGGCACTTGCCTGCGCTATTTCTGCCTTTTGAAATATTGCACTTCGCGTTCGTGCTTTTTGGCCGCGGCACGCGTTTTGAAGGTACCCAAATTGCGGCGTTTGCCAGTCTTGGGATCTTTCTTCTTTGAATAAAGTCGGTATTTGCCGTTCTTCAATTTACGAATCATGGCCTGCTCAATCCCAGAGAACGAACACGGCGGTAGGGGTCACAGGCAAACTAGTCTATATTGGGTACGAGCTACTAAAGCAGGCTCTTCCTCAAGAGTTCTCTTCCGCCGATTCCGCCTCTTTGCGTAGGTCGCCGTAGGCAGGCCGGTCTTCTTTTTGCAGCCGTTCCCAATCCTGGTCTCGATAGGCATTCAAAGTGAAGGCTATCTGCTCGTCGAAGGCGGCGGGGCTATACGAGAAGATTAAGGGATGCATCTCAACCTGCCAACCAGGCAGGTGCTCGCCATCCAGGAGGAGGTCGCGCTGCTTGATGTCCTCCACGAAGAAGATGGCCAAGCCGCCGGGATTTCCGATGAAGTGATCGTGGAACACGACCAGTGGAAGCGCCCAATCCCCCACGAATTCGTTGAAGATACGGTTGGCTTCGGCAGCCGGCATGCCCTCAGGCGCAAGCGCGTAGACCAGAAAGCAACGCGGATTTACTGTGCGATGAGTCTTTCTAACGCTCATGGCGTGATTATAGCTAACGGGTTCTAGAAGGTGCGCATGATAAAATCGAAAATCGGTAGCAACATTAGCCCCTATAGCTCAGTGGATAGAGCACTGCCCTCCGGAGGCAGGGACCTGCGTTCGAGTCGCAGTAGGGGTACAAAAAAAAGCGAGCAACGCTCGCTTTTTGCGAACAATGATAAAACTCCCTACCTGAAGCAAAGGACGAGAACTATAATCGCCTGAAACTTGTCCCGAGGAGCTGCCTAGGCAGCGACGAGGGATCTGCAGACACTAATTGGAGGTGTAACATGGCACGCGTTGCGATTAATGGGTTGGGCCGCATTGGCCGGGCCGCCCTGAGGTTGATCCTGGAATCCAAGGAGCTCGAGTTGGTGGCGGTGAACGACATCGCCCCTGCCGATAACATTGCCTACCTGGTCAAGTACGACTCGGTCTATGGCCGATATGGGGAGGACGTTTACGCTAAGGACGGGGCCTTGCAGGTGGACAAAAAGAGCTTTAAATTCCTCAGCGAAAAGGATCCGGCGGCGCTCCCTTGGAAGGACCTCAAGGTCGATATTGTGATCGAAAGTACAGGGCGATTCACCGAAAAGCAAGACGCGGCCAAGCACCTTCAGGCTGGAGCCCAATACGTAATTATTTCTGCCCCCACCAAGAGCGAAGATGTTCCCACCGTGGTATTTGGCGTCAATGATTCCAAAAAAGAAGACTCCATCATTTCGTGCGCAAGCTGCACCACCAATTCACTGACGCCCGTGGTTGAAGTAATCGGCCGCACCCTTGGCATCCAAAAGGCGATCATGACCACAGTGCATGGGTATACCGCCGGCCAAAGCATCGTCGATGGGCCGAATAAGAATCTTCGTCGCGGTCGGGCAGGCGCTATAAACATCGTGCCCACCACAACTGGGGCAGCCGTTGCCACCACCAAAGCGCTGCCGCAGTATGCCGGCAAGTTCGACGGCGTGGCATTGCGGGTACCCGTGCCCGTCGGCTCGGTCTCTGATGTCGTTCTCCTAACGGAAAAGAGCACAACCAAAGAAGAAGTGAACGACATTCTGACTAAAGAATCCGGGACCTCGCGTTATAGAGACATCATCCGCGTCACCAATGATCCCATCGTCTCCTCGGATATCATAGGTGATCCGCATGCCTGCATCATCGATCTGCAAATGACCAAGGTAGTGGACGGCAACCTGGTGAAGATCTTCGCCTGGTATGACAACGAGTGGGGATACACCAACCAAATGATTCGACAGGCAAAGGACATTGCTAAAAATATAAAGTAGGTGGAAGAGGCTTCCATCAGAGGCCCGAATCATCGGGCCTCTTTTTGTATGTCAATCCCGCCCAGCCGCTTGTGATAATATTTACAAACAAAGGCAATTCGCCCGAGCCACATGTCGCCGCGTGCATTCCTGCAGATCGAAAACCTCTCCAAAACCTATACCGAGGGCGAGCAGCGCCATTTCGTATTGCGCGGGGCGGACCTCACTGTTGGACGTGGGGAGTTCATCGCGTTACTAGGCGCCAGCGGCAGCGGCAAGAGTACTCTGCTGAATTTGCTGAGCGGCATCGATACCGCCGATGACGGCGCCATCTGGCTGGATGGCGAAAACCTGGTGACTATGAATGAAGCCCAGCGCACGCTGTTTCGCCGTAACTACATCGGCTTTGTCTTCCAATTCTTCAACCTGCTGCCTACGCTGACCATCCTTGAAAATGCGTCGCTGCCACTGGAACTGGCTGGCGCAACGAGCGCTGCGGCCAAAGAAAAAGCGCGCAGCTTGCTGGATGCGGTGGGCTTGGCTGGTCGCGAGCAAAGCTACCCCGACCGGCTATCCGGCGGCGAGCAGCAGCGCGTGGCTATCGCCCGCGCCTTGGTGCACGATCCCTTGTTGGTGCTCGCCGATGAGCCAACCGGCAACCTGGACGAGGATACCGGTTCCCAGATCATGGATCTGCTGGTGCGGCTTACCCGCGAAGCTGGCAAGAACCTGATCATGGCAACCCATAATCTCGACAACGTCCGTCGCGCCGATCACGTCTTCCACTTGCACGAAGGCAAGCTTGTCGAGGAAGCGGATGAGCGCGGATGAACGTAAACATCAGTGTCCATCCGCGTTCATCCGCGTCAAATTCATTCTTCGCTTTTCCAAACAGCCTGTTCAGATTCACCTGGCGTTATTTGCTCAGCCATCCATTGCAGAGCGCCTTGATGTTGCTGGGCATCAGCCTGGGAGTGGCCGTGGCAGTGAGCGTGGATATTGCCAACGCCAGCGCGGCGCGTGCCTTCGATCTCAGCGTGGAAGCTGTGGTTGGCCGCAGTACTCATTACATTGCGGGGGGGCCGAGCGGGTTGCCCGAGGAAACCTACGTCGAGCTCCGCCTGGCCGGTTTGGAAATCCCGATGGCGCCCATCCTCAGCCAACTGGCTGTCTCTCCCGATCTTGGCGACATTCCCTTACAGCTTCTGGGCGTCGACCCTTTCGCAGAACAGCCATTCCGCAGCTATTTGTTCAGCGAAGAAACACAGGCCAGCCTTGACCAGATCGGGGCGTTTTACTCTGTGCCCGGCGCAATCTTAATCTCCGTCGATTTAGCGGGGCGATATGGAGTCGCCACGGGGGACACCATTCAGCTCATTGTTAGCGGTCAAAGTCGGACCGGGTATATCGCCGGCCTGGTTGAGCCGCGCGACGCGCTCAGCCGTCGCGCGCTAGAGAATTTGATGCTAGCAGACATTTCTACAGTTCAAGAATTAAGCGGCCGGCTCGGGGTTCTTGAACGCATTGACCTGATCCTGCCTTCCGAAAAACCGGGCGAGGCCATCCAGCAGATCCAATCACTTCTCCCGGAGGGCGCGGAGATCCTTCCATCAGAAGGCCGTAGCCAGGCTGTCGAACAAATGACGTCAGCATTTCGCACCAACCTCACGGCACTCAGCCTTCTCGGTCTTACTGTTGGGCTCTTTCTTATCTATAACACGATGACCTTTTCCGTAGTACAGCGTCGGCAAGTCTTTGGTACTTTACGTGCTTTGGGAGTCAGCGGCCGCGAAATCTTCATTCTAGTCCTCGGCGAAGCGCTTCTGGTGGGCCTGCTCGGCTCGCTGCTGGGCATTTTGTTCGGTATCGCGCTTGGTCGCGGCGCGGTGGATCAGGTTTCGCAGACGATCAACGACGTGTTCTTTACCCTGACGGTGCGCGAGGTAAGCCTGCCCACATCCAGTTTGATCAAAGGCGGCCTGCTTGGCCTGGCTGCCACATTTTTCGCGGCGCTGTTGCCCGCCTGGGAAGCAGCTAAATCGCCGCCCAGGCGTATTTTGTCGCGTTCGCAACTTGAGTTGATATCCGCGAAGATCCTGGCGCGAGCGGCTTTCTTCGGCGCACTGATGGCGGTGGCTTCAGGAGTACTCCTGGCCACGGTTGAACTCAGCCTGGGCGCTAGTTTTGCTTGCATATTCGGCGTCACAATAGGGCTGGCCCTGACAACGCCCTGGCTAACCCAGCGGTTGATGCCAACGGCCTCCCGTCTGCTTGCGTTCATCGGACCGCTGGGGCGACTTGGGCCACGCGAGGTTTCGGGATCTGCAAGTCGAACCTCGTCCGCGATGGCGGCGCTTATGGTGGCGGTGGCTGTCACCATCGGCGCCAGCCTCATGGTCGGCAGCTTCCGTGCTTCGGTAATCAATTGGCTGGATCAAATTCTCAGCAATGACATCTATGGCTCAGTTGCAGGCGCTTCGCTTTCGGAGCCGGCTATTCCAATTGACGCGGAAATCCTGGCGCAAGTGAGTTCATGGCCGGGTGTGGAAGCAGTCCATCTGTTGCGGAACGTGGAGGTGGATTCGCCTTATGGGCCGGTCACGGTGAGCGCCAACGACAACCCGAATGATGGCAACGAACAGGTCTATGTCGCTATACAGGGCTCGGGAAGCGAAGTCTGGGTTGAAGTTCAAGCCGGGGCGGTGTTGATCTCAGAGCCTTTGGCCAATCGGCTGGGTTTGTGGATGGGTGATCAGATCACGCTATTCACCGGACGGGGCGAGCGCAGTTTCCCAATCGTGGCCGTGTTCAGAGATTACAGCTCCAGCCGTGGCAATGTGACCATGTGGCTGGAGAATTACCGAGATCTATGGAATGATGACGCCGTAACTGCGTTTTCAGCCCGAGTCGAAGTGGGAAAAAATGTGGATGCCATTGTGGCCGAAATGCAAAAGGAGTTGAACCGGATTCAGTTCGTCAACATCCGTTCTAACCAAGGATTGCGCATCGAAACGCTGGAAATCTTCGACAGAACCTTCCTAATCACACGCGCCCTACAACTGATCACCACTGCCGTCGCTTTCGTAGGTGTATTGAGTGCGATGCTGGCTTTGCAATTGGAAAAACAGCGCCAAATGGGAATTCTGAAAGCCATTGGCCTCAGTGTGCGCCAACTCTGGGTTCTTACACTCCTGGAAACCGGGTTGATCGGCGCCGTGGCTGGAATCTTTGCGTTGCCTACAGGTTATATAATCGCGCAAATACTTCTGCAAATAATAAACAAGCGTTCTTTTGGTTGGACATTGCAGCTGCAACTCGAAGCGGCGCCATTCATCCAGGCGTTCCTTATCGCAGTAAGCGCGGCTTTATTGGCCGGGTTGTATCCAGCATTCCGCGCCAGCCGCCGGTCCGCGGCAGATACCATCAGGTTTGATTGAAAATGCGGCGCGTTTTAGTCATCCTAATTGTTATCGGCATTGGCTTATTAGCCGTGGTATTCCTTGCGCGCCGCGAGGAAAAGGCCAGCAATCTTTCGGCGCAAGTGATTTCGACATCTATTCCCATTGAAGGCTTTGCGCGCGCGGATGGCACGCACTCGCTGAGTTTCCCTGCGGACTTCGGACCCCATCATGATTACCAGACAGAGTGGTGGTATTACACGGGCAACCTGGACACTGCGGAAGGCCGCCACTTTGGTTACGAACTCACCTTTTTCCGCGTGGCCATGCAACCCCCGGACCAGGCCGCCTTGCGCGCAAGTGAGTGGGCCGCGGACCAGATCTATATGGCTCATTTCGCCATAACCGATGTTGAAGGAGGCGAATTCCATGCTTTCCAACGTTTCGCGCGGGGCGCCATTGATCTCGCCGGCGCCGAGGTGCAGCCCTACCGCGTTTGGCTGGAAGATTGGAACGTCGAGCAGACCGGAAGCAATAGTTATCTGCTCACTGCATCCAACGAGGGTTTGTGGATTACGCTTAATCTAATCGATGAAAAGGGCCCTGTGCTTCAAGGGGAAGCAGGCTACAGTCGCAAAGGATCTGATCCCAGCAGCGCATCTTATTATTACAGCCAGTCTCGGTTGTTGACACTGGGCGAGATTGGGATCGGCGACGAAATCTTTGCGGTCACCGGGTTAAGCTGGAAGGATCACGAATTCAGCACTAATGTGTTGGAACCAAACCAGATTGGTTGGGACTGGTTCTCTATCCAGCTTGATGACAATTATGAGATCATGCTCTATCAAATTCGCCATGAAGACGGCTCCATTGATCCGTTTTCGAGCGGCGCCTTGATCATGCCTGACGGCACCACGCAACCATTAGCCTCGGGAGATTATGAGATCGAGACTCACGATACTTGGCGCAGTCCATATTCAGATGCGGTCTACCCGATGGGATGGACCATCCGAATCATCGGTGCAGGGCTCGAATTGGATTTGGCCCCTTATCTATTGGACCAGGAGCTCAATCTATCAACCATCTATTGGGAAGGCGCGGTTCGGGTGACAGGTCAGCACAATGGGAACCCGGTCGGCGGTGTTGGCTATGTTGAAATGACCGGATATGCGGAGCCTTTGAGCCCCGGCTTATAAGTGATAAAATCCACAAATAAATCTAGCGAAGGAGAGATTCGCATGAAGCTTAGCAGAACCAATTTGACCCTTGGATTGCTGGCCATCCTGGCCAGCATCCTAGTTGCTTGTGGGACTCCCACACTGAAAGTAACCCTGATTGCCAGTGATATCGAGTGGAACATCACTACGATCAATGCCAAAGTCGGCCAGCCTATCGAGATCACGGTGACCAATGCAGGCGCCCTGGATCATGACTTGGTCATCGAGGAACTAGGTGTGGACATCTTGTTGTCGCCAGGCGACACCGAAGTGATCACCGTTACACCTGACCACGCTGGAACCTTTGCCTACATCTGCAGCATCCCCGGGCACGAAGAGGCCGGGATGGTCGGGGAAATCGTAGTTGCCCAGTAGCGAGCTAAAGAGCCGGTGGAAGCCGGCTCTTTATTTTTCGGGTAACTGTAGGTTAATCGCAGGTAAGCACGAAATCTGTTTTGATTTCGTATCGGGTAAAATCCCGCCCGGAATCAGACATGCGCTATAAACCTCCTTATACATTGTTGAAGACGCGCCGAGCGCGCGTTGGTGGCGGCGGTGGCATCCGCCGCGGCAACATCCTGCTGTATGGCCTGGGCGCCGTATCGCTCTTGCTCACGGCCGGCGGATTGCTGGTGACCACGAACTGGGTGCGAGCTGGTGGCCCGGGTGCGCTGTTCCCGAGCGACACGCCCACTCCAACGATGACCTTCACGCCTAGCAATACCCCCACCATAACCGAAACCCCAACCCTGACTCCCATCCCGTCCACGCCAACAGCATCTGCTCCTTTTGAGTACATAGTCCAATCCGGAGACACGATCACCGCCCTGGCGGCACGCTTTGGCTTAGACCCGACACTAGGACCTATCATCATCATGCTGCTCAATGGACTGGATAACGACTCGGTCTTGACCGTGGGACAGGTGCTGATCATCCCAGATCCCAACATGGAAGTACCAACGCCAACGCTGCTTCCGGATGACCTAGCGGATTTTGGCCGAGGGCACGAAATCCTCTATTTCGTTATGCCCGGAGACACCGTAGCAGCGATTGCCGAGCGCTTCTTCAGCACCGAAGATGCCATTATTGAGGCCAATGATCTGGAAAATCCCAATTCGATCTTTGCGGGCCAATTGTTGATCGTGCCTGTGAAATTGGTCACGCCAACACCTGGCCCATCGCCGACACCACTCGGCACACCGCCGCCCAACACATTGACCCCAACACCGTAAAATGAAAAAATCGCCTGGCAGGAGCCAGGCGATTTTTTAGTCCTCATTAACCACTACGAAGATCATCGGCCTTCGCTTGGTCGAGTCATAGAAGAAGGTGCGCAGCATCTGCTCCATATCCTGCTGTAAATTGCCGTTAGCCTGAGATACCACTTTTTCTATATGGCGCCTTGTCTCGGCCAGCAACTGCTCGGAATCGCGTAGGTACACAAAACCCCGCGTGATGATCTCCGGCTCGCGCAGCAACTTGCCACTGCTTGAATCCAGGCGCAGGTTCACGAAGATAAAACCATCGCGGGCTAACGCTTCGCGCTCGCGCATCACCGAGGGGCCGATGTCGCCCACGCCGGAGCCGTCCACGAAGACATAGCCGCCGGGGACGCGTTCGGCCAGGTGCATCTTGCCCGCGCGGAATTCGATCGCCTGGCCATTCTCCACCACGGCGATGTGATCGGGCGGCAACCCAACCTGTTCCGCCAGCTTGGAATGCTGGTGAAGGTGGCGCATCTCGCCGTGCACCGGAATCAGGTACTTGGGGCGGATGAGATTGAGCATGAACTTCATCTCTTCCTGGCCGGCGTGACCCGAGACGTGCACCGGGCTGATGGGATCATAGACTACTTCTGCGCCGCGCTTGAACAAGCGGTTGATGGTTCGGAACACACTCTCTTCGTTGCCGGGAATTGGGTGCGACGAAAGCACCACAGTGTCACCAGGGATCAAATCAAATTGGCGATTCGTGCCCGTAGCTAAACGCCCCACAATCGATGAAGGCTCACCTTGAGAACCCGTGCACATCAGCACAAGGGTCTCCGGCTTCATCTTAAGGGCTTCTTCGATAGGAACCAATAAATCATTGGGCAAGTCCAAATAACCAAGCTGTTTAGCCATTTTTGCGTTCTCGCGCATGCTGGTACCAACAAAGGCCATCTTGCGTCCGTGGCGCAGAGCGGCTTCCCCCACCTGATGGATGCGTGAGATCAACGAAGCAAACGTGGCCACCAATATTCGGCCTTTTGCGTCACGGAAGACTCTGTCAAACGCAGGATCGATTAACCGCTCGGATGGCGTCCAGCCAGGTTTATCCGCGTTGGTTGAGTCGGCCAGCATGGCTAAAACGCCGCGACCGGCGAACTCTGCCAACTTGGCGTAGTCGGTCGGCCAGCTATCCACGGGAGTGTGGTCAAGTTTGTAATCGCCGGTGTGGACAATGAGGCCTGCGGGTGTGGTGATGCCTAACGCCACGCAGTCCGGGATGGAATGGCATACATGGCAGAACTCGACTTGAAAGGGTCCGATCTGTACGGTGTCGCCTGCCTTCACCGTCTGCAACTTGGCTTTATCCAACAGGCTACCACGGGCAAGCTTGACTTCCAGCAAACCGCGGGTCAGCGGGGTCGCGTAGATAGGTGCGTTGATTTCCTGCAATACGTGATGGATGGCACCGGTATGATCCTCGTGACCGTGAGTGATCACAATGCCTTTCACTTGGTCACGTTTATCCATCAGATACTGGAAATCGGGGATGATGTAATCGATCCCCAGCATGTCATTTTCGGGGAACATGATGCCCGTATCGACGATCAGGATCTCTCCCCCGAATTCGAACACGGTCATATTCTTGCCGATTTCGCCCAGCCCCCCTAACGGGACGATACGTAAAACCTTACTGCTTTTTTTACTCATTTAAGACTATTCTCCTTGCCGGAGTGGGAACCCCGGCAATATTTAATTTGCAGATGGGAAATCTTCAGCCGACAAAAAAAAGACCCCGGCAGGTGGCTCCGGCCAGGGTACTCATCTGTATCAAGGTCTAGTGCCCAAACAATTATCAGATCAGTCAAACCAGGCCGATTATCAGGCCAAGAATATCAAACCAAAAGCTGCAAAAGTATAGCATGACCTAGCTTCAGCGTCAAAAAAGAAGCCCTGCATCGCAGGGCTTCTGTGCGAAAGGCGCAACGCGCTATGGTTTAAGAATGATGCCTTGCGCCTTTCGCTTTAGGAGTTTCTGGTGGGCCTCACCCACCACGAAACTCCAGGTTTTGGCACTTTGTTTAGTACTCCGGCATCGGAGGCGGAGCGGGTTTCTCTTTCTCAGGCTTGTCGGTCACCAAAGCCTCGGTGGTCAGGATCATGGCCGCGATAGAAGCAGCGTTCTCCAAAGCACCGCGGGTCACCTTGGCAGGGTCGATCCAACCTTTTTCGACCATGTCCACGTAGTCTTCAGCCAACACGTCGTAGCCTATGTTCTTATTCTTGGTGTCGGCATGCATGCGCAGCACAGTATCAAGAACCACGGCCCCGTCTTGTCCCGCGTTCTCGGCGATGCGGCGCATGGGCATTTCAAGCGCCTTGCGTACGATCTGGATGCCGACTTTGGCATCGTCGTCTTCGGCTTTGACCTTATTCAGCGCGGCGCGAGCGTTGATCAACGCCACACCGCCGCCAGGCACGATGCCATCTTCAATGGCGGCGCGCGTAGCCGAAACGGCGTCTTCCACGCGATGTTTCTTTTCTTTCAACTCGGTTTCCGTTGCCGCACCGACGCGGATGATAGCTACGCCGCCCGACAACTTGGCCAGGCGCTCATCCAGCTTCTCTTTATCGTAGTCACTCGTGCTGTTTTCCTTCTCGACGCGGATCTCTTCAATGCGGCCCTTGATTGCTTTAGGGTCCCCTTTGCCACCAACAATGGTGGTATTGTCCTTATCTGATACCACCTTTTCGGCTTGGCCAAGATCTTCAAGCGTGGCGGATTCCAGCTTACGGCCGACTTCCTCAGAGATCACTGTGGCGCCAGTTAGGATGGCAATATCCTGGAGCATGGCTTTGCGGCGATCCCCGAAGCCCGGCGCCTTTACGGCTAGAACATTCAGCATGCCGCGCAACTTGTTCAACACCAGGGTGGCCAAAGCTTCACCATCGATGTCTTCGGCAATGATCAACAGGTTTCGCTTGCCCGTCTGGACCAGCTTCTCGAGCAACGGCACCATATCCTGAGCGGCGGAAATCTTCTTGTCATGAATGAGGATCTGAACATCCTCAATCACGGCTTCCATGCGTTCCGGATTGGTGACAAAGTAGGCGGAAAGGTAACCGCGGTCAAACTGCATCCCTTCCACGTATTCGGTTTCGAATTGCAGACCCTGCGAGTCTTCAACCGTGATGACCCCGTCGTTGCCCACCTTGTCGAACACATCGGCGATAAGTTCGCCGATCTCGCGATCCTGCGCCGAGACCGAGGCCACGTTGGCGATATCCTCTTTGGTCTTCAGCTCGATGGCTGTCTTGCTGATCTCCTCGGCGACAGCCTTGGTGGCGGATTCAATGCCGCGTTTCAACATCATTGGATTGGCCCCGGCGGCCAGATTCTTCATGCCATCGGTGACGATAGCATGCGCCAACAGCGTTGAGGTGGTCGTACCATCACCGGCAATGTCATTAGTCTTGGATGCAGCCTCTTTGAGCAGCTGGGCTCCCATGTTCTCAAATGGGTCTTCCAACTCAATTTCTTTGGCCACCGTCACGCCATCGTGGGTAATGGTTGGGGCGCCGAACTTGCGATCCAGAGCCACATTGCGGCCTTTGGGGCCCAAGGTGGTGACCACCGCTTCGGCAACAGCGTCCACGCCGGCCATTAAGTGGCGACGTGCTTCCTCGGAAAAGGCGAGTATCTTTGCCATAGATTGGTTCTCCTTAATAACTGATTGATTTGGGATTAAGCCACAATTGCCAGCAGATCCGATTGGCGCAAGATCAACATCTTCTTGCCTTCCACCTTGATCTCGGTGCCGGAGTATTTGGCAAATAGCACGGTTTCGCCCACCTTCACTTCCATAGTGATGAGCTTGCCGTCCTCATCGCGCCCTCCCGGCCCCACAGCCAGCACTTTGCCGCGCTGCGGTTTTTCCTTGGCGGTCTCAGGGAGAACGATGCCACCGGGGGTGACTTCTTCGTCCTCGATGGGCTCCACCAACACGCGGTCGGCGAGCGGTTTGAGTGATATAGCCATAAAATGCCTCCTCGAAGTTGAGTTTTTGACGCCCTTTGGCGTTGTCTAACAAGTTTAGCACTCTGGTCAAATGAGTGCTAACTCTCCCCATCATACCATCTTGAAAAGATGAGTCAAGATTTAATGTTGGCTTCCGCAGAAACTCTTACGAAACTCTGATACTTATTGGCTGGAACCAGAGGAGGATGCCGCAAGGTTCTCACACACCGTGTAACTTTCGTTTACGATACCTATGACGATGGCGTCGCCGGGGTAGGCGGCCGCCACCTCATCGAGGATTGGGGTCGCCCTGTCACATTGGTTCAGGG